>ERZ1292642.21-Hain-H14-01um-R1-21-length-77970-cov-8_pt1 | contig 77970 bp, 98 predicted proteins | sample MGYA00564403_ERZ1292642 | MGnify/ENA primary metagenome ERZ1292642 (study PRJEB36523, sample SAMEA6512643) | groundwater metagenome | collected 2019-01-09 | study: AquaDiva: Metagenomics assemblies of 32 groundwater samples
GTGTGTAAATAGTCCCACTTGCGCGTAAACACCAGAGATAGAAAGCAGTAGGTGTACCAGAGGGACAATCTGTCATCAAAGCGTAAACAGAGCCTGGCCCGAGAATATCGAGGATCGTTAGGGGAACGATTGGAGAAGGGAATTGCTCCTGTTCTTCTTGAGGTTTGTCATCGAACTCGAACAGTCCTGGCTCAAATGGGTACTCGTTCCGCTGTGGGGACCACACCCACCACTCCATGAATCCCCAGCCGATAAGAGGAAGGAGCAGAAGAAGGACCCCACAAAAGAGAAGCCGGAGTTTTAATGACTTTTTCATAAAAATAAGGAAAGAAGAGCTATCTTCTCCTTGATCTAAATACAGGCCTAAATGCGCTACCTGCCACTCCAAATGCTCCTGGCGGGTTCACCAGGAACCCGGGGTACTTTTGCCCCATCTGCTGCCGATCCGCCTGCCCAAATGCGCCATCGGGCGTAGGATACACACGCCCGAACCCCAAGTCTAAATTGATCGACGCCGACCGACAATTGCAAGTACTGATCGGACCCGACTCAAATAACCCAGTCTCAAATAGTCCTGGTTCAAAAAGGTCTAGCTCCGCCATTTAGTCACAGAGAAGAGAGCTGCGCGGTTTGCGCTCTGAATGTTTCTAACGATGACCTGAGCACTTCAATCCGCTGAATCAATTGCGCCTCTTCCTCTTGTAAATAGCGTATTCTTTCTTTTGCCGCTTCATTCCGCTGTTTCAGAGCAAGCTCCTCTTCTTCCATTTGCCGCACAGCAGCGGACATCTCTGCCTCGCGTTTTGCAAATAAGGAGAGTTGTTCTTCCCCCTGCACCCGTAACTGCCGAGTCTGCTCCTCATAGTCGGATTGTGCTTGGTTCCGTAGCCGCTGAATTTCCTGTTCTTCTTGCGCTCTCTGCTGTTGCAGTACGGCCAAACCATGTTCGCACGTCTTTTGTTCTTCCTGCGCGACGTTAACATGGGCAAGCGCATCTTCAATCGCGACGTTAACATGGGCAAGCGCATCTTCAATCGATTGTTGTTGCTGCGCGGATTCTTTCTGTTTTGCCGCAAAGATCTCCGAGAATTCCGCTATCTCTTTCTCGATCTTCGTCCGCCTCTGCTCTGATTCGGCAACGTGCTGCTCTGCGTGTACGACAGACAGCAGAACTTCCTCAATCTTCTGAAAAGCGCGATAGGCATTCTTCATCGTCCCCGCATAAGAAAGAGCAAGATTGAGAGGAAGAACTTCAGGCGGAAAGGTTTCTGGTTGCATTTCTTCTTTTTTTGCCATGTTAACCTCGTGCGCCAGAGCCTAGAAATATATGAACAGTAAGGTTGGTAGTTCCATCTCCGGCTGAGACCCTAGGGCGCACCCAGCGGACGTGCTCCAGCACGCTTTCAAGCTTTAGCATTGTGATGCTAAGAATGTTACCCTGAGGATCGTTTAGAGTTCTCCAATCTCCGTCACTTGCCGGCGAACCGAGGAGAGACCCCTCGACCTCGACTACGCCTCCCCCTCCTAACACGCCCGCTATCTGCACGGACTTGTCCTGAAACGGCGACACATCAATTGCTTGCCCGTTGTCGCCATTTAATAATCCAGCCCATGTGACAGTCGTGGCCTGCACCCCAAAGCCCCCAGCAGGGCTCAAAGCGTATAGTCGAGTTGCCATATTATGCTATTCTCCTAACTGGACACCCCGGGAAAATCTTAGAAACTCCTAGCCGATTTACTCCACTACTATCGAAACCATTAGGTTCGTCTCCACAGAGGAAGATCCCGATTGCGTTCGGGAACTCCCTATGACAAGTCCATTGCTAAATCCGATCCCCTGTCCCGGCACGAACGTGTCAGAGGCTCCTGCAACAATGGTGAAAAATCCATTTGGTACGGTAGCCCCAGCCAAGCCCACTGTTATCCCCACCGTGCCTGAGGAATCGTACAGGTTGACAAACCCCGTGACCGTCGTCGCGCTGACGATACTGATGGCCGTGAGGAGGCACGGCCTAGGATGGGCAACGATAGCCGTGGCCGCTGTTGCATTGAAATTGGTCGTAATCAGTGAACCGGCCATGGGCTAATACCCCTCAGCGCGGAATCGAGCTGTGACGGTTGACAGGTTTGTTGCGGCAGTCGCTTCTACCTGGGCTGCGCCAGTGAAGGTGAGGTTTGCTGAAGCGGAGGAGATGATAGTGCCCCCAGCGGTATCAATACCAGCGAGCCGTACCTGTACTGAGGCCGTCGTTCCCGCCGAGATAGCGACATCCGCCCTCTTGAATGCGGCAATGGTAAAGGTTGTCCCAGCAGTCGGAGGTCCTACCGGAGTGAGCTGAAATCCCGAAGTGGAGACACTGATTGAGAGGATCTGCACGGCCCCTAAGCCCAATTGCCGCGCAGTAGCGGCATCGCCACCAGCAGCATAGGACGAACTCATCGTTATGAGACCTTGCGTGACTACTCTATCTCCAGCATTTGAGATAGTAAGTGTCTGTGAAGTCGTAGAAATATTACCCATGGAAAGCTCCTGTTCGAGAGCCGCCCCGAAAGTGCGGCCCCGCAACAAAAAGAGAGGAATTGCTAAGAAACTTGGGCGGTCCCCACGGTTTGGAAACCTTGACCACATGCCAAACTTATCATGACATCAGTCGCGACTGACGCAGCCGGAGCCATAGCCCGACCGACAATGAGGTTCAAGTTCGTAGCGGTTGTCGCTGCGTAACAGAGTCCAGAGCCGGAACAGAGGGATATCGGAGCCATTACGGTAATAACCGCGTTCGAGGTGCCAAGGGTCTTGAGCGCACGAAAGGAAGGACCGAAGCTCTGCGCAAAACCGAAGTTGCCAGTGGTAACGCCGTCTTGCCCAATAATGACACCCTGGGCAGTTGTCGCAACGTCACCCGATGCCGAGACTTCCGAGTTGTACGTGCCGATCATGTGCGCGATGAGCCCAGCAGCTGGCGTTCCCGAGAAAGGATAGCGAGTGTCCATATTCACCACAGCCGTGGTGTTATTTGTCACAATGCTGGCTTCTGCTTCCGCCGTGGCGAGGGCCGCACCGGCAGCCGAAGCCAGGTAGGCAATGCTACCAGTGTGCGCATTGACCGTCAGATCCGCCGAGAGATGGGAAACCGATGTGGTCGTCCCTACGGAATTGGTGACGATGGTGACGCCGTTAGCATTTCCAACGCGAGAAACAAACTGCCCTCTAGGCATAGTGACGGACCCGCGATTCTGTATAAGGGTAAACATCTTGAGACCGAATGCGTCCATCATCCAGATAGGTTGCCCTGCGGCAAACCCCCTCGATAACACTGAGTTCATCTCTAAGTCGGCTCCGGACAATCCGGTGATGTGCCGTAAATCAAGGTAGCCTTTCAAACTTTGAGCCATACGTCCTCCAACCGGCACTCGCCGGAAATTGGTCTACTTACCGAGGTGTGAGGAGATGCCGACCTTCCATCCAGTTCCAACCATGTTCGGGGTCAACATTCCCTAAGCCAAATAAACAAGACCACTCTGGCCGTTTAGCAAGAGCTGCCTTGACTTCTGCAACGCCATACAGACGCCCTAACGTTTCATCCTCGCATACAACATGGATTTCATCCGCGCCTGTCATCTCACATAAGGGCAGCGCCGCAATGCAGGCGGCTAAGTCTGGGAATGGCTGCCTTTTGTCTTTCGTGTACAAACTTGTCCGCACTTCAACTGTTGCCACGTTTCCCCCTATTTCACACCGTTTTGTGAAGTGTCCCACTGTCCGAGATGCGCCAGCGTCCACCAAGAGGACTGTCGCTCCCCTCTTGCTTCACGTCGACAGTGTTTCGTCCAACTGTCGGAGCCGCCAGGGTCCCCCGGACAAGCGGAAGAAGCTCGGACACGTTATAGACCTTGTCCGCCGTCGCCTTGAGGGCGGATCTACCGTACTGATGTGGACTCTTTACCCGGATCTGGTCGCAGCCGGTCTGTTTCGCTTCCGTCAACGCCATCAGCGCTGCCTGTAAGGGAAGGAAGGACTTGAATCCCTTGAGCGTTACTACCGCCGAATTCACCACGTCAAGGACTTTGCCCTTGGTCTTCGGCGGCGTTAGCCATGGCCGCTTCCATACCTTTGAAGGGTACTGCTCGTCTTCAGTCTCTTGCGCGAATTTCGTAGAGCCGTGAGGGTCGGGAATGAATATCGTGTGTGCCATATTTTCTACAACAAAAAAGGGGCGGCCCAGGTTTTATCCTGAAACCGCCCCTCTGTTTTTCAAGATTAGGCAGCTAAAGTAATTTCTAATTATCACATAGGTTTGTGAACGTGTCTAGAAGGAACTCGCTCATAATTTTTCCACCCCGCACAGTTGAAAATCCTTCAAGTGGGAAGTAAATACCCTATTATCGGTTTATATTACTCCGCTTGCGCGCGCGTGAAGTCTGGGGTTTTTCCAGAGCAAGTTGCCTGCAAAAAGGAGCTGGCCTTGCTGAAGGTCTGCATTAGCGGGTGTTTTCCAGCCGGTCCAACCCCACATGCGGTTTTCGTTCAACACGCGCATTTCGATATCGTCCATATTGAAATACTGAATATTTCCAGAAGGGCAGTGGGAGTCGTGAACAACGTCAGCGCCGAGGTGGCGGATGGCGTCGAAGCCAATTTTCGCGGTTCGATTCGCAGCGTTTCCGGCCTCGTAGCGCTGCGAAGGAACGACACGGTCGAGAAGTTTATTCCACAGGGTCTGCGTGGTTACTTCGAGGGTAGGATGAGCATTGCCCTTCGTGGCAAGGCCATAGTCCGCGTTCATCGCCGAGGTTGTTAAGTTACCACCCGCCGAGTTCACGTTACCACGCCACCAGAGATTCCCGGATCGTGTGATGCCCGCGTAGGTGGGATAGAGAGTACCGTTATCGGCTCCGACAAGAGAGCCGTCCAAATCCAACCCGCCATTGCCGGTACCGTCACCGAATACCTGAGTTCCCATGAGATCGCCAGCAGTCATAATGGCCGCCTGGCGCAATTCATCGAGGAGATCGACGACCGCAAGCGGACCCGAGGCGCGCTCAAAGTCGTACCCGGACACGACCACGTCGGCGTATAGTTGTTTGATTTCCACCTGCGCACGCTTATTGATCTGGACTTCCGTGCTGGGGAATGGAGTAGAACCCCGATAGGAACCGGAATTGAGCTTAGCGAACATGACGGGCCAGCCGTAGCTTTCCCCACCACGTACGATTACCCGGTTCCGATCTTCGAGGGTCGCGTAAAATACGTTATCCTCGTAGATCGCATCAGTGACCGCAGGAACGATATCGTCCCGCACGATCGCACTTACGGTATCAAAATTGGTAAAACCGATAGGCATACTAGAGAACCTCCACAAATAAAGCAGCCTGTCAGTGGGAATCCACAAATAACCGGCCCGCAAGTTTCCTGTCCCACTACTGCCGCTGGAGAGGTTCCCCACGCGAACAGCAGCTCATTCAATCTTCGCTAACTTCTCTAACACACTCTGGGTAAAATCTGGCCGCCGCCCTTCTTTCGGGGCAGGACGATGCCAGACACCTACATTCGCGGCTCCGCCACTTCCTTCCGCTCCAGCACCGGGGGCGTGCTGTTCATACTTCCGTCGCAATTCCTCTTCCCTCGCCGCGAGCGTCTTCGTGTTCTCTTCCTCCACTTCCCTGCGAATGCGAGTTTCCGTATCCTCAGCACCATAAATGGAGTTGTATCCATCCTCGAACGACCGATACCCTTTTTGCACCATCGCCTCTAATACTGGGCGGAGTTTCCGTTCCGAAGGTTGTAGTCTATCGATCCCGTCTATAATTGGCTCAAGGATAGCTCCTATCTGATGAGAAGCTGCCCGCTGAACGTTTACGAGCCCATCCTCAAATCGCTTATAGTCCAGCTCGCGGCCCCGTCCATACCAATCAATCATGGCATCGAGTTCGCGCTCTTTGGCGGCAAGTTTCGCCAGTAATGGCTGGGCTTGATCCCACTCTAAATTGCCCGATTGATAGGCTTCACGGACCGCTGCTACACCTTCTTGGACTTCCCGCTTGTCAGTATTCATCTGCTGACGCTGTTCCTGTAATCTCTGGAGAGCAGCATCCACCCCACCATGGCTCTGGATGGAATCCTTAATGCTCGCCCAGTTTCGCAAAATGGGGAGGTTGTCCTTGTCGTTCCCAAAGGCTTCCCATTCCGCCGACCGCTCTTGCGCTTTCGTCATTCCAGCATTGAGGTTCTGAAGGCGCTCGTTCGTCCCTTTTGCCCATTCGATTGCTTTATCCTTCATCTGCTTTCGTGCAGCAACCGGATCAGTCCAGTCGATGGAGTCAACCCAGTCCGAACTAAAACCCTCTATTTGTGAAAACTCTTTCTTATTCGCCATCGTCGTGTTCCTTTCTAGTCCCCGTCACCGCGTTAGCAGTCTGAGGCTAGAGGTCTTCTGTATTCGCCCGACCGAATACAGCCGAGTTTTGCGTTTACTATTCGCTCAGGGCTGCCCACCTGCTGCAAGCATGGATAGGAATGGCATGGCTGGATTTTCACCCGGCACGCCCGGCGTCGCCATCGGCGGACCATTGGGCTGCTGGTTAAACAGATCCCTCCCCCCCTGCGGGGAGCTGCTATACGTCGGGGGAGACATCGGTCCAACCTGTCTTTTCAGCTGACGAAAAGCGGCAGTCGCCATGGTAGTCAACATCTCTAACGCTTCAGGCCCCATCTCCGCAGCTTGCTGAATAAGGGAAAACTGAGCGGCTATCAGTCGAGGCAGTCGCGCCTTAACGTCTACCATGCCCTCTTCTTCGTCTTCCGTCATCGGCGGACCTTGGGATTCCATCACGGCTCGCATCCGCTCTGGAGAGAGCTGAGTCAGCCCCGGAATGATCGGCGGAGTCCCTACTTGCATACCCCCCATCATGCTTTCTGGGTATGCCATGGCTAATTACTGCCCTTATTGCTGCCTGCCGATCCCGTCTTTCTGTAGGGAATCGGGACATCTAAGTCCGTGGGGGACTTAATCATCGAAGAGTTTGCGCCACTCCCAACTTTCCCGACTTTTTCCAACATCGGCTTTTTATTCTCTTTCATTATCGTGTCCTTTCTTGACCCTGCCAAGTCAAGGTTAGTACCCTTTTGTCGTCGGGTTTTTCTTGCTCGGTTTCTCAACTTTCGGCATCTTCTTTATCTTCATCTCATCCTCCCTTCTCGCCATCGGGCGAAGATTTTGTTAGCGATTAACGATTACGTCGCCGCTTCGTGGGCATGAGGGGCCCGGAGTAATAATCCGGCAAGCGCTCTTCCCATCGCGCGCCACGGCACGAGCCGTAGTTTATCTGGACGTCATCTTCTTCCGAAGAATAATGATTCTTTGTTTGATGTTTCATCTCTTCGGCTGGAGTGTTCCTGCCGTAATATCCACCACCAGTCAATGTTCCGCCCGGTTCCATTGGTTTCGTGTTCCTACGAGCCATACGCTTATTTCCTTCGAAGCTGGCGACTTTCACTGATGGCAATCGAAATCGCCTGTTTCCTGCTTTTTACCACTGGACCATGCTTGCTACCGCTATGGAGATCCCCCTTTTTGAACTCCCGCATGACTTTCTCGATTTTTGCTTTTCCTTTAGGATTCGACGGGACTGGAGGGAGAGTGTGTTTCTTCATTGAAATATCATGTTAGGCACACAGCGAGAGGAAAGTCAACGCTGTTTTACGACGGAAGCCTGCCCGAGGGGCTGGGCTGTAGTCTCAACGTTCCCAGTGGAAATGAAGACCTTTCGGTTCTGCTTAGTTTCAAGTAGCCAGTTCCTACCACCATCCGTGTGCATAGTGATAGAGAGTCCCACACCATCGGGCAAGGTAATCGCAATCTTCTGGAGTTCCATCCAAATTTCAGCCGGTATCACCATAGGTTAAGATCCCCCTATCCCAGCCCTGAGAGGCGAAGCATCTTGTGGTGCTCGCCCTAGCTTTCCGGGCGCACGCTGCTGTCCCTTCCCTCCACCAGCTGCCCGTAGCGCTATCATTGCCTGCAACTCTTCCATCTTCTCCGCCTTTGCCTCTTTCAGCCGCTCTTCTGGTTCGTTGATCCGCGCGGCCCTCGATACTTCGATGCTCGGTATCACCCCAAGCTGTTTCAGGAGCAACTTCAATTGAAGATCACGTTGACGTGCCGACTCCAGGGAGGAAAGTGGCGTCACATTGACAGTAAAATCCCGGAATGCTTGCTGCAGTTTCTTGTCGATGTCTTCTTCGTTGATGTACGAAAGTGACTTGATGAACTCCGCCCTCTTCCATACCGCCTGCATCGTCTCACCGTCCTGGCCGAAGTAGTTGAAAATCCGCTCGCCAGTATAGTATTGAATGATACGCGAGGCGAGCAATTGCCCAAGGCGACCTAAGAATTTCTCAATGGCCCGCCCCTGTAGCCGTAGAATGGTTTGCGCAGCGGTAATGAGCTGTTCTATCGCCGCACTCGCTGAAACATCATTAGGCGTCCTCCCCGATGTAACCTCGCTCATGCCGCTCATAAACTCAACCGCGTCCATCAGCGTTTTGACCACGGTGAGGATTTGCGCACCGTAGGGGTTAATGTTGAAGTCGGCGACATCATTGAGACTATCAAAGGTCCATACACGCCCCGGCTCCCGCCCATGGTCTTCCAGGTCGTCGCGCATCAATGGGTCTATGTTCGGGGTAGTTTTCTTTGGTGGATCGTTGAGTAGGGCGGCATTCTGGACGGTCCCGGAAATGAGATAGTTGATTCCTTCCTGGATGGACCGATAGAGGTCCACCTCAGACTCGCCGAAGGGATGGTCAACCTCGATCCCCCAGTCTAGTATCTCCAGCGGGTAGAGTCCGTCCCAATACTTCGAGGAGCTGTCGTACAAGACGAGATCGCCAGCGCTGACAATCAGGCGTTTACGAGGAAAAAGATAATTAGGCGCTCCGTTCTCGAAGTGCGTCCTTTCGGGGTTCAGAGTCCGGTCGCGGAAATAGTGCAGCGTTTCCGTCGCCAACGGGATCGCGCTATTCTTGAAGTGGTCCTTGTCCCTGCTTCCCCTCTTCCAAACAGAATAGAGAGACCCGGCAACCGGCGAATCGATCTTTCCCTTCCCGTACCTGGCGTCATAAGTTGAGAGATTTTTCGACGGCTTCACGAGATGCCCGCGGCGTGGGTATAGTTCCGGGAATTCAGCGACCGCGCGAACGTTGTTAATGATGACCCACTCCGCCCGCTGAAGGTCAGATGCCCTGCGAATGCTCGGCTGAAAGGCCACTTGCGTATTGGGAACGAATTCCACGTCAACATCGCCCATGCCGTAATCGAGATTCTGGTTCCACGTCACCAGGCAAGGCGCATTGCCCCCTCGCTGAGCCATGATAATCCCATCCGTCAGCGCTTCCTGCACTCCCCGCTCGTCCCATACTCCAGCTATGACTTTCTGGATCATTTTGGCCGCAATCTCGTCGTGGCGCCGGGACGTCACGTTCATTTGCGCCTTGGATTCCGTCAATGCTCCCGTTTTCCGCTCGACAATGGAGCGGATAACGTTGATGGATATCATCGCAAGATATGACTTCTTCTCGCGGATATCCTTAGGCCATTGCCCGTCTGGTGTCAAAAATCTGGCTGCCCGGTCTTCTCGCCCGTTGACCCCGAGCTGCTCGCGCGTTGACCTGAATTCATCCAAACACTTCTCGCGGAAATCGAGGTGAGCCCGCTCATTCGCGGAAATGCTAACGGATTCGTAGTCGGCGCGGGGAGGATATGAGTTTTCCAAGGGAGACCTCTTTCGTTCGTAAGGTTTTCCATGAATTAACCCCTACGGGAGTTTCGCTGAGCGCCTCGTCAAGCTGCGCAACGAGGGCGCTCGTATCAATGGTCCATGTTTCGCCCGGAGCCATGCTACCTAACACGACCAGACCGTCGAGCATCACAAGTTCGTGCCGTGCGGCTTCAATCGCTGCGCGCTGAAAGTGCGTCATGGGGCTCCTCATGTGGACTCAAGGAGATGAAGTGTCGAGTAAACACGATACTGCCGGTTGTTTATACTATGATACCGCGTACAACATTCGCTGGAGTCGAACCTCATGCGGGCACTGCGATCTTCCGGCAGTGGCTTCCCACACTGAGCGCAATTTTGGTGATGTTTTGCCTTATATCCCCGCTTCAGTGCATTTCGTTCAGCCCAGTACCGATTCCGACAGTGGAGATGGAATTTCCTTAAGTGGTGCCGCTTATACGGTAGCGGCTCCCCGCATTGAAGACACTTTTTTACGGAAGACACGCCGGATTCTCCCCCAGCTGTACATTACGGGATGTTCATCTTGTCCAAGGCGATAGGAGACTGGATCAAGGCGCTCATATCGATAACCACAAAAACAATACACACGGAGTTAGAGATCACTTCGCTGTACAGGCAAATAAACACCGGGAATAGAGTGCCATCCGCCCGGAGACCATGCGCGTTGAGTCCGATGCCCATGGGGCGCGTGCTCGGCTGTGCCGCATAGTTTGCTCGGTGCTGAATATGACGATTTCGGGCTTCCATCGGTACTAAATCTTCTACATGTTTGTCATTCATGAGTGCCCCACGCATCGTATAGCCGAACATGGATTCCAGAAGCGGGGTGGCATAGAGGATCTTGCCATCGTCAGCTCGTGCAACTCCGAGGGCGACCCCACGAAGCGCGGCATTTTTGAGGTCAGTTTCGAGCAGAATCATAACAACTTTTCTCCTCGGTTTGCCCTGACAAAATCCTGCATGAGTGTATACATTGCACGAACGTCTTCTGCAGTTCGTTTCAGAAGGTCTATTTGGTCCCTGTTCGAGAGATTCAGCAGCCGTTCCATGCTCGCGACAGCAAATTGTCGCTCCCGTTCGTTTGCAAGTCGTTCCTGCTCTAATACAGCATACGCATCCTCCCGTTGGGCTTTGAGATCAGCGGAAAACCGGACCTGCATGCTGGGCAGCGCCTTGGAAAGCAACCACCAACAGGCAACCACGGGGAAACCAATACTCCCGACCATCTGTGCAAACGGAACAAAAGAAGCAGGGTCCACGGGAATTATCCTAATTATGCTTCAGTCGCTAATTCCTCAACCACCCGTCGCTCGGGGTGTCTTCATCCTCGGCGCTTGCGGACGCTAGGACTTTACGCCTGCGTCGATCTTCTCGCGTCTGTGCGTAGGAGAGCAGCCCATGACTGACCGTCGCGGTTTGGTTTTTCTCGACAATCCCCTCCAGCGACGCTTTCATCTCCCAAATTGCAGCGACCATGGCTCTGTCGTCACCGGCTTGCCTGGGGGGTGGCTTGTTCTCAATGCGAGAAAGACCGGCGAGAATTGACTGAGTCATCCCATCCGTTCGTTCGGTGTACTCCCGGACGAGCTGCAAGAGGAGATACTGCTGGACCCCAAGCAACAAGACGCATATCCCTAAACTGAAAACGGCAACCACTAGCATCTTACGCGGCCTGCCTCTCCCATGCCGGGCATCCATCTTCATGCGGGACGACAGGAGAAAGACCTTCTGCCCTATATGCGCAGGCGTTACAGCAGAACCTCTGGCCGGTTCGTGTGGCGGGAAATTCACGCGCGCAAAATTGACATGCTGTCAGTGGCGAAATCTCACCGCGCCCTCGCTTTGCGTCTATCCCCGCTTCATCCATAAAACTACGTGCCCCATGCCAAACGCCGGAGTCGAGTACGGTCTTGAGAAGGGCAATCAGAGTCTGCTCGTCTGAGTGTCCCTCTTCTTGGAAAATACTGATCCTGTCACGGTGTGACCCCTCTGTCATTAAGGAGAAAAAGTAGCGAGCGCAACATTCCCCATGTACATGAGGCTCGATAATGTGAACAGTGTTAGGAAATGGAGGCTCCGGCTCCTCGTAGTCACCCCTTTCCGTCGCAGGTAATCGCCACGCATCCCCAGCTTCTTCTTCTGCTACTCGTTTGTTTGCCACGGCTGCTCCTTGCTAGTAACCCAACCAGTGCCCGGATCGTCGTCTGTGGTGCGGTCGTAACTCAAGGTCGTGACGCGCCGGGTCAAGGTCGGAAGTTATGATGGTATCCTTTTGTCTGCGTGTGTGGAATGCCCGGTTTCTCCCTGTTCCGTAAGATAGAGATGCCATGCAGTTACCGACTAAAATGCCGTTCGCATAGAAAACGTGCTCTTCTTCTACCGTGAGATCGTATACCGCATGCTCGCCCATTGCTAGCTGTATTGAGGAAATGGAGAGAAGAACACCGCTCTGCCTGGAACTAAGAGTGTCTCCTGCTCGAAGCGTGTCCGCCCTCACCCTTCCCCCGTTCGGGAGTATGAATGGGTGATCTGGGGTGGTCGTTATTCGCTGTCCGGTCCTACAGATAACCTCAATGAGATTGGCGGCGCGGTGTTGTATCGTCGCGAGTACGCGACGGGGACCCTTGGGAGTACACACGAAATCGCCTACCTCTAAAAAAGCAATGGGAACTCTCACTCCTGGAATATCAATAAGCGTATCCCCGACTACACAATGCCCAAACCCCGATTGCCAGTTCGGTTTTTCTGAGGTCCCGTCCTTGAGAAAAGTAAACCCGCCAGCAAGCGCGTCAACCACGATCTTTGCATTAGGGTCAATCATCATCCCAGGCTGGAACGTCATCCAGTCCTCAATGTCATTGATCCGCGTCACTATGTCCTGTGTGTCTCCAGCGATAGGTCTTAGTCCGTGGTCCTGGAAAATCCGAGCCGCAGTCGTCTCATGCTTCGCGTCTGTCGCAAATGCCGAGGGGTCAACTATGTCTTTCCATGCCAGCGCCTCCCCATACGTCTGCTCGCTAATCCCAATGCACCGCTCAATGAAAACCCCGAGCCCGGAAGCGTCAATCTCCCAATCTCGATACTTCATCTCTTTGGGCCCAAACGCGCCAATAGTCTGGCGAGAGTCGTAAATGAAAAGCTGCCCGTCCCTGACTTGCGCCCAGACACATGCGTGAATGCCAATGTCCCACCATCTCTGCATGAGAATGCGCGGCTGATATTGGAGTCTACCAGCCGCCACGTGCCTAAGTGCGTCAAAACATGCGAATACCGGCTTCCCTGCCCAGGATGCGAAGGAGAGATTGTGTTCCTGGTCGAACGTGCGTGCATCCGTGTATCCGCGCCTCACTGCCTGCGTCCATTCGGGACTGCGCTTAGCAGGATCAGCAGAATCGTGACAAAGTAGGATACAAAACCCATTCTTCGTATTTTGGTAGTAGGCGAGGCCCGGCCCTGGGAATTCGGCGTAATCGGGAACGGTGAAATGTCCGATCTTAGCCATACGAATATCCTTCCTCAGAACGCAATAAGCGATCCCTTGGGTCTTTGCAACGTAGAAGCCCAAGGAATCTCGATCACATCAATTCCCATACCGCAGTAGACATTATACCGGCAGGCGATTTCTACCGCCTTACTAGCAGTGGCCCCCATCGCCAGCGCACCCATCGCCACGTCTCTCCCGGAGCCCCAAGCCATGAAAGACTCGTAAAGAAAAATAGGATCTGGCCCCTGCTCGTAATACCTTAACCTCGACTGCCTATCTATCTGGTGCTGGTGATAGGGAACGACGATCAACCGCGACCAGATATCTTTATCCCGCTGACAGGATGGAAACTCCTCGCGGTTGCATCCCTGTTCGTACCAGTACTTCATCGCAAGCCCACCATCCGTCGAACCTGTCCACGCGATGATATCACCATTCTCCAGTCGGATGATTTTGCGTGTCTCGAATGGCAAATCCCCGTTCATTGCCTGTCGATCGGCGGCCAGCACCTTGCCATCATACGCGACAATGCTCATAGCTTTCTCCTTGCGATGCCTGATGCCTAGGCAGCATTCGATGCAGCCGCCTGGGAAAGCTCAGAAACTGTGAATAGCCCGTATCTATGCATCATGGCGATAAGGCTCGTTCGTTTCATCCCCAAAAGCCTGGCTGCCTTGGACTGATTCCCCCCCGATCGCGACAATGCCTGTAAAATGAATCGCTTCGCAATCACTTCCATCGTCTTGGGAAGACAAAATCCTCCATCGGGCAGCCGCAATCCGAAAGATTCCGGACCTTCCCCCGGCTGCAATGTGAATGGAAGATCCTCAGCCCGTAGGATCGGCGTGTCTGCTAAAATCGCGCATTGCTCAATCATGTTCCGCATCTCGCGTACGTTGCCCGGCCACTCGTATGCGCATAACTGTCGCGTAGCCTCTGGATCAATCGACTCAATGTACCCAAATTCCTTGAGAAATGCCGCCAAGAAGAGAGGGATGTCCTCCGGCCTCTCGCGTAATGGGGGGAGATGTACGGTCAGTACTGCGAGCCGGTAGTAGAGATCCTCCCTAAATGTCCGCTCAGTGACGAGGATCGGCAGGGATTTGTTGGTTGCCGCTACTATCCGCACGTCTATCGGTAATGACTTGTCACTCCCTAACGGAGAGACTTCCCGCTCCTGTATGACTCGCAATAGCTTCGCTTGCATCCTCGGAGTACACTCGCTCACTTCATCGAGGAAAAGCGTTCCCTTGTTCGCCGCCCTGAATTTCCCCTCGCGGGCTTGAAGTGCGTCCGTGAATGCGCCGCGGACATGCCCCATAAGCTCTGCCTCTATTAAGGTGTCCTGCAATGCTGAGCAATTGACGGCTATGAATTGTCCGCACCTCCCGCTCTGCTCGTGTAGGTGCCGTGCCAAGACCTCCTTGCCCGATCCGGTCGCGCCGGTAATAAGCACCGGACTCGATGACCGCGCAAATCGCTCAATGCGCTCCACTGCCGCGAGAAAGATGGGGGATGCCCCAATCATTTGATCGGTTGCCACGTTTTCCCCTCTACATGGCCGCGGTCGTGCCGTAGTACGATCTGTTACACTTACTTCGCGTTTGCTGCCGGAAGTCGCATTTAGCATCCGCCAGTCGCCCTTCTCGTTTACGCAAAATGCCGCTGCGAACATAGTCTGGGTTAGCCCCTATGGCATAGCAACAGTTGACAAAGGAGCAAGGCCAATCTAATCCTCCCGGATCTTGTATCCACTCCATCGCATCATATCCCAATTTTGCCGCTTGCTTATTCTTCGGGAACTGATAGCGAAATATGCAGTCAATGGCGTCTCTCAGTATCTCCAAATAGAGATATTGCTCACGGATCCAGGGGGCAGCTGAGTTGGCTTGAGTAGGTAGCAGGTTTTCCTCCCCAAAAATCGAGTGAGGAAAAACGGGGGGTGGGGTTGTCCAGCATAGCTTATGCACGGCCCCTCGTCGCCCACCATCGTAGTATGCTTGCCCCTTCGCGATAGGAGACGAACAATTCCGGCACGGGCGGTCCAGTTGTTTTTGTCTGAGTACCGTTCTGAGTTGTGGCATTTTAGTTTCAATCCTCTATCGACGAACGCTCACTGATGTGCACCTCCTTAATGAGGAGATTTTTCAACCGCACCAACGACCGGATATCTTGTTGCAGGGGTGAATAATCACCAATAGTGTGGCTCTGGCCAAATTCTCTCAGCCAGGAAATGGCGTTCTCCAGTGCCGCCTGGAAGGTGCATAGCTCCCCATTAGTAAGGGTCTTGAGATCGTGCTTAAGGGCGGCTATTTTCTTTTTTTGTGCGAACATTTCTAACCTCGCTGACAAACTCTACTTCGATATCAGCCTGGGCGAAGAGACGTGTAATTCCCTTCCGGACACTGGCCTCTGACGAATCAACCCGATCATTCTCGTCCATAAGCTCTCCGACTAGGTCTGAGTTGAGGTGGCCGATGGGTTCGCGTGCGAGCCAATCAGGGAGCGTACCGGCAAGACCGTCAGGGAGGAGATCAGGAGACGAAACCCCCAGAAGCACGTCAGGGTTCACCCCGCAATTGTCTTGCAGGTAAATCCCCAAGCAACACTGCTTGCCGTCTGATGCGCGGAGGAGGAAGGATTTGGCTCCTCCCTCCCGATGTAGCCAAGTCGCTGGATTGATGAATAGCTTTTCTCTTTTCATGGTTTCTCCCTCAGCCTGCTGACTAATCTGTGGTTGCGTGACCCGGCAAAAACATCGCCATGATCGCCATCCTGGTCTCTACCTGGTCCTCCTCCGACAATGAATCGAAGAGCGCCCGCAGCCCCAAAAGCATCCTCTTGATGGCTTTTTTCACAGGCGGCGTTGGAGGATCCGCTATGGCGTTTGTTTTTTCTTCCGGACTGGTTAGCGCCATTGCCGGAGATTCTGCTTGAGAGGGAACCGTCTCTGGAAACGTCGCATAACCTTCCTCGCCCGCCACGGGCTGTCCGCTAAGTTGCCGCACGACTTTGCTTACGTACTCTCGCGTCACCCCAGTATGCTCAGCGACCTTGCGATGCGACCACGTCGCCCATTCTGGATCGTTCAATAATGCCAAAACTGCCTTGCGCTTATCCCCGTGCGTTCGCCGTAGCCCGTGCCTCTGGTTCGCGCCGATCGCATGCAGCATCGCCGTCCGCTCATCCCCAAAATACTCATTGCAAGTTATCTTTTCGATGCCCTCAAGCTCAGCAGCCCGGCATCGATGATATCCGTCCGCAAGCCAGAATTTCCCCTTCCCGTCGGCGAAGACCGTTACTGGCGGAAGGGGACACGCAACTTTCGTCTCTTCACTCTCCCGCCAGATTTCTCTCAACTCTGCTATGTACACCGGATCCATCTCGATGCGATTTTGTAATGTCCGCTTGAGTACGGCAATAGATAGTAGCTTCATTCTCTCTCCCCTTTTTACTCTTACTTGAGCCTCTCAACTCGCAATTCGTACTTTCCTACCTTCTCCGCTAAATGGTTCGCGCAAAATATCCTCGGCGCTATCCTGTCTGCCCGCCAGACCTTGAATATTGCCGACCGTTTGCATCCGCTCTGCTCACACGGTAGCTTCATGCCTTCCTCCTTTGGCACCCAGATATAGCCATCCCGACGCCCCCGCGCAATGCCACATGCCTCACTTTGCACGCAACCTGTTAACAAAGTTGAGGATCCTTTTAATAAAACTGAAACTCCTTGACGAAAATCCCTAATGATTCCACTCACTTATCTTTATTTTTACGCCCCCTCTGAAATGTATTGACAAATGCTATTTACATTTATATTAATAATAATAACACAAAGGAACCCCCGACGCATCAGACCTGAGGAACAGTCAGGCAGCGAAGAGAGGACCTCAAAGCGGGACGAGACACTGGGAACAGAAAGAGATTTTACACTCAGCCCATCCATTGCGGTGGGTTGAGATGTGAGACACTCGGGCGGAAAATTAACCCTCTAACCAAGACAAGAAGGAGAACGACATCATGTCATTTGAAGCAACCTACCATGGAGAGACGATCGGATATTACGACACACTGGCTCAAGCAGAGGCAGCCATAAGGATAGCGAACGACCCATACGGCCCTGACGCTTTTGCGGCAGTGATCCTGGGCATGGATGAATACATGCGCAAGATCGCGGATAACACGCCAGAGTATATTTTGCAAGATTAACCCCCGGGGGCTCCGGCCCCCGCAACGAAGAAGGAGAAAGGACGATGGAAAATTTACAGCGGATTGTGACATGTGTCTGCGGAGCCCAGCACCTTGACTACCGACCCTGCATGCATGGTGAGGCGGAAGTCTACCAGGCACGTTTCCAAACGCCACAAGGCGATGGGATTGAAACGGGGGTGATTGGCCCAGAAGGAAATAGAATTCCCCTGAGCAGGAAGGTCTTTGAGGAAGCAGGAATTCGCCACTATTGGGTAGACACGATGGGTCGCGCACACCCACAAACCTGGGAACCCTATAGGGACATTGAAGAATATACCGCCGAAGACTTCGTCAACTAACCCCCGGGGGCTTCAGCCCCCGCACAAAAGGAGAAAGACCATGACCACGCATGAAAAAGAGATCATCAAGGCTATTGCCAATATGAAAGAGGCAGGGCTGAGCACCGACCCTATTATGCGCATCTTCAATGGCCAGGGAGACGAAACGCTTTCGCGAGAGCAGCTTGAAACCATCGCCCAGTACGAAGCGGCAGTGAGGGTATGGAAGGCAGAAAGCTAAAGCCTCATATTTGTTCGCCTGGATCGGAGTGAAGGAGAAAGACTATGAAAGTTTACTGTAGCTATGCGACACTTGAAGCAGCCGACGCCAAAGCCCGCTCATTACGAGAGGCTGGATTATACGCGGGAGTAAAAGCCAAGCGCAGAGCAAAGCGCAAAATCTGGCAAGTGTACGGCCCCAAACAGTAACCGCCCAGTCTCTACTTCCAGCCCCCCTGCGGGAGGGTTGGCCGATAGAAATTGACGCAAAGGAGAAAGGTATGGGAAATCAACTACTTGTGGAAAACCTAACGGAAGCCACAAAAAAGGAAAAGCCACAACCCACTATCGCGGAATTTAAGAAATGGAGTCGAGCGAACAAGCCGCTTGCTTTAACCCTCTGTAAGGCCATGGCCTTTGCCACAGTTGAACGTAAGCGAGTCAATGCCTACATCAGACCTATTTTTGACTCTTACACATTTCTCGACACACTTACAGGTCGTGCGGGTAGGATAATTGGAACTCCCATCCCCGACCCCGAACAGCTTTATCTTTGCCTGGATAAGGAGCAACTCGCCCACTACTACAACGCCTGTGATACCGCCCATAGGGAGCATGGTTTTACTGGTCCCTATGGGCACTGCCCTGCGCTCGTCGCTGAACATTTAGTTACACAAGCGGAATGGGCACTGCTAGACGCCGGATGTGCCCTATTAGGACTTTCGGAACATCCACACATGCACAATCGGCAAAAACTAATTGACCTCCTATTAAGGGCCTGCCTCCAGAATTCACGCAACCCCCACCTTGAAGGAGAACGAAGATGACGCCAGAACTACTCAACATCTACGCAACGATAGCGACGCTAGGCTACATGATTCCGATAGTAGCGATAGGCTTCGTGGCCTACTGCTGCTACGCGGCATACCACAAATAACCTTTTCACCAACAGCAATAAGGAGAAGCACCATGGCTAAGATACTGGAGAAAATTGCGCAATACTACTGGAATTGCGCCTGCTACGAGGATCAAACAGAATTTTTACGATTAGAAACACTTGGGAATCGCGCGTATGACCTTTACCTCTCAATCACGCTGTACGAACGAACCTATCTCGACGACTAGCCCCTTGATATAAAAGGAGAAACGACGATGAATATTATTCAAATGACACGCATGCTCGACCCTGAAGAGCAAGAAAGACGATTTCAGCAGATTATTAAATCCGCTGCTGACAGTGTGGATCTCCTCCGCGCCTCCGACCTCTCCCGCGTTGTGGCAGAGGCAAACAATCAGGGGCTGGGAAAAGAGTTTCTTGCCTGGCTCAAAACGCAACCACTTTCCGTCCGGACGGCACAACGACTCAGCAAAGCATACGAATAGCATGCCGGGCGACGAAGATGCGAGAGGGCCTATCGACATCTGACGCGGGAATTAAGGAGCAGATCATGCTACCCGAGGCCCGGACGATTCACATGCTACAAGAGGTTGTGGCGGTGCTCGCACTGTATCCAGAACTAGAACGAGAGTGGTGCGAACGTATGGACCGTCTGCTGAACGATATGGAGAATTTATGGAAAAACTAACTATTCACGTAAAAAACTGGCTACATAGAGAAGGAAGGGGAAGCGTAACCTCCTGCCTCCTAAGACCCGAGGACGGCAAGCGCTGCTGCCTGGGTATCTATCTTGAGGATAATTGCGGGGTGAGCCCTGACGTCCTCTGCGACATCGCCACCCCTGACATGCTGCCGCACGATATCCTGGGCAGGCTCCCTAAGTGGCTTTTGATCCACCGCAACAACACCAGACTAGCCGAAGCCCTGATGTCGGCGAACGACCAGGTCGAGGAGAGGGACGAGGCAGAAACGCGGGCATTGGTACAGAAGCTCTTCGCCGAGGCTGACGTGGAAGTGGAATTTATAGAAGAACTGACATGAGACTTACCTTCAAATAGTCTCTTCCCTCAGCCCGTCCGGGAGACAGGGCAGGCTGAGATGAGGAAATTAGATAAGGAGAACTGTTATGAGAAAAAATCAAAGCCTAAGACGCTTTCGTAAGTGGTATTGCCCTTGCCTATTGTTCAACGGACCGCCGCAACCAACACGTACCGACCGGATTTTAACGCTCTGCGAGTCCGGCGTTGGCCTCAAGGAAGCAGTCGAGCGAACCGCGTAACCGTCTAATATTATAGGAGAAACCATGAAGACACCTGCCTGTAATTTTGAACTAGGGGAAATCGTAGCAATGCCAGGGTTTACCGATTGTTTTGGCAAGGTACACCCGCGGGTGGAAATGTTAGTCGTCACAGAACGTCGATTGATAGAGACGAAAGAAAGAGCTGAGTTTAGCATGCCCCCATATTGGCGGATTAAGGCCGCATATAACTCGGAAGGATTTAATTGGTATGAGGGAGCAGAGCGTTACTTTGAGAAATCAGGAGAAACGACATGGCCACAAAGATCACAATCGTAATAGATAATTTTGAGGGTTCAGACATGGGCAATGAGTTGTCCCGGATACTCCGTGGGATAATTGATTGCACAGAAGGCAGGGATAATCTCAATCTGAAATACTCAGGATGGAAGCTACTTGATGGCAATGACAATGTGGTAGGGCAGATAACAATTCAACCAACCGCCGGAGAAGACTAACCAAGGAGATCAACGTGAAGTTCCGACTAAAGCCGATTGAAGTTGAAGCCATGGAAATGACCGCCTCTGTTGAAATCGGGGTGGGAGGTCACGGGTCAAAACCGTGCCAGGTGGGGGATTTTCTCGTACGCAACCCGGACGGGTCGATACGCCTCGTGGGGCACGATGCTTTCTTTACCGCCTACGAACCGTGTGACCCTGGCGCGATGCCCGTGGAGGATAAGCCGAAGCGGCGGCACCGTAGAAAAGCGAATATGCTCAGCCTCGAAGAGATAGTCGCACTGCGCGCCGTGGTCCCTGCGGTCATGGGTGGGGTGCTGACGGATGAAGAAACACACCATGGAAAATGAAACGCTTCGTATTCTTGTCCCTAACTGGCTGCACCACGAGGCGCTCTAAGGATCATTCGCCCCTGGCGGCAGGGGCTTAACCGGGGAGATTTTAGCGATGCGAGATAACACCACAATCCTATCACCAGAGCGAATTAGACGGCAGCTCGAAAGGCAAACGGACTCAGGGGGCTGCTCACCGGAGTGGGTATTGCGACGCGCTGAGCGAGTCGCTTTTGCCCTCTCCCATCACCCTGACTGTGGGGAGGATTGGTACAACCAGGTACTGGCCGCGCTTAATTCTGCACTGTTGGTGCTCGCAAAATTGAAGGACTGAACAAGGAGTACGTAATGCACATATATCGACAAGGCGACGTTTTATTGGTCGAGAGAGAGCAATTGCCTGAGAGGGTTCAGAAGCAAAAGGATTGCATTCTTGCCCACGGTGAAGCAACTGGCCACCACCATCAAGTCAAAGAAAATGGAGTGATGTGGGTTGATGTCAACGAAGCGGGGCGTAGGTATCTTGAGATTACCGCTGATACCGCCGTCGTGCACGAAGAACATGCCCCGATCGCCCTGAAAGGGCCTGCCGTATTCGAGGTGATTATCCAGAGATCTTACACCCCGGAAGGGATTGTAAATGTCAGGGACTAACCTTCAAACAAGGAAGACATCATGTCATCGATTAAAGTAGAAACGCTCTCGCAACATCAGCAAGAGAGGTTCACCGAATTTTGCGACAAATGGATCGCAATAGGACTGAGCACCGAACCTGCTCAGCGAGAAAAAGCTGAGGCGGCTATCCGGCTGATGTACCAACGTGCAAAGTTGCCAACACCACATAAAATTGTGTGGTGTGGATCTCCACTGTCGCAGAGCCTCACGCGAGCCATCATTCTCGACAGAAACGTCGGGGCTTCAGTCGGGGCCTCAGTCAGAAATGCAGTCAAGGCTTCAGTCAGAGATGCAGTCGGAGATGCAGCCAGGGATGCAGTCAGAGCTTCAGCCGAGGCTTCAGTCAGGGCTTCAGGCGGGAATGCAGTCAGAAATGTAGTCGAGGCTTCATCAGTCGAGGCTTCATCAGTCGGAGCTTCAGTCAGAAATGCAGTCAGGGCTTCAGTCGGGGCTTCAGTCAGGGCTTCAGTCAGGGATGTAGTCGTGGCTTCAGTCAGAAATGCAGTCGAGGCTTCAGCAGTCGGGGCCTCAGTCAGAAATGCAGTCGGAGTTTCAGTCGGAGATGTAGTCGAGGCTTCAGTCGGAGATGTAGTCGAGGCTTCAGGCAGGGATGTAGTCGGAGCTTCAGTCAGAAATGCAGTCGGAGCTTCAGGCTATGGGCAACACGATGCACCCTGGCTTAGTTTTTATGATTATTTTCGGGAAGTGTGTTCGTTAAAAAAAGAGACGGATGCGCTGCTCGGACTACTTGAGCTAGCAAAACATGCTGGCTGGTATCTCCCGCACCAACATGTCTGTTGGGTCTCGGAACGACACCATATCCTCACACGAGACGTACAAGGTAGATTACATAATCTTGCCGGACCATCCATCAGTTATCCCGATGGGTGGGCAATTTATGCGGTCCATGGGGTGAGGGTGCCGGAATATATCATCACCCGACCGCAAGAGATTTCTACCGCGAAGATAGACGCAGAGCAAAACATAGAGATCCGTCGCGTAATGATGGAGCAATATGGTCAATCACGCTACCTGATTGATTCTAAAGCGCGAATCGTCCACGCCGACAAATATGGAACCCTCTACCGAAAAGAGATATTAAATGACGAACCTCTGGTGATGGTCAAAGTCACCAATAGCACCCCAGAGCTAGACGGCTCGCAAAAAGACTATTTCCTTCGGGTCCCAAGCGATATGCATACTGCCCATGAGGCAGTCGCCTGGACTTTTCGGCAATCTCCCGAGGAGTATCAACCGCTCATCGAAACATGAGAAGTGATGATGCCGAGAGCATGAAGAAGAAGGGGAAATTATGAGTGATGCAACACCTTTGAATCCTGCCGCCCCGCACCCGCAAGCCGTGTGAAGAACCAGGATGCAAGCGCGACGCCAAGTTTGTCACGCAGCCTGGCAAGAACGACATAACCCTGGAGGGTTTACTCTAGTGCCCTCTGGTCGGTCTGTTTCCCTTGTTACCACCAAGGGAAAATAGCTCGACGAAAGAACTAACTAATGGCAAATCTCAACACAACCATAGAATGGACGAATGCAACATGGTCGCCCGTCACGGGCTGTTCCAAGGTAAGTCGGGGGTGTCAACATTGCTATGCAGAACGTCTCTTTTCACGGGTGTATCCTGGCCGGGCTTTTACCGATGTCCGTACGCATCCTGATCGGTTAGAGCACCCACTTCGCTGGAAGAAACCACGCAAAATTTTTGTGAACTCAATGAGCGACCTCTTTCACGAACACGTACCAGACGAGTTTCTTGACCGGGTGATTGCTGTGATGGCGCTCACACCGCGCCACTCCTACCAGGTCTTAACAAAAAGGCCGGAACGGATGCGTGCCTACTTCGCTGCGTTTGATTGGAACCGGACGGCTCTCAGTCCAGAGGCAGCGCAATGGCATAGCAGAGGCGGCGACCCCGAAAAGACCCTGGTCCACGAATGGCCCCTTCCCAACGTCTGGCTTGGCGTCTCAGTGGAGAACCAAGAGACAGCGGACGAACGGATTCCGTTGCTCTTACAAACTCCGACAGCAGTCCGGTTTCTATCGATTGAGCCGATGTTGGGGTTCATTGACCTTGATGGAAGAAGCGACCTGCACCGTCCAGGCGTCCAACACTGGGATTACCTAAACCCGGCAACAGGCCATGTCGAGAATACAATTGACTGGATAATCGTGGGTGGTGAATCTGGACCAGGGGCACGCCCCATGCACCCTAACTGGGCGCTCTCTATCAGGGATCAGTGCCAGGCTGCTGGTATCCCGTTTTTCTTTAAGCAATGGGGTAACTGGGTCCCCAAGATCTTTCTTCCCCATAGCCCTAAATACATCAAACCATGGGGAACGCTCGACAACACTGGAAATTGGTTTCCTGAGACCACCCCATGGAACGGGCAGCAAGGCTCAGACTCTGAAACTGGAGAATATGTCATGGTGAATGTCGGTAAACAAGCCGCGGGCCATCTCCTTGACGGCAAAACTTATCACGCATTCCCCGGGGACATGGCATGAGCACCACCTGGACCTACAACGAAGCATCCGGCACCTGGCGTCTGGAATTACCTTCCGTGGGACTCCTTGGCCTGGTCCAGCGGTCGCGCTGGGACTGGCAGGCGACACTCTTCCGTAGCGGGGCACGACAAGAGTCATCCCTGTTTACGTGGTTATCGGAGGCAAAGTCTTACGTTGAAGACTGGATGGAAGAACGACTGAAAACAGCGTTAGCGGAGCTGCCGCAGAAGGAGAAATACAGAAAATGAAAAGCGACACAAAATTAATCCGAAGCTTGGAGCGCCTCATCTTAGAAGGTCATCAGGTCAGCGCCGCCGCTGAACGACAGCGCATTGTGGCGGTGATTGAGCGACTCGCGGTCGTTGACGCGCATGATCCGGAAGCTCTGTACGCCGCAAATAACCAAGCGGTGTATCTCCAGCTCCTGAATCAGGGCATTGCTGCCGGCTACCGGGCTGCGGTACGGGCAATTGAGCAAAAGGAGAAAACGATAATGATTTCTGAAGAATTAAGGGTGCTCTGTAACCTACTAATGGTGTCCGACCCATGGCCGCTATCCAAAGCTGACGAAATGATACTGAAGAACTTCGCTGACGAGGAGGCCAAAAGACACGGTTACCAAGACTGGATAGAGGCATACCATGAAATCGGACCAGTGAGCGAGGGCGAACCCGATTTGCAGAGGGAGCGAGAAGCGCAAGTCTGAGCGGAGGAAGTACATATGAACATCCTTAAATCAATCATGGGATACACACCGGCCCCCCTCGCGCGCCTGAGCGATAAAGAGACGATCCAGACGATGAGTGGACTGATGGCGTATGTGTGTCTCCAATGCCCGACAAAAACCATCAGCGAGAGCGCTCCCCGCGGGCGATGCGAAAAATGCGGTTCGAGTAGCATTCTCCCGGTTTCGAGCTGCCTTGAGACCACCTTGCAATGGCGATGGCAATGCCGAAAAGCTCGGGGGGAAGAGAGTCGAGAATCAGGAACGCCGAGAAGTGCCGTTTACAAACTGACCGCAAAGACCTTGGAGGAGAAATAGTGGACACCGAGACATACGAACGAATGAAACTCGTACAGCAATTAACCTTAGCCCAACTGCGACTCGCCGAACTGAGACGGGAGCAACGTGCTCTAATCGACGTCGCTCAGCAGGAGGTTGACATGTATCAGCATTTACTTACCAAGTGGGATACTGCGCATTCTTGAAGCTCACTCGTCTGTGCCCCCACCAGGGGACAGGCTAAAGGAAAAACCATGAAAGAAAAGCTTATTATCCCAGTGAGCGGCTGGCTACATAGTGAAGGAGCGTCTGACTCATTCCTCCTGCGCACGAAAGACGGCAAGCGCTGTTGCTTGGGGATTTACCTGCAAGACAATTACGGGATAAGCCCGGCTCATCTCCAGGGCCGCAGCTCTCCAAGCCAGCTCCCCGAAGCTATCAAAGAGAATCTGCCTGCCTGGTTATTTTGCTCGTCTACCGACAGCGATCTCGTAGAGAGGTTAATGGTGGCCAACGATACCCCCACGATACCCAGCGAGAGGGGTGTACGTCTGGCGATTGCGTCTTTCTTCGCTGAGGTTGGAGTCGCGGTCGAATTTACTGAGTCTCAACCCCCGGAGAATGCACCATGAGATATCTACAGACCGAACGTGCAAAAGCGGCCCTGGACGCCCTCAAACCGTCTATCCCAGCCCTCCCCTGCTGTTTGTCGCCAGCGAAGACGCTGAGCTGCTCACGCGCTTCCTGGCTGACCTGAGATGGCTCGCCTCGGAGGGATACTCAACCCTAGACGTACACGACTGTGTTCGACAATCACAAATTCGCTGGGCGCGTGAACACCCACTAAAAGAGGAAAGGAGGACACTATGACACGAGAAGAATACGAGATGCGCATCGCCAGCCTCACCGCCGAGGAATTGGAGAGTGAGGCACGAGCCCTGTTTCGCCAACTCCCCGACGATAAATCGAGCGTTACTAACGACAATTTGGTTGCGTGCTACTCTGAATGTATAGCGCGCAAAGATTTTAGCATTTACCGGCGCGCCTACGAAGCGCTCGGATTTTTTCAATATTCCTAAGGGGAGACCGTCATGGAAAAACCGAACGAGCGAGATGGTGTAACCTGCCCAGAAGCCAGAGATCAGACTCGCGTGTGGCCGCCAGAAAAAGTGTATGAGGTGGCTCAACCGAAAGGTCCGCCGATTCGGCGTGGAATCCTCGGTAAACACAAACACGGCCCGTGGTGGAACAAGAAAGAAGAATGCCCTTGGAGTGGCATGCCTGTCCCGGTTGTTCCCCGCAAGCTCCCTGGGAAAGAGTAATTATGAAAAATCCAGCACCTAACAAAACACCCTTAAAGGGGCCGGATCTTGAGAAAGAACACTATATCTATTATCTGGAGAATCTCCTTACGAAAGAAATGAAACCTTTTATCCGTGACCTTATCGTCCCTTGCGATTGCGGTTCCATATCTGGGGTGGGAAGGAATGCCTGGAAATGCTCAGGATGGACACTGAAAACCATGCTCAAGAAAGAATTACCGGCTGCTGCAAGGAACTCGCTCATGATTTTCCCACCCCACCATAAGGCACGGTGACTAAACAACGATACTGAAGTAAACCTCCCACGATTCAAGTCGTGGGTTTCTTGGCGGAGATCTTATGAAAAAAGTACTACCCTTGGCCGCTCTCTCATTGTCTCTGTGTTTGACTAGTGGGGCGTATGCTCATGAGCCGTGGGGTTCGCCCGCGTCACGCCCCTTGTGGGCGCTTCCCCCGAGGGGGCAACTGTGGGCTCCGTCCCTTCCTACAGCAGAGCCGTGGCCGACCTCACCTGCATTTTCGTCTCCGTTCGGTGCAGAGCTGCGCTCCTGGTCCACTGCCCCGTCGCGCCCCTGGGAGCTTCCCCCGAAGACTGAAGAGGCTCCTACGTTCTGTTACCATTTCCCGCTCCCTGGCGGAGCGACACTGTCGAGCTGTAAGTAGTTATTGGATAACCTGTCCTCGTACAAGTGAAGAAAGGCTGCGCTATGCCAAACCGGAACTATAATAAGGGCAGGGCCAACGAATATCGCACCATGCGCATACTGGAGGCGGTAGGCTACCGATGCTTCCGCACCGCGGGCAGCCACTCGCCTTTTGATGTCATCGGCATCAGTAAGGCGGGGGTTGTCCTTGTACAATGCAAGAGCAATAGGGAACCTAGCCCCGCGGACATGGAAACGATGGTAAATTTCTCCGCGCCCGATAACGCGACTAAGCTCGTGTATCGCTGGAACAAAGGGGCCAGGCTCCCGTTGGTGAAGGAAATATGAGGACGTATGACGCAAGCACCACACACACTCATGCCGGACGACCTGATCGATCAGGCCGGAGACTTAGAACTGATCCGTGATTTTCTTGCCTTGGTGGAGAGTCTGCACCAGGCAGGTAAAATTGCCACACACGTCCGGCTCGGGACGCACACCTATCTGGAAATTATTGAACGCGCCGTACAGACGACCGCCGTGAATGGAGCTGTCAAGACATGCCTAGCAGTGAAGAAACGAGAACCTTGACGAAAAAAAGGCAGCATCTTCTTTTATTGACGTGGAAACCTCGGTTCCCGAAGCGAGACCGGGCGCACGTGTTGTCTCTCGTTCAGCAGATCTATCCTACAGCTACTGCTGACGAGAGAGGCGTTACTATCCCGGTGACGGGGAGAGATACACGCGCTATATGGCTTTTTTTGTTGTGGAAATGCTGGCGAGGCATGGAAAAGGAGGTCAAATGAAGTTAAGGGGAGTTGAAGAAAATACCCGCAGCCTGTTCACTCCAGACTTCGTACTGCCGTCACAATACAACCCGCCGCGAGTACCACAGACCCCATGTCATAAGCTACTCTCGGCAATATTCGATGATGGGATCGGGCAGTTGCTTACTACGCACCCTACGCGCGGCGTCCGCGTCAATCGCCTATGGAACGAGTCTGTGTCGTGGATACTGTCCGACGATACGCAGTGGGGGAGCTTTGTGTTTTGTTGTCAACATTTAGGTTATGAAGAGGGGGAGATACGGAAGAAGCTAGGGGGCCGCTTCCCGTTGGTCCTCCGCGAAGTACCTCCGCGTGTAGTAAATAGTCACGAGAAGGCACCGCCCAGGCTGCCGGTCAGCTATCCGGATGTCACGGCCAAGGCGTTCCGTAGAAAGCGACTCTACGTGGTCTTCGCGGACGGCACGGCATGCTGGGTAATATCCCACAACCTGACGGACAATAACACCGTCTGGCGACCTGGAGATAAGGGCACGCTTGTAGTATCGTGGCGCGCGTCACGGGCTATTGCGCGCTATGCCAGGGCAGGCTGAAATTCAAGGGAACATGAGATGAAAAGACCAGTTGAACTTTTACCGATAATTAACGAGACTGAGCCGGACGAGGACGATCCAACTCCGTGCGCATTCGACTGGCGCAATCCCTGGACCCTGGTCTGCTCTGCTCATGGCAAGCCCCATTTTGTCGTGACGCTGGTCACTGGTGCTTCCGCCAATCTCCAGCGACTCAATGCCCTTGGCTTCTTGACTGGGCAAGCCAAAAAAGACGCGCGGGGCATTGACTCTTTTGACTGATTGTTGCATAAACAAAAGGCTTGGCATGGTTGCTGGTAACAGCCACGCTGGGTTCGGTGGGAAAGCAAAAGCCCTAGTCAGTAGTTACGGAGAGAGCCCTCCGTAAGCGGTTGTTGATGTTTCTAGTCCCATGCTGACTAGGGTAGTTTTTTGTGGAAACATCACTTACCAAGCCGCTTACCGAGGGCTTTTTTGTTTGTGGAGAATGAAATGCAAATGCCGTTCGGACTGCATAAAGGAAAGCTACTAGAGGACATTCCACTGGATTACTTGAAGTGGATTAGCCAGAACCTCGCATTAAGCCCATCGCTTGGACCATTCGTCCGGCGCGAACTAGAGCGTCGCGGTATGATAGAGGGTGGTTCCTTAAGAAACGAAGCAACTCGAACTATGGCCTTCGCTATTATACAAAGCGGGTTTCGCTCGCTTGCGAAAAAGCTACACCCAGACGTAGGAGGAAGCGATAAAGAGATGAGGTTGCTACAGACGGCCAGATTAGAGCTGGAAAAGATTATGGAATTACTGAAACTGAGGACAGGACAATAAGATGGCTAATTTAACTGAGAAGTTTCATCGCGCCGGTTCGCCGATCGTCATCTTTCCTGAGTACGTCCGCATGCTGAAGAAGGCTGGGGTGCATCAGCCCATGCAGGCTGTCGCGTTTCTTTGCCAGATAGGGTATTGGACCGGAAAGCAGAGAGACCCTGACGGCTGGATATACAAGACAATGGACGAGATAGAGGGAGAGACCGCGCTGTCTCACGAGGAGCAAGTCACGGCAAGAAAGTCACTGAGGGGTCTCGGTATCCTGGAGGAAAAAGACGAACGCTTGCTGCATAGGAAATACTACCGCGTCAACTTCGACGTGCTCCACAAGATGCGCGAAGAGCACGACCCGCCCGACCTTATTTCTCCGAAACCGGACTCCCCGGTCTCCAGTAACTCAGACTCCCCGAACCCGGTCGGGCCGGGTTCGCAAACACTGGACACACCGGGTTCGCAAACACTGGACACACCGGGTTCGAGGTCCCGGTCGGGACAGTTTCGTTCTAAAGGTTCAGAGATCACTACAGAGATCACTACAGAGATCACTACAGAGATCAAGGATATGTCTTTTTCAAAAAAAGACGCTCCCTCATTTGCTCCAAACGTTCACACAAACGGGAATGGCAAGCGAGAGCAACCAACGGGGAATGGCGAAGCGGAAGCTGTGAGAGAGGGAAACGACAACAGCGCAGAGGGCACCGTTGATCTTTCTCACACGCCGGAGAACGTTACGCGCGCGCCAGTGAACTGCCGTCCAGAGCACGCAGCCGTCGAGGAGGAGGACGAGGACCCGCCAAGGGGTCTCTTCGAGACGAAGGAGGCTAAAAAGAAAGCGAACCACGGGAGCGGTGACCAGTACAAATTTAGCGTAGAAAGCTTCGTTGATATGTACCTGACATTTAAGCCAGCGGAGTGCCCTGGCATATCGGCGATAACCCCAGCGAGACGAAAGAAGTACGCGGAGTACATAAAAGCGTTTCCCAAAATGAGCTTCTGGAACAAGGTTCTCGATGGGTTAATCCTCTCGCCTTTTCTGCGCGGACAGGGGATAGGTTCCCCAGGATATCCAGCAAAGGCGCGAGGGTTAGACTGGCTATGCCAAAAGGGGAAAGACAACGTAGAGAACTGCGTAAAAGTAGCCGAGGGGAAATACGCCGACCCACCAAAGCAGCACCAAACGGACGAAGAACTTAGGTTCGCGCAGTACCAGAGACTGCAAGACGCCGACCCGTATCCGGTTGACCCTACCAATCCCCTCTCGTTCGATCCTTGATCTCCCTGAAAGGAGCATAACGCAAGTGACCTCAGCGCACGATTTATTTATTTCTCATGTCCAAAAACTAAGCGCCCCATCATCGACGGGGCAAGTAACCGGGAAATGCCCATTCCATGACGATTCTACGGCATCATGGTCGGGCAATGTCGACTCAGGGGTGTGGCATTGCTTTGCATGTGATGCAAGGGGGAACGAAAGGGCGTTCGCCGTCAGGATTGGGCAAGCGACAGAAAAGGTGAGTAAGCCGGTCCACGTCAAGACGTCGGCTGGGGAGACGGGCAAAGCGGGGGAGGTATGGAATGCTCGGGGTCCTGACGTAACCTACGATTACACGGACATTTCGGGAGAAAAGCTTCTCTACCAAATAGGACGCTTCGCGGGAAAGGACGGGAAGAAGTTCTTCCTACCGAGGGTTCCCCATGGGGAAGGCGACTGGACGTATTCTCTTGAGGACATCCCGCGTGTCCTCTATCGACTACCTGAGATAAAGCCAGCAAGGCAAGTCTTCTACGTGGAGGGAGAAAAGTGCGTTGAGGCGCTCAGAAGCATCGGAAAAGTTGCGACTACCCATGCCGGAGGGGTAAACGGTACTCTTTCTCCGGCTATGCTTGCCCCGCTTAGAGAGAAGCACGTTGTGATTCTCCCGGATAACGACGACCCAGGCAGGATTCTAGCTGGCAGGCTGAGGGAGGTTCTCACCAAAATAGCCGCCATCGTTTCCGTTGTCGAACTCCCAGGATTAGGTCCAAAGGGTGACGTTGCGGATTGGCTAGCGGCTGGATTTACCGAACATGATCTCACGGCCCAGGTGCAAGCATCCGCAATAGTTGGAGGACTTCGACCCTGGACCCCGACTCTCAGGATCTTCTCCACCATAACGAGAAAAGAAATCCAGTGGCTCTTCTATCCCTACATTCCTCTCGGAAGAGTGACTCTCCTTGAGGGGAATCCAGGCATTGGGAAGTCATGGTTTTGCGCGGCCCTTGCCGGAGCTGTATCGCTGGGTCACATGCCGGTGTCTATTATTGGCGGGCATAATCTCTCGTTCCCCGCGGGGGCTATCTACATGAACCTTGAGGACGATCCGGAAGACACGACGAAAGTGAGGCTTGACGCAGTAGCCGCAAATCAGGATCTCATTGCCACGTTAAGTGGGAAACAGGGGACGGACGGAAAAGTTTTACCGCTCACCTTATCGGATCTGGATATATTCGCCCGGGCAATCGAAAGCATGAACGCCAAGGTTCTGATGATTGATCCAATTCAAGCATATCTCCCCTCTGGGAGGGAGATGAATAGGGCTGAACATGTCCGCCCCCTCATGCAGGAATTGCAGCGTCTGGGGAAGGAATACCAATGCGCCATTGTCCTCGTACGACATTTGGCGAAAGGGAACGGGAAAGACAATGTCCTCTATCGCGGGATGGGAAGTGTAGATTTTACTGCGGCGGCCCGTTCCGTGCTCCAGTTCTCCGACTGTCTTCCTCCCCGGGTCGGGAAAGAGGAAGTCGGCGCGCGGCGAGTCGGGGTTGTTCAGGTGAAAAACAATCTGGCCCCGAGAGGTCCGGTGTTGGAATTTGAGACACGGCTCAATGAATTCCGCTGGGGTGGAGTTGGGAATATCTCACATGAAGCAGCACTTACTCCCCTTTCTCAGTCGGCTTCGCAAGAAGTGAGGGACGCTCAAATGTTTGTCGATGAACTATTGAGAGACGGGACATGTCCTATCCTAGTTATGGAGAAAAAAGCTAAAGCTGCGGGACTGAGCCCCTCCTCAGTCGAGTTGGCGAGGATGATGATGGGCATAATTAGGAAGACTTCTCCGGACGGCGTGTGGGCTTGGACCTTCCCCGGGGGCAAAGAACGGGAAATGTACCATTGAAAGAAACGCCCCCAAGGGGCAACAGGAGGAGAGAACCATGGCGCTAGCCGTAAGATACACGATAGACCCGATCCAGCCTGTCGCATTCCCGCAAGTCAATGAGGCCCTATTGCCCGTAGTCGTGACGGATGCGCCGCAAAGACAATGCAAGAAATGCCACGAGTGGAAGCGGCGAACTGAGGAGTTTTTTTACCGACATAAGAAGCGTAACTGGTGGCAGTCGTGGTGCCGGACGTGTCAAAAGGCGCGCATGGTGATGGTGCGAGCGGCAAGGAAAGCGGAGGCCCTCCATTCCCCTATTCTCAACAGCCCACGTGCGACAGCCACGCTCAAGTATCTACGCCGGCAGTTAGATATCGCCGCCAGGGAAGAGACTAGGGTACTGGATGCGCTTACCGCATGTCGCGACACCCGTGTTCGCATTGAACAGTCGATCGTGGCGTTACTGAAGGGGGAGCAATGCGACCGTGCATCTACTGTCAAAAGCTCTTCGACAGGAAAGTAACTAAACCCCCGCTGACCTGCTCCAGAGAATGCAAGCGCGCTGTCGATCGAAAACGTGTCCGGGAGTATTACCGGGCGCATGAGGGCAAGAAGCAGGCGCAACAGGCGGCGTATAAGAAGCGGATGAGGAGGAAGTTTCTATCGAGGGGGCTACCGTGTCCGTGCGTTGCCTGCGGGCAGGTAGATGTCCCGCTACCGATTGACTCGCCGTTAACTCCCCTCTAGTATATCGCTATGGCAGCCATTGAAAAAGGGACATTTCTTTTCGTAAAAGCGCAACCCGACTTGGTTGCGTTACTTGAGAGATCATTGCAGAGGCGCATGGAGAAGCAGCCTGGGGTGAGGATCTCTCGTTCCGATCTTATCCGAGGATTATTGTACGACGCGCTGAAAAAAGAGGAGATCAAGCTTGCGCCAGCCCCGTAGGGGATTGAAAAAAGAAGAAACAAAATACCACCACGCTGGGTTATCTCCTTTCCTGGCGCGAGTGGCGACCATGCAGGGGGGGCATTTCTCCTCCTCCCCTGCATGGAAATCGGCTTCGAAGGTATCGATCTGGTAAACCACCCACGACTAAAGTCGAGGGCTTTGCCCTACCGCTCCCCCAGCCAAAGGCACCGGGACGGTGGGCATTAAGCGCGAGTTTACAGTAGCGCATCGCTCATCAACGTATCTCTGAGCGATATTGAAAGCAGCAATCATGAAAAAACACAGAGAAATTACTCTTGAGTTATATCGCGCCCTTGTTCTTCTCGGCGCTCAATCGGACTTGCTGGGAACTGTCGGTTCGTGGGGAGATGGCTTGCCAGAAGACGACGTACTGGCTGGCATCCAAGCGTGGAACAGGGGAACCCTGAAGGAACTTACAGAGCGCATTAGCCATTATGAAATTTCGCTCCGTCATACCTGTGTCCTGATATAAAACTTTCGAATGAAAAGCTCAAACAGCCCCATCAAATGATGCGAATTGTTGAGAGGCAAGGAGCTTTAATGAGTCCCAATGCGCGCGACCCACCACAGCTTCCAGGAGCAGCAACGGAAACACGGACATTCACATCAATTCAAGCGGTCACAAGGAAAGGACCATACACAGTGAAGATTCTTTTTGTTCTCAGTTTCATTGTATTAAACATGATGTTCTACACCCCAGACAGTCACGCGGACGTCGGCTGTGGAAGTGTCCTTGCGGGAGGAACCTTTGAAAATCCTAGCAGGCACGTTCTCACCCGAGACCTCCGTTGCTATGGGACGCGGGGCATACGGATGCCCCACAGCAATACTATTCTTGACTGCCAGAACCACACCATTAGTCATGTTGGCCCCCGTGGAACCAGCATCGGCATATTCGTCGGCGGATCACAACGGAGCGAGCGGCGCCATATCCTCAACTGCGGCGCCATGAATTGGCACAACGGCATACGCGTGTATAACGCCGACACTACCCTTATCGAGCGTAAGACCGGGACAACTGCCTTCCGGAGCAATCAAATTGGCATCTTCGTGCAGAACTCCTCCTTGCCAGTGCTCCTGGGCGTCACCACTCCTGCCAACGACGATAAAGGCATGCTCTTCATGAATACCTGGCGCCCGAGTGTCGTAAGTAGCTCATCAAACAGCAACCACGATTCAGGTATGTTTTTTGCGAATTCGACGGAGTCTCTGATCCGTAATAGTGAAGCGCGGCGCAATGGCGATCCTGATATTGTATTCGCGCAATGGTCGCATCATGGATATATGGTAGACAGCATTTTTGACGAAATGTTTTTTGATTCTACCGCGACTAACAATCACTGGTGTCGAGTTATCCATGGGAACGTGTGGAACCCAGGGCCGACAAATTTCGAGTGGTGTCAATAGGTTTTAATAAAAAGAGGAGATTCCCTTGTCCGACACTACGACTGCCATCGCCGTGCGCCCGCTCACATTTGACAACTTTCGCGCCAAGAAGGGAGACCTATGCTCCGTGCTCCACGAGTTACCTGACGGCATGGGGGGATTCTTGTGGGAGGTGATGTTTGCGGATGGGATCAGGCGATTCGTGAGAAAAGACGAGGTCGAGCTTACGACGCAAGCGCAGGTGTAATCCTGCTTAAATTTCCAAAAGCCGGACAGAAAAAGCTAAAGGGTGCCGCCTACCGTGAATTCGCGCAGGGAATACTTGAACTGGATGGACAAAAATGCAAACTATGCGGAAGAACGTCGCTCCTTACGGTTGAGCACTTCATCCTGCGATCAAAGCTTCGCCTCGACACGAAAGAGAATTGTCTGTGCCTGTGTATTTTCTGCAACCAGGCAGCGAAGGAAAAACGCATCAAGTACGATTGGGATCCTGCGACGAGGGTGGCTAGAAGAACACGATAGAAAAGCGCCGGTTTTCCGCTCCGCTTCCCGCAAATTTCATGGGCGTGCTCGTCTCCGGGCGGGTGTGGCGAAGGTTGTTGGTTCTCGTCGGTGCGGGCGGCGAGAATTTTGCCCTGTAATTATAGGAGATAATCAGTGAAAGAATCGATCCAAGAATTTCTACTCTCGCAAGGGTTCACCGTCAACGAATCACAATACACGTTCTCGATGTGGCGGAGTGGATACCTTCGCATAGAAATTCCGTTCTCTGCCCTGGCTGGACATACAGTGGAGAGTTTTCAGCGCATCGCCCTTGATAAGGGGTGGATAACACCCGAAGCCCCCGCCGAGACAGCGAGCCAGATTGCTCTCACGCATTATGGTATTTTTCTTTTCGGATTGGGGGAGATGGTAGGATGACCCGTATACTTTTTGCGCTGGGGGACGCCGACTACATGTCCAGCGACAACAAGGCGTGGCGATTGGCGCTCAAGCTAAAGCAACAACTTGGCTGTGAACTGATCGGCGTATCGAACGAACAGTCAGTGGCGGATGAAGCACGCAAGATTGGGCTGGAATGTCTTGTCTATCCGTTCCAGGGGACCGGCGTCACCATAGAGCAGCGGCTTGACGCCATCGCTAAGATGATTGCCACCACGAAAGACGTTGTCATTCCTGGCGGCGAGCTGCCTCTCTGGAAAGTCCTGGCGCTTGATGATTTCGCAGGGAGTCTGCTGCTGTTTGGCTCTCGCCCTGCCGCGTTACCAGCATGCGACCTCATCCTTATGCCGATGATGGGGGTAGACAACAACACGAAGGGGGCTTGTGGGCTCTACGTGTGGCTCATGTCCGAAGCCTTGAAACAAAACATTCCCACCCTCGGGGTGGAGTACAGCCCGATAGGGAATAAGCAAACGATGAGCTTGTTTCCTCACACCGCTTTCGCTGTCAAGTCGGCGTTTTCCCGCGGGTGCCTCATCGAGTACGGGTATGATCCGGAACAGATCGCGCTGCTCAACATTGCCGACTCCTATCTTATCGCGCAGGACAGATCCGACTACGCGGAAGCATTTGCTTCCCAGGAAAATGCCATATATTCAATTCTGGGGATTGATCGGAAGCGATTCCTTGTCTTAATTCCTCACCATGTGGGGTTCCTCTGGGAAGTCAGAAAGATCCTGCAATCCCTCATCGATACCTTCCAAGGGGAGCCATATACTGTCGTCATAAAAGCCGACCCGAATCTGGTGCGACGCCAGTATACTGAGGTCGACATAGTCCAGATTGTATACGCGGACGAAATAGCGAAGCTTCCACATTTTGTCATCGATACGCAAATTGGCTTCGCTCTGCTTGTTCAAGCCGCTGACCTTATCATTGCTCCGCTTGCCTCTAGTCTCCTGAACTGGGCAACCACATTCGGCGTGCCGACTATCATTAGCCAGGCGGCAGGCCGGCGGGGGTGGGAGGCTATCTCGACCGTATGGGAGCCTGACGCAGCCAAGATTCCGGCAATTGTCCGCTCCTTTGTCGGTGCGGGACTCTTTAGGCGCAAGCTCGCGGACGTTGTCGAACGCAGTATCCTGGCGAAAACATGAAGAAACCGGTCCCCATTGAACCAGTTCTGGGCTCTGACCCTAAGCCTTGGAGTAGACTCCCAGGGGAGAACGATGGGGCGTGGAAAGCTTTTGTCGCATATCGGGAATTGTCCGGTGAACGGAGTGCGCGAAGAGTCTGCGAGCAGCTAAAATTACGCATAGGACGCGCTTATGACTGGCAGAAAAAATACGACTGGGAGGGTAGGGCTTTTGCCTACGATGATTTTCTTGACCAGGGAAGAATCCTCGCGCGGCAACAGGCGATCACCATGGCGGTCGAGAAGAACAGAGAAAAGTACACGCTGTCCGTGGAGCGGACCCTCATCGAATTGGCGCGCATAGCGTACTCGGATATCCGCAATGTGATCCAGTGGAATGACAAGGGGAAGTTTACCCTCACCGCTTCTGACAAACTAGACGAGGACACAGCCGCTGCGATTGCGGAGTACCGAGTGACGTACGATGCCGAGGGGCGTGCGCGTCCTGTCATTAAGTTCCACGATAAAATTGCGGCACTCACTCTTATAGGTCATAATTTGGGGCTCTTGCGCGAGATGTCCCCCTCGGCGCAAGTCACTAATAACTACGTCCTGTTCCTGGAGAAGCTAGAGAAAGTCGGGACTAAGCTAGAAACGATGGAGATCGAATGGAAGCAAATTCCACCCGAACAGACACTCGTCGTAGCACCAGACAAAGAAGAAGAAGAAGAGGAGAAAAGCGGCACATGACCAATGACGTTTTTGCAGGGAAGAAAGTACTGGTTTTTGAGGCGTTAGCCTATCACGACCGCATTCTTTCCCCGGTCATGAGGCAGCTGAAGGAACGTGGGGCAACGATTGAATACTTCACGGCCCAAGCGGAGGCGGCATTTGAAATTACCTTCAAAAAAAACGGGCTGCCTTTCTTCCACGTCAACGATTTTCTGAGTCCCAGTATCATCGCTCAGGTCAATGAAGCGTACACAATGCTCAGTAAGCGATGGCAGAAACTGCTTCTTCGTGACGAGAACCTACAACATGTCCCGGTCATTATCCTTGACAAAATCCTGAGAGCGGCGATCGAAGCGCACTTCGGTATTGGCGCTCTTATGGACGATCTAAAGCCGGACATTGTCTTCTCTCTTCACGAATTAAATTCTTGGGGCGTCTCGACAGGCTATTGCGCGAAGGCAAGAGGGCTGCCTTTCTTCACCTTCCAGGAGGGTAAGTGCTACTCGGCAATTCCCATGTACCGCGGACATGCCTATTATTCGGATGCATGCTTTCTTTGGGGGGAAGCAGACAAGTCCGTGCTGCTTGCTGCGGGAAATGATTCCGCAAAATTGCCAATCGTAGGGAATATAGACCTCCCTCCGGCGATACGGGAGTCGAGCACGCAGGAGCGGATCGCGGACACAAGGCAAAAATACGACATCAAGGAAGGGCAAAAATTGATCCTCTTCCTTATGGGATTTGCAACGTATGCTCAACTTCAGTCACCTGCCTTTATCAGGTTCCTGTGGGAGCATCCCGAGTACGTGTGCGTCTTTAAGTTCCACCCTATTCAAGGAGCCGATATCGTCAGACTTTCAATGAGCATCCTTGGGCAGATCCCCTCCACGCGGACTGTGTCCGGCGATGCCAGCCCCTATGACTTGATTGCCGCAGCGGCTGCTTGCGTGCTCGTGGGAGCATCTACTACCGGCATAGAAGCCATGGCGTTCAACAAGCCCCTCGTGGAAATCCCGCTCGTCGATTCTACCTACAGCTACGCGGACCAGGGCGCCGTCCCCCCCGCTGCGACAATTGAGGACGCTGCTGCGATATCCCACAAGTTAATCTCTGAGGGTTTGACTCCCGAGTGGAAAGAGAAACACGAGTCGTTTCTCCGCCTGCATTTTGCCAATTATGTTGGCGACGGCGTGTTTGTCGACAATGCACCGGAAAAGGTTGTCTCCATAGTCGAGTCCGTACTCACCGCTAAATAAATTCCCCCCGTCTCCCCGAACCCTATTGACTCCTTGTTTATTAACGTTATTATTTATAATAACTAAGTAGACGAAAGGAGAGTCATGGTCACCTCAATTCTCAGGAGAAAAGTCCTCGCCAGGGATTCTCACCGCTGCGTATACTGCGGGTCCACTGGTGACTTGACGCTTGATCACATCAAGCCGAGAAGCCAAGGGGGGGGGGACGAACCGACGAATTTGCTCACGTCGTGTTCCCCGTGCAACAATCGCAAGAAAAACGCGGGCGTGAAGGAATTCGCGGCTGTTGTGGGCGGCCCGGAAAAGTACGCTGAGGTGATGGAGAACATTAAAAGACAAAGGTCCACACCCCCGCCGTGGGTGGGGAGACCTAAAGTCTGGAAGGCTGAATAGCTACCCTATGACCGCTTTTTCAATCATGTCTTTTAGCATCAACAACGAGCTTGCCAAATCTCTCAAGACACTGCAACGGATTGAGGGATTAAACCTGTCACATTTTGTCCGCGAAGCCCTGGCGCAGGCGCTACGGGCTCGGGAAAATAAGGAGAAAATCGATGGAAGCAACAACCGAAGTCGCGGTTCTCGAACCGCGTAGAGAATTGACGCCGATGGACTTACTTAACTCCGCAATCCTCAAGGGGATAGATCCCGAGGGCATAAAGACGCTGTCTCAAGTGATGCTCGACATGCAGGGGCGTCAAGCTGAACGAGAATTCAACGTGGCTCTTTCCCAATTTCAATCGGAGTGCCCGATCGTCCTAAAGAACAAGTCCATACAATTCCCGACAAAAGGCGGTGGGACCTTTAGCGCCAAGTACGCTGACATGGACAACATAATGGACACCACAAGAGACTTGCGCGCCAAGTATGGGTTCTCGTTCTCCTTCGATCGGGAAATAACAGAAACGCATGTGCAGGTCATCTGTATTCTCAGACATGCCGCTGGGCATCAAACACGGACACCGTTCTTAGCGCGCATTGAGAAGGAGAGTAAGCTCAGCGAGGCGCACGCTATTGCTGGGGCTACTACTTTTTGTGAGCGATACGCATTTCGTGGGGCGCTAGGAATCACAACTGGGGCCTCCGATAACGACGGGAAAGAATTTGTCTCTGCCCCTATCTCGAAGGAGCAAGTGAACATGCTGAATAAATTACTGGAGGAGACGAAAGCCGATTCGGCGGCATTTCTCAAGTACGCACGAGTCGCCTCTCTGGGGGAAATATTGCTCAAGGACTATGGGCGCGTGGAAGCTGCGTTGCTAGAAAGGCGGCGAGTTGTCAAGCTGAAGGCAAAAGCCGCATGAAGAGAATTGCGGACATGGAAGATGCCCGCTGGTTTTGCCGGCAGAGCGCCAAGCCCATGGCGGAGACCATTGAAGATCTCGCCCCAAAAATTCCGCGTCGCCTGCCTCCGCGTAATTACGAAGACCTACCTAAGTTAATGTCAATAAAAAGAAGGGACAAATACTATCGTGGAAATTTTACACCATGACACGGGCGCAATTATCGTAAGTAGCAAACGGACATCCATCAAAGAAGCGGTGGAAGAAAATAGGGCGGATCTTAGGGGGGCGGATCTGGAGTGGGCGGATCTTAGGGGGGCATATCTGGAGGGAGCGGATCTTGAGTGGGTGAATCTGGAGGGAGCGGATCTTAGGGGGGTGAATCTCAAGGGAGCGAATCTTGAGGGAATGAACCTTGAAAAAGCGCGCCTAGGAAATCTCCGTATCATTGATGGCGGGCTCCGGTCAGACGGCTACAGGTTTTTCTACACTGATTTCACGGACGAAGGTCCACGGATCAAAGCGGGGTGTAGAAATTTTACAATTGAAAAAGCGCGCGCGCATTGGCAACGAACGAGGGAGGGGGGTCCGCTTGGTGAAGAAACGCTACTTATGCTCGATCGCCTCGAACACCTAGCGGGCATACGTTGGCCGACCGAAAAATTGAGACCTACCTAAGTTAATGTCAATAAAAAGAAGGGACAAATACCATAAATTAGGAGAAATATAACATGGCTATGTATTTCGACGTCATCCAGTATTCAGAAGAATGGGTAAAGCTACGCCTCGGTAGACCCACGGCTAGCAACTTCAAGCGAATTTTTACGCCTAAGAAAATGGAAGTCTCTAAACAGTCCGACCATTACCTCTACACACTCCTGGCTGAGTATCAATTGCAGCGTCCAGCTCAAGAGGAATTAGTGCTCTGGGCGACCGAACGAGGGAAGGACTTAGAACCAGAAAGCGTGGACTACTACGAGCTGACTACTGGGACCACTACGCAAGAGGCTGGAATTTTCTTTGACGACACTATGAGATATGGCGCTTCTCCTGACCGCCTTATCGGGGACGAGGGACTCCTAGAACTGAAGAACCTCCTGCCAGCCACTCACCTCAACTGCCTATTCGGCGGCGTTCTCCCAGAGGAACACAAGCTTCAAGTGTACGGGCAACTGTTTGTAAGCGGACGGAAATGGATTGATTTCTTGTCCTATAGCCCGGAACTTCCACCCCTCCTTGTCCGAGTAATGCCGGATAAGGATATGTTTGAAAAACTTGAGGTTGGGCTAGAAGAATTTCTCCGCCAACTGGAGGAGAAGAAGAAGCAACTAGCGGCATTGTATGAGAAGTAAACCACCCACGACTCAAGTCGTGGGTTTCTTGTGGGAAATATGCCAATCGGATTATCAGAAGTTGTTCAACTCATTATCGCGTTAGTGACGGCTAGGGACGAAGAGGTAAAATTGCGAAAGAGCGCAGAGGCAGAAAGGGACGAGTTGCGCATCGACATAGCCGCACTCAGGTTACGCCAGCGCAACGCAGAGGTGAGTAATATGCGTGAATCATTAGAGGAAGCCCCGTGCGACCGCGAGCTGTCACCTGCGCGCGCCTACGTATTATGGGCAGGAGTCCTGACAAGTGAAGTCATCGAATTTGGCCCGTCAGGGTCGTTTGCCGTCGACGGGAAACTTGTGCTGACCTGCTGGCCTGCTAATGTGCGTAGGCTGCTTGAGGGAGCATCGGGGAACATGGTGCGGATTGTATTAGAAATAGTCGACTGAGCCCGTATAGGAGTGAGAAAGATATGTCAAGTTTTTCTTTTGAAGATAAAAAATGTTGGTGTGGACAGCCGGCAAAAGTTAGGCATTGCTCTTTGCATGGGGAGTACCCCCCGTACTTTGAATGCGCTGAGCATGGATTTCGATCAGTGGAAAAACCGAAGCTTCCAGAGGAACAGCGTGCTGCTTCCCCTCCGTCGCCTCTCTCGTTCTGGAACCGTCTCAGCCAGTACATCGCGGCGAAAGTAGTAGATTTTATAAAGCAGTAGCTCAACGAAGCCGAATTCCTAATTCGGCACGCTCGCTAAGAGGGTATCTTGGACGAGGTTCTGATACCATGACCCAGCAAGGGGGGTGCTGATACAGACGACTCGTCCGCCTCCCTGTATTGTTGGCAAGATGGCCGCCCAGCTCTCCGCTGCTTTTGGCCAGAATGCTATCTCTTCGCAGCGCACGAGGCTTTTGCCTTCGCCGCGTATCTTGTCCGGGATTCCAGGGAACGCTTCTATGGTCGATCCGGTCTCGACCATCATTATTTTCTTGGGGTTCCCTTCAAGTCCCATCCATAACCGAATCTCTGGGCGTGGGCATTTAGGTGGTAGGTGATTATAGAGCCAGAGCACGCGCCCTAGGAATTTCTCACTACCCGACTGATCCTGAGCGATAACAGCGACGTGCGCCTCTTGTGTAAATGAGGTAAGCCAGAGTTCCAGCCCTGAACACATCCAGCTAAAAAGCATACGGCGGGACTTTACCACGGTAAGTAGCCGTTCCGACTGCCACAACTTGCAGAAGAGTTCCACATGGGGGAGCTTCGGAATAAGCCGGATAACTTCCGGCTCTCCTGCCCTCACTTCGTCCTTGGTGTAGTTTGTCTCCGTCAGGTACTCGAATGGGTATTTTTTCCACCGGGCAGCTTGGAATATGTCCGCTTCAGTCACAAGTACGGCAGGGTCGAACTTTGGCGTAGCCATCTCTTACCTCGGGGCGCTCTGTTCGCGCAGGGGCGGAAGAGCAGGCGAACGAGGAGGCAGAGCCGTCACGGGGGGTGGGTTCCTTGCTGCTTCCTGCTTCTCTGTTAAGTATTTCTGAAAATTGAGTTCCTTAGTTGAAAAGAGGATACGTTTCTCGTTCGCACGATCCTGAAGCATCCGCCATCTAGGAAAATCGAGTTCTTTCAGCTGACCCATGGCGCGGTTGTATGTGTCCATATCCTCTGCTCGGTCAAGCCGCTCAATGGTACGTTCTAGCATTTGTCCGCGAACGCCCCTATATGTTTGCAGGGATATGTCGCTGAGGAACACCCCTGTCCAGAACCTCAAGGTCTCAAAGTCGGGATTGCGCATGACGGGAAGTTTCGTGAGAGGATCAATAATAGTCTTGCGCGACCCGATCCATTCATCAGGAATGGGGAATGGGGCCGCCTCTGCGAGTTCCTGCACGAAAGTTCGGGACTGCACCTCCGGTCCTCCCTGCTGTCGGCGTATCCCCTCACTGATGCGCCCGAAAGGAACGAACGGCTTGGCGGCGCGCGCAAATGCGGGGCCGAATTTGAATCGGGTCGGATCCTTGTAGTAATCACGGGCGGCGAGCAGCCCTTGCAGCAGTGGTCCCGCGGAAGGGGAAACTCCAGAGAATGCAGCAATCAGCTCATCAGTCGGCGACTCTCCCCTGAAATACCAATCCTTAAGTGCCCTGGCCGTGAGGAACACGGGAAACCACGGCTGTCCACCCGGACGATACCAGCGTTCCTTCTCCCCCACGTCGGAGAGTTTTACCATCCCAGTACGGTCTAGCGACCAGGGCATACCTGGGAGGTGTTTCCCTGTTTCCTCTTCTTCTTCCGGGAAAACGGAAGAGAGGAGCGTAAAGATAGTGCCGAGCACCATGAGTCGAGCGATACGTTCAATATGCTCCGGGGAGAGCCCTACCTTCGCCAACCCGCCCCGATCAAACTGAAAGCGAGAGTCCGGATCCATGCGGGCGCCGGGATTGAGCGCCGCTAAGTAGTGCCCCATCATTTGCATGATCTTATAGCCGTAGGTCACAAAGGGGGAGATAAGTCGGCTACCGGAGTATTCTCTAAATTTACCCATCCGCGAATTGACGTTCGAGTAATCCAGGCCAAAGGTGTCTACGAACTTACGCATTTCAGCGTAAGCCTCTTTCATCTCAAGCACTTGCGCTTGAGTCGCCGACTTGGGGATACCTAATTGTTGACTCACGGCGAGGGCGGTGGCTCGTTTTACGTAATTGTCCACCGCTCCCATGGTTAAGCTTAGTACGCCGCTAAATGCGGCGTCTACTGCGTTGCGGTCTCGAAATTGAGTAATCAAATTAGAATGTGCCCCTAACAACTCAGGGGAATAGACCTGACCCACTGAAGGAAGAAGCGCCCGGAATGGCGCGGTGGCAACATCAAGAAAGGGTCGAACTTGCCCGGTCAACATGGCCTTTGCCGCCGTATCTGCCACTAGCGTTGCATACTGAACCCCGCTTCCTACAATGTTGTTCGCAAACGTTCCTGGATAGAGCAGCAGATTTGCCGTGATGTAACTGCCAATGCTCCGCGAAGCGTCAGCTACAGCCGACGTGCTCTTCACGGGTTCCATCCATGCGACCATTTCCTTGTATAGCTCTTCTGGGATTTGCCGACCGCCAGCAATTTGACCGATGAATTTCCCCCGCCGTGTCAGGACATTTTTGGGTATTTCCACCCAGCCCTGGCGTATGCCGTCTGGACCTATGGGGTCAGTGACAAGCGGAACGAGTCTCGTCATCATCTTGTTCCACTCGTCTTCTTTGATGAGGTCGTGCCACACCTTCACTACAGACCGCTCAAAGTCGTGAGAGAAACCTTTCCCTTCCTCAGCCTGGCGCGCGATTCGTGAGCCTGCCAATTTCTTTCTCAGTCTCGTGTGCCGCCCAGCGAGGACGCCAAGCCCCTCGAAAAACCCGTTCGTCCAGAAGTGGTGCATGTATCCCTCGATTTCTCCAGAGACATTGAACACTTCCTTGACAATATCGCGCATGTCAACCCAATAGCGGACGGCAGCCTTCTCCTGATCGCTTAACGCATCCCAGAACTCTTCTCCTTGCTCCGGAGTGTAGCGCCATTCTTTCATAATGGGGAGACCATATTGATCCCGCATTAACTCCTTCGTGTCAGGATCTTTCTCAAATATCCGCGACCCGAAGACGGGCTGACCATTCTGGAAAGTCTTTATGCTTTCCGCTGAATCAAACAACGCATCTTGTCTCGAAGCCGGAACCCCAAACCTTTTGGCGGTGGTATCGAAGGAACGGAAGAATTTAGAAATCTCCGAAGCGTAGCGCTTGCCAAATGTCCGCGTGAGAATCCGCCACATGCCCTCATGTGTCAGCAGTTGCCCCATCGTCTCAATAACATCGGCCTCTTGCGTGGAGATGCGCGCTTGGGTCCATTGCTCTTCGGAGAGCACCTTTTCCCCCCGACCTTCACCGAGCATGGTTTCCAGTTCGATGGCACGGTGCCCCGCGTACTTGCGAGCGAATTGCCCTATACCAGCAATCTCTAGCGAGAGCATCTCAGGGTCAATGCCAACGTTGAGCTGATTTATTAGCTTATCCCCGAGCCGCTTACGGACTTCCTCGGCGATAAACCTGCGCTCTCCGGTAAGGGACTGTGGCTGTGGGTCTTCTTCTTCCCTGATCGTATCGCCCCCATCTACCCCAAGCTCTTTGTCTATTTCCTTTTGTTTCTCGGTCAGCTCCAGTAATCTATCTTCTTGCGGGAATGGATTCCCGAGCAAGCTCGCGTATTCCTTTTGCTGCTTTTGGTCATTCGCAACCCTGGCTTCCACCCTGGCTAACCTGGGGTCAAGGCTAGATAGTGCAGCATTGAGTCCGCCAACACTCAGCGTTCCTACGTCCAGAGAATACCCATTGGGAAGCTGGAGGTAAGATTTAGATCCTCCGCCTAACATTGGACGTATCCGGATCTCCACCCCTCGATAGTTCCCCATAACTGAAGGTTCTTCCATCGAGACTGTGCTGGACGCTCTTTCTAGGGCTTGGTTAATGTCCTCTCTCCCTACTACGGTCTCCCCAAGAATAACGGCAGTCGGCTTCTCTGTTTTTTCGCTGGTATCCCGCAGTCGTATTGCTTCTTCGATCTCGGCAACCTGCGTCTCGGCTGCCGCAATGCGCTGGGGAATCAAGGTCAATTCCCGTGCTGCCTTTGCTTGCCCTTCCTTATACTGCGACCGCAACATCCCGAGTTTACGGACTTCTGTGTCGACCTTCACCTTTTCCATAACCAAGGGATTTCCGGACGCGATCGCTTTTATCTCGGACGCCGTGAGTGCGTCCTTGTCCGCGTCTTCAATCGATCGTGTCGTCAAGTCGCCAGACATAGCTTGAGCGATCATCCGCGCTTTTGCTTCAAGCGTTTGCCACATGTAGACATCAAATGACTTTTCCGTCACGTAGTGATGTATTCCTACGGTGAAGTTTGGGTCTTTCCCAAAGAATTCATTTCCCTGCCGAAGGATGCGTCCGTTGCGCTGCGCTACGTCCCGTGGACGCCACGGTGCATCGAGGTGATGCAAGGCCACGAGCTTGCGCTGAACGTTTGTTCCTGCCCCCATCTTCTCCGTGGAGCCAATGAGAACGCGCACCTTGCCGGAATTTGCGTCGGCAAAGAGCTTCGTTTTCTTCGCGTCCGTGTCTGCCTGATGAATAAAGGCAATCTCCTCTCCTTTTATGCCAGACTTTACAAGCTTGTTTTGCAGCTCCACATAGAGACTATCTCGTAGCGTAACCTCTTCTGCCGTTTCGACGTCACCGCTTTCAACCCCATCTTCTTCGCTTGGGGTGGGGGTAGTGGCTTTCTTCGCCGCTCCCTTTGCTTTTGGCGTGGACATGTCAAGGAAAACAAGCTGTACGCCTTTCCCCTCCGCCGTCTCCTTATAAAGAGAGTCAATCTGCTTGGCCGCCACGTTTAGCTTCCCATTGCGATCTTCTTGCGCCTGTGGAAGGACAAGCCGAATATCAAGCGCGGCTTTGCGTCCTTCGCTGGTAATTTTCAGCATGTTATCGTCGCGTGAGTCTACGTGCCCACCTTGGACAGCGCTAGCTCGGGAGGCTAGGGAGGAGATAAATTCCAGCAAGGTCTCTGTCGCGGGCGAAACGTGAACGTCCGGCTTTCCTCCTCGCAGTTTTGGAACGGGAAGATTGAGGTCTTCGGCTGTCTTTACGTCCATGACTTGCCGAAACATCTGGATCAGCTCAGGGACGTTGACGAACTTCGCGAAACGAGTGCGTGGCCTATACCCAGACCCGTCCGGCTTCATCTCAATTGTCGTGACTGCCTCGCCAAAGTTCTGCGCCCACGCATCGAAATTTGTAAGCCCGGATTCTTCCAGCACCTGCGGCTGAAGATAGCGCTGCATGGTGAACACTTCCGCCATGGAATTGCTGACCGGAGTACCAGTAGCAAATACAACTCCTCGCCCGTTGGTCAACCGCCTGAGATACTGCGTCTTTACGAACAAGTCGAAGCTGCGGTTACTCTCCGCAGCTGGAAGTCCCGACACTCGCGTCATCTTTGTCGGCGTAAATAGATTCTTGAAGGCATCGCTTTCATCTACGAAGAGAAAATCGACGCCGGTCTCTTCAAACGAAACCACGGCATCTTGCGCAAGCTCTTCTTTTTTCTCCCTAAGTTTTTTCTCTAGCCGCTTTTTTGCCTTCTCTATCTCCTTGATGACACGGGTGCCTAGCCGTGCTTCCTTTGCTTCGAGAATAGCGTCGCCGAGTTGGTTGATTTCCTTATGGAGAAACTCATTAAAAAGGTCGTCCCCTACAGGAAGGCGGGTAAAGCTTGAGTGCGCAACGATGACGGCATCCCAGTCTCCTGTCGCGATGCGGCTCATAAGCCGCTTCCGATTAGCTGCGGTAAAGTCCTCTTTCTGGGTCAGGAGAATATTCGCTGCGGGATAGAGACGGCGAAATTCGATTGCCCATTGCTCCGTGAGATGTTTAGGGACCACGAACATCGGCTTCTTGGCGATCCCCATACGCCGAAGCTCCATCGCTGCTGCTATGCCCGTTATTGTCTTACCCCCTCCTACGACATGGGCGAGCAGGGTATTGCCGCTTTGTAAGATGCGCCAGACAGCGCCGGTCTGATGTGGACGTAGGGTCACGAGAGGAGTCATGCCCGGAAACGTCAGGTGATCCCCGTTGTACTCACGTAAGCGAGTATTGTTGTATGTGTCATTGTAGATACGGCTGAGCCGTGTAGCCCTTTCTTCGTCGGCCCATATCCAGGTCTTGAACTCGTTCTTGAGCGCTTCTTGTTTCTCCCGAGCGGCGAGTGTCTTTGCCTGGTTGATTACGCTGGTCCCGTCTTCTGTCTGGTCGCGAACCGTGGGGAGTCGTTGATTCATCGCGTCTTCGATAAGGTCAACCGCCCCATACCTGCTCGTCCCCCACGTCTCTACGTTTCTCGCGGAGGAAGCCAGATATGTCGAGGGCTTATCAATAACCCACGAAGCAGTAACGGGAACATGTCGGACTGTCGGGACATTCTCAACATTGAGGATGTAGCGGAGAAAATCCTGCAAATCCCCGGTAGGTACCCACGACGCCCCGAGATGGACATCAATCTGAGAGGGGGTGATGTCTTCCGGCTGTACCACAATGAGCGCATCCACGTTCTCCTGATACTTTACGTCAGCACGGGCCGCTCCTTCCGCCACGGACAGCTTATGTTTGACGTTCCCAGAAAGGTACGCATCCGCCGTTTCCCACCCGCCCTCTGGATTCTCGAAGACAATACCCCGGAGTTCCTCGCGCAGGTCAGCTAGCGACCCCCCGGTGAGCTGCGCCATGCGGTCGAAATCTATTCCCCCTGTCTCGTCTAGCGAGACCAATAGCGCATCTTTCGCCGTCTCCGCGTGAGAAATTGTCTTTTTGGGAGAAATCGTGCGCTTGGTGAAAATATCCGCCCTTGTTGCCGACTTCGTTTCAGTATCGTAGTTTTCAAGAGAGAGCAGCAGGGGAAGGTCGGGATCCTCTACAAAGCTGCGGACATTTGCTCGATCGTGCAAGAGTCCATGCGCCTTAACAAACGCTGCGTATTGAGTCCCTAGTCTCTCCTGAATCTGGGAAATCTCCGCATCGGGAGCGTCGGTCAATTGAGACTGGAGAAGCTCACGGACAGTATCGCGTAACCCGACCATGCCCTTAATACGAGCAAGCGCCCCTGAGTCAGTAGTGGAAACCGGGATTACTCCACTAACCGTGTTCTGATAAAGACTTTTCCCCTTGAGAAAGTACGCATTCTGTTTGGTCTTGCCCGGATCGAGGTCTTGGGCATACGATACCCGACTCTTTTGTGCGACTGCCGCTGCGGGCGTAATCGCATTTTGCGGTAAACTCGCGAGCGCTTCTCGCATGGCTTGAGGCAGGTTTTGTCCTTGTGGGGCGGTAAGAGTTGGCTCTCCCCCCCTGTACATTGTTCCGGCTAGTTCCATCTCTCCCAGCAGCATGTGCGGATGAGTGACGAAATATTCATTGATAGTTATGAGGCTACCCGACGTGCGATCGGCAATGGTCTCGGTCTTCTCCCAGGTTTCCCCGCTCCGCTCTTTCCCCTCTTCTCGTTTGCGCAGGAAAATAAGGTCTGTCGTGACCGATGTTCCTGCCGTGTCCTTGAATGCGGTATTGGGTAGCCGGACGGCGCCGAGGAAGTCCGCACGCTCGGCAAGGTACGCCCTTACCTGCGTATCGACTCCGTCAAGAGTGTAGCGTGAGGTAATGAAAGCCACGACGCCACCGGGCCTCACCTTGTCAAGCGCGCGAGCGAAGAAGTAGTTGTGTATGCCTTTCGTGATGAAGGGCGGGTAGTTCTTATCGGCAATACCGACGCCAAACGGGACATTGCTTACCGCAACATCGTAAAACCCGTTAGGGATTTTCGCATCTTGAAACCCACCAATACGGACATCACTTCCTTGATAGATTTGTTTCGCTATCTCTCCGGTTATCTTGTCAAGCTCTATGCCCGTCCGTGCGGTGTGAGAAGCGAGGGAAGGAGGCATGAGCCCAAAGAAGTGGCCGACTCCCATGCTCGGCTCAAGAAGGCGTCCCCCAGTAAAACCAAGATGCTCAAGCGCCCGGTAGATTTCCCGAATGACAGGAGCGGAAGTGTAATGCGCGTTCTCGGTGGAAGCCCGGGCGGATTGGTAAGCAGAGGGGGATAGTAACTCTTGAAGTTCCTTTCGTTCGTTGCGCCACTCGTCCCTGGCTAACCTAGGGTCGCCGTACTGCGCAAATACCTGCGGAAGCGCTCCCCATCCCGTGTATTTCACGAGGACTGCCTGTTCTTCCTGCGTCGCTGTGCGGCCTTCACTAAGAATCTGCTTTAACGTGCGGATGGCGGCAACGTTGTTCGCGTATTTTGCCTTCGGCCCACCGGCCCCGATTTGATCGGTGTCGGTAATGATGTAGTCTCGCCCTCTTCCTGGGCTGTCCACATGTGGGGATTCTCCCCGAGGACGGGGGCCTGTTCCTCGCTCAAGAGAAGGAGCCACTCCTCCCGTACCAGCTCCCATGCTACTTGCGGGCTCACTCCCTGGGATACTAACTCCTCGTAGGCTTTCTTCGTCAATTCCTGGGCGTTGAGGAGGGACTGGTGGAGTTGTCCGCTCTTCTCTAATTCCCGGTACATCTTGGGGCGGTTCTCCCGCCAATGTTTCTTCGCTAGCCTGCCGAATGCTGTCAATTGCTGCACGGTTCTGCTCCTCTATTGTGTTGTCTATCTCCTCGTCCGATATTGCATCAAGTTCCTGCTCCGTCTGCATGCCCGACTTGTCCATCCCTGGCCAGTTGCGGGCAGCGAGATACCAGGATTTCAGATATGGCCTTGCTTTTTCCCCAACATCCTGGGTTATCGATTTGACGAACTGCGCAAACGAGTGAGCCCCGGCTTCTAGGTGAAACACGGCAAGCTCGGCCCCTAGCGAGAGCATCTCAGGGTCAATGCCAACGTTGAGCTGATTTAGCTTATCCCTGAGCCGCTTACGGACTTCCTCGGCGCGTTCGCGTGAGACAAGCTTGTTTGTTGCCCCGTAGGTGGGAGCCGAGATATCTGGAGCTACTGGAGGGATCGCTCGAGCTAGCGGTGGAGTCTGTGGTAACGCTTGCGGCTCGCCTTCTTGTATTTTCGCAAGGTAAGCCTGCGCTAACGCTTGATCGGAAAGAGTCTCGACCGGCTTCCCGTCAACCACCTTGCCTACTGCTTTTCGCACAGTTTGCTTAGCGGCTTTGGTGAAAGTGGCTGCGCCTGTGGCTATAGCTTCAAGAGCTTGTTCGACGCGATTGGGCGGACCTGCCGATGGCTTAGGAGTGGGAATGTTTTGTGCCGCTGGAGAACCCGAGAGAGGTAAAGGAGGGAGAACTCTTTCGGGCTCTTCAGCGGCTGGTGAAGGAGGGAGGACAGGACCTGACTCTTCAGTATTAGCAAAGCGGGAGGCAATTGCAAGCGGGGTTTCCTCCTCCCGGACGGGGGGTGGTCTAAATTCCGGAGCACGTAATGCCGCAATGGTTTCCACGGGCGGGTTTTGAGCTTGCCCAAGAATTGGCGGCGCGGCAGATATGGTTGCGCCTTGCCCCAGAATCGGCGGTTCCACGGATACGGTCATCACACCTTGCTCAACCCCTGGGGGAAGCAGGGGAAGTCGCGCCGCCTGCCCCAGGACGGGAGGAGGCGCTTCGAGACGCTGCGCTTCTCCAGGCTCAGGAATTGTTGCCGCGGCAGGCGTTTCCGGGGCGGGCAGGAAAAAGGGTTTTGCCTGAGCCATGACTTCCGCAGGCGCTTCAAATGACACATGAGGGGCTTTTACCGTAGCGCCCTCATCGTCAAATGCTTTCTGTAGGAGCGGTGAACCTTCAGGAATATCAACGTACTGAACAGACGCCCCCTCTTGACCGGCTTTCCGCGCATATTCTGCCGCATAGTCATAATCGGGAGAAAGCCATCGGGCTCCTTCGCCAGGAACACCCCCATGGTAAAAGCGTACCGTTCCCGGCGTGGGCTGAGGAGTAGCGGGCGCAGGAGCGCCTAGTGGTACTTCCGCCGCCGCTATGTCCGGGGGAGGAGCTGCCGGAGTTGTCTGAAGGGTAGGACGCGCGCCTCGGACAATAGCCTCGGCTACCACCCTGAGCTGTTGAGGAGTCATCCTGTCGAGGTGCGGTTCGCCAGTGAGCGCCTCAGACCATACAAGAAAGTCCTGGTTGTTGTCCCATGCGATTTTGCGAGAATCCGCTAGGAGGTGAATGTCGTCTGTTGTCAGCTTCGCTTCTACTGGTGGCGGCTGAGCCGTGGGCGTTGCTACAGGGGACCGTGAAACTCTTTCTCGCAGAGCCGTCAGTAGCTCGCTCCGTTGCTGCTGCTGCCCTGCCGTTGCCACACCCTGGGCTGTCAAGTCAAGCGGAATTGGCTCGCCTCTCTGGATTGACGCCGTTGCGGCTTCCTGAAAGTTCCTCGCCAGGGTTTCGTCTTTGGTCTCTTCCCGGATCGCCTCACTGATATCCGAAGCGGCCTTCATGCGTAGATCTGGCGAAACGTCGGCTTTTGATAATGCCTCGGCGGTTTTTTGCATGTAGGGGCGCTGCGCACCTAATCCTACGCTACTAAAGATAAGCGAAGCTACGAGCGCTTGTGGTCCTGCTTCTATCGCAGCTTCCAGTGGGGATGGTCCGGGAATACCACCAAGCCTATTCGCGGCTACCTGAGCCGCCGCAGTCCCCATTTCCGACAAGGTCTCCGACACCGCCACACCACTAACTTGCCCCAGTGTTTTCCTGAGTGACGGGGTCAATACTGACTGGAGTGCTTCTTTCCCGGCTCCCTTGAAGAAGGTATCTAAGCCAAGAATTTTCCCACCGATAAAGTCCGACACCATCTCTCCGCCACCCTCAGCGACGGCGCGAATAATTTTGATTTGCGTAGCGATATGCGGAGGAATCTGCTTTTCTGGCAGCGCAGAACTGTTGTACTTCTCAATGTCCTTCCCCGCCTGTTGAAATTCCGCCATGGAAAAGAGCGTGCCCCCACTCAAAATCAATCCCGGCAATCCTCCCGCTAGAAAGGCGGGGATGCTTATGGCCAAGGACTGTATGGCGGATTCCGGTCCACGGACGAGCGCTTTCCGCACCCAACCTTCTCCCTCTTCCTTAGAAGGCGTGAACATTCCGGGATTGTCCCGCTCGAAAGATTCAACTTCTTGCAGCACGTTCTCAATGGGCTGTTTCATCGCCGCGCTGACTCTCTCCTCTCCCTTGATGCGGCTTTGCGCTTCAGCAGGAGTTCGCGGAGCGGTTTGTGGGATTTCCAATGCGCCGCCAGCACCGCGCGCTTCTAAAGCCTCCGGCGTTGACGCGGAGAGTAGGAGGTCCGCTGCCGCTTGTCCCGCATTGCCAAGCGTTTTCGCCAAACCTGTCAATGCTCGCGGTCCAGCCGTGGCAATATCAGCCAGTAAGCCTCGGGAAATCTCCGGACGTGGCGGTCCAACCATCCCGGGAGGCAATGCGCGTTCTCGATTCTCGACACGTAGAAGCGGATGTCCATAGGGCATGCGCCCGGTAGTCCGTGTGCGAAGCGGAGGACCAGCAATTGCGGGTGGGGGCGCTTCGCCGAGCACTTGTTGCTGTATCAGCGCCCCTGGGAGCGAACCGCTCAGTCGGTCTGATATCGAAGGCGGGAGAGACGGGGGCTGGACTGGCCCCATTTGGGCAGTAACGTCATCCGGGAGCAGTTTTAGGTGTTTCTCATACGCTTTCTGCTGGTCTGCTGGAGTGAGAGACTGGAAGGCTTTTGCTTGAGTAAGTGTCCCCCACGGTATTGGGGATATCGGTGGAACAGGCGGAAGAGTCTTTCTTAGCCGTGCGCTTACACGCTCCGCCGCCTGTCTTGAGGAAAGAGGACCTGCTTGCCGCCCAGGTTCCAAATCGCTCATTATGTTGCTGACGTAATCTCTCGTTTGTGGACCTAAATGAGAGAGCCACTGGTCTCCACCTGCATCTATGGCGGTCCGGACTCGCCCAGGACCGGCGTGATATGCGGCTATCGCTTTTGGTAAGTCGCCAAAAGTATCCAAATGCTGACGCATAAGTTCCGCGCCCCCCCTGACGTTCTGGGAGGGGACCGTTCGGTCTACTTTTACGTCAGTTGCGGCATCCGGGGTAAGCTGCATCAGCCCAAATGCGTCCGACTTCGAGAGGGCAATGGGGTTGCCGCTGCTTTCTCGTTTCACCATGGACTCGCCAAGAAGCGGGGGTAGCCCGCGAAGGGAGAACTGCTGACCAGCCTCTTCTTTCCCAAAGAGAGAAAAGTGTTTCTGCTCAACCGCCTGTTTTGTCTCCGGAGGAAGAGACTGAAAAGCGAGAGTCCGGCTTAGGACTTCCCACGGGAAGGGAGTACTATTAGCCACTGGGTTATTTTCCAAGAAGGCTGTCGAGGTATTGCTTACCCTGCTCTTCGACATCTGGGGAAAGCATACTCACGGGTGGCATGTTTAGCCCAAATGCGCGATTGATTTCCCCTATCTGCTTTTCCGCAGCGCGTATCTGAGCCTTATACTCCTGAATCTCAGCAGGCGTTCTTCCTTCCATTTGCATTTTCTTATTCGCAGCCTTGATGGTTTCGAGAAGGGGAGCCTGCATAGCTTGAAGCTGTATGCGAGCAACCGGATCGTTTGGGTTAAAACGTGATCCCCCCAAGTCCGGGATAGGCTCCCACGCATTCGTCTCGGGATTGAACTGATGCGGGATGGTCAGCTCCTTTCCATCTGCCGTCGTTACCGGCATGTTCCTCACGGCTGGAGCCTTCCCTGCCCCGCCACCCCCCAGGAGGAATTCATCCATGGACTTAGGGTCATCCTTGTACCTTTCCTGCGCTAACCCGGCTTTGGTTATGGCGCCGGGCGAGCCAGGTATTGCCCCCACAAACTCCCCTGCATTATTATAAATCTGAGATCCTGGGCGGAAGGCTCGCGTTTTCGCTCGTTCCAGTTCTTGTTTCATCCACATCTCCGCCAATCCCATTCTTGACTGAATCGTGGCGGGAAGACCGCCAATCATTGCCATACCTGGAGGGACAGGACCTGTAGTCGTCGGTCCTAGCTCCCCAGTGCGATACGGGGGGGGCAACTGTTCACCGGGAGTGGTCTTCCCGACAAACGCTTCCGGCGCGATATCACGGAGTCGTTCCGCCTCATAGAGAGGTACGCCACCATAGGTTTCTGTGGGCTTCTGTCCCTCTCTTGCCGTCCCCGTCAGTTCCCCACTGACGATTCTCGACTTTATCAATTCGTCCCGGATCTGCTGAGGGCGCAGCATCTCGGCTAGCCCCAACTGTCCAAACGTGCGCCATGCGCCAGCGCGAGCAGAGGGACGATCCCGCTTTTTGTTTACCAGCCTCACGATCTGGTCAGTCACCAATGCCGGAATAGCTAGCTTCATGAGTGGCGACAGTTGTGGACCACCGAACCCGCTGAAAACCTGAGAGGGTACGTCGCCCAATGCTGAGTTGGCTCCCCGTGCGGCATCGGCAAGGAAGTCGAAGAGCGCCATTATTTCTTCCCCCCTTTTTGCTTACTGCTTGCCTGCGCCGCCCTTAATCCCCCACCCGAGATAAGTGGACCCGCAACTTGTTGAGTGAGCCCAAGCCCAGTCTCTAGCCCGGTGCCGATAAGGGAGTTCTGTAGTCCGCTGAGAATCTTAGCCATTTCCCCCTGTTGTCCCGTTATTGCGTCTGCTTTTGCTTCCGCTAGTGCACCGCCCGAAAGAGTATCGCTCAGTTGTCTCTGTATCTGCGGTTGCTGACTGGTAAGGGCGGCTATGGATGGTGCGGCAAGCCGGGAAAGTATCCCCCCGGAGTCTTCGCCGGAGAGCACCCCACCGAGAATGTCATAGGACTGCTTCTGTAGTGGCTTACCAAGCCCGTAGAGCTCGGAAGCAAGTCCTCCTAATATCTCTACGATGTCAGAGATCCCCAGATTTGCTAGACCTGGACCTAAATTGCCAAAATTACGGTTATCCTGTGCCACTGGCTTGTCCTTTCTCAGCGCTCAGTCTCATTTTTTCCGATGCGAGGAAGTCGCTTTTCAGAAAATACCCAAACCGAGCGGCGTGTCGCGTGCCGTCCTCATGAATAAACCAATCGGGAATTTCATCGGGACTAATGTGAACCCCCATCCTCTCCCATAAGGAAAAAGCATAGGTATTTTCAGAATGTGCGCTCGCCAGGAGAATTTCAATAGGCGGCTGAAGCGGAAGAGCAAATAACTGAGACAACGCCAGGCGACATGCGATGACAGTCCGTCCCTTTCCCCAGAAGCGTTTCCAAAATACCCAATGGGCATGGCATCGGTGCCTAACGATCTGGTCACACCAGATTATTCCCACGACATGCTCTAGCTGTGGCTCTTCTCCTTCTGGAACAAGGAGCGGAAGGAACAGCAACTTCTCCCCGTCGAAGAATCGAATGAACTCATTGAGCGTAAACCGCTTCCCGTCCGCGAACAGGAACTTCGTCGGGTTTTCCTCTTCCATCTTTTGCCAGAGGTAGGCGAGCGTGCCGGGCGGAAAGCTGTCCTCCCGGTAGAGTAGTACCTGAATGTTTTTAGTAACCTCGGGTTGCGGCAAGTAGTCGTTGCATAAGTTGGTCATCGATTTGTCCTGAACCGTCAGGGGAGAATCTCCCCGAATAAGCACGGGAGCCAAAAGACGATACTGGGGGCAACGTTACCCGTGGGGACGGAGGCAACGAAGTGCTCATCGGGGGAGGCGCACCGCCTGATGTTCGTGGCTGCGGTGAGAGCGCACTCTCGAGTAAACCTGGTCCAGCCTCCTTCAGAATGCCAGACGCAAGACCACTTAGTCCTGCTCCTGCTCCTGCCGCACCCGCTGCTGCGGGAACGGACATGAGGGTTGTCCCAGCTAGCGAAGCTGCGGTTGGGGCAACAAAGGGCGCAAGTCCGCTCAGCATCCCACCTAACCCGAGGGCTCCACTACCTAATCCTGCGGCCGTGCCCGCTGCGGCACCACCCATCCCTAAAGCAGAGCCTATGGCTGGCAAAGCCGCCATAACGGCTGGTATAATGGCAGCAAATGGCATATCTACACCCCCTAGAAGCTCACCGGCAATAAGTGGAAATCTACACCTCGGAGAATAGCAGAGAGTCACTGAAAAGAAAATCTCGTCGATCGCTACGGAAGAAGACCCAGAATACGCAAACGTGTTTCAATCTCAGTCAATCGAGTAATTGTGTTAGAAATTATCGTCTGGTCACTAGTGTTTGTTCCGCCTCCAGCTGCACCAAAGGCAGTACCAGATGTGGCAGTAAGCGCCGCCTGTTGGAAAAGCCGCAAGGTTATACCATCCGAAGATCGCCATGCGGGAACTGATGTGATATTCGTGGAGGTCGTGGCTCCAAGATACGAATGTTGCGATGCTATATCGCTAGCCGGAGCGACCCCATTTTGAATAACCAGAGCCTGCGTTGCGCTAGCCGGGCTTGACGTGGTGCCGATCATCAGATTCCTGTTTGCAGTAAAGCGCATCCCTTCGGTTTCCGTGATCGTCCCAGGGGAGGTATTTCTGAATGCGAAAAGTGTGCCCTGAGCAACGTCGGTAAAGGTCTCTTCCGCCGCGAGTATTATTGCCCCCCGCCTGGCGGTAAACGACGCAACCCCGGTTGACCCATGCCCGCCCAGTAGCAGGAGTGCCGAACCCGCCGCGGTGGCGGTAGCCGCCGTCCGATTCCCTTCGGCCCTCCGTCCCACGATACGCGGGTCTCCTCCGTACCCGTCCAATGCTATATTAGCCGCCCCTGTTGTCTCCACGGACCCGTGAAGGGGAAAACTTGGAATCTGATTCCTAAATCCCACAAACCCGTCCCGTTGGGTAAGTAGTGTGCTTTCAAAGAACCCCGTCGCCACCGTGACCCCGGTTGCGGTCGTCGAGGTTTCAGTGAAAATCTCTGTCGCGAGCCCGCGAGGCTGTATATGAACAAGCGCAGTTGCCGCCGTTGATGTTCCTGCTGTTCTTCTCAGTCGGAGATGGAGACGATCGTCTCCATCAACCTGGTTGACTTCGAGGTCAAAGTCGTCACTATTGGCGCTTACTCCAGTATCGACGAAAGGAAAAGCCGTTTCCCACGCAGCATTGACGGACCTGTTTCCCCCAATAAGATACCGCTTTGCCAGCGAGGTTGAGTTGCCGTCAGATATGGTCACTGCCACGTCAAGCGAATGGCCGCTCCCGGGGACTTGGAAATACCCCACGCCGATAATGCTGTTTGCTCCCGTGGGGAGCAGGCGCGAGAGAAGAATGTCCCTTCGGCTGGTGGGAAGTTCCGCGTGGATAATAAGTCTTATTTCTTCGATAATTTTTCGCAACTCATCAAGTAAATTATCTACGTACTTTTTGGTGGTCGCATCGGCTTTTTCAATGGGTGCGCCCATATTCGTAATACGATGCGTTCCCATATCTAGATTGGCGGCAAAAGGTGGAGGCGTCCCTTCAAGACCCAGGAGATTGCGGAATGTACTAGAAATGACTTGTAGAACGAGGTTGATATCATTGTTTAAGCGATCAAGCCGTTCCTGGTCAGACAGACGGGTAGGGGTGCTCGGAACACGGAACAGAAATCTTTGATCGCTGTTGACTGGCATATTTAATTCACAAACCGCCATGGCGAACCATCGCGGTCTAACTCGTACCCGTGGCCTTCAATAAAACTGCCGTCAGAGAAAAGTTGAAAAGGAGCGGTGGAAGTCAGCACCACACGCGCTATTCTCCCAGCTACGCCGATAGGCAACATTTTAATAATGGATGCGCGAGAGATTTGCGCCGGAATAGAGAAGGTTGCCTTGCTCGTATTCTCAAAATACACCGTACCTGTAATCGTCGCTGTTCCCTTAATGACTACGTAGGCCCGAGGGCCTAACCATCCCCTTCTTCCGCCAAAAGGAGCCACTGGCGCGCTGTCGAACACCGTGATGGGAGGAGGAAGTGGTATAGTTCCCGGAAATGTATGGCCATAGTAGAGGAAGGCCGTAGAGGTATCGGCAACAAGACGAAGTGCGACGGCTCGTCCTTCTGGAGAAGTAGCCAGAGTTATCGTGAGAACACTATGAGCGTTGTTTTTCAGGGTTGCCGTCTGTACCACGACGTTATCTACCAACACGGATGCAGCAACATTCTGATTATTTGTATTGATCTCAACTTCGCAGACACGAAAGATTTTCGGAGCAGGAGTACCCTCTAGATTGACCACAGTTTCAATCTGGGTGACGCGAAGAGGCTCTTTCAAATACTGGAACTGATGTTTGTAGTATTTGAAGACTGCTGCCCCCACCATTTTGAGACGCAGATTCGTGGCGCGTGGGTGAGCAACGTCGAACGAGAATACTCGGTCCCTACGTGCGTTTGTGTTAAGAGTAAAAGTCTGAGCGAGATTTACCCCATCTGCTTCAACCGTTACCGTAACGTTTCCGCCATACGTATTTGCCGTGACCTGCAATTCTTGTAGGATCTTCTCACCCGGCCACTGCTCGTCCATAACTTCCGTCTCCAGGTCGAGCAGTCGAAAAGGTTCTTTCAGGTACTGAAACTGATGGCCGTAATATTTGAAAGCCGTAGCGGCTGTCATTTTCAGACGGAGTGTCGTCGCTAGCGGGTTTTCGATGGTGAATGCAAAGACCTGAGTGTAATGCCTTGCCGTATTGAGCGTAAAGGTCTGACCGAGGTTAGTCCCGTCCGCTTCGACTGTAACCGTTACGTTTTGACCAAATGTGTCGGCTTCAATCTTCAGTGCCTGTAGGTATTTCTCGGAAGGATATCCCTCATCTATTACTGCGGTCTCTAGGACAGTAACCCGCAACGGTTCTTTGAGGAATTGGAACTGGTAGCCGTACAGTTTCCATTCCGCCGTACCGTCAAACTTCAGCCTGATTGCAGTGGCAATCGGATTTTCAATAGTAAAAGAAAAAACTTGGCTTCGTCGAAGCGTCGTATTGAGGGTAAACGTTTGCCCAAGATTTGCGCCGTCTGCTTCCACCGTGACCGTGACATTATTGCCAAACGTGTTGGCTTCGATCTGTAATTCCTGAAGTAGCTTCTCAGCCGCATGCCCTTGCGTGTCGTAATCAGTGGACGTATCAATGACCCGTTTTGGTTCAGGAATATGCTGACAGCCAACACTGAAGAGGGTTACACGGGCAGTGGATAGATTTCCAGTAAGGCGCACCGCCCCCCTGAATGCGATGGTCCCCACACCTCCATTGACGGGCAAATACACCTTGTCGCGAGTAGCAGTGGAGACCGTGCCAAGGGTCACAAATGCCGCTCCATCAAAGGACACCTGCACTGTGAGTGTCTGCCCCCCGGTCAAAACATCGATCACAACATCCTTGATATCCGTCTCAACGTCACTTTGCTTCAGTTCCGTATCCCAGGCTTTCAGCTGCACGGCAAAAGGTATTGTCGCAGACCCTCCATCCGTAAAAACTCCCGCATTCTCTGTAGTCGAGTCCAATAGCATCAGCCAGCCGTCACTGGTCCCCGCCTCCAAATTGTCAGTCTGTGAGGCTCCCCCCGCCTTCTCCCAGGCCAGCCGTTGAATGGCCCAGCCACTTTGCGCAGTCGCGTTGGATCTGACGTGCCACTTTCGCGTAGAGATATCGTAGAAGAGCGTTACCCGTTCCCCCGCGGCTGTAGTAAACGTCATGACATATGACGACTCGAAGAATGTTCCGACCACTCCCTCTAATAATGCAGCCGTACTGACATCGATTGGAGAAATGACAACACCATCAAGTGTAAACGTTTCTCCTCGAAACAACGGTTCGATTTCCGTAGAAATATTGGCCGCCGTTCCCCCAGTAAAGAGATAGACACCATCATAACCCTTATAAAACACGCCATGTGGAGATGGCGCAATGGAATAAGGAGACCCCGTCCCTTCTGGCGCTTCCGTTGCTGTGGCGATATATGAACCTTGCAGTCCCCGGACTCGGTACACCCGCGACTTCGTAAAGAGGATAATGCTTTCCGCCCAAATGCATCCACCTATAATGATGTCGATTGGATCGCCAGCTAATCCATAGTTCGTAAACGGACAACTCTCAGGATAGCCGGACTCCGACCACCGAAACGCATACGGCGCCTCTTCCTCACCCGAGCCGGATGTCACATTTGTCATACCAAAAAAGAAGCATCGGTTGTCGAATGGTCCGAGGATGAATTTGCTTGCTGGTGGGATGTGGTGGATATCAAAGAGCCCTTCACCTAGCGCCACATCTCCAAGATCATCGGTCTGGGTCGCCGTGGCAACCGTAGCCCGACTAACAAAATGCCAGTTCCCATCCCCCAAGAGCACGTTACGCCGCCACATCTCCCAGTGGGACGCTTGCGCGTCCCAAGAAGCAAAGTCCGAAGGGCGGGCCACGGTGATCCGTTGTCGATGTACGGTAACTTGCGCGGTGGTCGCTATGACTGCGGAGTAGATATCCGCAAGTCGACGAGAATTCGACCGGATCTTCAGCGTGTCATTCCATAGCGTAATCTTATAGTCATGCGTCCCATCCGCATGTGTGTTGGCCTCCAGACGCATGTCGTCAGCAGAGACGAGGACTTGCCCTTTGGGATTCGCACCAACCGTGATCTGCACGCCGTCCACAGCCGCCCAGACGATTGCAGATCCGGCTGTCGGCTTTTCTCGCTCGAAAGCATTCTTAGAAATCTTGAACTCTTGCCATGAATTGTCTCCCTCAAACTGGAATGGGGAGATGCGAACATGGTAGTAGTTGGTGGTAAAGTTCCCATCCAGAGACAGCGCCACTTCAACGTGATCGAGATTCTGCCGACTGTCCACACGCAGCATCAGGCGAATGAACCCGTCTTCTCCCGAGCCGGAAAGGTCTATGGCCGCAAAGGTACGACGAAATCGCTCAACCTTAGTCGCAGGCACGGTAAATGACCGGGCCGAAGTCTCGTAAGGCAGAAGTGCGACTGCCTCCGTCCCGAATCCATCTTGCGCCGTATACGCCGCGGCAAAGCTATCGATCGCGGTGGTCGTTGGCTGGCCGGCAGTGGGCGCGGGCACGATTGCCACGACAGCAGAAGCGGTAGGGCCATCAATACCCCAGTTGCTAGTTGTAGTGCCGTTATCTTTTTTCCGACATGCGGCCTGACCGTTCGCAAAATAAGCATGGGAGAGGCTACCTGCCGGAATACTCGGAGCCATACTCACGAAACTGACTCGATTTCCATTTAGTCCTGTAACTACGTTCGGATTAGCAGTCTCGATGCCACGTTTCACGACGGTTGAAACGCCAAGATACCTTTGGGTGCCGTACAAAACGTGACTGTGTATATTTGTGCCGGCGGCCCCGTCGTTGGTTTGCGCTACGTTGATGCGCCCGACCCCGGGGCGGGACCTGATGACTTTCTCGTTATCCACGTAACAATTCGTGAGTTCCAGGAGCGTGCCGGGAGCCGCCACGGTGGATCTTTGAATTGCTAACCCTTCGAAAATTGCCTGCTCGAAATTACTCACGCCCTAGCCCCTCACTTCCTCCCCCACTTCGACTTGCAACCGTTCTCCTCAAGCCATTCCCTGTTCACCCTAAACCAAGCCTCTAAATCGGAGAGATCACGTTCCGCTTTTTCCTTGGCAATTAGCCGATCCCCACAAACAAGACAGAGATTCTCTGGCTGATCCATCCCATTAAACATCAGCGGCATCAGATGATCGACCTGGCACCCCTTCGGGGTCTTCGTCAAACCGTGGGCCCTCAAAAATGCCGCCCGTACACTTGAGTCGCGGGCAACCGCAAACCCGGCAAAAAAGATAAAAGCGATAATAAGAAAAAGTTTCACCACTAATCATTTCGCCCCGGACTGCTCGGACGATACGTCGTTATCGCGTGCCGTCGCACCAATAATTAATGTTCCCACTGATGCAAGCACCGAACCTCCCGTGTTAATCCAGATGTACCCATCGGGCATCGCTGCCGTAGCTAATATGCCGCCAATAGCCGCGAGTATTCCACCTGCCGTTGTTTTCCAGGATGCTTTCATAAAATTTCCTCAGGGGACAATCTGACCGATTGTTTGTTCAAACATTTTGTACACTTGTTCCCAAAATTCCCCAGCGGTTTTGTCTCGTATTTCCGTTTCGCTCAAGGATGCGCGCGCCGCCGTCCCAAAAACCAAAAGATCGGTAAGGTACTGACCGGGCGGATCACCTGTGGGCGTCCTTACGCTAAAGACTACAATCCCCTGTTCTCCCACCGCGCTCACCGAAGGGGCGGGGATCAAGATAAGCTGCTCGGGAACAATGCTAACAAGTCCATCCACGCTCGGGGGAATGGCGTTCAGAGAGAACTTTTCCGGTGTCCCTGACGCCTCCGTTGTCCATGCGCTGAGTAAGTCCAGGTTGCGCGCAGTCACGCGAGCGAGTGCGAGGCGATTATGAAAAACGGCAAGTACCCGCGTGGTTCGTGTGGTCGCGAGCGTATAAATGCTCTGGTCGGCAACGGCGGCAATCTCTTCTCTATCAACAATCCAATCCGTATCCCATACAAGTGCTGAGATTACCCCATCGTACGCTTGGTCAATCAGGGCATCGTGGGTCGTCGTCGCATCGGGGACGCGAAGCAAATCTTTTATGCGACTTAGCATCGCGGCATTTGGAACAGACATTAGTCTTGAGCCTGTTTGATTGGCATATCGGTCTCTTTCCGTGGACGTTGAGCGCTCGTCGCTAGCACGCGAGTATCCTTGATCCCAGCTTCAGCCAGAAATTCCTTTAATTTCTCCCCAGCGATTCCGTACTGAGCCTCCTTCGCCAAGCAAATAGCCTGAGCAAAGAGAGTCAGCGTCCTATGCCACTGGGTCTGTACAGTCGGCGTGGTTACGGTGGCACTCGGCACGGCAAGATATGTCACGGTTGCCGTCGTTGCCCCGGCAAGTGGGACTATCGAGAGCCATGTTCCACCCCACATGAACCATCGTTCTGGAGTATCTTGTACGCTATTCCAAAACGGATCAAGCAGCGACACGTTCTCTAAGGAGGTCGGCACGAGGACAATGCCGTTCGCTGAGACGCGAAGGGGACGGATGAAGTCAGGGAAGACATCATGAATCCGGTACGCATAGCTCCCGTCAAGCGGGAGACTCCCGGTTTTCTCGACCAGTCCGCGTGCCATCGAAAGCAGACTTTCCCCAGCGCGCAAGTACTCCGTGACCCGTGCCGTGGTGTGGAAAATGCCTCCAGCATCCTCGACGGACCTCAGAACTTCGATTGCGAGACTAGCAAATGTTGCCATTAGTACCCTAAGTCTATGTCAGTTCTTCCGCGAAGATTGTTGAAGTTATCTCTCGTCTTCTGATTGCGCCCCCACCTGGTACGATCTCGCTTTAGCCATTGCTGCAAGCTCACCGTTGCATCCTGATACCATGTTTGGGCCTGCCCGTCCCAATGGGAAGTCCCATTCCACTTTTCAGCCATCGCCATTTTGTTCGCCACCATGCGGCAACCCACCGACGCGCCGAATTTCAGTAGTACTTCGGAAATATCGAAGATGGTTTGCCCTGAGGTATCCAGAGCAGAGCGTCGCATGCCCTGATATCTTAAAGAATACCGAGCATTGGGAATAGGCCAGAGTTCAATCTGCTCAATGCCCGTGCTGCCTGGCCCACGGTATGCGTAGTAGTAGGGTTCCCCGAAGATATCTCGGCTAGGATCGACCATGTCGAGATATTGCCTGCTCTTCTGTTCCAAGTCCCAATTCGCACCCGCCATCGTGATGATCTGCGTCACGTCAGGGTCGAGCGCATAGAGATTCTGGTAGAGGGTGTACGTGGTTGTGGCGTTAGTCGCGCCCGCGAAGGGAGCATCGACAATGTAAATTTGGTTCGCCACGTCCACACTGACGATCCTGTAGGGCTGATGGTTGAGGAGGAAATAGCCACCTGTGTCAGTTACGGAGGGGGACGTGCCGGTCCCCAACATCATGATATTCCCCTGCGTGACGGAGAGAGTTCCTCCCGTTTTGGTCGCAATGGTTGAAATTACGCCATCATTCTTCATGAAGGAGAAAACATGCTCGGACAGCAACGAACGAAAAGAACTGTCTAAGCATAGCCGAGATTCCTCAGCATCTATCGAACCTGCCAATAGGACTATCAACCTCCGCTCCAAGCTCCGCAGGTTGAGGAGAGTCGTCACTCCCGGTACCCGCGTTACTCCTATCGTATGGATTTGCAAACTATCAGAAGAGGAAGGCGCAAGCCCAAGCGCTACTGTCGTGGTTCCCGCCCGTGTTGAAACGACGAACTGATTCGCCATTGAATTAGCAGTCGTTTCCTGCAAGATCAGTCCGTTATGGACGACGAGCAAGAGGGGGGAATATCCAGCTGCGTAGACAAACGGTATCGCGAAGCGAGTATTCCCACCATCCTGAGCGCCGGTTGTCACCACTTCCTGAAAAAATACCGACGCCGCCTCTTGTACATACGCGACAAGAACATCAGTCGCCGCAGGGGCGAGCCCGAACGTGATGGTTGTTCCTGAGATGGTGAACTGATTCACTCCGGGAGCAGCTGCTACCTCTTCCTGGACGGCTCCGTTAAACGCCAGGAAGACGTTAGAGGAGGCCGGAGGGGCGGAAGCCAGCGAGAAAACAGTGTTCGCTGCGTCTTGCGTGCCAGTTACTGCGGTCAGCACCATTCCAGACTGTAGCGACGTGCTAATAAAGGCGAAGAGAGAATCTGTCGCAGCGGGGGCGGTTCCCACTGTCAGTGCCGTCCCTACCAGGGTGTATTGGCTAGCCAATGGAGACGCCGCAACCACGTCGAGGAGTTGCCCATTGAAGATAATGAAGGTTGTCCCTCCCGCCGCCGAGGCGGTAGCAAGGGAGTAGCTGACATTCACATCATTTTTTGCGCCAGAGACAGTTACCTTGAGCATACGGAAGACCCTCCGGATTCGCCCCCACCGGAACGAAGACTAGCACTGTCCATGTTCAGCACTCCGTAGTGTTGAATCAATTTATGCTACGCCCCGCCTCTGTCCACCCAACACCATTGCTAATTAAACTTAAGGTATCATTTGTCGTTGTGACAAAATTACCCGCGAGATCCAAGTTGGCATTGTCATCCGTCATGGTTACAACGCCAATGAACTTCAATACGACAATGCGCCCTATCGACGAGGCAAGGACTGACGTGACTGGCGTGACTGACTGTACAATCTCTAAATAGCGACAATTTGCCCGAGCCCCCCCAATGTTTAATGCCGTAGCGGAATTGATGGAGCAAGCGTTGTCCAGCTCGGAATTCCCCTCCGTCACGCTGGTTGCGCTGGCTGAGGAAATTATGGCAGAGGCGGTACGCAGCGTATTCCCCACTACTGTCACATAGGTCGGAGAATCCGTAATCGTATCGATGCCACCCGTCGCTCCCCCGTCGAGGTTGGTAATCAAATTCCCCGTAATGCTTACTTTAGTAGTCGAGGTACCAGTTATGTGGAGACCTTTTGTCGTCTGCCCTTTGCACCGATTACCGGAGATGACCGCCTCTTGCGGATCGATAAGACGCAAGCAGCTATTGCCTTCCTCTCCTACATTGTCGGAGAGGGTTAAGCCGGTAGTATCTTGTATCGAAAAAGCGGCCGCGGTGCTCGTGCTGGACAGTGTGACGTGGTTTCCAACAGCGGAACACCCGTTACATCTCAGCAATCCGATCCCGACGTCGGCAACATTGGTTGGCGGCGTTACGGTATTGCCAATCACATGTACCCGCACGCAATATGTTCCTACGTCGTTAGTGCAGCCCACGAAAATCCCACGTTCGCCCGTGCCGGAAACGACATTCCCACTCACGGTAATATCAGTTCCCCCTACCCTGATTCCGCCGTGATTGGTAGTTGTCCGGACCACATTGTCCGCAACCAGAACACGTTCACCATCGGCTGTATCTCCCAGATCGAGTCCGTAGCCAACAAGAATTGCCTGTTGTGTTATTTCTTTCGCTGCATCATTGATGACATTCCCGGCAATGACAGTATCCTTAGTCATGGAAGCTTCCACGCCTGCCGCACCAATGGCCGTCATTACGTTATTAGCGACAACAACAAACTGGCAGTTGGTTGCGTCAGAGGCTCCACCAACACGCACGCCGCTCCACCCGGTATTTGAGATGCTGTTATTCACGACTCGGGCGTGAGTGACACCCGTTAGTCCGATACCGACATCCTGTATGTTTTTTACCGTATTGTCACGAATAAGCAGGCGGGTAGCGCCGGGGGCGGTAAAAATGCCGTAACATCCAGCATTACACGTGGCGTCGTCTTGGTTTACGCGATTCCCATCGATCGTAAGCCCCTCAATAAGTACGTCCGTGGATGTACCGATGCTCAGCACCGCTTTGTTTGTCGCTGTCTTCAACTGAATGATCGAGTTCTGGAAGCCGAACAAGCGCCGGTTTGACGGTATGGTAATAGCCGCACTTACTAAGTAGGTCCCTGGAGGAAACTGGGCATTGCCTGCCGTGACCGCAGCCTGAACCGCAGTCGTATCATCCGTGACGCCGTCCCCCTTCGCACCGAAGGCTTGAACGTTGGTCGCTTCGCCATTCACGGCGAACCACGTTGTCGGCGATTGCACCCATAAGCCCCTCGCATTATCCGTAACAGTCGCTAATCGCCCAGCATTACCTGCTACTACGGCGGGTAGTGACCCCTCCACATACGGCAGAATAATGGCGGGCTTCATTTGTTCAGGCCGAATCAGAGATTGGGCCTGCACGTAGAGGGGAAGCGCCGCCAAGAGGAACAGGGTGAGTGAGAGAAGACGTTTCATGGTTTTGACCTCAGTTATTCAATGTTCAGTTTTCGCTAGCGTCGCCTTTTTAGGCGAAACGCTCTCTCCTGAATAGCGTGCCAGAATCACTGACGCTCGACGTGGCGACTGCCGTTATATCGTTCGACGCAAAAATCGTCTGTTGAGTCGTGGTCTGCTCAAGCCTATTCCGGCTAAGAATCATCAGCCATCCCAGCTTGTCCTTCAGACTTGCCGTCGCGGCTGGGACTGCCGCAGGTTCCGCATAGGTATCGGTAATGAGCGCCGCAATTGCCTGCGCTCTTACGTCAGAGACCGTAGATATGCCGCCTGTCGTCCCGGTCAGGGCAGTGGGTAGGTGTGCGCCTACGACAGCTAAGCCACCCACCGCACTCACCGTATTCGAAGGGACCTGTATTCCTACGACGGGTAGACCACTGGTTGTTCCCGCTGTACCAGTTGGTAAATGAACCCCGACGATGGCTAACCCGCCGACCGCACTCACAGTATTGGAGGGGATCTGAACGCCCACCACTGGAAGTCCCTGCGTAACCCCCGCGAGCCCGGTAGGAAGATGTATTCCTACAACTGCTAACCCACCTGTAGTTGAGTACGCATTAGACGGAATTTGGGAGCCTACCACGGGCAGTCCATTTGTAGTCCCGGCTGTTCCAGTGGGTAGGTGTACGCCGATTACCGCGAGCCCACCAGTTGTCGAGTACGCATTTGAAGGAATCTGCGTGCCGACAAGTGGTAGCCCACCTGTGGTGCCCGCAGTAGCGGTGGGTATTTGGGATCCGACGACGGGAAGCCCCTGGATGACACCGGCTAATCCGGTCGGTAGGTGCGCGCCGATGACGGCCAGTCCGCCTACGGCACTCACCGTGTTAGACGGGATCTGGATACCCACCACCGGCATCCCGCTCGTATTTCCTGCCGTAGCAGTGGGAAGATGAAACCCAACGATAGCTAAGCCCCCAACGGCGCTCACCGTGTTGGAAGGGATCTGAACGCCCACCACTGGTAAGCCGCTGGTTGTTCCTGCTGTTCCGGTAGGAATATGTACCCCGATGATAGCTAACCCGCCGACCGCGCTCACTGTATTTGATGGAATCTGATTACCAACTGCCGGTAGCCCACCTGTTGTCCCTACAGTTGCCGTGGGGATCTGTCGGCCAAGAATAGGACGGGAGCGGTTCTCAATAGAGAAATGATCTACTACGTAACCGGCTACGGAATTCCCGCCAACCGTGCCAGCGGTAATAACGACATGGTAGTCAGCTCCAGCCACATAAAAAGCGTCAGCGGAGAGGTCTACCGCTAGGTGGGTTAGGCCCGTAAGTCCGTCAAAATCAATGGTTTGGGAAATTCCCGCCGTCGTCTGGGTTGCACTCGTCCCTTTATACACCGACACAACAGGTGTTCCCGCTAACGTTGTAGGGACTCCACTGGTATTGACCGTGCAGAACTTAACATTAGCGCTACTGTTGACGAGGAAATCTCCGAGGCTCATGTGTGAGATCCCCCAATAATGAGTCTGTTGCGGCTCCACGAGAGCAACATGCCCCACCCCGTCGCCCCACCTCCCGCAGTGAAGGCAATCCCGGAATACTTATAGCCAACCATTTGTCTATCAGCCTGGCTAATAGTTCCGTCTGGATTCGGCAGGATGCGCATATATGCCTTGTCGAACCCGATAGCTGAGCCTCTTTTGTCTTTTGAGTCTAAAGCCACGGCTTATCCCCACTCTCCCCGGGTAAAGACCGTACCGGAATCCTGAACACTCGAAGTAGACACGAGGGTTGTCGTATCGTCCGCGAACACGGTTTGGGACGATGAGTCCTGTGTTATTTTGTTTCGCGCCTGGATTGTGAGCCACCCCAGCTTATCCTTGAGGCTTGCCGTAGCGGCAGGTACGGCTGCCGGTTCCGCGTAGGTGTCGGTGACAAGTGAGGCTATCGCCTGTGTTCTCACATCAGACACTGTGGCCACTCCCGCAGTTGTTCCGGTAAGAGCTGTCGGTAAATGAACGCCAACGGCGGCTAACCCGCCCGTCGTTGAATAGGCATTCGATGGGATCTGTGTCCCCGTGAGGGGTAATCCGCCAGTGTTGCCTGCGCTGTTAGAGGGTATCTGTATTCCAACGACGGGAAGCCCACTGGTATTTCCTGCCATTCCCGTAGGCAAATGCACTCCAACCACCGCGAGGCCACCTACGGCGCTCACCGTGTTTGATGGAATCTGAATGCCTACTACTGGGAGCCCGCTGGTATTTCCTGCTGTTCCAGTAGGAAGGTGTACGCCGATTACCGCGAGCCCACCAGTTGTCGAGTACGCATTAGACGGAATTTGGGAGCCTACCACTGGCAGTCCCTGCGTAACCCCCGCGAGCCCGGTAGGAAGATGTACCCCAATGATAGCTAACCCACCCGTCGTTGAGTAGGCGTTGGAAGGTATTTGCGTACCCACGACGGGCAACCCGCTCGTCGTGCCTGCTATTCCCGTAGGCAAATGAACTCCAACCACTGCGAGACCACCTACCGCGCTTACCGTGTTAGAAGGAATCTGGATGCCTACTACCGCTAAGCCCTGCGTAATCCCCGCGAGCCCGGTAGGAAGATGTATTCCTACAACTGCTAACCCACCCGTAGTCGAGTATGCATTAGACGGAATTTGGGAGCCTACCACTGGCAGTCCATTTGTAGTCCCGGCTATTCCAGTGGGAAGGTGTGCGCCTACGATAGCTAAGCCACCGACCGCGCTCACCGTATTCGACGGGATCTGAACGCCCACCACGGGCAGTCCATTGGTTGTTCCCGCTATCCCAGTTGGTAAATGAACCCCGACGATGGCTAACCCACCGACCGCACTCACAGTATTAGACGGGATCTGTATGCCTACCACCGCTAAGCCCTGGGTGTTCCCCGCCGTGCCGGTAGGAATCTGAACTCCGACAAGAGCAAATCCCCCAGTAGTCCCCGCCGCATTGGTTGGAATAACCGTGCCAAAGACAGTCAAGCCACCTATCGCCCCGAATGAAGCCGTTGGCAGCACAATCCCTAACGACACCAGCCCACTACTAGTATTGTAAGCTGCTGTCGGAATTTGTGTTCCTAATAATGGAAGTCCTCCACTAGCGCCTGCCGCCGCATTTGGCAACGCTGTCATGCCACCACGAACAGCGTCATAGGGATTTACGGCCACGAGCTGAATTTCCAGGGGAACAGGAGCGAAAATCCCCGCGTATGATCCGGAGGGTTCAATCATGGCGACCACACTGTTGGCTCCCGCCTCTAGCATCGCATTGGGAAGTCCAATTGTGTAAAACCCAGTCATGGCGGTGATCTCCCTCCATCCGCCAGTGAAAAAATTCCCTAATGTAGAACCACTGGCAATCCCCATACTCACGGCGGCGGCGGCTCCTTCTCGATAGTAGGTGCCTACCATGCCGGTAAAGGAGAGTCCGCCTATTCCTAATCCAGTAGACGCGGAGGCCACGGACTGGACAAAAATAGAAATCAGCTTGTTAGTAGTGCCCTGAACCACATCTAATTTCAAAGTGTCGCCCTCTGTTCACGAAAACTCGCTAATGGATCATGATAAAAAGGACCACCCGATCCAAGACCGGAGAAAGAGCTGGGCCGTAGAATACGGAAGATATCTACTGTCGCAGCTTGAAATACTAGCACCTGCTGAAACTCCAGCCACGGACTATTATCTGTTGTGGTTGTATCATTTACCGGTAAATCAGTCGCATCAGCATCGCCAATTCTGAGACTAGAATCATGGCTGACAGTGGCAACACCTCCAGTGCCGATTTCAAAAACCAATCGATCTCCATCAAGGATAGCTAAGGCATTGGTAGCCAAGACCAACGAACGATTCGTCAGAGTCGCTGCATCCACCTCCACGTTATCTCTAGTAATCGCAACAAGAGTCCCCCGTACTGTCCCTCCATCATTCGAGACGACTTTTACCACCCACGTCACAAACATATTGTTCGTGGCGAGTGTCTCGATCGCCCGCATTTGCATAGTCAGGGTCTGCCCGATGATCGTCTGCGCCACAAGCGGATCAGACACCCACTGCCGAAAGAGAATATCCTCATCTGTCGCCAGAAGATCAGAGAAGGCCACCGTCGTCATCGCAGAGGCAATCTTTGTCGTGACCGTCTTCAGCCGTGTGACAATCGAGACGTCTTCCCACCCCGCATCAAACGCAGGAGAAACAGCTCCAGCTCCGGTGCTCGGAAAATAAAAGCGTGTCCGTGCAGCTAGGATCTGACGTGCTGAGAGAAGGGCATGAGCAGGAAAGGAACGACCAATCTGGGCCATTGCTTATGATTCACTCTTTGTCCAAAAACGGGGAAGTTCTTCGATCATCCACGGGACCATTTGATCCACGCCAAAACATTAACCGTCGCCGTGGTATTGATCCGCAGCAGAAAAGAATCTGCTGCATCTCCAGGCGATTCTGGTTCTAGTCCCAATGGATTCTGAAGAACGAAAACGCCCATAAACTGAGGAACAAAGACACCAGCATGAATGATATAAGTTGTCCCTTCCGCAGTGAAGTTCTGCCCAACGGTCAGCCCATGGGCCTGAGCCCGTCCTTTAATTTGCGTTGTCACTGCTGTTCCCCCACCTGTTCCAGCTGTTGTTTCATCTGAAGTTCCCCACTCAAAGGTGGCGGGAACAGCAGACGCAGTGACCCCGTCCATCGAGACTCCGATTTCATGAATCTTGATCGTAAAGCTTGTTGGAGTAATCAATTTAAGAACGGTTTTTGCCCCAGTAGCTGCACTGAAAACCGTGTTCCGGGTACAATATACTGCATCCATTACTTCACTTTTCCCTATTTAAGCATGCGATCCAATTATAATAGAAAGAGCCCTTTTCACCAATTTGCGGCGCGTTGGACCGCATTCAGAATAATTGTAGAAGATACTCGTGTTATCGTCGCTGCCGCCATAAACGTTGCAATAATACAGGCCCAACTGTCAGATCCAAGATCTATTGTCCAAGATCCGCTATATGTACCAATTGAAGTGACAGCACGATCTTCCGTGGATATTTTTTGCGCTACCTCTTCACGTTCCGTGAAGTTTGTTCCAGCTGTAAAACCTGAAGCAGTACTGATAGATACACCGCAGAATAATAATTCTGTCGCCACCGTCGTCGTAATATTCCCACTATTTGGCGCGTTGGAAGTACCCTGAGCGCTATTCACCTGATCTAAAGCCGCCCCTCCTGCCGCAAAATCATTATATTCTAAAATTGCGAGACGTATTGTCACAGAAGAAGACACGCTTACAGTAACTGTATTCGCACCAGCAAGACACGCTCCCATATAATATACATAAAAAAAATGGTCTCCACTAAACGTTTGTTTTTTTGCTAATGTCCATGTGTTACCAGCAGAATCCGTCACTGAGGTAAGAATATCGCTAGCACTGCCTACTCTCACAGCAAGCAACAGCAAATTATTTACTGTGTTATTACTTACGTAGGCGAGTGCAGCAGAGGTACCGGAGGTGTTGAGTTGTGCGCTTTGAACGTAAGCCATAGAATCAATTCGTAGTGAGCGTGCCCCCTAATGTTAGGAAGACGCCACCAGTAATCGTAATAGTTCCGCGCACTTGACGCGCGACATTCGTTGGCTCTGGCAAACGAGCCTCAAAAAAGCCTTTGGTTTGCCGGAGTCCTTCGTCATCAACGAAAGTTCCGCCAGGTTGTGTTGCTCCAGCGAGAAACCGCCACGTTATCCCATTGTCATAGCTAATTTCCAGTGAAAATGCGATTGCACGATCAGTTTCTGTGAATAAAGTAATGTCAAATTCCAAACGCACGAATACTAACCCAACAGGCACAATTGCTGGGCCTAAATTCGCGCTCCCTTTTTGGTACGTGCCTCCAGGAATAACAGTAGTTGTCGCCACTAGTTTTCTCCTTGTCTAAGGGGAAGACGCAACTTTTGTATGCCCCGAAAAAGCTTTTTTGCGAAGCGATGAGATTGTTGTCTTTTGTGTTTCTCCAAATTGTTCATGCGTAATCTCCTTTTTGTAGCACGATTCGCATTGTTATTAAAGGCAATCTTGACCCCACCAACATCGACACAAGCAAGCGCTTTCACGTGCGTCCATGGATCTCCTAACACCCACTCATAGCCCCACTGCTTTGCGATCGCACAGTAGTTCGCCTCCGTCATGCCGGAGTTTCCAATCTTCACAAAAAATAGCGGCAGGAGTGCCGCAGATGGGCTCCGCGCTCCAGACGTTACGGCAAAAGATGAGGAGTGTCAGAACAAACAGAGTAATCGCTTTGTTCATGGAATCGTCACCTGCAGATTTGTCGGCGAGTTGAGCGAGTTGAGATTGAAAATGAATTCATAGGCTCCAATGTCGTAAGCGCTTCCTTGAGGCCGTACTACAAGATCAAAGTCATTGGGGACCTCAGTGACTGTCACACCTGTGTCGATTGCTGGACTTCCCGATTGCAGATGGAAATCCTGTGCTGCGGCATTTACGAAGTTCGGATCGGTGGTAAGATTGTTGGTAACAACACTCCCTGTTCCACTACCAAAAAAGGTTACCAGATTTTGATAAATAATATTGTTTTTGACAAGCGCATTGGTTGAATTATTTATGTCAATACCTATCCAAGTATTATTGTAAACGGTATTATTGTAGACTTTACAGTTGATGCAGCCACCAATTGCGATACCAACTCCACCATCCCCAAGTGATCCTTGTCCATTGAAAACGATATTATTATAAGCTTGGTTTCCGCTACCTGACGTTAGAAGGATACCAGTTGCCGTCTCTCTCTGAAGGCCAAAATTGTAAACTTTGTTTTTCCTAACAATATTATTGCTTGGATTTCCTGCGGTGCTATAGTTGTGTACGCCGAAAGCCGCGAGATTGTAAAGCTCATTGCCCTCGATCAGATTATCGCTTCCTTCTATGTACAGCGCATGCCCGAAACCGCTAGGAAGAAAAGTACCATCATGGATTTTGTTGTTCAGAATTTCCAGATTCCCGCTATACCCTGTATATATTCCGCTCCAGTTTGTTGTATTGACGATGTCTAAATTTGTTAATCGGATGAATCCTGGGCCGTTGATTGTGACTTGGTTGTTACTAAGATTTGTCCCATCGAGTACAAATCCGCTTATGATCGTCCAAAGTGAGGAACCCGCTGTCTGGTAAATATTCGATTCATCTGTCGCTCGGATTGTAACAACATCTCCCGCTTTAACTTTTAGTGTAAATGGACTACTCCACGAGGTTCCAGAAGGAAGAGAGTTGCGTATTGCTTCAGTGTAGGTGCCAGCGGCGACCTCGACAGTGTGGCCCGCTCCCGCTCCAGCGGCGGTTCCAATGCAAGCTAATCCCGCTCCGATGGTGAGTTTCGCTGTACTAGAGTTCTGCGCCTGCACGCAGCTGTTAGCATCGCTCCCGGTTTTAGCCACATGGTAGGTGGCAGCGGTGGCCGCATGCGGACGCAAGACACTGCCTATGAGGGCCACTACAGTGATCAATCCGGCTCGAATAAATAAGCGCATCATGGAGATCCTCGTCATTGTATTATTAACTGACCACTGCCGCAGAAACCCGTGGAAATGCCAGACTTGCCAGTACGAAAAGAAAAAATGTTATGCCATAATTGGCTAACGAAATGTAAGACCGACCGCGACAATGCCAATAGCTGAGACGCCAGTTGCCCCCGAAGACCCGGTACACACCTCATTTGAGTAGCTGCTATCCGCAAAGCCAGTTGCTGTTGCGCGAACTTGATAACAGGCCGAAGATCCCACAGTAGATGTTGGTGAATCAGTATCAACATATCCCGTTGCATTTGCCGCGGTAGTTGTGAGATTAGCATACGTTCCTCCCGCTCCGGTTTTTCTCTGCACAACATATCCCTCCTCATTGTTGGGAGTGCTGTTCGTATCATTCCAAGTCAGAGTTGCTTGTTGAGTATTAAGCGTCGTTGCCTGTTCCGTCGAGGAATAGCCGCTAAAGTTTGTACCGTCATAGGCACGGACCCGATAGCGATACAGGGTGTTTTTGGTAAGACCGCTATTGTTGAAGCTATTTGTTGCAGGAGTACCAATTTCCGTGACAGGGGAACATGCCACTCCAGAGCAGCGTTCCACCCGATAGTTGGCTATTCCCACATCGTCGGTTGAGGCAGTCCATGTCAACGCCGTGGTAGAGGAACCTGTTGCTGTAACCACAAGATTGCTCGGGTCAGTCGGAGGGGTCACATCAGCAGATGCTTGCGGAATCCGCGTGGTCACCATAGCGTGATTGCCACTTGAGTTGTCCCAAGCAAACGTGACTCCTGTTGTGTTAGTGGCATCTCCCATCTGAAGATTTACTGGTGTTATATTATTTAAATATCGCTGATTTGGGGTTACTCCGGTTGGATTGCCTGAGACCGTCAAGGCACCACAACCAAAGGAGGCATCTCCACTCACTAGATTCGTCGGTGTAAGCGCTACGGAAGTAGCCGAGGATACGCTAGTTTGCGCATCCGCACCCGCAAGATTTGATTGATGAGCACCAGTAAAGGTTGACGCGGCAACTTGATAGGGCACTGAGGCAGAAAGTGTGATCGCCACAGTCCCCGCGCCTGAGACTGGGGCCGCGACAGCCAGCGCCGATATATAAGCATCGGTGCTCTGTGCATTCGCAACTGTCGTGAGATTCTGTGGGCTACCACCATTCGGTGTCCATGTAGCCGCAGTAATCGTCGCTGTTGAACTGGCCATAGCTACACATACACCGAGCGCAGGGTTCGTTGCGGGAACGGTAATGCTTAAATTAGTAGACGATCCGGTAGTAGGTGTAACACTTCCCGTAGATGAATACGAGACAACGGCCTCACTTAGAGTGGGCCATCCAATGAACAGGAGAAGTAGTATTGCTATTGTGCCAACTGAGAAATTCATCGCTGTTCGAGCAAATTGTTCTCTCCGGCGTCCTGTCCTTCTTGTTGAATCTTTCGCTACGCCAGCAATCAGAGCTGTCCTAGGTTTTCGTCTCACTGTCGTCTTCCCCCGCCACTGCTTCTTCCTCCCGTGACCCGACTCTGCGTCTTCACGGTGTTGAAAAATGGCGTGGTTGCGTCGTTATACGAGGCAAACGGAATGCCGCCGGCACGAAAGAGATGAATGCGAAAATTCTGGCTAAGAGTAGCAGTCGAGCAAATTTGAATCGGGATCACATACTCCGTCTCTGAGGGAGGTAGGGGCCAGGCAATGGGCGTCGGGACGCTAAAAGATTCCCACAGTGCACCAGGGATAAAAGTTGCCTGATCCTGCGTCAGCTGTCGGATGGGAACAGGAATGCCCGAGCTAAATGCTGGAGCGTTGGCAAAGGCGATCGGTGATGAGGTGCAGGTGTCGGCGAGTGGGATAGCCGCCGCTCCATCAATCTTCACGTGAGCAAACAGCGGTTCGGCGGCGGCCTGAGCAACGGTGTTAGTCACTTTCATCCAGACCAGAAAGAGACTTCCTTTCGGACCAGCGAGTGGAGCATTTTCCACACCATTTAGGTACGGATTAGAAACATCCAAGATGGAATCATAGATATTGGTAAAAAGATAACGGGTCATGGTGAGCACGGGCACGATGGCGGGAGGCAGAAGATTCGTTGCTGTCTGATTGCTGAACGCTTCCGCCGCTACACCTCCCCCTGAAGTAATATTCCCCGGAGAATAACTCACGACGACGACATTCGTGTCAACTGTGATGGTGCTAGCGGCGAACGTGGCGCGATAGCAATTAAGACCAGTGCGGACCACACTGGTCGGTGTCTTTCCCACTGCATCCACGGTAAAAGTCATGCCAGTTGCGCCTGATGATGGGAGTATGGCGACACCGTCAAAGACCTCAAAACACACGTCTGTCGTATCAACCACATTAGCAGTAGCAGATTGAAAGCGCGGGGCGTTCACCGAGGGAGAGGAAGAAAATGGAGTGTCGTCCAGATTACCGCGTTTATAGAGAGAGATCGCTGTAGGCCATGGGATAACGTTAAGTACGGGCTGGGAGGTGATCGTTTCCCGAAGCATCACT
>ERZ1292642.16-Hain-H14-01um-R1-16-length-82145-cov-12_pt1 | contig 77063 bp, 116 predicted proteins | sample MGYA00564403_ERZ1292642 | MGnify/ENA primary metagenome ERZ1292642 (study PRJEB36523, sample SAMEA6512643) | groundwater metagenome | collected 2019-01-09 | study: AquaDiva: Metagenomics assemblies of 32 groundwater samples
CTGCGATGATTCTTAGCTCTTGTAGTGGGGGGGCTTGGTTCCCTGGGGATTCAGGTACGAAAAGGGGGGAATTATGAGAAAAAAGAAGGAAATAAAGAAAACAAAACCAGTAGGTGTACGATTGTCGCTTGATTTGGTAGATAAGATGCGAAATGAAGGCGTTTTAACAGCTCAGGCAGTAGTTAATAAGCTGGAAGAACTTTGGAGAGCTAAAACAGCCTCGGAAACATCCCAATGAACCGAGGCTGGATCAGAACTCGTTTGTTTTTTATTCGGTTGCTTCTCCGTCCATGATGTTTGTGGTTTATAAGGTGATGAAATAAATTAGCGTAACAAATATATAAAGTTAGCGTAACAGTTGTACCTTAGCGTAACAAATAAAAATTAACGTAACATGCTAAATGCAATGTGTCTAAACTGCGCTACTAGATTTGACGCACAAAGAAGTTCTGCTAAATTTTGTTCCGATTTATGCCGGGTTCAATACAATAGAAAACATACTGTCAGCGAAGAAAATATTCCAAGTTTACCAGACCCAGATAAAACATTTTCAAAATCCGACAGTGATATAAAAAAAGAGGCTTCGAATAAAAATGAAAAATCTAACTACAAGACTTCCCAAAAAGAGGAAAAACACACACCAATAGAAAATAAATATTATCATGATAGAAGAAAAAATAAGCTTGGATTCTAAAAACCATAAAACAAATGAGTGTTTGCTGATTATTTATATCTATACCCTAACCAATCCAATTAATGGACAAGTATTCTATGTCGGCAAAACAACGGATCTTAAATCAAGATTCATGAAACACACTTCCCCTAATAATAAAGAAACAAATAATAAGTCAGCAATTATTAGATATTTACTATTATGTGGATATAAGCCAATAATGGAAGAGCTAGATCGGATTGAATGTACATACAGGGAAGACGAGGACAGGGCTTACGAAATAGAGTTGTACTGGATTCGACAATTCAGAGCGTGGGGATTTAATTTAATGAATGATATTGGAATAGTAATAGAAAGAAAAGAGCCGAGGGTGTACTCTGATATTCTTAAAGAAAGTACGTTTGAAAAACTTTTAAATTTTAAAACAAAGAAAAGAAAAAAGTTTAATGAGCTCCTTGAAATGGCAAGTAAGGAGTTATGTGAAGATGAAATGGCAATGTTTAGGATTGAAGTAGAAGAATCATGGAATATATGGTTTCAAGAATTCTGCGATCTCGTTAACTCAATACCAACTAGAAAGTCCGCTGCGACAATTACCTAAACGGTACTTATGGAAATACTAAACAAGGAATAACTTTTAAAAACGCTTAAACATTTTTATGATGGCCAATTTTAATCCTCCATTGTATTTAATACTAACTTATTTATTGGGGAGTATATTGCAATATTTTCTTTGGAGGCTATTTTTACGAAGGTATTTATATTGGACAAAATCAGATAGAATCTACCACCTAACTGTGGGAGTTATTTGTTCTTGGATATCTGTCCTTTTATTGATACTCGCCTTATTGGAAAATAATAAAAGGATATACTCGGATGAAATTGCTGAATGGTAGTAATACCCTCACCTAATAAGTAAAATAAAATGGAAAACAAAATAAACCGGCGGGAGTTGCCTCCACAAATAGCAGCAACACACTTTAAAAACCTTCTTGATCGGTTGAAGAAAATAGCTCCAATGTTCCCCAATATTTATATTGAAGAAGCTATGGACGAGATACATGCCACTACAAAAGTAATTATACATTCCGAAGGAGTATTTGGCATAAGGCATATCCTTCAATCTTATGCTTTATCTGGAACTGAAAATAAAAAGGAAATAACCGATACTCTTAGTGAAAGAGTAGATTGGAGCGCTAAATTATCTATTGTTGAAGCTATACCAACAAAATATGATGAACCAGTAACCATAACAGTAAATCCTAATCATGAAATATAATAAATACGATGCAGAGCCATTAAGTGCTGCTGAAATAGATGAATTTAGTTGCTTTCATGTTCCAGGAGGTAAACAATTTAAAATAGGCAAGTTCTTTTATTTGTACTATGAAAAGTATTTTTTCTGTTTTCGTTTCTTTGATGGCTATGGACTATCCGGTAAAAGTTTAAAAAAGAAGTGGTTCATATTATTTTCAGAAAGAAATGGTTTTAGAAAGGTGTATAAAGCCTTTGGTTGGAAATGGGAGATACTTATTCCAAATAAATCAAATACTGACTACATACAAGTAAATAAAACGAAAAAAGATGGTGCTACTATCGTAACCATTAAACCACTATCAAACAAATAAACAATGGAACCTTTTTACGAAAACTTATTGAAGAAATACATGCAATTAATATGGGATCAAGAAACCATAACCTATGTTGAATTTGCCAGTAAAATGGAATTTACCAAATTAGAACTAGAAGAGCTATCAAGAATTGAAGAGTCTATCCTAAATAGGGGATTAAATGAATGTGTTGATATTTTGTGAACCACTATCTCCTAAATCTAAACTTAAATAAGCCATGATATACCTTATAACATATCTCATTGGGTCAATACTTCAGTATTTTCTTTGGAGAAACTATCATAGACGATATAAAAAATGGACAAAGGGAGACAGGATATTTACTTTAACTATAGGTTTTTTTGTATCATGGGCATCAATAGTGTGGTATATTGCAGATGTAGTAAACTTAAATATGGATTTTGATAAAGAAGCAAAATGGTAAAAACATGATAGCACCAGAACAACTATGTTTAAATAATTGGGTAAATGCTAAGTTCCAAACTGATGATTTTAACTTCCAGGTAAAATCTATTAAAAATGAATTTATAGGGATGAGCGAAGATATTTCCTATCATGCTAATACTTTATATCCAATACCAATTACTCCTGATATACTACTAAAGGCTGGATTTAATAAAAACAATTTTAATCAATACTCTATTGATGTTTACAAAAACCAGTGGGGGTATAAACGACTCTTCTTTTCAGGTAGTTATTTATATCTTGAAGAAAGCGTATCGGAGGGCCAATATGGCTCAACAGATCTTATTACAATATGGAATAAGGATTTTAAGAAAGAATTTTATCTTCATGAGCTACAAAACCTGTTTTTATTATTATCTGGCAAAAATCTAAACATTGAATTATGATACAATCAAACGAACTACGACTTGGTAATTGGGTAAATACTCCTAGAAAAGATCAATCTCCTTTCAGGATAGATAGTATTGAATATTGTACTAAAGATTATTGTCAAGTGGGAATGTCTACTATTGAAGGTGGGCATCCTTTAACATGGGACAATAAAGACATAGACTCAATATCCCTCACAGAAGATTTGATTATAAGAGCAGGATTTATAAAAGCAGATAGTAAATACAAATATTACTATCACCCGAAAACTGTTCTATTTGCTCTACAAAATGTTTCTGATTTGGAGGGTGAGATAAAAATTGTAGTTGGCAGAACAAGCAGTTTTTCATTCCTTTTAATTAGTATTGAAATAAAGTACCTGCACCATCTGCAAAATGTATTTTATTCTTTAACAGGAGAAGAACTAAACATTGAACTTTAAAGATGCCTATACAAAAAGAGTTTCCAGCCAAAGTACATAGTAGAAGGATAGTTACCAGTTTGTTTAAGAAATTAAATGATTGCATTATTCACAACTCCCCGGCAGTAATAGAGAAAGTGTTTTACGGAGATAAGAGAAATGTAGCTATAGTAATACACTGTGAAGCATCAGAAGAATGCTGCATACATCATAAATATGTAGATTCAGGAATAGCTACTAAATGGAACAAGAGAAACCCTATTACTATCAGTTAGAAAACTAAAATACAAAGCCCCTAGTAAATACAAGGGGCTTTTCTGTGCTTGAAAACTGTTTAATAATTAAGATACCTAGTTTATAGTCTATTTTTTTCTTCACTGAAAATGTCGTATAGATCATCTATTATCAATCCACCATACAGAGGATTGTTATTTTCTTCTATCCACTTATAGAAACTAATAGCTTTCTCCTTTGCGTATTGTTCTTTTTCTTCTACTATACATTGTCTGCATCTTGAAAAGAAAGGTTGTTTATGTTTATCACACTTAGTTGGTATCCTTGGTAACATTTTAGCCTATTTTGAATGAATTGATTTTACAATGAAAGTATCATTAGCTAGTCCTTTATGTGTGCTAGGTATTGCTACTAATGGTAAGTTAAGGTCTTTAATTAGGAGATTAGCGTACTTGGCTGCTCCTATGCAATTTCCGTAGCCTGTGGTGTATACAATATGATCGTCATAAACATTACACCGTATGCCAGGGAAAGCCTCTCTGAATACTATTAGGTGCTCTTGTAGTTTTATCATGTTCCCGACATCAGGAAAATGATGCTCATATTCTTGCAATTCTCTCAGGTATCCCATTATAGCCCTAGTTTTTCTTTTACATAATGCTTTGATGTTTCTTTAAAAAACTTAAGGTTTTCGGGAGAACTCCACAAAAGTCCTATTTTTTTATATACTTCTGCAAGAGACAAGCAAGGTTTATTCTCTATAATGAAGTATTTGGCTTCTTGTTCTGTTGAAAATGATTTAGGATTAAACGATGGATGTCCTATTTCATTACCTTGTAGCTTAATTGGCTTCCATGTATCGCCTCCCATATATTCTTGCTTTGTGTATACTATCCAATTGAATTTAGGATCTTTAACCAGTTCCGATAAATTATAGTTTTTTTCTGTTTCTGGTAATAAATGAATAGCCAATGGCCCCTCTGAATTTATAGGGTCATAAAAGGATGTAATAGTTAATCCACTACATACTTTATCTCCAACGCAAAACACTTCTCCATCGCTTAATCTCTTAATTGAATATACCTTATGATGGCTGAAATCAACATATTTAAATGTGCCGTTTTTATCTGCAAAGATTATATGGCCGGTAACATCATGAATAAAGGTTAGTATTTCATAGCCCTTTAGGGAAGGCGTATTTGATTTTTTAAAATCTTCAAGGTTTCGTTCATTGTCATTAAAGTGTATGCCTCTATTAATAATGAAATTGGCGAATTCTAATACTTTAGTATCGTTCCATTTAAACTCTTTTGTATCCATTGTGTTTAATTTAGCGGGAAGTGCATTCCACATTTTAGTAAGTATTTCTAAATCATCTGAACTATTTGGGTGTTCTGTTGTATTATCCATATTAAACTGTTTTAGAAGCTAATTTAACTGTCTTATTCCATTCTGTTTGCCTTTCCTTAACTAATTTTAGAAACCAGAAACCAAGTACAATAAAGGCCACTATACAAATAGATAGTATTAACTTGTAGAAGTTTGGTTTGCTCATGATAAAAGTAGTTTTTCAACTTCATCCCGGCGTTGTTTAATCTTAGGGGCAAAGTCTATATTAGTTTCTGCTTTTGAATGACAGGTAAGGCATAAAATCATTATGTTTTCAGGGGTATGGCGATGCTCTGGATAGTTTCTTTTTTCGAGCAAATGGTGGAACATAAAATTACTTGGTGTTTTTGGTAGCCCACAGTCGCAATTTTGGCACTTATGAGGTGAAGCGGTATATACCTCCTTGTAAAACTCTTCATCCTGTTTTTGGAGTATCTTTTGATCTTCCAGTAATTTCTTACGTTTCGGGGATACTTTTGGAATTACATAGGATTTCTTAACCTTTGGCTCCTTTGATTTTTCTTTTAGCCTTCTTATGGATTCTGCTCTATCTAACATCTGTTTTTATTTAAGCAGTTAATAACTACATCTCTAAATTCTTTCCCGTATGATTCAAATACGTGTTCATTAAGGGTATGTATAATACGACTATGTGACATTCCGTTGCCTTTTAATTCATCGTATAAATGCAACCAAGAAGGAATAACATTATGGTTTCGGCATCCATCAAATATTATACTTAATGGTATACCTTCTTGGAAGAATAACTTACCTATTCCACCAAGAACCTGTTTACCTTCTGTTGTAAATCCTACTAGCTCCATTACATAAACATTTTAAATACAAAACAAACAAAAGCAAAAACCATTATAGAGTATAAATCAGTTAAGGATAGTTCTAATCCTTCTTTTTTAGAATATTTCATAAATTAACAATTTCGGAATAAAAGAATAATGGCTACTACCAATGCCAAGTAACTCCAATCTTCACCATCAAAAACAAATCCTTCCTTTTTATTTATTCTCATCTGTAATTGGTTTATTTAGTTCTTTGATAAGCAATTCGGATAACTCTACAGCATCAGAGGCTATATTTTCTTTTAGTCTTTTGGTCGTGTCATTTGCCATAATACCTTGCATAGCAGCTATAGCTACTCTTGTCCTTAATTCGTTATTGTCTTTACCTCTTTGGTCTGCTGCGTATAGTTTTATGTGATCTATAATTTCTTGACGAGTCCAAGTATCTAAATACATATTGAAAGACATGGGGCTTTCTAAAGCTGCATATAGAGGGTTAATGTCTTGTGGTATCATTGGTTATTTGTTTTTATCAGTGATTTTCTCCATAGTTCATATACATCCAATGGACTAATAGAATCTTCATAATATTCATCAAGATCATAGAAGAAGCCGCCATCTAGTATGATTATTTTTTCTTTCCCGTCTAATTTGGAATACCATTCAAGAAAGGCGACAAATCGTTCTTTCTCTCTTTTATTAGATACTGCATTATAATCTGCAATTATTTGTATGTATTCGTTGGCTGCTAATGCTCCACATTCAAGACACTCTGCTGATATCTTATCTCCTTTATATTCTTTATTACATACTCCGCATATCTTATCTTCATTACCGGGAATATACCCACCTAATGGCCACGGGCCTACTTTTTCTTGTTTGTTCATTACAAATCAATTGTTTGTCCTAATTCGGTTAATGAATATTCATCAAATAAATTATCAAACCCTGATTTATATACAATATCCATATCAACTAATTTTATATAACATTCGTATACTCCTGGTGGCATATACACCGATTGTCCCTTTTTAAAGAACGGGTCGGTAATTTTATGTCTCTCTATGAGAAAAGAATACCCATTTCTCATTAGTTGAACTATATCATTCATAGCAGGAGATAGCTTAGGTGTTGTACTCATGGTTGTTTGATTGTTGATTGAAGTAATTCTGGGTCACTATGTACATTTCCAATTAGGGCAAGCCACAAACTACATAGAGGTTCTTTATATTCATCATGTTCAATATAGAATCCATTATGTTTTTCAACATCTCCCTCTTCTTTATTAAAATGGGTATACGTTTCGTATTCGCCAAATTTAACAATACATGTTACATACATTTTTGGATTACCAGTTACGAAATTGACTATATCTCCCTCAAACAAGCCAAGTTCATGTTCAGATTTCATACCTACGGTTTCTGGTATAACCTCATAAAAATATTCAGTAGCTAATATTTTACCCTGTATAGCATAGATAGATGGATAAAAACCCTCGTCTTCTCCTGTGAGTATAAAATATTTACCAGTAAAAGTTTTTATTAGGTATCCATATACCCATTTATTGTTGTCTACACGTTTACCACGAAATAATATTTCTCTCATTATTGTTTGTTTTGGTTAATAAATTCTGGATTCTCGTATAAATTTGCCACAACGTGAAATGTTGTTAAATGGGGTGTTTCTGTATCAAACGCCATTGCTAAAGAAATAATTTCTATTATGTGTTTGTGTTGTCTTATTACAAATCCACATTGTTGTGTATTCCATTCAACTATTCCGGTGTACCCCAAATCAGAGTTAGATCCAGCCCTCCATCCCGAAACAATATCGCCCTCATAAATGGGTGTCCCTAGCTTGTCCATTAATCCTGTCCATTGCATTAATACAAATCCATTAAGGATAAATAACCAGTCATTATCTCCGCAGGATAATTGGCCATTAGAGGATTCTATTTGTTCTTCGGTATAATGTTCTTCTCCCTCGTATGGTATACCTAAATGATCTGCATTTTGATATACTGTTACATCATGAAGCATTATATTGTGTACTTTGTCCCAAGCGCGGAATTTGAATCTATTGTTGTCCATGTGTTTAATGTGTGGGGTTAATTATCAAACTTTTTACATATCACAGAGTTGATTGTTTTTTTCTTCATTTTTAGTATTTTTTTTGAGTTGAGAGACAAAGCTATGGTGAACTTTCTGAATATGCAAATTATTTTTTTACATAAATTGATTTGGTCGTTTGAAATAGTTTCCTTTAAATTTGTGTATTCAAATGAAAAGTATGCCGGTAAAAGAAAAATTAGATCAAAGAGACGCGATTCTGAATTACTTGAAAGCTATAGAAAGAAACTTAGCCTGGTTAAGTAGGAAGGTGGATGAGCCATATAATACCATGTATTCTATCTTCGTTCAAAGAACTTTCGACCTTGGGGAAGAAAGATTAGCTGCAATAAACAAAGTTTTAGGCACATCATTTTAAGTGATGCTGCCTTTTTTATTTACCTTAAACGATAATAAAAACATATGTCTACTTCTATTTCAGAACACTTTACTTTGTTTAATGCCAACAATAATCCAGAAGTCATAGAAATTTATATAAATGATAGTGATCAGGTTTTCGTTCAGGACAAAATAAATGACATGGATGGATTCTTTTTTACCTTGACTAGGGAGGAATGGGAAGAGATTAAAGAATTTATTGATAATCAGTATTCAAAAATATAACAGGATAGGACATAGGGTTCGTTTTCCTTTCCTACCCCTGCTTGTTTAACAGATAGAAGCTAAATAGAGAATGACTACAATATTCATATATGATAAGCGAAAAGAGTTAGCACTGTCCTACGCCTGACAACTAACGACTTGGAATAACAACAGAACTGCTTTGATTACATTGATAAGGATACAATAGGGAAAGGATAGTTGTAGATTGAAAAAGGGCATCTGTAGAAACAAACACCCTTTTTACTTCTTGGATAACAGAATAAGGATACTATTCTTATAAACCTTCATAGGTTACAAAGATACTCTAATTCTGTTATTCCAAGGATATAGGGGCGTATTATCTCTAAATTAACGCTAAAATGGAACAAAAACAGGCAGAATTACCCTTTAAAAGCGAAGAATTTAAACAAAAATGGGCCGAATGGCTTATGTATCGCCGTGAAGAATTGGGATTAAAGGCTTATAAAGAGAGGGGTGAGAAGAGAGTATTGAAATATCTGGTTGGCATCAGTCTTAATGATGAAATTATAGCCATCCAAATAATTGATCAATCGATGGTGCAGCAATATCAAGGATTATTCCCGCTAAAAAATATAATGAATGGACAGCCAACAAATAATGGAAGCAATAGTAGTGGGACAATTACCCGTATCCAAGCCCTTAAGGAATGGTAGTGACGTGGAACTATTTGAACGGTGCCTAAAGTCTAAGAAGATATTTGAATGCAACGAAGATCAGATAAAGGATGTATTGAAATATGTAATGCTATTGGTTGGTATACGTGCTAAAACAGTATCATTATTTGAGGATGAGGAAAAGAAGGTTTTAATAATGTTCCTTCGCCGTAATTATGCGGGACATACTATAGATGAGATAAAACTGGCTTTTGATAAAGCAATTATTGGAGAACTAGGATTAGAAGCGAAGGAGATAAAGCCTTATGAAAACTTCTCTTGCGAATATATAGGCCGGATAATGTCAGCTTATCGAAAATGGGCAGGAGATACTTATAGAGAAAGTGGAATAGAAACAAGGAATTATATGCAGGATAATTTATTACCCCCTGCTAATTTTAATCGAATAGAAATAGTTGACTTGTTCTATAGAGACTTTTTGGAAGATAAACTGAACATAGCACTAGTAACGGAACTGGCTTGGGATATTGTCACCGAGGAATTTAAAGTAAGATTCACTGATGAAGATATGTTGTCTATAGTTAAGGAAGCGAGAGAATATTATTTACATGACTATGAAGAAAGGAGCGGTGATTATCACAAAGCTAAATCTTTAAAATACGAGCTAAACAAGATGCAGGTTGGTGAAAGTTGCAATGATAATAATGTAAACAGGAGATCGAAGGCTCTGGCATTACGTAAATGGTTTTCCCATATAAAAGATAAAGGCGTTTTGAGTGTTGTTGAATATCATAAAACTATCACCAATGAAAAAGAAGTGCAACAAGTGTAGAGAAGAAAAAGAAAAGGAGGAGTTTAACCGACACCCATCATTCGCAGATGGCCGAAATAATACCTGCAAACGATGCGAATCTAATCAAACAAAACAAAGAATGAGAAAAATTAAAGAGGGAACTATACGTGCTTTTTAAATTGCTAAACATACAAGAACAAACAGCTACTGAAACATTAAGATGTGATGGAATGGGGATGTATTTTGATGTATGCGATATGCTTAGGAAAGATCAGAAAGAAAAGTGGTGGAGATTTGACTTTGGTGATATGTGTAGCATTTTTAAAGCCAGGTTTGGTAAAATAATATCTGGTGATACGTTCATGATGTATGAATTTGTTGATACAGAAACAGGAGAACAATTAGAACTATGTTGTTTAACTGGTGTTGATCTTGTTTGTAGAAAACACGAAATATACCCTGAATACATTTTGAGAGAAATTAAGGAGTATTACATAAATAATTTTTAATCATGGTACACTATACAGATGAAACACTAATGCCTTTCGGTCAATACAAAGGTGAAAAGTTGGCTAATGTTCCACCTCATTATCTTCTATGGTGTTATGATAACATCCTTAACTTATCAGGAGCATTAAAACAATACATTGATGAAAACAGACACGTACTTGAAATAGAGGCATTGGCAGATAAGCAACGTAAAAGATTTGAAAACCGTTAACATATAATCATGAAATTAGAAAATCAGGTTTGTACTGAATCACAGGGATATAAATTAGAACAGTTAGGTGTTAGTACCGATTGTTTATTTTGCTACTGCATGGTATCTACTTCTTTTGAAAAAGATAGGAAGGGTATTTTACCAACAAAATGGGAGATAGTCGGATTATCCTATTTGGCAACTACCCGTATTGCACCAGCTTATACAGCAGCAGAATTAGGGATTATGATTAATTGGGATTTAGTATTTGTAAGTTCTCCATATAGTAATAGGCAGGGATGGGTATTTGGTGCTATTAATGATTGGCAGATTGAGAATAAAAATGAAACTATCGGAAGAGGTGATGTATTAATATATCTTTTAGAATCTCGTAAAATGAAAGTTGAAGAAGTAAACAAAGCATTACTTAACTTTTAATAAAAAATACATGATACAAAGTAGTCCTAATAATTCAAATATGAAAGGTAAGATTAAAGAGATAGTTGGGCAGTATAAAAATACTATGGAGTATGTAAAAATAGGTAATCCATGGAAACAAAATAAGTATATCCCAATTGTTACTGAACTTTCTGTATTAAAACATATAATCTATTACACTTTTAAAAAGTAGTTATGAAAACCACTGTTAGACAAATGAAAGATAAATCGTTTGTATGTAGTACGACATACAAAGGGTATGATATTAGTACGAGTGCAGATAGTGTAGGGGCCTCTAAAAGTAAAATGGTAAGAGAACTTATAAACAGAGGCTGTAAGTTTGATATTGTTCACATGCCTATTGAGTGGGAATATTTATTAGAACCGGACAATTCTGTTTTTATAAAACTAAATACTAATCCGACAATTAGCTATGGAAGCAATAGGATTGATAATTTTTAAAACACACAAATGAAAACGAATTATGCTAAAGCACTTGATGAATTTATGAAGTCCTTAGAATGTGAGGATATAGAAATATCATTAAGCAGGTATGGAATAGAAGATAAAATAATAGATAGCATAATTAAAAACATATTTGAAGCTGCATGGAATGCATCAGGAGTTAAAACAGAAGTTATCACCGAAACAAATAATCAATGACACATAGAGAACTAGTAGAAATATGTTACGAATGGGTACTAAAGAATGCAGGATGTGGGACAGCGTTTAAGGAGTTAAAAAGCATTGACCCCGAAATACCAGATGTTATAGGTTTTGATATGCATGAAAGCGTGTTAATTGAATGTAAAGTATCAAGAGGAGATTTCTTAGGTGACCAGAAAAAGAAACATAGACAAAAAGGAATGGGTAATTGGCGGTTTTATGCTTGTCCTGCCGGAATGATTAAAGTTAATGAGCTTCCAGAAAAATGGGGATTGATTTACGTAAATGAAGATGGAAAAGCTAGAATTGAATATGATTGTCGAAAGAAGCGTATCCCATTTATTTCCGATTCGGAAGATGAAGTATTTAGAACCAGAATGGTTGTAGCCGAAGAAAATAAATTTGATGCAGATACGATAGCAGAAAGAAGGATAATGTATTCGGCACTTAGAAGGTTGTTTATAAAAGGCTTTATGAAGCATATCTATGATAAACAATACGTGAAGTTAAAAGCACCACAAATAATATTACTAAACAAAATAACCAATGAGTAGAGTATTGACCTTTAGTACAGAGTATCCTTCTTACCATCCTAGAAGAGGACAGCCAACCAATTTTATAAGAAGTATATGGGAGGGACTAGACAAGTTGAACTGGATGTTTGACGAATGGGATGAAAGACTAGAAGAGGAAGTAAAGGCTTTCTATGAGAAAAGAACCTATACTCCAAAATGGCATACAATTCGCGCTGGCAATCGTTGGAAAGAAGGAGACTAGTTTAGTCCTCGTGTATGGTCAGGTAAACCTTACAATTCAAAACAAATAATCATAGCACCAGATATTCAAGTAAAGAAGGTGTTTGATTTTAGTATAGATGTATTACCAGAAGGAGCCTCGATGTTTGTTAATGGGAATTGTTTTTATTATGAACATAATGGTGGATTAGGTGGCTCAGAACAAATTAATGAATTGGCTATGAATGATGGGCTTGAACTATCCGACTTTTTTAACTGGTTTAAATGGCCTAATGTTCCCTTCGTTGGACAAGTGATTTGTTGGTCAGATGATATCAAATACGAATGAAAACATTTGAACCACCACAAACACTATCTATAGAAGGAATAGGAGAGCTAACCTTTATTGAAAGTAAAACAACAAACAAGGAAGGAGTTAAACTAAGTGGACCATCCTACTGGTATAAAGTAATAAGTGGAATAGATAAAGGGAAGGTTTATCCTTTTGTAAGAACACAAATTGAATTTTATGCAATACAAGAGAGATAAATGGCAAGAACGAGTAAATGATATGATTTTAAATGGTATTGCCATGATTGTGGTGATGGATGATAGCGAATATTGGCTCGATGGTTTTGCAGGTTATCTTATCTCTAAATATGAAAAAATTGATTTAAGAGATGGATGCATTATAGATTTATGTAGTCCATATTCAAAAACTAAATAATTATTTATGGATAATAAAATCCATCTTATAAAAGATAATATAAAAGAAGACTTAACTGATTTGCAAATATTAGAATTATTCGTTGTATATGTAGAACACATGATGAAGGATATGCGCTTCAGATAGTCAAGTTTAATTATCCTGATCTTAATATATCAAAAGATTCAGTTATCCATTTTAAGACATATCCCATTGTAGAACAAATAAACCTTTTATAATGAGTAAAGTACCAGATACTTCTTTGGCTGCTTATAGAGCAGTAACAGAAGAGATGAGAGACAATCACTTCTCAAGAATACTAAAGGCACTTAAGGTACTTGGAAGGGCTTCTGCCGAACAAATCGCCCTTCATGTCGGAATGGATCATGCACAAGTAAATCGGAGAGTAAGTGAGCTTGAAAGGAAGGAATTAATTTGGAAACCAGGTAGTATGGTGTTAACTAAGTCCGGTAGAATGGCCTATGTATGGACTATTCGAGGAGATAATCAACCAACTACTACAGCATCAGAAAAATTAATGAAAGGTGAAACCGTTTCTGACATATCAAAGAAGATGCAGAAGACAATAGACAGTGTAACTCAGTTAAATTTGATCCAATAAAATGCCAGTAAAGAACTATAAAGCATCAGGTATAATATCCTTCTTTAATCAGAATAAAGTATTTTTGAGAGAACATAAATACAGGTCATATGACGAAAGGAAAGCCTTAATATCTAATTTCCTACGTGTCGCACCAATGGGATGTTCCTACATAATTAGTCCTGATGAAGTAGATGTAAACAGTTATTCTAAAACAACTTTAAAAGAAGAAAATGAAAGTAACGATAACAGTACAGAAAGAAGTAGAAGTATCAACACTGCACGTTAAAGCTGGTGCAAGATATTGGGAAGATACCGAGGTTAATGGAATAACAGATGAAGACGGTAAAATGATACCTTGTAGGGAGGCAGACTATTGGTGTCCAATTATTGAAGTAGACACCGGTAAGATATTAAATTGGGAACAAGGTAAAACAGCCAATGTTCATTATAAATGTTGCGACAATAACTATTATACCTTACATAATGAGTTAGGAGAAGAAATTATTACAGATGAGGGGTATGTAGCATCTTGCTTATGTCCTAAAGAAAATGGATTTGGTGATTATATAATAATGGATATTAATGAAAATGGTATGATTCAGGACTGGGAATTTGATATAACAAACTTTATACAAGAATAGAAATAACTCATGGAACCAAACGCTAAACCCCTAGAACAATCTGACGAAGTAGTACAAGCCTTCCTTGCTGCTGTAGTTATTAATTGTTCTCGTCTAATAAATGAAAAAAGATTAGACTGTTTTGAAGTAACTTTTGAACTAGAAGGAAGAAAATTTAAACTTTCTTTAACCGATAACGAACATGAGTTCTGTTTCCTAAAAGATAATTGATTATGACCAATATAGCACCAATTGAGTTGTTGGAAGAATTAATAGACTTCTACAATAAATATATATTTGATGGCAAAATCAAAAAGAATATTAAAGATATGCACAATGACGAGAGTATGCTTATCGAAATTTCTGTTTTTGTGAATGACTATTTAATATTTACAACAAAAAGTAGTTATATAGATCCGCATTATAGATATGACGAATTAAATGTTTGTGCTAAAGAAATATTATCTCATTTAATGAAATTATGGGTTAACGAATCAACTAAAATATAATTAAATATATGATTGAAACAATAGAGTTCAAGGGAGAATCGTATCCTTTATTCCAAAGTCAAGGATTTGCATCACAATTTAGTTTCCCTTTTGCTAAACAGGTTTGTAAAGGTATTGGGTATGATATAGGGTGTAATAGGGATGAATGGGGATTACCTGGCGCTATAAAAATTGATATTGCTTTTAAAGATGGGTATGATGCGTTAAACTTACCAAGTGGATTGGTTTCTTATATTTACTCATCGCACATGGCAGAACATTTGGTTAATTGGGTAAAAGCGATAGATTATTGGCATTCAAAACTAGAACAATCTGGCGTATTATTCCTTTATTTACCTAACATGGATGCACAACATTATTGGAAGCCATGGAACAATAGAAAGCACGTCCATTATTTCAATCCAATACTATTCAAGAAATATTTTGAAGATAATAGAGACAAGTGGTGTAATGTTTTCGTAACTGAAGGATATGATTTAAACTATTCGTTTTACGCAATTGCTGAAAAGTATGAAAGTAGCTGTAGTATTAACAACGTATAATCGCCCAAATTATCTTCATCAATGTTTGGAGAGCCTTAAAAAGGTTAGGTGGATTCCTGATTCTACTATTGTTATAATGGACGACATGAGTACAGATGATTTAGCTATTCAGTTGATAAAAAAGTTTTCAATAGAAAGTATATCTATTCACAAATGGCTAAACAACCAGAAATATCACATATATGGCTCTTTGAAAAATGCATGTGATTATGCTTTCAACTTAAAATCAGATTTAGTTATTAATCTGGATGCAGATGCCTTAGCATCCCCATGTTTTTTAGAAAAAGCGATTGAATTACATGAACGATTCCCCAATAATATTTGTTCATTATTTAATACGTTAAGTTGTGATCATGTAACAAAACTACCACGCCATCCTATAATTAAAGATGGAGAAGATTATGTAATAAAGCATAGTATAGGGGGAATTAACATGATATTCAATAAAGAATTGTATCAAAGGTTTATTCGCCCCAACTTAGTTATGTATGGATGGGATTGGGCTATGTGCGAATCGGTTAAAAATAATGGGGAACATTTTGTTGTCAGTAAACTTAGTTACGTAGATCATATAGGTTATATTTCATCAATAAGCAGCATCCATAATATGAATCCGGATGTTGCGGTAAACTTCCAAAATTAAAATGCCAATACCAAAAGATTATTTACAAGAAGATACCACCGGATATGGTAGCCATATCCCCGTTTTAAAATTCATATTTGATACAGTAGACATCCATTATGCCATTGAGCTAGGGACTGGTTTTTTTAGCACCTCATTTTTATTAGACCATGTAAAGAGTCACCTCTTTTCAATTGAAATGCAAAACAAAGAGTGGTACAATCTAGTTGTAGAAAGATACGAAGGAAATGTAGAGATAATGTGGGATCATTATTTTAACGATAGTCTGGATGCGTATCTTTTTAACATAGGTGGCCCGAACCTGAAGCATCAATTCGTTTTAGTAGATGGTAGTGCAGTAACAAGGGCTATTGCTGTTGTTGCATCTATGGACTATGGCGTTCCAATAATTGTTTTACATGATACCGAAAGCTCATGGTATGGGTATTCAACTATTGACGAGTACTTATCAAAGTATGGTTATTATATGCACGAGTTTAAAGACATCGCTCCCTATACCAAGATTTTCACAACTGACGAGAAACTAATTGCAGCTTTTAAAAACATAAAAACGACCATTAGCTATGAGTCGAGGTAAAATATTATTTCCAATACAGGCAGTTGGTTTAGGAGATATCATCTTTGAAATGACCCTCATAAGAAACTTTATCCTCGAAGGATACAAAGTGATATGGGGCGTAAGAGATTGTTTTATGGAAGGACTTAATCAAGCATATCCAGATGTAACATTCATTAATGAAAAATTAATCAACATTGATTACGATAATAAGAATGATTATGAAGATGACGGAGCTAGATACTTACCCTTAAGATGGACAGATAGTCTTTGTGGCGTCCCTTACCGGGATTGCATGAAATCAAAATATTTATTTTTCAATCAAGACTGGCAAATATGGGATACAAATGCCCAATATCAACGATATCCAGAAAAAGAGCAAGAGTTAAAATATAAAATACTAGGCATCCTTCTGGGAGAGAAATATAACCTGATCAATACCCGATTTACAAGTTTTGAAAGCCATAGAGTACCTATAGATGTAAATAACGGATACCGAAACATAGAAATATCAACTCTATCTGGTTATAGCTTATTTGATTGGTCATTGGTTATAGAAGGTGCTGAAACAATATATACCGTATCTACCTCAATAATTTATATTCTTGAATTACTGGAACTAGCAGCAAAAGAAATTCATATTTACATCAGGCGGCCACAAGAACAAAACCATAATAACTACGATTATATCTTGAGAAAGCACAACTATATTCTACATGATTAATGTCATAACACTTCCTTCCAGAACTGAACAAGCTATTTCAGAATTAGTAGATCAGGGGGTTAGCTTTAAAATATGGCATGGAGTTATCATTCAAGGATTGCCATTTAAGGGCATATCATTAGCCCATAAGCAAATAGTACAGGATGCTAAAAATAGACAATTAAACAGGGTGGTAATAGCCGAGGATGATATAAAGTTCACGGCTCCAGGAGCGTACAATTATTTTGTTTCTAAAATTCCAGAAGATTATGACATATTCCTTGGAATGATTTACGAGGGGAATACAGACGAAAACAACAAGATAGTCGATTATTGGTGTGGAATGACGCTATACTGCGTTCATCAACGATTTTATGACCAGTTCTTAGCTACCAGAGAAATGAACCATATTGATAGAGAATTAAGTAAAACTTGCCAGCAGCACAAGTTCATCGTTTGCGACAAATATGTAGCTTATCAGCGGGATGGATACAGTTTTAACAAGAGAAAGGCGTGTAGTTATGGCCATTTATTAAAAGGGAAATCTCTGTTTGGTGGTTAATAAGTAGTTTCTAATAGTTCATTCATTTTTTCTCTTAATTTTTTACTAAGAGGTGTTTTTTCTTTACGGATTTGTGATATATACGACTGGGTAATACCCAAACTTTCGGCTACCCATGCCGAAGTAATGCCTTTCATCCGAAGATGGATGTCGAACATTTTAGCAGGAGATAGCCCTTTGTGAATTAAATTTTCATCCATTTTAGAGAATATTAAAATATTAAAACCAAAACTACTACTTTTGAGAAGCAAAAATGTAGGATGCCAAATAAATTGTTAGTCAGAAATGCTTATTTAAACGAGTTCGTGTACGATTTACTTTATAATATCACACAAGAGGAAAAGAAAAATTTAAGTAAGCCATTTCTACATATTTTAAAATCTTCAGTTAAATGCAAAAACTTCGCAGAGTTTTCTACGCTAGATGAAAAGGTTAGGTTTTTTAGCGAACTTGGGAAAGAATGTGTTATGTTGTTTCTCAATGATCCTGTTAATAGTGTGAATGGATTAAAGAAGGTTTTAGAAAAATATGAAGATGGTAAACAAGTTGGAGCGTCAAAAGAATTAGTTAAATTAAAGGTATTTGTAAGCTCAGATAAACATGTAAAGTTCTTTTCCGGGTTAATGGCTGACACCATAATGCACAAAAGCTATTTCCTTAATCTGGAATTGAATAAAACGGCATTTCACATAAAATCATGGCCAAAATTAATTAATACCCCTGACAGTGAAGAATTAAAAGATTCGATAGATAGCGCGGATGTCGTAACAAAAAATATTCTAAGTTCTCTTATATCAATAAGGTTGATAAATAGTTTAGTGGGCATAGATGAATTGAGTATGATGATTCTATTGTATTTATATGGGTATAGACATACATACATTGAGAAAGAAAGGATATGGTCATATTTTGTAGGGGGAATAACAAAGGGCAAGATTACAACATCGATTAAGCGACTTTTCTTAAATCAATATATAAGAAAACATGTTGACTATAAACATCCAAAATTTACCATAACGTCTTCGGGATTGTTATTAGTTAACCAGTTTAGGGAGAGAGTAATAAAGCAAAATGGATTCTAATATGGTTTATATCCTTACAAAAGAATTTGCATCTATTCCAGCGGGAACAGAATTTAAAAAGATAAGTCATTATCGTGGCAGAGGAGAAGATAAAAACGCAGTATACAAATCTCCTGATGGAATGGCTACCTTTGCCGCTTCTTTTGTAGAGACAAATACTGATTTTTTTTTAAAAAAACCAGAATGTATTGAAAAAGATTTTTATCCTCAAACGAAAGTTTCTCCTAATAGGGTTATTATTTCATTTGTATCTATAAGAGAAATGAATGAAATGGAAATGGGCTCTATTCAGTCTTTTATAGATAATATTATAAATTCTACTCTTTCTTAATACTATAAACAATAATAGCTAATGTCACAAACCAGATTCCCACGCCCTATGGAAGATAGGGTTATAATCTTGCCTGATGAACAGCAAGATGATCCCTCCGGTATCCAATTGCCAGATGAACTTAGAGATAAACCCAAAACCGGAACAGTTGCCGCAGTTGGGAAAGGCACCCAAGCAAAAGAAACCGCAGAGTGGATTGAAATGCAATGTGAAGTAGGCGACAAGGTTCTATTCGGTAAGTATGCCGGGGCAACAATAATATTCGATGAGGTTGAATACATTCTTTTAAAACAAGGAGATATACTTGCAGTTTTATAAAAACAAATATATGGAATATTACTTCTTAGATTTACTAGAAATTATTGATTCAATAGGTGGAATTACCATTACTGAAAAGCAAGAAGTAGATTTTTGTGAAATCAGATTATCTATTTTAGGAGACGATAAGAAGATAATGGCTACAGCGTATAGAAATTCGATTATTGAGAAGGAACGAGAGTCTCTTAGAGATGAGTGTGCAAAAACTTTTATTAATGGGTTAGCTAGACTTTCTATTGAAAAATATTTTAAAACAGAAAACAAATCAAATGACTAAAGAAATACTTTTTAATGAAGAGGCCAGATCAGCCCTTAAAGCAGGAATAGACAAGGTTTCGGATGTTGTTAAATTGACGTTGGGGGCAAAGGGAAGAAATGTAGTAATTGGGCAAAGAATAGGCACTCGTGTTACCAAAGATGGAGTGTCAGTTTGCTCATCCATAAACTTAAAAGATGAAAAGGAGGGCATTGGCGCTAATTTGATTAAGAATGTAGCTAAGAAAACCGTAAAAGAGGCTGGTGACGGAACAACAACGGCTGCGATATTAGCTCAGGCAATTTGCCATGAAGGATTTAAGATGATTGCTGCCGGATCTAATCCAATGGGAATAAAAAAAGGAATAGAAAAGGCAACTTATTTTGTAGTAGAGCACATCAAATCAATATCCGAAAACATTGATGTAAACTCCCCTAAACTAAATCAGATTGCTACAATATCTGCAAACAATGATCCTGAAATTGGGTCATTAGTGTCTTCTGTTATTTCCAAAACAGGGAAGGATGGGGTGGTTTCAATTGATGATAGTAAGACATCAGAAACTTATATAGATGTTGTGGAAGGACTTCAATTTGAAAGCGGATATATATCTCCTTACTTTATCAATGATGCATCTACAATATCTTGCCTTTTATTGGAGCCATACATCTTAGTAAGCCATGGGAAGTTGAGTACCAAAAAACAAATATTCTCAATTTTTGAAAAGGTGATAAAGGCCAATAAACCATTTTTGGTGATAGCAGAGGACGTAGAGGGAGAGGCTTTGCATATCCTTATTCATCATAAGATAAAAACAGCCTTCCCTGTTTGCGTGGTAAAAGCCCCCTTATTCGGGGATATGAAAAAGGATGCGTTAAAAGATATTGCCACATGCGTTGGGGCCAATATTGTTAATGATGAAACCGGGTTAAGATCAGATTTAATGACATTAGAACATCTTGGCAAAAGCGAAAAGGTGTTGATTACTAAAGACGAAACAACAATACTCGGAGGTTTTGGCGATCAGCAAGATATTGACAAGCGAATAGAGTTTGTGAGGAAAGAATTAGAGATTGCCAATAGCGACTACGAAAGGAACATCATAGAAAAGCGGTTGGCTAAACTAACAGGCGGCATTGGTGTTATATATATTGGAATGGCTTCCGAAGTAGAAATGAATGAACGTAGGGATAGAATAGATGATGCTTTAAGGGCTTCTAAATGTGCCATCAAAGAGGGCGTAGTCCCTGGCGGCGGGGTTTCTTTGATAAGGTGCATTAAGTTATTAGATAAATTGGAGTTTGATAGTGATGATGAAAAGGCTGGTATTAAGATAATTCAAAAAGCTATCGAAAGTCCATTTATACAGATGTGCAAGAATGCTGGTCTCGAAAATAAAATATCCATTCGGGACATTGAGGGAAAGGGAGATAACTTTGGGTACAATTTCAAAACAGATAAATTTGAAGACTTGGTAGAAGCCGGTGTAGTTGACCCTTCTTTAGTAATCAGGGTAGCACTTACTAATGCCGCAAGTATGGCCGCAACATTATTAACCAGCGATGCTATTATAATTCAAGAAGAAGATACTAATCCTTTACTTAATCAAATGATGCAACGATGACAATAATTACTAATGATCCATATTGGATTCCTAAAACAGAAAGAATGCCAGACTGGATATTACGATTGTTTCTTGCAATCAAATCAAATTAAAGAATATGTTGACATTTTTGATAACTTTTACGCTACTCACATTGTTGAGTAGCTTTTTTATTGTAGAATTCTTTCAGTTATCCCGCCATTGGATAATAGTTGAGCCAGATAATAGACAGACTGTAGAGGGAGATTTACTAAAATGGTGGAGTGTATTTTGGGAGGAGGTAAAAGAAGTTAAGAAAGTGTATTACTCTGGTAATAGTCTGGAATTTAAGCATATGGAATTACTCAGATTGCGTCCCAAAGTAGGCGGTAAGCTAATTCCTAATACAGAAGGTTTTTCTTTGAAAATATTATCTCCTCTTACGGATAGCGATTTGTCCGAAATAAGGGCAGTTATAACGTGCAGGACAGAAATAAAAGAGGATATATGTTTTTTGTATATTGAGCGTCCTGTTTTTTTATTTCCTGAATGGGTTAGAAAACCTATGTCTGCCTGTTACGTATGTATGAGTTCTACATTTGGTAGTATTATTTGGTGGACGTATATTAAGATATCAAGTAATCAGTTTTATTGGTGTAGATACCCTAAACTAGGATATTTTTTATTTTGGATTGCTTTTTTAGTAATTTTATCACTATTTAATAGAGTAATAGGTAAAAAATCTTACGAGTATGTGTAATTGCACAAAGAACAACAATCAGATAAGACAAGCCCAGCAAACAAGAGAATCGCCTATTGTTTCACGTGGAACAAATCAAATATCCATTGATCAACAGAGACAATTACAAGCACAACAGCAGCAGTCCCAACAAAGGCAAGCTAATCAGAATGGAGTAACTAGAATAAGAAACACTTATCGATAAGATGCCAAAACTATTGAAATATGTTGCTCAGGAATCAATGGACTTGTATTATCAAAATTACAAGGCAGATAGCGTAGACTTCTTTGAGTTAGAGGATTTTATACGACTTAATGGGGATGTGATAGCTGCAACATATCTTTCTTTTTATCAGCAAGAATACGCAATGCTTCGACAGGAAAAGAAAGATGATGTAGTCCAATTTGATATAGGTTGGTTGGATGAACAATTATTAGATGTCGAAAAAGACAGCAGAGGATTATTTGCTACATTAAAGAGATCGGTTATGACATTTCCCTACGACAGACAGGGAGTAGGAATCCAATTGGTATTTATTGAAGAACCGGCAAGTGGTATTAGCGAAGTAGAAAGAACAAATTTATCTCAATTGTGGCAACTTAATTATCTACCAAAAACAGACAAAATATTTTTTTTAGGAGACGTGAATAAGATTCGGTTTGTAAATAAGGGTAATTGTAATATTAAAAAAGTTAGAGCTTACACTGTCCCAGGTGTTTTCCCAGAAATGAGTGTGCCGGATGGGATAGTCGCGGATTCTATAACAAAGACGGTTATGATGGCAAGACAGTTATATGGGAATCAGATTACGAAACAAACGCTTGATCAAAATAATAATAAGACTATAGAAAGCGAAGTTAATCATGCAACTATCAAACCATAATACATGCTAGTAAATAGTTCATATACATTGGATCATCTCGTTGACTTATATTTTGCACAACGACAAATCAATAAAAAGAAGTATTTCGCTTCTTATCTGATAAATGCATCTTTAGCATGGAAGCAGCTTTTCAGGAACACTATTTATGCGGTACAAACTGAATGGGTGCCCTTAAAAAGGGGAACTCCTTACAATTATGTAGATATTCCTAAAGGGTCAATCAGATTCTTTTCTGCATCAGAAGTTGATAGACATGGGCAGATTGTTCCTCTTTATTACGATTCTCTATTAAATATTATTCCTAAGCCAACTGATAAAAAATGCGGATGCAATCAATGTGATTGTAGCGGATTGTGTGATGATCTTAATAGCGTTGTCTATACGACCAAATTATTGTTCACAATTAATGGTGTTGATTACTATGAGAAAGACTGGGTAAAATATTGCAAGAATGGAGACATCATAGAATACCGGGAAGTACCCACTAAAAAATATAATGATTTTAGCGGAGATGGTGGAGATTATAACGATGACTATAACGATGATTATAGTACGCAGCCGCCTCCATTCTCAGATTACACCATAGTAACAGAAACATTCCAGAAAGTTATATGTACTTTAAAGGTGAAGCCTTGTGGGTGTCCAGAAAGCATTCCCGAAAATGAAGAAAAAGTAAATGGTTGTTGCGCATCGTTCTTCCCATTATTTGGCCACAGACACAGACATCATTATGAATCTTTTTTGGGAGACATTAACAGCAATCATAGGGGCAGTGTAAAAATGAGCGAATGTGGTACTAAGCTTTATTATAAACAGCCTATACATCATGGACATCGCGGTCATGAGCACAAGTTGCCGGACTATCTTTTAATAAGCTATCAATTAAGTGGAGAAGATTGTAATACGTCTGTGCAAGTGCCAGAGTTGGCCGAAGAAACAATGTTCTTTGGCATAGACTACTATTCAAAGAGATTTAATATGTCTTTTACAAGACCTGAAAGAGAAGAGGCAAAATATGCATGGAATGATGCACAAAACAAATTGTTGTTAGAATTAAACCCTATTAGTCTTGAATGGTTGAGTAATATCCAAGACGCAGTTATTAGATATTAATATATTTATTATGGCAGGAGTAGAATCTTTAATTGGAGCAGCAGCAGGAAGTACTCCTTATGGAGCCGCCGCCGAAGGTGTGCTTGGTGCTGTAGAATTGGGTATAGGGTTAATTAATGAAAAAAAAGCTAAGAAGAAAGCAGACGAATTAGCTAAGTCCAGACCAAGATATAAAGAAAGTGCTTCGGCAAAAGAGGACGTTAATTTAGCTGAAAGTGATTTAGCTAAAGGGATGAGTTCTAAGGCGGAGAAGGCGTATCTTGATGCTAACGATAGGCAATTGTCTGCTTCATTAAGTGCCATATTAAAAGGTGGAGGTAGCACAAACAATGTGGGAGATGTTTTTGGGAAGAGTGAAATAGGTAAGGCCAATTTAGCCATGATGCAGGATAATTTACGGCTTAATCAAATTAACAATGTCGTTAGAACACATCAATATAAAGATGAACAAGACGATAAAGCCTTTATGTATAATGAAGATGCACCATGGAAGGATGCAGCACAGGCGAATGCTGCCGCAAGGCAACAATCGGCCAACATGGTACAAGCGGGGTTCAATACGTTAGGGGCGGGTGCAATTAATTATGCCGGGACTCAGACAGCAAATAATGATTATAGTAAGTATTGGCAAATACCGGGCGGTAACACGTCAACGAATACTTTGCTAGATAATGGCAGTGTAGCTAGAGAAGATTCACAAAGAACACAAGGGCAAACGCTTTCTACGCCATTGAATATTTATAATCAAGATTCATCTATTGATACTACGTTACCAGATACGGGAGGACTCTTTTAAATATGGCAACAGCAAGTGAACTTATATCAAACAGGGGAGATGCTGGATTAGGTGCCGGAGCTAATTCTGGTATTGCAGTATTGCCTACGAATCCGAATCTGGACATAATCAATAAGGCAGCAGAAAACATAATGCTGTTAGATGCCCAAAGGAATCAACAAATATTTCAGCAGAAAGTAACAGATAGAAATAAGCAATTAGAACTATTAGAAGCCGGTCAAATATCAACAGGAGATATTCTTGATAAAGACAGGTCATTCGTTAATCAACTACAAGAGGACACAAACAAAGCCTTTGATACATTTATCAAAAAAGGGGGATTAAATAATCCAACAGCCTACCAAGAATATAGAAAATCAATTAAGTCATTGGGAGACGCGGTAACATGGGCACAACACCGAAAGCTAGGTAGAGATATTCTTGTAAAAGAAAAATCACAACAACAATTACCTGATTTGCAGAAAGCCTATGATAGTCATATTGAGAAAGCTGATGAAGGTAGTTTTTGGAGTGATTATTCACCTTATCAACAAACACTATCAGCAGATTTTAGCTATCAGGATAAATTAGGGGCTAATAGGATGGTAGGTAGCTCCTTAAAAGCACTCGGAACTACTACCAAGGAGTGGGTTACTACCCGAACTAAGGACGGGAAACCATCCACAACAGTAACTCAAACAACAACAGCCGCAGCAAAAGGAAAAGCAGGAACTACACCTATAGTCTCAGATCAAATAAATAGGACTGTTGGGCCGGATGGCCGCACCTATATCACATCCAAACAATCGTATGATTATGGTAATTTAAAAAGTGATGTAGATAAAAGCTATTTAGAAAGAACAAAAGACGGAGTTGAAATGGATATGTGGCGTTCAAGTATTGAACAAAATCCACAGCCATTACAAAGTAAACAGGTTCTTAATTATATCCAACAAAGAGTATCCCAGTATAACCAAGAAAACGGGTATCAGGATAGCGACCCACGTAAATTAAACTTCAAGATAGGGCAAGTTATAACAGATGATAAAGGACAGATAGTAACTCAAACTGATCCTAATGCTAATGTTCTTGAAATAAAAGATGCTAATGGTAATATCAAAGGTTACAAAATAAACATGTCAACAGCCGAGTTTAGCGCAATGACTATACTAGCTAAACATCCAGGCAAATATGTAGAAGAGGCAAGTCAATGGGATAAAGAAGGGGATGAATACGGATTTAAAGGCAGAGAGTTGGATGAAAAAATTAGACACGATAAGGCATTAGAGGCAGCCCAAAAAAGCAAAAATTGGTTGTTGTGGGATCAGTGGCAAAATAAAAAAGGACAATTAAATAAAACAGAACAAGTAGGTAAACAAAAATATGATGATATATTAAATGCAGTCCAGGGAAATACAGTTGATGTGTCCAAACTCCCCGCATCTAGGCAGTTTATAGGAGGAATAATATATAAAGATAGCAAGAAGCAAATAGGAGAGGTTTATCCTAATTTTAATGTAAGCGATGAAAAAAACAATTTCCTTTCTAAGGAAGGGTTACAAAACAAGGAGTTAACATATGGCGCATATGTAAAAAACTATACTAACAAAAATGGTAAATTCCAGCCAGCAGAATCATATCCGGAATATATGGGTAGAGTTGCTAAAGGGCAAGGATATTCCATTACTCCTTATTATACGACAAAATATTTTTCTAAAAATGGAGAATATGTTAGTGATATAAAAAGCCTAGATCCGAATTTACAAAAAACATTTAGGCAGCTTAAAGCGGATTATGGGATAACAGCAGAGCAATATTTTAAGATTTTAGGACAAGAAGGGAAATTGTTAGCTGAATTTCAAGGCAGTAACGGAACAGCTAATCTTTCTTCAATATTAGAAGGAGAACGTTTTGAGCAAGCACAATATGGTAAAAAGGGATTTGCTGGTGTATATTCTGATTCTGATAGCGAAGAATCGGGAAATGAAAATCAATAAAAATAACTATTATGAATAAAACCTTTGGCAATAATATAACTAACTCACCCAACACAGAACAACCTTGCAACTGTCACCCAGAATATGCAGGAATAAAAAGTGTTAGCTATAACCCTGCGACCAAGAAAGGTGAATACTGGTATGGGGAAACTACTGAAACGGGGGAGTTAATCTGGGAGACCGAGCTAAGAGTGGTACAACCTCAACATTAAATAAGTCAATTCCGAATGTGCAAAGCCCCAAGCTACACGATTTAGTCGTGTCATGAAAATGAAAGCGCCCATCTGGTAACAGATCTACACCAATGTGCCAATCTAGTTCTGGATGATGGGTACACGAATGATGTTTGAATAGTTCATTAAAAGTTCTGACAGCCTCTTCTAATATCTCTTTTGAATTTTCAATTTTAGTGTATCTGTTTTCGCAAGCGTAAAATGATATCATTTTTAAATAAACTTACACAATATTTATTATGAACAAAAAAAATATAACTAAACTACCCAACTCAGATAAAGAAGAATATGATGAGGATAATAACTTCACCGTAGATGAACTATTTGAAAAGTATTTTATAGGAGAGCCTTTTTCTATTTTAGAAGCCCAAATTGTCGGGCAACGGTTAATATTTGTGACGCTCGTTCAAAAATAAATAATTCATCTTGCTCAGGAAGCACCATATTACCTATAATATGGCTGCTTATTTTATCTAAAAAAACATCTGACATTTCTTTATAAGAACCATTTAGAAAATCAATTGTGTCTTTTATATTATTGTCTAATCCGTTAAATTTTAGCATATACCTACATGTGAATATTGCACTGAATTTGTGGATACCTCTATCATACATTCTTATTCGCCATTCAATAGTCATACCTAATCTTCCTTTTCTTTCTCCATGTATCGTCCATGCTAGTTCTACTGTTAAATTGAACGGAGAGGTTCTCAATTCGTTAATACCATCCCAATGAATGATATTCCAATAGCCAGAATTGTATTGCATGTTAATGTGGTTATTTCATAAACATAATAATTACAATTTTAAAAACATAATCTATGGTCTTTCTTTGGGTTCTGGTGGAGAATAATATGTAGTATCTATCCGAGTAATTACCACGTAATCAGTGTCATCATAATGTATAATTCTCCTTGCACTCCATTTTCTTGGATTATTACCATTTTCACTCCTACTCATTAATGCAGATTCAATAAAAACAAAAAGGCCAATCCAAATAAACCAAGTCTTAATAATAAACTGTATTGCTTTTTTCATGGCTCTAACTTATTTGAAAGAAGTTTAAGAATACTCCAACATAAGTATCACTATCATCTTCATAAACAGAAAACAACAGAAAATTACATTTCTTGGTTACGTTAGTATCACCTGTATGTTCTTTGAATTGGGTTAATCCCGGATTGAGTATCCAGAACGATAAGAAGATAAGAGCCACTATTTTATATGGAGCGTAGCTTCTTTTTATATGAATTACATCTTCTTTTTTGTTCTGTTTTATGATTCTATTTATGGCTAAGTATCCAACTATTCCTAAAGCTAATAAATATCCGGCAAGCATTCTGTAATTAGTCTCTCCAGAAGGTGTTTCTGTGGCAATCTCTGGAACAGCAGTGTGTTTTTTGATTATAGCTGGCGAATCAACCTTACTAATATAAACTTGCTTCGTTAGTCCATACTTCTTCGCTATATAAGATGCGGATATTGGGGTATTATTTTGGGCACTTGCTTGAATAAACACCAATACAATACACCCGGCTATTAGCCAGGGCTTTTTTATTTGAGGGAGTTTCATTTTTTTTGAAAAGTTATTCGCCCTAGTCCCGTTCAGGCACAGGCAATAAAATAGCGTGGGACAATAGTGAATTTCCGTAGGGGAGGCTTGACGTGGCCCACAGTCCAGAAATAACTAAAGCCCACGCCGTAGCGTAGGCATTTAGTTTGATTTTCTTGGACTGCTTGTTTTTGAAACGTCAATTTCCCCAAACATGAAGAATCTACTAAACGCTATCGAATATGTAAGTCAGGTATAGTGCTGACGCTATCCTGGTGGAGTGTTTTGTTTCATCTTTGGCGATTTTTATTGTTAATTAATGATGCTAAAGTACAAAAGTTAGTAGCTTTAAGAAATATTATAGATAATAATACCTAAAAATCCATTCATCAGGTTTAATAACCGCTTATCATCCAAAAATATCTTTTGAGGGGCAAATTGGATAACTTTGATACAGATGAATAATTATATTAAAACAGATATTTCCGATAACATAACTGAATTACAATTAAGTGTATTGATATTTCAGGAAGGGGAATATTATGTTTCATTTTGTCCATCACTGAATTTATCTTCTTATGGAGATACTATCGAAGAGGCAAAGGAAGGCTTCGATGAATCCATGAAAATATATCTTGAATATACGAAAGAGAATGGAACTTTACATGACGATCTAATAAAGAACGGATGGACATTTAATTTAGAAAACGAGAAAAAAGTAGAACCTCCTGCAATGGTCGAATTAAATATCCCGGCTGGCTTACTCAGACAGCAGTTTAATGAGAACTGGACTATCCCAGCCTAACCTTAATATGGGGATAAAGCAAATACCTTTAAAGCCATTTATAAAATGGTTAGAGAGCATAGGACTTGAGCTACAAAAGTCTCAATCTCACAATTCGTCTCACGTATCTTATAATTACCCAAAAGGAGATCCCATGCGACTTAATAGGCCAATCACTGTTAGGCTCAAATACAAGGATATCCCAATGCTCCATATCCACACAAACCTACAAACACTTGGTATTTCAAAGGCTGACTTTGAGGTGGGAATAAAACAGTTTCTTTAGGGATTTTTAATTCCCATTCATCCCATTCGGTTATCTACCGGGCATATCTTTTTCCTATATTAGCTTCCAAATGAAAGCGGCAATCCTCCAATCCCAAAAGCAAGAGAATCGCCAAGAAACTGATTGCTATTTAGGCTTGTGATCGCCGCTTAATTTTTCTGAGTAGAAAAATCTACACAATATATTATTTTATCTTCAAGTGTGCAATACGTATTAGTACGGTTATATCGCTACTTTTTCATTTTACGGTTTCCCGTAATTCTATCCCCCCAATATTGTTTTTGTTTGTGATCTAAATAGCAGGATCATGAAAAGCATACTCACAATAAGATTGAAAAGAAAACACTTCATCGTTTTTGATTTTATTGGTATGGAAGATTCTGATACGCTTGAGTTAGTTTCATTGGCTTGTAGGAGAGGTAACATACCCCCTGACTATGTTGCTGATTTTGTAGACGGGAGAAGGAGTACAATACAGCACGTAACTGGCGATTTTACACTATCACTCAAGAGAGAAAGAATTAATTAAAGAGACTATTTGGTTTTTCAAATAGTAATGGGAAAAGGCCCGGATTTCTATCTGGGCCTTTATTTATGTAGTGGGTGAGTGGTAAAATATGGTGATATCGCCTATTAGGCAACTCTTGGTTAAATCAGGGATATTTTGTAACTATACGGTCTATAATAATAGCATAATTATTGTAAAGAGGAGTAATAGAACAACTTTTCCCTGTATTATTGCGTTATTGTAGTTAATAAACCTTAATGCCTAACTCTATGGAAGCGATAAATAAACCATTTGAATTCACTGGTGTTTTCGTACAAGATCCACATTCAAAGGGATTTACTGCCTTTTTTGCTCAGCTCCCAAATATTATTGTTGAAGGTGAGACCGAAGAAGAGGCTACTACCAATCTCTTAGAAACCATAAGAACTGTTTTTGAGCATCAGAAAAACTTGGAAATATCTGGCTCAAACGAAAACGTTATTACCAAACCATTTAATGTATCGTTTGCATAATGACAAGGGCAGATTTTTACGATTGGATGATTGCACACCAGTGTACCATTGAGCCATTACCAGAAAATACTAATGGTAATGTGATAAAGATAAAAAGTCAACACTGCAATTTCTATATTTATTACAATACTCCCATAGACGAAAGACCTGTAAAATGCTATTCGGTCTGTAACATATGCCATCAATTACATATACCAGTTCCATCAGAATGTGAAGGATTTGAGCCAATAACAAAAGCGATAAAAGATAAACACTATCCTAATCATTAATTAGTCTCCAAAATTTTATTCATCTTTTTGAGATTGCACTTTGCTTCTTTTAAAGAATCCCCATTGGCAATAATATTATCCAGATCTTTATAGTATGCGAGGTATCTTCCAGATTGGCATAGCTGAAACAATATTTTACTTCTTCTTTTCATTAGCTTTTTTATTGATTGGAATATTGAAAGCTATTTTTATCATAGAGGCTAGATTGAAGGGTTTTACTTCTCCTTGTTCTCTTAGTCTTTTGTCTTCCCTGATTGCGTCTTCTTTTGTGAACTCTTTATTTTTTTTAGCTTTTGCCATTGATTGTTATTTTAGACATCAGTAAAGAAAATCTAGCTGCCTCTGTTTTGTTTTTAGTATTGTACCTAAAGGTAGATTCATCTGCATATTTCTGCAAATGTTTTCTACTTACATTATGATAGGTTCCATTGAGTGTTCTTTTTAAATGTGACCAATGTCCCTCTATACTGTTTGTAGAAGCAAAGTTAGATGATTGGTATTGACCTTTGTTATGATACACTATTTCATGTTCATAATGTTCGCCCATCTTTGCATAAGCTTGCCATTCATCGGTAACCAATGTGCTATTGGTGCATACTGTGTTTAGTACAATAGGACTTAAGCTTTCTATGGTGGTTGATGGAACAACTTTACATATGAGTTTGCCGTCTTTTATAACCTCTTTTACTTGAACCATTTTATTTGGAATTTTTTTGTGTGGCCTTCTTACTATAGCATATATCTCACTTTCTAGTAACCCCAACACCGGAGTTTTATCTTTGAAGCTGCGCCCCCCTGAATTTTTAACCTTCTTGTTCTTGTGCCTATTTTTATTCTTACCTCCTACGAATGTTTCATCAGCTTCTACTACGCCAGATAGTTCAATTCCTTCTTGCTGAAATAGCGTCCTGATCTTCTGAAGCATGTACCAAGCTCTGGATTGCGTTATTCCGATAGTTCTGGCCAATTGATAACTACTGATCCCTTTTTTATCATTGGCCATAAGATACATAGCTATCAGCCATTTAATAATTGGGAGTTTAGTTGATTTAAAAATAGATCCAACCAATACTGTGAAAGGCTTCCTACATGAAGCACATTTAAATCTTTTACCATCACTGAATCTATATACTTTATCATGGTTGCAATGGGGGCATATTGGCTTTCCATCCCATATTACTTGCTCTACATATTTAAGACACGTTCGTTCATCTTTAAAGTAAATAATCAAGTCCAGTAGCGAATTGAACTCGGTTGGTGATTTAATCTTTGGCATTCTTTAAGGAGTTTTTATTAAATTGTATCTTAAAAAGGAGTTTTATGTCAACAAAGAAGGGTGCAAAGAAAAAAGTAAACATTAGTGCTGTAACTGGAAGATATGTGACAGAATCTTATGCAGAAGCACATCCCAAAACGACTGTTAAGTTAACCGTGCCGGTAAAGAAGAAATCAAAGTAACTTATAGATTTCTTCAGTTAAGTATCCAATTAAGTAAGCGTATGGTTCATCACTATGTGGGGTTAGATTAACCCTTAATTTATACATAAGAAACTCTACGCAATGGAATATTTCATGCTGTAATGTTCCATACCATCTAGGAGTTGGTTCAAATTTCCTAATCCTAATTAGCATCTGGTTTCTCTTGAATATTACACATCTTCCTTCTTCATTAACGAGAGCAAGAGCCCCCGCCTTTTTTAAATCCTTCTTAGTTAAAGAGTACTTAGAACATTCTTTTATTAGCTCTTCATCTGTTTGATCAATAGATACCATTACATCAAAAGGGTATACTACTAGAGGTATTATAAAGTTAGATTGTTGCTTCTTTTTTTCCATTTATCTATTTTAAGGAGGGTATTGTATTTATGAAAATGAATGATTAGGTTTAATGTCTAAACTTTTTAATATGGAAACACAAGAAGGTTATTTAGCAACCAACGAGGTTAATTTTTATGTATCTGGCAAAAACAATGAGCCTAATGTAATCTCATTTGTTTTTGAAAATTGGGAAATGGCCACAGCATATTATAGCCTCCTGCAAGAGGGGTTTGGCAATTATGAATTGTATGCCGAATTTATCAAAGAAACACCTCAAGAAATGGAAATTAATTTCAAAAGAATTTCTAATAATGAATGGATAACCGGAGCTTCCGTTAAATACAAAGAGCCAGAATTTAAACAATTCACTAAGGCTGTAAAAAATACAGATAGGTATGTAGTATTGTTCGGGTTTGTCGATAAGGGGCAATTTATAACAGCGTCACACCCGGGAATAGAATTCTCTCCAATAGTATTCTTAGGATATACTACATAGGTGCCAGTCACTCCCCTCTCTAATTTCTACCTTGTCTTTATTTAGATAGAGCCTAACCATTTTGGTGGTTGGAGTATTCTTCTTAAGAAGTTCGATTTTATTGGCTATGTTTTCTTTTGAAAAGAACATTTGCCTGGTTGAAATATCTTTCGGCATAATTAACACTACACCTTTTAAATACTACCCTCTATTTTTGGGTAGGTATGGTGTATTATTGCCAAAGATAGATATTTGATTGCTAGTACAAAATATTTGTGGTACTTTTATTTTAAATTAAGTTACATGAAAATGATTCGTCGGCTATCTCTATCCTTAATATCTCAAATTATCCCACTTACAAAAGATGTTAAAAATGCAGAAGAGTGGTTTAGTCAGTTAACAGAAAATAAAAAAGATGCAGCAACGTTTTATTTACTAGTATCTAATGCTATGTTATTATTAGCCTTATGGGTAGTACTTTCAATATTGATATGGTGTGTCTGGTTTTGATTTATAAGTATTCATTACGAACAATTTTATATAAATGGCTACATCTAAATCAGGAAGCAATACCCAAATATCTGCCGATTATATAGCAGATAAGTACGGATTGAAAAATAAACAATCCGGCGAATCTGTTTCGGATGAAAAGGAATTACAATATACAAACAAGCCAGTCTCTCAACCCTTATCAGCCAGTTATATAGCTGATAAGTATGGTCTAAAAAAAAAAGATGGTATATCAGATGGTGGAACAAGTGTTTCCCTTTCATCATCTCAATTAGAATCATTTCAATATAAGCCACAGGAACAGCCTAAAATACAGACTAAACAAGAATTAACTGGACAAGTAAAACAAATTGTAGGTGAAAACTTACAAACTCTAATTGCTCAATCCTCAAAAGATAAAGTAGATTATAAACCTATTCTCCAAGGGGTAGAAAAAGGAGATGTGGATTCTATTAAGCAATTAAAGGACAGAATAGTAAAAGGTTACCAACAGCAAATAAGTACCCTTCAACGGACTAATGATGTATCTACGATGGGTGGCGGAGGTGGTTCCTTTGGCGGCATGTCGGTTCCTATACAAACAAGTGAATCACCAGAACAAACTGCGCAAATACAGTCCATCAATGATAAAATATCAAAAGCAACTAATACTCTTAATAAGTATCTTACCTTTTCCCTTGCATCAACTTACAAAAAATTAAATAACGGGAAGATAGAACAAATTAACCCGGCAGACTTCGGGAAACACGTACGCGAACAGTTAGGTGATGATGCCGAAGCCGTAACAGAGCGTAATGCTGCCAAATCACATTCGAGAGAAGGCGAAATAGCTAATCAAAACATTGACTACAAAAATTCACAAGCCGGACTAGCTGCATTGATTGAAGAAACTGAAAGCGATTATGCCGATTTGCAAACAAGGGCTAAGAAAGATCCATCCCTAAATAAAGACCTTCAACAGAAACAAAAAGAACTTAATTATCTATACAATTCAAACGACAACCTTTTAGATAGATACCCGCAAGTGGCGCAACAGAATGTTTCCAGTGTAATTGGCGATAAGATTTCAGAGCAGAAAGGATTTTGGAATATAGGAACATACACTTCACACGAAGATGTAAATAAGGCTATCGATGCCCTACAGGAAGATAATCCTGCATTTATAAATAAATGGGGTAAGTATATCGATGAGGTAAGACAAAATCCTGCTCTTGTACAAGATAGAGGGTTCTTGGGTGCCGCCAAAGTATCAACAGCTAATATAGGCCGTTATTTTCAAAGACAGTTCAATACTGATGCAGATGCTGCTGCCATGAGAGTTGAGGATGAAAACAGAACATCGTTAAAACCAACTGCACTAAGTGGGGCTGCACCAAGTAGGATTATATTAGGAAGTGAAGGGAAGTCTTTTATTCCTGTATCAAATAAAGAAAACTTTGGCAAATTAAATCCTAATAATTCCATGCGTTTTATAGGAAATGCCGTACCTGATTTAGTTGCATTTGTGGGGCTAGAGGCCGTTACTGCCGGAACTGCTGGTATTGCATTAGAAGCTATTAAGGGAGCAGGTATTGCGGAAAGAATAGGGGAATCTTTAGGAGTTGCAAAGAATCTGTATAGAACAAGCGAAGAGATAGAAGCTGCTGCCGCTACACTGAAAGCTCAAAAAGCAGCCATTGGCAATGCTGCTGCTTTTTATTTAACTGGCTATGAACCTAATTTGAGGTACGCAGAAAGTTTGATAAAAGAAGATACGCCGGAAGCGGATACTAAGCGTTCATTGCTCGCTAATTTTCTAACGATTGGTCAAATAGTATCTTTTAAAGCACTGGATATTTCTCCTACTAAAATATTACAAAGATCAATTATCAAAGGCGCGGCAGAAGATGCTATGAAGTTCCTTGAAAAGAAGGGCTTTGAAGGTATAACAAAAGAAGAAACATATAAAGCTATTGCTGATTCTTTTATTCCTAGAATTAAAGCAGTTGCGGGACAATTAGGGGAAGTGGGTAAAGAGGGTGGCAAGATGGCAATTGCGAATGTTTTAACAGAAGCCTTCAAAGATTTAGGAACTAGGGTTGTAGACTCATCTAAAGGATTAAGTGTGGAGGATTATAAAGATGCTGCTGTTACTGGGGCTTTACAAGGTGTAGTATTTGGGGGGATATTAAGAACTACACAAATAGCTAAAAAATTAATTAGTAATCCAAATGTAGATGCCCTGCATGAAGCTGCTCTTAATAGTGATAAATATATCGGTCAAATAAACGAGGCTGTTAATGATGGCAGAATGAAAAGAACAGATGGCAATGATATTATTGCCTCTATTAAAACAGCGCATGATATATTAAGTGACCAAACGAAGTTTCTTGATAAAAACGGGAATCCATTAAACGACAGAAAAAAAGCAAAAATACTGGCAAATGAATTTCTTAAAAGTGCAGCTAATCTTATTGAAAACAAAGAAATAGCAGATGAGCAAAGAGAAGCGGCACAAGATAGGATTGATGAGATAAAATCAAAGCCAGATTGGGTTGATATAAACGAGACTCCAATAATAAAAGACCTCAATGCAATAGATGAATTTGGCAATAAAATAACATCCTTTAATGATATTGATGCCGCTGCAAAATATAGCATAGAAGAAAAACAAAAAACAATATCTGGTGCAGACCTAATTGAAGAAATCAATAATAAAGTAAACGATTATAACCATGAAGAAAATAAAGTTTCCGAAAGTGAAAACGCCGAAGCCCCGGAACGTCAAGGTGAAATATCCGAAGGTCAGAATGCCCAAGCAGAAATAGAATCACCTTTCCCTGCTACCATTCGTAATGATGATTTTGTTAAGCAATATTTTTCAGATGCTGAAAAAGAAAAATATAACTCAGCAGATGAAGATAGCAAAAAGCAAATGATTGCTGATAAGAAAAGTGGATTAACCGACACTGCCGCGCAAGAAGATACTGTATCAGTTGGCGATATGCTGGATAAGAAAGGGACTTACCAAGGAAAAAGAGGGACTTTCGTGCAGGATGGTCAAGCCGTTGTGTTTAAAGTAGATGATAGTAATAGAGAGTACGAATTAGGTAATATTGATGAAGTTAAAGGGCAATCTATAAAAGACTGGAGTATTGAACAAGAGGAATCGGTGGTTAAATTAAATGATGATGGCACTATAGAATCAAGAGGGAAGAAATACACCAATCCAAATGAAGGCGATCCATTAAAAGCTATTAGGCGTAATAAAGAAGGTAATATAACCGGAGTTACTTTAGTTGATGAAAAAGGCCGTGAAGTTACCTTTAGAGGTCAACGTGCAGAGGATTTAGCCTATCAACTACATCTCAATGAATTAACTAAAGATAATGAAACAAGAAACAGCTTTGAAGACTTCATCAACACAGACGAAGGAGCCAGACAAGAAATTGACAATGCAGGACTTCCAGAAGCTACCCCGGAACTTGCAACTGAAGATAATGCAGCAGTTCAGCGAACAAAGCTCGAGCCAGAAGCAGGAGTAAACAAAAAATCACAATCAAAAACAAGCGAAAATGAAAGCAAAAGTAAAAAAAGGGGGCAAGAAAGCGCCAGCCAAAAAGGGAAAGAAGATGGCAAAAAAGATGATGCCACAAATGTAGCTCCACAAGAAGGGGGTGAAACAGAACAAGCCCCCTCTTTAAAAGAAACTACTAAGCCAGAGGTAAGCAACATTGAACAGCCCAAAGAGGCCGCACAAGCGTATATGGATAGTGCTGCAAGATTACGTGAGCAAGGTGATATTGAAGGTGCTGAAAAACTGGAAGAGGCTGCAAAAACCATTGGAGAAGATAATAAAACGCCAGAAGAAAAAATAGAGGATATTTCTAAAAACATGCATGATATAGAAAAGATAGCTTTTGGAATTACTCATGAATCAAATAGCGTTCGCCGTTTCCAAATGCGAATGAACCAATATGAAAAGGTAGCACAAACTTTTGAGCAATGGGATAAAGCCGCTGATGAGCTTCTAAAAGAAGGATACAATGTTGACGATTTGATTTCTGACGTAGAAAGAAATAAGAGGTCAACTAACCCAATTGAAAATGCACTACTGAAAAAATATATTGCCACCCTCGATAGCGAAATAGAAACAAAGCCAACTAAAGACCTCGTGGCAAGAAGAAAGCGATTTGTTGAAATGAGAGATTTAGCTAACTCGGCTGCTGGTAGAGACTTGGTATCTCTCAAAGGATTTGCTAATGCTGAGGCAAACTTAGGAGGGTTCCTTCAAGAGAAAATGGAATCGATGGGTGTTAATGAACTGTCTACCGCACAAATAAAAGAACAACAAGCAAAATATGAAGAGCTTAAAAAAGTTCAGGATGAATACAGCAAAAAGATAGATGAACTCCAAAGGGATAATGAAAGATTAAAGACTCAAAAGGGATTAGAAAAAGAAACGGCCAAAATTAGAAAGCGAAAAGATAAAACTCATGAAGATTTTGTAAAGGAACGGAAAGATATTCTACAGCAGATGCGTGATGATTTATTGAAAGTAGCCAAGGGTGGTGGTGGATTAACATCATCTGTACCAGGGGCTGCCCAACTTGCAGCTATTGCGCCTCACGTAGGTAAATTAGTTAGATCATTAGCAGAAGAAGGAATTAATAAATTGGATGATGTAATTAACCGTATCCACGAAGACATTAAAGATCATTTACCTGGGGTAACAAAAAAAGATGTTAGAGATATAATTGCAGGCCGGTATAATGAAAAACAGCCCACAAAAAATGAGTTGACTGAGCAACTCAGAAACTTTAAAAAAGAGGCATCCCTACTTAACGAACTAGATAAAGTACGAAAGGAAGATATTGGTACTAATGAGAAAAAACAAACAGAAAAGACAAGGCGTATTTCTGAATTAGAGAATAAAATAAAAGAGGCCAAGCAATTAAATAAAGACAAAGCTATAGCTGATGAGCCAGTATTTGAAGCGGGTAAAAGCGAAAGGGATTATCGCAAGCAATTAGCTGATGAGCAGAAAAAAATAAAAAAACAAATTACAGATATTGAAAGCAAAATATCCAAGAAAATATACTCAGACGAGCCAGAAACAATAATACCGCTTAAACTTGACAAGAGAACACAGGAATTACAAGATCGGCTTATTGATCTAAAGAGAAAAAGAGCATTAGAACTAGCAAAGGATGAATATTCTAAAAAGAGTAAATGGGCAAAGGGATTAGATAAGTTTTGGGAAGTAGTAGGATTAAAAAGAGTAATACAAACTGCTGTAGATTTTTCGATGCCTTTTAGGCAAGCTGTTGTTACTACAATGAATCCTTTTAAAATAAAAACTACCGGAGAGGCATTTAAAAACATGTTCTTGCATACTGCCAGCCCGAAAGAGTTTAAACGCTTCATGTTTAAATTAGAAGAAAGTGGACTAAAGAGAGACATGGAAAAAGATGGCATAGTTCTATCTGAGCCTGACGAGTTGGTTATGGACAAGAGAGATGAAGCATTTCGGACTGGTATTTTGGATAGAATCCGTCAAAGTGAAAAGAAAATAGCTACTCCTATAAAATGGTTACTGGAACCTGTTTTTTCTTCTGAAAGAGCGGCTGCTTCTTTTATGAATACCATAAGGATAAATGAATACATCAAAAAAACGGACTATCTTAAACGGCAAGGAATAACCCGTGAAAATAACCCCAAGGCGTATAAGGATATATCTAAATGGATAATGAACAGCACAGGAAGGGGGAATATGCTTACCTTTTTAGAAGAGAGTAAATCTGGAAAAGAAATTGTGGGAAATACTTTCTACGGTGCAAGATTAATGGCATCCAGGTTTAATATGCTCAATCCCGTTTATTATTTAAAAATGCCTAAAGAAGTGAGAATAGAGGCTATGAAAGATATGGCGGGGTTCACTTCTGGAATAGTATTAAGTGGGATTGCTTTGGCTGCTGCCGGAGGTAAGATTTCATTTAATCCAGACGATCCAGATTTCTTTCAGGTCAGATTTGGAGACAAGGTGTATGATTTAACGGGTGGAATGGTTCAGTATGTAAGAACCTTTTTACGCATATCAAAATTAGTCGGAATGAGATTAGACCCCAATTCAGATGAAGATGATTTAAAGAAATATGCCGGATTTGTTGGCAGATCAACAACTAAATTCTTCACCAATAAACTCGCCCCCAATACTGCTTACGCTTATCACTTTATTACGGGTAAAGGAGGAGATGGCAAGGACTTTAGACCTGATGAAATACTAGACTATTATCCTATGTACGTTGACGACTTGACAAAAGGATGGGAATCTGATGGTGCAGAGTCTTTAATGACTATTCTATTACCAAGTATCTTTGGTATGGGAGTGCAGCAATATGAGCAAAAGGATAGCCCATCATTTGGTAGTGGGGGAGGGGGAACTACATCTAAATATTAACATATAATATGAAAATAAAATTCGTTCAAGAAGTGCCATTAGATCAAACTTTGATCTTTGAAGAAATTTATCCAGAAAATCTAAAAGTAGACTTGGATACAAAGATGGAGTTAAAAAAAGAAGGGGCTGAATTTATCTATATGATAAATGCTGAAACCAATGAATTAATTGGCGAAACCTATTTCATCCCTTTGGATAATATGCAAAATTGGGAAGAAGATGAGCATCAAACATATGACGGACTTAATCCTTTTTATGGTAAAAACGCGATGTATTGTTATAGCAATACTATACTTCCTGAATATCAAAAACAGGGATTAGGACGAATACTAAAGGCATATTTCTTAGGGTGTGTAAAAGCCAAATGTTTTGATATGGTTGTGGCTCATGCAAGAAATAATGGTAGTATTCAATTAAATCAATCATTTGGAGCTGAAATAATAGAATCGATTGAAAATTGGTATCAAACCGGAGAAATTGTTTTTCTTTATAAAAAGACGTTATAATGAAATCCAATAAAAAACTAGCCATCATAGGAGGTATGGGGCCATTGGCATCTTCTAATTGGTATAGAATGTTAATCAGCATTTGTTCTGAAAAATATAAATTAACACAAGATGAAGAGTATCCAGAAATTTATATTTTAAGTTTATCAATGAAAGGGTGGGACGAAACGGGTATTAAAGATGAAATCGAAGTAAAAGAATCTATTTTGAAAGCGATTAATAAATGTGAGCTTCTTGAAGTGGATTTTATAATAATAGCATGCAATACCGCACACGTTTTTTTTGATTATTTGCAGAATAAAACGAACATACAAATTATAAGTATAATAGATACTTGTATAAGCTATTTGCATAATGAAAAACTTGAAAGAATAGGGATATTATCTACAAGAAGTACAGCTGATTATGGATTGTATAGTTCCAGGATAAAATACCCAATATTGACAGAAAATCAAGATGAAATTGATGCATGTATATTATCCATACAGAGTGGAATTATTAATGATAATGTTTATGACATAATGGATAGGCAGATAAAATATATGCAGCAAAAAGGTGTACAGGCTATTATTCTTGGATGTACCGAACTACCTATTTGTATAGGTAAACAATATGATATTCCCATATTAGATACGGGAAAGATCCTTTTGAATAAAATATCAACTCTCTTATATGATCAGTAAAGTCATAAATAAAAATATTTTGGTGTATGATTTTGGTAGTTTTTTTGGTATTGCAGAACGATTAACAAAGTACTATAATAAAGTATATTATCATACTCCATCTATAAATTTTGGTTATCCTAGACATGCGGCTTTTTATATTGGTGAAAATATTGAAGGTGTAATTAGGGTGGAAGACTGGGAATCTATTTTGCCATTTGTGGATGCTATCATTTTCCCAGATGTTTATCAATACAGTAAGCATTCATTTTTAAGAAATTATGGCAAACCGGTGTATGGTTGTGGCGATTCGGGCAAGTTAGAAATAGATAGAATATTGTTAACTCAAACACTTGAAAATTTAGGATTACCAGTACAAAAATATGAAATTGCCGAAGGGATAGATGCTTTAATAGAAAACCTGACTATTAATGAAGACAGGTGGATAAAATCTTCCATACGTGGAGATATGGAGACATGGCACCATCAAAATATAGCATTGTCTTCGGTACATTTACAGGGGATAAAAGCTAAATTAGGAGCCACAAAAAATCAAGAAAAATATTTGATTCAAAATCCAATAAAAAATGCTATAGAATATGGAACAGACCAGATTCTTATAAATGGCATTCCGGCTGATTTTGGATTTGTAGGGATAGAGGTAAAAAGCAAGTGTTATGTTACATACATAACTGAAACAAGAAATATTCCTTTAGGATTAAAGAAGATAAACGAAAAATTACAACCTATATTAACTGCCTTGAATTATTGTGGTTCGCTATCCAACGAATGCCGTGTAACTAAAGATAAAACTCACTACTTAACCGATTTAACATGTAGGATGGGATGGCCACCTGCTCAAATACAGGCATGCATGATAGAAAATTATGGAGAAGTTATATGGGATGTTGCTAATGGCATTAGGCCAGATATAAAGTATAAATATAAATATGGGGTAGAAGTATTAATATATTCTGAGGCTGCTAAATATGAATCTGTTCCTATTATAATTCCTGAGGAATATAAAGAATACATTTCTATAGCAAATCACATGAAAGATGAGAATGGAGTAAGTTTCTATTTATCACAAAAGGAAGAAAGAGACGGAGCAATGCAGATTGGTTCTATAATTGGAGTTGGACATTCATTAAACGAGGCTATTAAGATGGCACAAAAAATATCTGACATGATAGAGGGATTCGATATAGAGGTGAATATGTGTGCTTTTGATGATGCTAAAGAGACAATTAAGAAAGCTCAACAAATGGGAATAAACATTTTTAATTAAAACATTATGCCAGCACATAGAGCCAAAGGGAAAAGCAAAAAAGCGTTTAATGCAGCGGTAAGCGATAATATGCATGAATTAGCTAAGAATCCTAAAGGGAGAAGTCATAAACAACAAGTAGCTATTGCTATGAGCGAAGCGCGTGGAGGGAAGAAAAGAAAAAAATAGTTATGGTTCATATTTACGGGTCACTTATTAATTACGAGTCCGATGATTCCTTTGAGGATTACTTAAAAAAGCTACACATAATAAGCATATTTGAGGGAGTATTTTTGGCATTCCCGGAACATGCCATAAAAATAGTAAAGTTTATTTTGTATGCATATTCTATAGAAAGTGAGATGCTTGCTACACAAGGAGGAACGTGGGAGAAAACGGTAAAAAAGATATACTCTAAAATAGGACTAAATGCTGATAGTGTCGATATAGGAATGATTCTTTCTAATGAAAAAGTCAGAGTGTCTATACAGAGATTTTTGCAATTTCAAGATGAAGAGAACTTTACTCAGTGGTGTACGTATAGAGATCTTCGCAGACAATTCTTAGAAGCGGCACTATTCCCGTTGCCTAAATATCAGGGTGTAGAAGCTAAAGATTCAGAAGCTTATGCCAGAATGAAAAGTATGATTGATGCTAAGATGTCTGCTGCCGAAAATAGTAGAGATTTATTGAAGATGATGGAAGATGCAAAGGCTGCATTTATCCAGAATAGTGACAAACTAAAGGATAGCGTTAAGGCCTTTCATAACAATGGCAAAAAGAACAATACGACATCAGTTGAAGATTTCATAGTATAAACAATATGTTAAAGAAAGGATTAAAATACGAAAAGACAATACATATAGGTGAGCACACTTTCGTTAGGCCGAATCTGCCGGACACTTCAGATATATTATTCTATAATGAAGAACCAAACAAAGCATATTGGTTACGTCTTGATTTGCCAAAAGTTTTTTATGACTTCATTCCAAACTTCACTGAATTATATCAAGAAGCAACCTTACAAAACGAAAAGGGAATATATAAGTCTTTCAATAAAGAAGATAGTGATTTATTCATAGAAACATTAAAAATAGAAATTAAAAGGAGAACGTTTGGTGTCTTCTTTAGAAATGGGAATACTATTGAGTATATAACTGGTCACCATTATTTCACATTGCAGCATTGCAAAGTGTATGGTAAAGACGTAAAATATGAAAAGTTCTGTAAGATATTCGGAGATCACATTCCCAGAGAAATATACGTTAAACTGTATATGGAATATGGGTACTATTACAAGTACCAGCGAGACTTGTTCTACCTAATAGAGAATGTCAATAATGATGAAGAGTGTTTAGGCGGTTATTTTTCAAAAGCTAAAAAGACCGGTGTTACATTTTTGTTTGCTTGCTACAAGTTGAACAAAACCACATTAATGAAGATGCAACAGATTGGTATCATGAGTAAAAAGCAGGATGATGCTATAGATACCAACATGATGTATTTCTTTCACGCTTATGATGGACTGGCAAATATATTCAAGCCTAATATTCAAACGTTGGCAAAAGCCCAGGGAGAGATTGTATTTGGGGCTAAAACATTTACTGGAACGTCTGCTGAAAAATCAGCATTGAATAGTATAATGCAAGACAAGGCGCTTAATTCAAGAGTATTTACGGCTCCCACTAAACCTAAGGGTTTTGATGCTCCCAAAATGAGCGATGTTGAATTAGATGAATTTAATAAAATGTTCGCGGAAAGTCACGAATCCCCTAAAGAAATATTTGATACAAATAAGGCTACCGTCAAAATGCAAGACGATATAACCGGTAAGATGTGGTTATTTGGTTATGTATCCGAAAGCAACGATAAAGGGGTAGAAGAGGCAAGAACTATTTTCTTTGAAAGTAAGTTGAACACTAAAAAGGGAGGCAAAAGAACAAAGAGCGAGTTGATCTGTTTCCACGTAAGTTCTTTGAACTCTTATCTAAGCCTTATTGACAAGTACGGAGATTGTGACGAAAAAGAAGCTAATAGAAGGATTGAAGAGGCTTTAAGCAGGGTAAAGAATAATCCTAAAGCGTATCAGGCTGCTAAGAGACAGTTAGCAAGAAATGAAAAAGAAGCGTGGGAAGTTGGTAGTACAAGATCAACCTTTAATCCAGTAGAATTAACCAAGCATTTATATAATCTTGAAACAGAATTAATAAGTACAGGAACTCCACCATATCGGATGGGTAGATTGGTTTGGGAGAATACCTTATGGGAATTAGGTCGAAAAGATCGGAGGCCAAAAGGTGCATTCTGTGCAGTTAAATTTATTCCCTTAACAGAAGAAGATTTAGCCGATGAAATAGACCCAGAAATTATAATTTGGAGAGATATACCAAGAAGCGAACAAAACGCTTGTTTATTAAGGGGAAAGGATACTGTAGGTAATCTTATAGCTCCTGACAGGTTTGATATAATGTGTGGTATTGACCCAACGAATTATGCGGCAGGGGAAGAAGTTAACGAAGGTTCTAAGAACGGCATGATAGCAATTAACTTTCATGATGAAGGATTGAATCAACGAATGGGTAAAATAGATAGTAAAATAATCGTAGCTCATATTTTTCACCGTCCCAACAATTCCCCTGAATCGTATGAATACTTTTTAAAATGGATGATATATAGTGGTAGTCTGTGTTTAGTAGAAGGCAATTCCAGCTACGTAGCAACTAGATTAATTGAGGAAGGATTGATTAATTATATGATTGTAAGAGACAAAGAAAAGGTTCTTTGTTTAGGGAAATCGTGGATGAAATTGGGTGAAGATTGCAATTTGGTAAGAAGGACTGCTAATGCCGATCAAAACGATATGTTGGAAACCCTAGTTAGGTTAATAACAGCATACATAGAGGTTATACCGGGAGAAATAAACTATTTGGAATTGATAAAGATTGTAGACTTGATTAAACAACTACTAAAATTTGATCCTAAAGACACGAGGATATATGATTTGGTTTTGGCGCTTGGCTGGTGTCTCTTATGCTACGATGTATACTATAACTACCTGCTAAGTTTGGACGGAACAAATAGAAGTTCCGATTACGATGCTATTTTAATGGCTCTTTCGGCCTAATTTTGGTAAAAACTAGAAAGTGGCAAATTCAAAAAGGACGATACCTATTAAATGCAATACTGATCTTTCTGCAAATTACTTTGATGAATTTACGGCAAGGATAATTAAAAACCTAACATCTTACGTAGGAGCAACTAATGAGTATGAAGATATAACCGAAGGGCAGAATGTTGCCATGCTCAAGCCACTTCAATCTAATGAACTATACGCCCCAATACCGCTACCAGAAGGAATCAATTTTTGCGTAGGAGCTAAAGGGTTCGCTCAAACTAACGAGATATATGTGTGTGTATGGAACAGCAATAAAAACCATCTTATTTATAGAATAAATGGCAATACAAGAACGGGAGAAATAGTAAAAATAGATCCATGTTTTAATTTTCAATTAGACCCAAGATATTTTATACACGAAAGCGCCATGTGGCTGGAAGTTCTCTATTTAATAGACCCAGACACCAACCAAAAGGTAATTAAGAAAGATCTGTATTGGACAGATGGGTATAATTATCAAGGGTACTTACGCACAGACGATAGTATAGCAACCAATGGATTTGATGCAAGTTTATTTCCATATTTTTCAGGTAATTACCCAAAATGCAATTTAATCAGGATGGGGATACCAACGCCTGAAGATTGCATGTCTATAACCGAAATACCACGCACAGATGCCGATGCAGGATTAGATAATAATCGCTTATATAATACATGGCAATTTAGGATAAGAAAGACAGATGTATGGGGAAGGCCGTCAGAATGGGGTAAAGTAAGCGATATAGACATTCCGGGGATTAATGATTGCCTGGGCGGCAGTCCCAGTATCCCCAGGTGTGTAGAATTGGATTTTGATGCTGGCGATCCCACTACTAACACAATAGAAATTGCATATAGAAATTGCAATAGTACTCAGTGGTTCAGAGATAATACACTATTCCTTTACAATGGGAATATTTTAGGCCAATGGTGGCTAAGGTCAAGAAATCCTGATATAATATACAATCCGAATGATAATACAATAAGATACACCTTTTGTAGAGATAAAGAGTGTGATCCTATTGATGTAAATGAAACCAATAGAGTAGAGAACCCACTGCCAAATAATTCACAAGTATTATTCAAACTAAATAAAAATATAGCATTGGCGAATAATGAAGATGGGTTTAATCCGTTCTCATTAGAGTTAAAAAGTAAATTTACAAAAACAGTAATACCCCCAGAACAGGTTGATTTAGGAATAAGGAACATAACTATATATGTCCCGATATATAATCAAGCTCAAAATTACTTAACTGATTTGTATCCTGATGGGACTAATGGATATATATATGGGAACATAGGTCAAGCTAGATTATATTCACAAGCATTCTCTAATAAAAAGCAAAGCGGGTTTTGTGGGTATCTTGCTGGAACTGGTAATGTAGCTATAAGTACACAAGTTTATTTACAAGGTGGACAATTAATTGACGATCCAACAAATACAGGCAGCTATAATAAGGTTTCTTTACAAAAATTTGTATTTAATAATGTTCAAAAGGGAACTTATGTATTCAGAATTGCTTCTCAATTAATAGACCCCGCAACGGATAGTAATTATCAAGCTACAAGTACTCCAATGTGGGGGGTATGCCCCTTTGATTTCAATACGTTTAGGACGAACGAAAATTGGAATGCTCCATCAGGAGATTTCCAAAATACTAATCATATTTGTGAATTAGTTGTAGATGTATGTAATGGAGATTATGACACCCTTAATGATAACAAAATATTATGTATACTAGATGTAGCCACATCAGGAGAAAAGGTTACTTGCGGATATTTTTACGAAACAAAACGTAACGGGTTTAACCAGAATCCAATGGAGCTAATGAATATATCTTTTGGTAACGGGATGTCCTCTTACATAACAGATCATAATGGTTTTTATTGGTTTTATACAACGGGGAGTGGCAGGACGTATGGGTTCGGGTTCTATTATAAATGTGCATTGAAATATTTTGACTTACATGAGGGGAATGTTGGGATAACCTTTTCAAATTTTTATTTAGAAGAAATAAACAACAACCAGTATTCTGATTTTTCGGTTACTCCTTGTAATCACATTTTGATAAAAGGAAGAGCCGTATTAATCGGGACTAATATAGGCGTTCCTAATTCTAATGTAATATTAACCAGAGGTGGATATGGCGTAACTGATGATGAAGGTAATTTTACAATTATTGCTCATGATTATGTGACGAAGCCACAAAGGAATGATTCGGTCGTATTTGTTAATAGTGGGTGTGACTATACGCAGCCAGACGGCAGTTGTGTGGAAATTAAGAACATTACAATAGTTCCCTGCACTACCTGTCAAAATAGGGAAATTGATTTATCTGATTTTGTTTTGTTTTATCCTATTATAAGAAGTCTTTTGAGCGGTGAAACATATGGTCTATGTGCTATCCAAAAAGACTGGTTAAGAAGACCTAGTAATGCAGAAGATATAGGATATGTAACTATACCGTCCATTATTCAAAGTAAGACCATAGGCCCATCTATTATTAAAATAAATATAGACCCAACTGCCACATTCTCCACCGAAGTGGATCATATTACATTTGGAATAACAGCAGGAACTACGATAGCTAAATATTTATCATGGATAGTAGACCGAGTTGAATTTATTGATAATACTGGCAATATAAACACAGTAGCACCTACACAGATACGAATATACTATGGGAGTGTTATTGAATATAGCAAGCAGCATAATTATAGTACTAATACTGCATGGCAATTCCTTGTAAATAACACAAGTAATCCGATTATAGGCGACAAGGTTCAATTTTACATAAATGGAGATGGAACATTTTATACAAAGGCCATTATTGGTTTGGTTAAATACGATCAGTCTGGTAGCTATTTTTTAATTGATTATACCAGTGATTTGCAATCTTTGAAATCAAAAGCACTAATAAGGTTGATACGTCCTAAAGAATGTACTGGGACAGAACCGTATTATGAAATATGCAATAGCCGAATAAATATAATAAATGGTAAGGCGGAGAAAAATGAAATAATACTTAACGTATTTGATACTTATTATTTATCAAGAGGTATACCAATACCTGCTCCTGTGACACCAACCCCACAAGTGACGCAGATAACTACAACAGTTGGGCAGATAGCCACAACAGTTGTTCCGGTTGCAATTCCAGATGTGATTAATTTAGCCACCTTCGGATTCAGGTTCGAGCATAATAGTCCTAGTGATTTGTGGGGAGATGGATGCTGGAATGTTGGTAGAGTTTATGTAAAAAATCCTTACGAATCTAAAATAAGAAGGATTAACCAGGTTGCATTAAGTGGTGCGGCTTCCCCTAATGGTCAATTAAACTTTTTAAATTATTTTGATGATAATCTAAAAACAGATTTCAATGTAAATAATACGGGTGGTATATATAATGTGATTGTCAATTTAGGTGGTGTTACATTCATAACCCAATTTGCTAATTTCTCAGTTGGTTATAATGACAACATTGCCCGAACAGATGGACAAGGTAATGTACAAGTTCCATCAGCAGCAAACACATGGGGAAATCCTATGGGTAAGATAGAAGATACTTATGGTTGTCAGGATGTAGATAAAAATAGCTTTCGGGTAAGAATGGGTATAGCCATGTTTGTTGACAGAAATAGGGGAGATCTAGTTCAATTAAACGGGACTTCCGCTATCTCAATGACAGATGATCTTACAGAGATAGTAGAAGGAGTTAAAAGAGGGAAACATGATGCAGCCTTTCGAGCTAAAATAAAATCAGTCTTGCAAAACCCTAGTAGATATTTTGTAGGAGCGATTAATCCTATAACTAATGAATATTTATTGACTGATTTTTCGTTATCTGAGCCAAGTTATATTAATTCAAATAGGATGTATTATTCTCAATTGAGTGAAACCATTTCCTTTGACATAAGGACAAAAGACTTTAGGGGATGGTGGTCATTCACGCCAGAATATTATGCTTATCTTGATGGTGATATTTTGAACAATAATTTATTCTCTTTTAAAAACGGGCAACCCTATTCTCATTATAATACAAACGTTAATAATTCATTCAATAATTTCTTTGGAGTTCAATGTGAGCCAGTGTATGAAGTTATAGCCAATACTCCATTGTTTAAGAAAAAAAATTATCTTAATGTTTCAATTTATTGCAAGCAAACAAAATTCTTTAGTGATAAAATAATTACTGAAGCCGGTCAAAAAAGCTATTTATTCCTTGATAACTTTAAACAAGCATTATATTTCTCCTTTGCTCCGTTCCTTAGGGATATAAATACCTTAAAGGATGTTAATAAAGATGCAACAACTAATAACAACCCATTTTCCGAAGGCGATCCTCTTTATGGATTGTGGTTAAGTATAAGACTTATTGGCGATCCAGCTAAACTGGGACAATACTTTGAAATATTAGGAGTTATAATCGATTCTTTTGATAGAGAAAAGACCGGTTAGCAAGCTCCTATATATCTCGTTTCAACAACACGATATTCAATCCCATTGAATAGGATTTCCGTATTGCAAGCAATATTAAGAGCATACACGATAGAGCCTTGTGTTATGTTTTGGGAAGGATTACTAAAGGCAACCTTATATTGCAGGTATTCTTTTTTGTGCATGTTCTGAGACAATCTCATTTGCTCAGACTCTTTTGATTGTATAGCTTGTATTACTTGTTGTGTTAATCCCGTTTTCGTTAGACTCATTATTTCTGCTTTAATAGCAGATAATTTATCTGTAATTGATTCTGCATCCATATAGTTATCCTCTGATTGATAGGGCATTTCTTTTTCAAAGAAAACATAATCTTTGTGTGGCGTTATGTTAATTCCATCCCATATAGCATATGACTGATTATTCTGGCCGTTACATTCTTTGGCTATAACATTGTAATAATTAAACTCTTCATCTTCATGTATTAGGAATCTCTTTGTCCGTTCTGATTCTAACATTGAACCTTGTACGAAGTGGTGAGTAAGCAATATGTGTCCTTCTTTTGCTTCAGGGAATATTCTTTTTGCTTCAGGACTAACATTTACAATAATACCATTTTGGGTATTCCTTGTCATCCACACGAAGGTTGGATGTATGTATATTTCTCCTATTTTCTCTCTCATTTCTATTTCATCTTTCTTGGGTACTTTTATAACAATGTAGGGAGAGATGGGACGCATAATAATGTATATTTTTAATTTTCATCAAAATTACCTGAAATTTACCTAAAATTAGCGTAATGATAGCAGAAAGCTATGAAGCCTTCAAAGAGGTCAACCCGGCAAAGAAAGATGCTGAATGGTGTAACCAAGTAATTAGCTTGCTCAGGCGCGACTGGCGCAACATGGTAGACCCGTATAGGATGCAGTTAAATAAACGGATATTATATTCCCAACAGGATATGGAACATATTAAAGCTATGTTCAAGGATAAGGAATTTAAGAAACATACTGAATTTATTCCATTAGGTATATGGACTAGAATAATTAACATTATTGTAGAGGAGATAACAAAGAATCCTCCTAAAATGGAACTGAGGGCAAATGATGCGACCGCTCTTAGTGACAAGAAGGATGATGTCTTACGAATGAAATATAAGGGGCTTCATGAAAAACAAGTGGGATCTATTATGTCAAAAATAGGAATGCCTGCTACATCGATAACCGAAGATAAATTTAAAACGAATATTTCAGGAGAATTTCAACGATTAGGATTAGATCCCAACAAGCCAAAAGATATTGAGTTTTTCGAACGGAATAATTACCAACGGCTTAAATATGAAATTGCCGGGCAAAAGTTAATAAACATCATTATTAAACTAAACAGATTCGATGAAGAAACTGTCCGGGATTTCGTTGTAGACATACTAGCATCTCTATGTATATGTATGCAAGTATATGTTGATGAATTAACGGGAGAGATAAAATATGATAGAATTTACCCGGAAGAAGCCTTTGGAATATTCGGAGATAAAAGAGATGGCAGTGATGATATTAGCAAGGGGTATATGAAAAATCTAACCATAAGGGAATGGCTTGGTAGAGTGGGGAATGATTTTGAATTTGAAAGAGATTGGCGGCAACTATTATGGGCTTTAAATTACTGTAATGGCTCAAAATATACTGGTTTTGTGAGAAATGGATTTAATTATGATGTAACCAATAGTTTAGATTTTCAGAAAGAAATGGGTTTGGTAGGGGCGGTTAGGAACAATCTGGATTGGACATTGGCTTATACCTATAAAATATACACCGGATACATAGAATTTTCTTCTATGGAAGCTACGGCAGAGTATCTGAAAAAAGTTGATACAGGTGAAATAGTTTCTAGTCCTGCTAATTTCGATTTTCTATCCAGAAATAAAGAAGAACGAAAAAAGTACGATACAGAAAGTTTCTACAATGAACAGATTTATAAGAGTTATTTCTTAACAACAAGTTCAACATCTCAATGGATATACAATTGGGGTAAAGTATATTATCAAGAACTGTATGGTGCTTATGACGAATTTGCAAAAGGAACGCTTATCTATTATAAAATGGAAGGAGAACCGGCGGCGACATTATCAAGATTTTATATTGATCTAGCTAACCTAACGGCATATAGATTAAAATGGTTTGTATACAAGGCAAAACCAACGGAAGAAGAGGTTATAATACCCGAACTTGTCAAAGTGGCTCAATCCATTCAAAGACTGTACCCGCAAAATGCAAAAGGAACAACTCCTAACGTTGAAAACATAATAAATCAACTTATACAATACCAGCAGGAGAATTTCGTAAGACTTAGAGATTTCCCTGAAATAGAGGGTAAAACATATCCACAACTACATCCTTTACATGCGCAACAGAGAGGAGTAGACCCAATTGCATTATGGATGCAAACGACCGAAGGGTGGTGTGAAAGGCAAATAGCTGATACAATCATAGGGCTTAATGATATTAGGATGGGGCAATTACAGAATGCCAGGCAAGGATATAAGCAAGGTCAGGAAGAGACACAGGCATCATATAATTCTACAAGCTATTTATTTAGGATGATTCAATATGCCAAAGAACGGGTATGTGAAGCTACACTAAACTTTACACAAGATATTATTCGGTTCAAAGACTCTATACCTTATAAATGGCTGTTAAAATTAATGGGAGAAAACGAGTTTGAAAATTTAAAATTACTTGGTGATTATGCATCTCACAGATATGGTATTATAGTAGAAAATTATAATGCCATAATGGAGCGGCAACGGTTATTACAGGCTGCTGATAGAGCATTAGATAGTGGTGATGGACGGGGAGGGATAAGTATTGTTGAATGGGGCATTATAATAATGGATGAGGATACAAAAGGAGCCTTTATGCGCCTTGATTATTTTAGATACAAAGCGGATGAGAAAAAGAGAGAACAAGAGTTACAAAACATGGAAATTCAAAAACAGGATGCCCTTGAAATAAAACAAGCCGAAGATAAAATGCAACAAAGGAAGGATAAAGCGGCGTTAGCTAAAACACAAACAGAGGCTAAGGCTCAAATGTACGCAGCAGATAAGCAGTATGCAGCTAAGGTTGATGTAAAAGAAATGAGTAATAATCATGAACCAGAAAAAGTAGCAGCTAAAACAGAAAGCCAGCAACAGATAGCAGAGAAGAAAGCAGACTTAAAAGATCAGGAATCTTTCGCGTAGTCATTTTTCAATAAGCAAAGGAGTAACTATCAGCTTATCTATTATTGTTGATATTGGCAAATTTGCTTGTTCTGATATTTCTTTTAATTTTTCATATAAAGCGGGGGAGATTCTTTTCTTCCTCGTTTTTTTATTTGGAACAAGTGCATCACAAACACACTCAGTACAGTTATTGTAGTCGTTCATCAAGGAGGATATTTTGCTGTTTAAGTATCTATTAAAGTCCTTTGACCCTAACTCTTTTATTCTGGTATCTATTATCTTCCACTCCCTATTTGTGTGTGTTAAATACAAAACCGCATTATTATCTGCCATAAGATGTGTGCTTTTCTACAGCACAATACTATAAAGGTAAGAGTACATTATGCATTATCAAGCGCAATTTTGATAACAAATAAATCTCTATGCCGTTTCTACCAAGATTTTTTTATGATGATGTAGCTAATGAAAGTGCAGGTGGTGCTACTAAGAGAACCAATGAACAAATAGATTTCATAAATAATTTGAGAAAACAGGGAGGAGAAGAGCCGCTGCCGTATGAGCAAGTGGAAGCTACGGCAGTCGATCAAGAAAATGGTGAAGATGAGGGGGCTGGTACAACAATTCAGACTAATGAAACGGGAGAAACTACCATTAAAATAAAAGCATCAACAGTTATTCCAAAAGAAGAAAAAAAAGATGATATTAACGAAGATGATGATATTGACGAAGAAAAGGTTCTTAAGTTTCTGTCAAAAAAGGCTGGTAAGGAAATAAAGTCTACGGATGAAATATTCAATAGCAAGAAAGAACTTACTGATGAGGAAAAGCAACAGAAAGAACAGCAGCGAGAATCAGCAATGCTGACTTATGGGTTACAAAATGGTAAAATTTCAAAAAAAGAAATTGAAACTTACATTCAGGATACTAGAGACCCCAAACCATTGGTTTTTGATTATTTCCAAAGTCTGCAAAAATCGGTTGACTCATCCTTGACAGATTCTGAAATAAGAGAGAAATTTCAGCAAAAATATTCCTTAGATGAAGATGTAGAGTCTGTTGAATATAAGATAGGTCAAAAAGAATTAAACTTCGTAGCAAATAATTTAATCAACGGCAAGCACTCCAAATATCTGTCACTTAATTCTGAATACACCTCTTTCGAGGAAGCAGAAAATAAGAAGGAAACAGCAAGACAAGAGATTCTGTCAAAAGCTCCACAATTCAAAAAAGACGTTGAACAGGTAAGGGATAACCTTAAAACATTAAAAATAAAACTGTCCGATACAGAATCGTATGACATTGAATTGGATAGTGATTTATTGCAGCCCTATGTATCTCAAATGCTAACTCCTGAATATTCGGCACAATCAATACAGAAAGGATGGTCTTTGCCCGATTTGGAAACCACAATCAAATCAGCAGTTATCGTTGAAAATTTCGACCAAATAGTCAAAGGCGTTGTAGATGCTGCACTATTGAAGCATAGAGCCGGATTAAGAGGTGTTATTCCTCAAAAAGGATCTACTGTAACACAGCGACAACTTACAACTGCCGAACAAGAGAAAGTTGCTGAATTGAAAAAGAGATTAGGAGTAAAGGAACAAACAGCTAATTAAAATAACATAAAATCAGAATAAATGGCAACCCCTATTTTTAGTAATAAACCAAAGTTTGATCAAAAGCCCATTTCAATAGAGGGTATTTTGGATATGCCGGTTTTCGATGTTATAGCCGAAACCGATCCTGTTAATAACAGTGTTGCCCGTTGGTTGGGAACCGATAGTAATTTATCTACGCAATGGATAGCCAATATCGTCCATGAACTTATCCATGTGGGAGGAAAGAAAATTGATTTGAATTTCTTCTTTGATATGTTCTATACACAAGAACATCTGGTCAATACAAAGAGGCTGTTTAACCACTACATTACCGATCCTGACTTAAACATATATACATCCGCAAGCCGTAGTGGAGTAGGGTCTGTTACCTTCACGCTTCTTAAGCAAAACCATTTGCAAGGAGGCGCTTATAGCTATCCAGCAACAGGATATGTATTATTCGATAAAGACAACATGAAGTATTATTACATTTCAAATGTAGATACGACTGTTCCTTATGCCCACAAAGTTACTGTGGAATCTATCGTAAGTCCTACGGAAGCAATTACAATTTACGAAAATACCCCATACCTAATATTGCCAGCAAACATGGTTGGTGGTTATAGCTGCCCTACAGTTATAAATGATGCAATGAGTTTGGGATATACCCAACAAGTTAACTTTTTACGTCTTCGCAAGGACTGGGAGGTAACAATAGATTTATTACGTGGCACAAGGGATAAGGCTCAATATGCATATATCTATGACAAGGAAGGGAATCCTTATTGGGCCTATGATTTGTATGAGCAACAGATGATGCGAGAAGATTTGCGTATGGCTCACAATGTATTTGCATTCATAGGTTCTCCGGTTACTAATCAAAACTTAATTAGCGGCATGAATGCAGTCATAGATGGCGATCATGTTGGTTATTATGGTTTAGTACCGTCTATAAAATACGGTGGAGGCATTCTAAAACCGTTTGCAGCAAGTGTTGGTTGGGATTGGGAGAGTGATTGGGAACCAATTGCACTTTATCAAGATTCTCTTAAGAGAACTACGGAGTTCATGGCTGTTGTTGGATTACAATTGCTGATGAACATGGATTACCGTTCTAACAAAATGGTAAAGAGACAAGATGTTGGTAGTACCATGTTTGAAGCATATCGCCGTTTGTCAGAAAACAAAACAGATGCTGGCGTTCTTTCTCACCTTGAAAAATTAGGCATTAGTTCTTACGACTACCGGGGATTCTATGTTGATCTAAAGAAATGGGATAGCTTGAGCGATCAACGTTTTGTTGGGTCTGATCAGTGGAGCAATAGTATGATTATGATACCCGGTAGCGGCTGCACAGAAAATGGCCGCGAAGTTAGCCCTATTGAATTTTACCAATATGGGAATAATGGATGGACTGGTGACTATTATGAAGAATATGTAGACAACCGTAAGGTTACCCGTTGTGAAAGCGTAGCTGGATATGCGGCTCAATCATTAGCAATGAAAGTACATTGTCCTCAATTGTTTGTATTTGCTCAGGGAGTAGCAGACGCTTAATTTAATTACTAATCAACTATCAAAGTATGAATACTACAGATGCAGTAGAAGAAATGTACATAGAAATTATAGATCAGGCCGCGAGTGGATATATCCGGGATGATACTAGAGGTACGCCTTTTCAAGAGGAGATATGTGCCCCTGGAATTGTATTTGTTCCCAATACCGGCAAAATGTCAGAAGAGATAGTTGATGAAAAAACAAAAAAAGGAACCGGTAAATATAAAAACGTAGAAATACGGTATATAAAAGATTGCCCTACAATAAGAGTAGATGAGCAAGAGAAGGCGGGGTATGAAAAACATAAAATCCCATCTGTTGATACTATTACAATAAGAAAGGGTAAGACATTGATTAAGCGCGAAGGAGATGTCGGCCTTTTTGATTTTTTAAAAATGGCTTTCTATAATCAACAAGCGCCCAATAGGCCAAAATCTGCCAAAGCTTTATTTAAGGTAGTTGAAGTAGACAAAACGGTATCTGTTATCAATGAGAAGAAGTTTTTACGAGCGCAGGCAGTTGGGAAGGTGGAAGATCTTATGATAAAACAAGGCAAAACATACAAATTTCAAGAAGCTAAAATTGATAGCTTATTGACTTTGTTAGGAAAATTTGGTGGAGAATCTCCTGCTGAAAAGATTGCTGTACTCACACAGGCCGCCGAGGAAAACCCTGAATTATTTATTCAGTTAATAACAAAGACTGATGAAACTCTTGTAACAGAGATTAATCATGCGATTCAATTGAATGTTATTCAGTTCGTTGGGAATTCAGTTCAAGGAGTGGCAGACAATAAGATTTTTGCAACGCTGCCAGATGATCTAAAAAGCATGGATAAGAAAATAATGGCATTCTCGGAATTATTAAAAACGCCTGAATTTGCTTCCATCTATCAGGAGTTAAAAATTAAGATTGAAATAGAAGAAGAAAATTCAGTTAAAGCTTAAAACATTTAAAATGGCATCTTATATAACCGGATTTGTCCTTAATAAAACAGACATTAATTTCGTCAATACAGACGGATCAGTTGGGTCTATCCAAAAAATACCTACTCCTGAAGGGGGAGGGGTGATTGATGGAGACAATTGGGCTATTCCCGTTAATTATGGGGTATATTCTGGTTGGATTTTTCAACCATACAATCTAAATAATACTATAGAAAACGTACAGCCGCTATATTCTGTTGCAGTCACTAAGATAAGCTCTAACATATCAAGTGATTGGTATTACGTATTGGGAACATCTGCACAATATGTTGCGGCTGCTGATGGTGGAACTGCCCTCCCTGTAGTTTGGCCTTATATTGTACATGATAAGCAGGAATTACCAGTATGTCAGCAAATCAGTTCACAGGATGTAAATGGTAAATATTTCGCATCATTTGCCCTGCCTACTCTAGCCGGTAATGATTACAAGTATTTCCCTTTTGGGTTCCTGAATGGAGTTGCATTAACTACCGCTAGTTCCAGTGGGTATACTACACTGGCAGCATTGTTAACGTTCCTAAATACTTCATGGCCAAGTGTTGGTACATGGACTTCCCCGGATAGCGACCAAATTGTTATAGCCACTCAAACGAGCGGCACAGGTACAGATGTGTTTTGTGGAGGTATTTTAGCAATCAATCCATCAGCATAAAAGATGCCTGTCAATCCCCAAATATCGACAATAACCATCCCTGCATTAGTTATTGCATTTAATCATGTGCAATTTATTGATGAAGATATGGTAGTGGGCAAGATAATAGATGTCCCTTGTCGAGACATTCTTTTTGACAATACTGATAGTTGGGGTATACCAGTAAAAGACAGTGGAATATTTACTGAATTGGATTTTGAGTTAAAAATTAAAGTTGATTCAGATATTGATTATACCACTCAGCCAACAGTTGATAGTTTTCCTGTATTTAGAATACGCGACAAAAACAGTTATAACGAATGGATGATTTATGGTACAAAAGATGATTTATTAAACTCTTGTGCTACTTGTTGCGCTGGTGATCCTGTTCCAATGCCAGGAACAACGGATGGATTTAGTTTGAGGATTGCACCATGTCAAGCAATAGATATTACCAACACGAATGGCACCCCGTATGGAATATTTGGTTTACCAACATTAGGCGCAGGACAATCGTATTTCCCGTATGGGACATATAATAATGTTAATTTAGCTACAGCATCAGCATCAGGATATGCTAATAAAACAGCCCTATTATCTTTTTTAAATAGCGAATGGACACCTTTTGTATGGACTTCTGATGCTGGGGATGATCTTTTTGCGACAGGAGGTGATTTAGGAGACAGTTTGTGTGTTAATGTTGTGGCTATTACAGCATCCGCATAGAAAATAATAAAGCCCTTTAGGGTTAGTATAATAGGGCGGTCTTGTTTATAACAGATTGCCCATTTTAATTTTTGATAGATGATAATTACAAATTCACCAGATATTAACTTATTGCAAGTACAGGTTACATGGGATATTAGTGGAAATACTCCGCTAATATCTCTACTTAATTTAAGTACCGGCAATAACTTAAGTAATATAACATGGGCATTTGTAGCCACATCTCCATCAGGAACTTATATCCATAATGGTAATATAGCACAACCTGATATAACAGGATCGTGGTCTACTTATTCATTAATGGATGCATGGCCACGGCCATTTAATCAAATTGAATGGTCTGGTGCTCCTTATCAATTCTATGTAATAGCAAAGGACAGTATAGGAAATATTTATCAAACACCAGCCCAATTAGCAAGTATATGCAGGCCTGCTGGTAACTTTCCAAATTCTAAAACGCCGTTTGGACTAGCAGAATCGGATGTAAAAGTAATGTGTCAGGAGGCAAGAGTATTCTTTCAGGATACTACATATCATTCTTATAAAGGACTGGATGGTATACAAGTATCGTCTTCATTGAGAGTTATTTATCCTATTGATGAAACAGCAACAATACCAGATCCTTTTCAGATAACGGCGTATTCTACGGCACTAGTCCCCATTTCTTATAGCTCAAATAATTATCAATTTCTACAAACTACAATATATGATTACGATTTAAGCGGATATGTTCATGTAAGAATAAGATATCAAAACATCAGAACATTTGCAGTATGGTGCAATGTTGATTTATATCCCCTTACTTGTGAAATTAATAAACTGGCATATAGTATCGAAACAGGTAATTGTGCAGATGTACAAGAGGCACAATCAAAAATGAATCGTATCATTCCTAAATTAATAAATATTGGATTTGGTATTCAACAACCACTGTTGGGTATTGATGTGCCAGAATTGATTGAGCAAATTAAATTTATAGGAGGATTTGATTGTAATTGTTGTGGAGCGATAACCGGTATAATACCTACCACTGCATCTATTATTGATGGGTACACTTTTTCTGTAAATAAATTAGGAGGGGATGTTAATGGGAACTTCTCAACAAGTGGCCCCAATATTCAACTTAATATTGCGGATGTTAGTTATATAGTTACGGTTGGACAAGGTTCTCCTAGTACCATAAGTGCATTTGGTTTTACAAGTTCAACCGCTGGCGATGGATATACCAAAACATATTATCTAACTATTGATGGCCACCAATTAGCATTAGATATTTTAAATAACATAGCATCCAACCCAGATGCTCTTAACTTATTTAATAGCCTCGTTGCAGTTGGTTCGTCCAATTTTAAATTGATAGTAGATGGGGGATGTATTTTTTCTTCTACTGCATCCTGTGATTATGACTTTACTTTAGCGGGGATACCAGCAAATACAACATACGCATTAATAACAAGCATCAAGGCGGGTAATATATCTAATCCTCTAAGCTATTCCTTCAATTTAACTAATCTTCCGGGATTGCAAGGATACCTTAATGCATTAGGTATTGGTATTTTTGTTGTATCCGATTTAGGTGGCGGGAATGTACTTATTTCGTCCTTGACTAACACCAATGAGTTAATATCACTTACCTATAAGGTAGGCGGAACAAACCTTATAGCAGACTTTAGCAGAAATTGTACAGGATATATACCTAAGTCCGCTAACGAAGTCGTTCAGGCAATTATTGATTATTTATGTGGGTTGACTGATGCCCAAGTTGTAACATCACAAGACTACGTTGTCTGTTATATCGATCCGGTATTAAAATCACAACAGACGCAAACTGTAAATGGAGGAACAGAGCTAACGTCATTCATAAATACTTTATTATTAAGGGGATGCGACACAATAAATTATGTAATGAGTTTGGGTGCACTTAATTGCTCTAGGGTACAATCACTATTCCCTCAGAGTTCAGCTTTGATGCAGGCCACTGACTGGCTGGATGGTATTAAGGCTGGACAATGTGCAAGGATATTCCCGGTTGAATTTGGAACAAGATTATTTCAATTAGGTACTTATGATCCAAATTTTATGGCAGCTTTTTGTGCCGCTGTGGCATTATGCAATCAAAATCAGATATGTACTCCTTATACTACATTTTCTGTTTCCGTAGAGCAATTTAATTCGGACTGCCCAGCCATATTGGATTTTGTTTATAATTTTTCAGCACAAGAATTGAATATAACAAAATTAATATTTGCCAATATACCTTCTTCCTCTCAAACGGTAACTATATTGTATAAATTACAAAGCAGCGGGTCTTATACAACATATTCTAATAGTATAATCGTAAATACAGACGGCACATTAATAGTTCCAACATCTATTCTTTTGTTATCTGGTCAGATATATGACATACAAATATTAGATAATTGTCAAAGTCCGGCAGAAGGTATTGTAAAGGTAATAACAGCACCCGGAACGCCTGCAATACAGTCTCAATATCAATTTGGAATTGACAGTGGAACAGTTTGTGATGCCATTCCAGAAACATTATATAGTGCTTCTATATTTAATCATGGAGTTCAGATGTTTACAGATATATCATTGAACACTCCATTAACTACGTTTACTTTCATTGTTAATCCTTCAAACAATCATATCTATGCAATAGACCCCACAACTGGCGTAATAGGATTTGATACAGGAGACATTTGCGGGACATTTATTACCGGATCGTATAGATACTCCACTGATGCGCTTACGCTGTGTGCTACTTCCCCCAATGACTTATATAGTTCAGGGATATTAGATACTGGTACAACAATGTATACCGATACAGGATTGACGATACGATTAACCGGATTTAATTTTATTGCATTAGCCTCTGTTGGACTTATATATAATATTGATTCTACAACAGGAGTAGTAGGATCGCCGACAGGAAATTCATGTTAAAATACCAAGGTAACCATGTCTACTATAAACTTAGTCATATTAGTCAATAACCCTTCTTCCACATCTAATACAATTAGATATGCAAGGATAGATAACACAAGTACGCCAGTATATACAACAATCCCGAATGTTCCTAACTCGACTATTCCGTATATAATTTCCAATGTTCCCAATGGACAATATTTTATAGGGACTACGCCAATTTATTCTGATGGGAGAACTTGCCCAGAAGTTTCAGAAACTACTGCTCCTTGCACTGGTATAAATTCATTTGCTGCATCCATAAACGGTGACGGTAATATAGTTGTAACATACAATGCTGATCCTTCTGTTCCTTCCGTAAAGGTGAATATTATTTATCCCAATGGAGGTGGAGGATCACAAATATACAATAACGGAGATGTTATAACTATTGTGCCTCCCGTAAATACATACGGTAACTATACTGTAACTATGCAACCTGTTTGTGATTCTGATACTGGATTTTTTGGTATATCAACTGCTCCTGCTATAGTATCAATAAATCAACCATCTGGTGGAGTTACTGCAATTGTGACGTCTTCTTTTGGTAGTGGGGCGGCTACCGTTACTGCTATTACAGGTATCCCTGGATTCTCATTACCGACCTCTCCATTAACATTTGCTAATAGTCCACAAACGGGAGTACATACATCTTTAAGCTTTGGTACGTTATCATTTGCAGTTACAGGAACAACGGGAGGAGATGTTGTGACTTTAACAATAAATGGAACAGATGTAATATCACAGCAACCAGTGAATGGAGCTAGTAGTCCTTATTCTTTTTCGGGAATATCTTTTGCTAATTCGGATTCTATAGTAATTACATTTTTTAGCAACTTATAGCATGATTGATACAAATGATTTATTACAAGATTTTTATTCATTGGTGAATAGTTTTCAGGGAGGATTCTTTTCGCCAGAAACAGATTTTATCAAGGCTGTAAATAATATTAGTTTGGAATTATGGGAGATGTGGACTAGACAAGCAGAACGGTCACAAGAGATAAAAGATAATTTATTCCCATTTTTAGTTTCAAAAAATGTAATGTGCATACCTCAAAATTCTTATTATACAATTGCAAATCCACCATCCGATTATGGACGTTTTGCAAGTGCTAAAATATTAGTAATAAATAACGACAAAAGTGTGCCAGATGTGGAAGTTGAGAACGGTAAGTGCGTATGTGGGACTAAAAAAAACGGGAAGGACAGATATGTAGTATTTAAAAATGACGAAGATCTAGCCATGGATTACTATAATAATGTGAGGGAGCAAGAAATAGAGATGGTAGATAATCAAAGATGGAGTTCTGTTTTAAAACATCTTTTTAAGAAGCCTACATTTGAATCACCTAAAATGACACAAATAAATAAGGGATTCAAGGTAGCACCACGAGACGTTAGTGTTGTTATTTTAAACTATTACACAAAACCGGTAGCTGCAACCTATGTTTATACTCAAGTACCCGGGAATCCACAAACAGGCGCAGGAGGTCAGATTATTTATAATGCTAACCAAAGTGTACCTTTACAATGGCCTTATACGGTAAAGAATGAGTTCTTATGGCGCTTGGGCGTGAGATTTTCCATTTTTACTAAGGATCAATTCATGTCACAAATAACTATGATTAATAAGAAAGAAGGATAATGCCATTACCATCCCAAACATTCCCAAATTTTTCAGCACTAGCAACCTATATTAATTCTCTATGGGTTCCTAATGGTGTAGAAGAAATTACGGGAGAAATTGGTAATAATGTAGTAAATGGACTGCTTACTTTTATACAACAATCCCCTTTAAATTGGCAGCTAACAGATGTTATAGCTAATACGGGGAACGTCACAATACAAAGACCAGTAAATGTTTTTACGGCAACACCTTTGTCTATTTCATTTGGAGACAATATTTATAATGAGTACGTTTTTATAAACACAACTCCCAATCCAATATCAATATCTGGGTTAACTTATCGCGACATTAATTTGAGTCCACAAAATATTATTGCTGCAAAGCAAACATTAGTTATCTTTAAATCTAAAAATGGTCTTTGGATACAAGGGAATAATTCAGGAGGTATACAGCCCTCAGTTACACCTAAATTTGGATTTTTGCAGGTGGTAGTTGGGGTAACATTAGATGGAGATGGGAACGTTATAATGGATGATACAGCTACATCCTTAACTATAAGTCAAGCAAATGTTATTCAAGATAGTGCATGGGTAACAAATGGGGTAGAGGTTCCAAGGTCGGCAGACGGAATACAAGTGCAATGTTATACCCCTGTTTATACTCAGAATGATATAACATTTAACTTTTTACAATCATACAGCGACAACGATGTTTTAATATTCCATTATGCTTATTTAACATCGCAAACTTTTGAAGATACCTTTGACGACACATTTGATTCAACATTCTTTTAAGTTATGGCACAACAAACAGATGCGCAATTAACGGCGCAAGCAACACAAATACAGGACGAAACACAAGCTGGTGCCAATACTCACCTAAGAGTAGGTACTATGCTCAATAATTTAAACGATAGTAAAATAAATAATGACAAAATAACCACTAATCTTGCTAATGTTGCGGGAACTGTGCCAGACGCCCCAACTGTAAATACAGGGATAACAGCAGTTAGCACGTCGGTTTCAAATGAAACCGCGAGAGCTATTGGAGTAGAATCAGGATTAAGCACATCTATAACAGGGTTAGGAACAAGTAAACAAAATGCATTAGGGTTTACGCCCGTAGATTCTGACAATGTTTCAACTGATGTAAATTTAGGAACATCGAACACTCTTATTCCAGTTCAGAATGCTGTTAAGGTATATGCAGATAGTTTAGTAGTTGGGCTTCTTAACGATAGGGGTAATTATGATGCCAGTTCTAATACATTCCCAACAACAGGAGGAAGTGGCGGGGCGGGTGCTATATTAAAAGGCAATATCTTTTTCGTTTCAGTATCTGGCACATTAGGGGGAACTCCGGTAGATGTTGGTTATAGTTTTAGGGCATTAGTTGATTCTCCGGGGCAAACAGCAGCTAATTGGGGTATTCTAAGCTCTGGATTGGGATTTATTCCGGTAAATTCAGCTAACATTTCCACCGATTCATCTTTATCTACCACAGACCCCAATGTGCTTAACAATACAATTTCGATTAAAGACTACATAACAGCCCATGCAGGAGGCGTAGTATCTGTTACAGGTACATTAGTAGACGACACCGACCCAGACAATCCGGTTGTACAAGAAACATATGCTGCTGTAACCATAGAACTTTTTTCATTTGCAACTATTAATAAATCAGTTAACTTATGTACGCCGGCTGGGCCAACAACAACCAATGCTAAACTAGATAACACACTTGCTTTAGGAACTAATATTGTTGTATATAATACTTCGACTACTGACACCTTCGGCATTAGCACACAAGGCGGACAAGTTTTTTCAAAAAATTTGGGAATAAATACAGTAGGGTCATTGCAAATACCGCCATTATCTAAGTATACTTTTAAGTATGTATTATTGGGGATATGGGATTATGAATTTATAATATTGAATGTTCCAGCTAAAGGATATAAATCAGTTGTTTTAAATTTTGGTCAAATAGGAACAAATAATCCATTTGTTTTTGAGGTTGGAACAAACGATTTTGGTGCATCTATATCTTGGAGTAGAACGGCAGGAGGAGTGTATGTCGGGTCATTGAATGGAGCATTTGACTCGAACAAGAGTGTATTTTTATATAGTATAACCGGCCCCGGCAGACAAGCTCAATGCTTGCCTGTAAATTCAAACTCAATGCAAATAACATCTCAAGATTTTAACGGTACTTTGCAGGATGGTATTTACATGTACTTAGAAGTCAGGTTATATCCCTGATTGAAACAAAAGTATACAACTAATATCAATATAGATGCTTACAACAATACCATTTCTTTTTTTAATTAGACAAGGCCCATTTGAGGGATATATGTTAGTGTATAGTGATACTTATGATAATGCTGTTGCAAAATACACTGCACAATATCCAGACGCTGAAATAAGAAATTGTACAATGCTTTAAATAATTTATGAAGAGAATAATTGCTATCTTACTTTCATTAATCACCTATTGTTGTGTTGGTCAACAACGGCCAACCACATTACCTACGCTATCCAGTAGTGGATTTTACAAATTAGATACTGGTATGCTGGCTAAGATGCAGATGTTTGTCGAAATTGACACATTTGTAGCTAAAAATCCTACTTTGATAAAACACTTAAACCATAACTGGTATTTTACCAATGGAGGAGGTACTTCATGGAAATTATTAGTTGATACTTCTGCATTAAGTGCAAGAATAAACCAGAAGCTAAATATAGCAGATAGCATAACTAAGTATGTTACTCCCACTCAATTAAACAATTCATCAATTGCATTACAGGATAGTATTAATGGGAAGGTTAACATAAAAGATAGTATCAACAAATACGTAACCCCAACAGCATTAAAAGATAGTTTAGCTAATATACCAACAACAGATAGTTTATTAACTGGCGGTACTATCACTAGTATACCTACAGTCGGATACGTTGCTCCATCTCATAGTACGGCAGCTTATTGGATACAGAACGTTTTTTATCAATCGCAAGGCCCGACTGCTGGATTAAGCGGAGGCATTACCTTAGAATTTACCACAAGTGGTACGCAATCAAGAACATTAAACTGGTCTGGCGGGAGACAGTCGGCGACACAGCCATTATCTACTATTGTTATCACGGGAATGTCACAGACATATCCACAAACATTTAGTCAACCGTCTGCCCCAGGAACAGTAAGCGGAACACAGTCTGTAACAATAACCAATAACACAACTAATACATTCACCAATACTGTAACAACTTCGGATGGTAAAATCGCTATAGCTTCTGCAACAGTTAACTTCGCTTCTTCTGCTTATTATGGATTCTTATCTGATACGACTAATATTGGAGTTTTTGGGACTTATAATGACGCTTTAATACGCGCATTAACCAATGTATTTCCTTCTACCTCAAAAGTGTTTTCATTTAATTCAGGAGCCGCCACAAGCAAGTTCTTGACTATTTGTTACGATGCTACATTTGGGCCGCTAACTAATATAACCATTAATGCTATTCCTAGTATAAACACGTTTAGTTTTTACAATAGATCATTCACGAACGCCAGTGGCAACACACGAAATTTTTATATTTACTATACCTTAAATGCCCAAACGACAACTGGATATCCAGTTGGGGCCAATTGATATTTATGAATAGGATTTTAACTATACTTTTTTTATTTGCTCATTTTATTTCTTTTGGGCAAGGTGGCTTTGCTCCTACTGGTAATCTTAGGAGTACTGGTAACTATCCAATAACATGGGGGAATGAGAATAAAGGCGGCTGGCATACTGTATATGATACTATTGCCCGCAATGCTATCCCTTCTAATTTTAGAGATACAGCAATGGTAGTGGCATGCTATAAGGATTCTACTATATGGCGATTATTGGGTGGAATATCAAATAGTAACTGGGTTCCATTTGTCACAAGTGGAGGTAACGCAAGTAATGCAGATAGCTTAGGGCATATTCCTGCAAGTGGGTATATAAAGAACGATACTACTATAGTACAAAATGGTGGGTTTAATATAAACGGTTCGGCAACATCCGGAGAAGTCAGAACTGATTCAGTATATGTGAACAAATTATCTAATAGACCTCCATTTTTTGGATTAGGAACACCAGTAGCGGTTTTTACCGCAGATACAACAGCGGAACTTCCAGGTACTGTTATAGGATTGGATACATATTTTGGTAAAGCTGCCAATATTTTTTTTAGAAAAAGCTTTGGAACACCACAGTCTCTTTTACCAATTCCTAAAGGAAACGCGTTGATGCATTTTGATGTACAAGGATATGCGGGAGGTAGTGATCCTATAAGTGGGCCATGGTCATTTACGCGTCCATTAACTGTAACTGCAACAGAAAATTTTTCTCCAACAGGATGGGGTAATAAATTGCTATTTAGATGTGTACCAAATGGAACGACAAATAATAGTACTAATAATTTGGTATGGAATCAAAATGCGGGGTTATATATTAATTATGGCGGGAATTATGAAGACACAGTAAGCACAGATGAAAAACTATCCGTAAATGGTAAGGTAATAACAACGGGCACAGATAGGTATTTTTCAAACATACGTAATCAATTTACTGATTTAACAAAACCAGATATAGGATATACCGATAGTATTTATCTTAATAAAGTAACAGGGGGTACAGTGACCGGCCCGCTTACTTTAACAGATAATCTTATTGTGAATAGTCTGTTGTTTTTACAAGGAACGGGGCCATCGCTTAATCCTCCCCGCCAAGATAGTATACTAACTGTTGATGGAGGTGGCACAGTTCATTATGAGAATGCTAATGTATTTGCCCCTGCAACATCTGGTACTTCTGTTTTATCAGGAAATGGTACGGGAGGATTTAGTAACGTAACCATAGGGTCTGGATTAACATTTTCCGCTGGAACTCTAAGTTCCAGCGGAAGCGTAGATTCTACTAAATATGTTTTACATAGTGGAGATACCATTTCTTATTTAGGCCTTACAACCCAATCAGTGGCACCTACGGCTGTGGCAGGACAGACGAGATTTTTTAGGGGTACAGAAGGAGGTATTTCATGGAAACACCCAAATGGTGGCATCAATACTTTAATATCATCTGGGACATTAACAGGGCATGATACAACTTATTTGCCTACACGAAAAGATACTCTTGCATTAAGGGGTGACACCTCTAAAATCAATCAAACTAACTTAGTTACACAGAGCCAAGCCAACAATAATTATGTTCCTGTATTTATTATGGCAGGAGAGAGTAATGCGGCTGGTGCTGTTCCTCCATCATATCTTGTTGCTGGTGATACTGCTAATCCTTATCCATTAGTAAGAATATTGAATAATACAAGTCTGGTTTTAGAAAGCCTAAGAATAGGTTCTAATGGCAACAATAATATTCTTGTTAATGAGCCAGGTATGTTTGGTTGGGAGCTTGCATTGGCTAAAAAAGCTGCCTCACATTCCTTCTTTAAGGATACTATATACTTGGTTAAAATAGGATATGGTGCAGCCAATATAACTCAATTACAAGGCTTTAAAGATACAGCCACTAAGCGCATTACTGCGGCCTATAACCAGATATATGCAATGGGTAAATGCCCACTTCCTATTGTATTATACTCTCAGGGTATTAATGGTGGAACAGCCGATACGGCAGCATGGTTAAGGGATACTAGAACCTATTGGGCCTTTTTAAGGAGCCAACTTGGGAATGCCCCGATGTTAATTACTAAGCTAATCGGAGGAGGTGCGGGGCTTAATCATACAATAGATATAATCTCCTTTTCGGATAGACTTTCATACGCTATAGACACAACAGGAGCGCCTTTTCAGGCTGGTAGTCCTAATCACTGGGATCGGGCAGGAGATAGCGTCTTAGTTGAGCGAATGTCCAATATTGTAAATACTTACTACTATACGGCTACTGCACAGCAAACGCAGGCGAATGATATTAATAATAGATATTGGAGTCTATACGGCAACTATAACATCGCATCAAATCAATATTTAGGCACTAATGACAATACCAATTTATTATTTAAGGTAAATAATATGAATGCCGGATTGATAGCGAACAGTTCAAGCAACACAGCTATAGGGGTATTATCTGCAAATGTCATTACAACCGGAACGGGGAATACAGCATTAGGTTATTCGGCATTAGGACAAGACACTTCGGGGGCATTTAATACCGCTATAGGAAGACAGGCTTTAGGCGGCCTTAAATCAGGTATTAATAATGTTGCTATGGGGTATCTATCGGGCGCTAATACCATTGGCAATAATAATACTTCTATAGGTACATCATCTTTGCAATCCAATAGCACAGGATCGGGAAATTTTGCCGGGGGGTATAATGCATTATTAAGTAACTCAGGATCTCTCAATGTAGGTATATTAGGAATCACATCTGGAACAGGTTCAGGATCATTTAATGTAGGCATTGGAGCAATATCAATAGATCAATTAACAAGTGGGATGGGTAATGCAGGCGTGGGGTATGCTTCATTAACTAACAATACAACGGGTAACTATAATGTCGGGGTAGGGTATCAAGCTGGATATAATGGATCTGTGGCATTAAATTCAAATACTCAATGTTCATTTTTAGGGTATCAATCAAATTCAAGTGTTAATGGTATTACCAATTCAACAGCAATAGGAAGTCAAGCACAAGTAGCCGCAAGTAATCAAGTAGTAATAGGCAATACTTCTGTTACTAATACAGTATTAAGGGGTAGACTTAACGTTGGTGGTGGTACATTTATACCAAAAGATAGTCTTCCCAGAATAATTACACAATCAACCAATCAATTAGTATTTGTAGATACAGCAACCAATCAGATGAAGCGTGGTGGAGATTCTGTTTTATATCCTACTTTAGATACAAGATACTTCGCTCAGGGAGGTAATTCTTATGGTACAGATTTAAATATAGGAACAAATGATGCAAATGGAGTGGTAATAAAAACAAATGGTATTAACTGGGTAAAGGTTGATGCTTCAGGATCTTTATTGGGAGGTAATGTAACAACAGGTAACTGGAAGATCGATAATACAGGAAGTGCAAGGTTCAATGGAGCCATTACTACGTCTGTTGGGACTACTACAATTACCCCTATAATCATACCTAAAGCCACCTCATTAAATACAACGCCAGTAAGTGGTGGAATTGAATTTGATAGTACTCACTTTTACGGAAGCATAAAAACTACTCGATACCAATTGGAACAACTTTCTGGATCTTATTCTCAATCTGTTTCTGCAATAAATACAGTTACAGTTACAATTGGCTCAACGCAAGCTAATAATACCTATAAGATAAACGTAACACCAACATCCGCATTAGCCGCTGTTCTATTTTACGTTACTAATAAAACAACAACAACTTTCGATGTAACGTATATAGGAGCGCCAATTACAGGTACATTGTCGTTCGATTATTCTTTATTCCCTTAACTTTATAATATAAACACATATAATGTCAAACTTTTTTACAGAACTATGGAATAGGATACAATCCGATACGCCTATCTTTTTCAAGAAAATACAGATATTAGGAGGCGCTTTAGTGGCCATGAAGGCTAGTATTATAGCTATCCCGGGTATTTCTACCGATTTACAGGCAATCGCCACACAGGCAGCAGTAGTCGGCGGCGTAATGATAGCTATAGGCCAAATGGCGTGTAAAGACAAGAATCCGCCTACCCCACCAACAATTCAGTAACCAATAAAATATACATACTATGTTATTAAAGACGTTCCTTTCCCACTTATGGGATGCTATTTCCTCTATTTTTGAAAAGGCAGAAACAGAAGTTCGAGAAATATTTCTTCCTGTAGTTATTCAAATAGTTGATGCTGCAAAAAACCTAACTGATGCCGATACTACTGATTTGATTGGCAAATTAGCAGGAAGCGCTGGTGCAGAAGTGGAAGATAAACTAAGAACTGCGTTGCCGAAAATACTTATTGAACTAAAATTGGTTGATGCGGCACTTAAAAATGATTCCCCAGATCAAATTATTGCAGCGGGATTTGCTAACCTAAGATTAAGCTCTGATGATGCATATAATGCATTTCTACACAGTATAGCGGCCATGTTATTGAAGGCCCTATCTGACGGGGAACTATCTTGGAGCGAAGCCGTTGAATTAGTTGAATTTTACTACAAAAATAAGCCAGATAATGCAGCAGCAGGAGCAACCACCCAAGATGATGGCCCCGGAGATATTCCACCAGTACAAGGCCCTGGCGGTGTCGTAACTACTCCATGATGAATAAGATAGCAAAGATATTGTTAGGGGTTGTATTGGGCTTTAATCTGGCACAATACAACCTTTGGCATTATATAGGTCACAACTTTTTCTTTTACATGGAATCCTTCCAATACGCGTTGTTATTTTATGTAATTTTAATCCTGAGCAAAGGAAAAAGTATTTGGATTGAGATATTTTGCGAATGTGGCCTGATATTTTCATTAAATGATTTGTGTGACTTATTATTCTTTAATCCAAATAAATCAGGATGGAACGAAATCTTATTTACGGGAATCGCAATTACGTACGCAGCCTACAAGATAAAAGGAAAAAGAAAATGGACAACCAAAACGAAACAGCAAACTTCTTCATAAAGTTTGGGATTTATATAGGAAGCGTAGCGTTGGGATTAGCGGCCAAATTATTTACTATTAACAACCAGAGAAAATTGCACTGGAAAGAAGTATTGATGCATACATGCGTTGCTTTTGCCGCTGCTTGGCTAGTCTGGAATGTAATGAACTACTATAAGGCTGAAGAATGGGCAAAGAATGGGGTTGCTGTAATAGTGGGGAGATTTGGAGATGCCGTTTTGATTGCAGCCTGGAAATACATAAAAATGTTGATTAATTCTGAAAACAAAGATATTATATGAGCGAACAAATATCAGTCCATAATGCCTATCCTGAATTGCCTGAAATAGAGTATAAACGGACAGCTATAGACATGCCATCGGTTATTAATTACCTGAATGGCTTGAATTTTGTTGCAGAAATAAAACGAGCCGTATATGTCATATTTAGGAATGAATCAGGTAATGGAAAGAGTGGGGTGAATAATAATTACATAGGCTTACAAGCGGACGGCGCTAGGTTAGGCTCACAGTACGATAGCATGATCGCCGGCACTTGTGTTAAAAACGAAAACATGACAGGAAAAGCGAGGCGTTTTGTTTGTTTGAAAGAATGGCAGAATAGCCTTGATATACTTATTCCTAAAATAACTGGCAGGGGCTTATATGTTGGGGGGCTAGCGCATCCATACGCAAACCTTAAGGTAACTGATCCAACGACATTTGCTAGGGCCTATTGGAAAGAATGGGTCACTGGTAATGGAAAGTCAGAACCAGATAAAGAGTTTATGGATGATATAGAATCAATGTACAACCAAGCTATGAACTTCTTTAAATAATCACTCCTATTGACTACAAAAACGACCCCGGTACTAAGAATAGTCTGGGGTCTTCCATTTCGAAAGGTATGCTCCAAATAATTCCTTAAAATAGGCATGTAAAATTGAGCGGCGTTGTTTCCTTCTTCTAATTCTTTTTGACAATTAGAATATGTCCAGGGCTCGGGGGATGATAATCTTTCGCCTAAAAAGCGAAGGCTTTCTTCAAATTTGAGAAAGTGTGCGAAGTTGAATAACTCCATCATAAGTTTAAGGTTTTGAATGAAAAAATAGCCACTAAATTTATTTTTTTTAAATAAAATTTAGTGGCTATATAAATTTCAGAAAAACCTTAAATATCGTTACCTTAAATGTAAAATCTGCTTAAATGTAGTATGAAATCAAATATAAAAGAACCAAGATTTTGTGTCTGTATAAGTGGATATTGCAAATGTACTAACTCTTAGCAAGAATTAATTTGTCCTACAAATATATACTTCTAACATCCAAAATTCCAAATTATTTTAAACTTTTTGGAATTTTATAACAATTTTTACTTCTTATCCCATCGTTTGGCAGCAGCCTTTCTAGCTATTTCAGCCCTTCTTTCAGGAGTTAACGTGTTTGCCCTTGCTTTGCCACCTTTCAGCCCCCCTAAGCGCCCCAATGCAGCGGCGGCGGCTTTTATTTCATCTTGTGGGATTATAGTATCTTCAACCTCTCCTGTAGCAATATCTACTATTGATTTTGCTCTTTGATTGGGATCGGTTGGTCTTTTTGCTTTTGCCATCAAACAAAAATACATAATCTTGCCCGGTCAAGCATCTAAAATTCAAACTGAGACACTACCCACGAAGACGTTTGTGTCTGTACATAGTCGTGTTTTTTTATTATTAAAGAGTTGTTTTGTCTATTGCTATCCCTAGTTTAAATAGGCTAATACCTTTATACGGTAACGCATATCCTTTTGACCTTAATAAGTCAATTATGTCTATAAGACTTAACTCTGGGTCTGTTAGTTGATATTTGTTTTTTAGATTACGTACTCTGAAATCGATGAAATTAATTTCATTTAGCCATATCTCTACTAGATATTTGTCGTAAACCAAAACTACTGAAAGCTCATCTTTAGATTCAATTTGCCAATGACCTGTCAGACAAGTGGATGCTACTTCTATCGCATCTTCATCTGTTATTTTGGATAGCGGAGTAAGTAGCATTTTAACGCCGCCAGGAACATCAAAGCCATCATCTGTTTTGCCGATGGCCCCTATCGGTTCATATCTGGCTGCTTTAATATTGTAGCAGCCATGATTTCTGATTTTATTGTAGCCTCCATCAATGGAAGATTTTGTTTTAACCAGTGTTCCAAAATGGACGTATACCGTTTCATTTTTTTTTATATGATGTGGCAATCCTACTATTATACCTCTTCCATCTGGTGTAATACATTCGGTATTTGGGAAGTAAAGGGCGAATATTCTCGCTATTTCTTCATTTGTTAACTGGTGTGTCATTTTTTTGTATTTTTTGTTTTAAAAATATCCCTCTCCGTATAGAGAATACAAGAGGGAACTAACCAAAACAACTGATTGTGAGACAGTTTAATGCCATTTATGCAATAGCGCATAAGCTATCATACAAGCTGCTATTACAATCAATATAAATTTTAATAAGGCACTATTATTATCGTCTGGTAGGCGTGGTGAATGATTAGCGTACATGTTATCTCGAATTTGTGTCAAATGCAATATCAGCTTCTATTAGCCGAAAAACGTCGAAATGCCACTCGAAAAGTTTAGACATTATATCATAAGAAATGGAAGAATGAAATTCTTCTTCACCTACTTTAGTTACACCGTACATACCAAATTGGTATTTAGTGAAAATCTTAACGTCCTCAATACTTCCATGTGTTGATACTGATATTAGTCGCTTTATTTCTTCAATGGGCGTAAATGTTCTACCATGAATGGTTATCGTTTTATTAAAGTCCGAAATGGGTCTAAGCGCTATTTTAATATCCTCTATACGAAACCAGTCGAAATCAGATTCCATGCTCTTAACATATCCATCCATTAGGCCAATTAGCGTATACATTGTACCCTTCCTTTCAAAAATTAATTCGTGGGGCAGGTACGGCGATAAATTAGATAAATCAAGTTTTTTCATATAAGTTAGTTTGAAATTGCTTCTTCATGGTGATCTAAAGAGTATTCAATCTTATCTTTTTCTATAGAATACATTTCTATTCCAGCCTTACTGGTAGTATCTGGTATTGGTTGTTCTGGTTCTGGTATTGCATGTTTCAACTCCCAACTAGTCCATTTCATAGCGCCTACAAATATGGCTAATATTAGCAGACTAGAGGCAATCGGATGTGTAGAGATGTAGTGCATTGTTTCATTTTATATGTAATATAAGAAGGGTTAAAAAATTAATAGCAATAGCAAGCAACACAGCCCCCGTAGCTATTATCGGGACATAATATAAATCTGCTTTTTCAAATTCTTTTGAAATAATAAGTTCACAAAAAAGACCGATTACTAGGACTGCCCAAATAATGAGCCATGTGTTTAATGGAATCATGAAATCTATTTTATTTCTTGATAAATCTGTGTTTCTGGCGGTATGTTTTCTTCATTAAAATAATCATCAATAAATTCCAAACACCTGTTACCTGTTACCTGTTACCTGTTCAGAGAATCCTTGTGAAATATAGCTAACTAATTGTGCTTCAGATACTCTGTTAAGATTTACCAGGAGGATTGAACCAAAATGATCTTTATATACTGCGTGTGTTTTGATATATCCCATTTTAGAACGGATTTGAAAGGTAAATAATAGTACAGAAGATAGCCAATAAAGCAATAGCTCCAATAATGGCCCCTCCTATCAGTATGGTGTATGTTTGTTTCTTGTTTAACGACATAACGCTTCCATTTGTTTTCGCTGATCCTTGCTAATAGACAAGCACGCATTTAGTTTATCTGCCAGTTCATCATTATTATCCCCAGATAATATCCCCATCATTCCTAAGTAAGGAGGAGTACTGGCATTACCGGCGTTGTCTAAGATACTAATATTCCCGTCTTTTACTCCCCAACAAAAAGTAGGTAATTCTACTGGCGGCATATAAGGAGCTAATATCTCCTGAAATAAAGGATGAAGCCCGGAATTGGTTTCTGGTTGTGGGCGTAATATATCGCCTAATGTGGTAAATAAATCGTTATTCATAATTTATAATATTTAATAGTTTTTTTGTTTTATTTAGTCTCTTTTAGTCCATAGATTGAAATTGCTAAATTGATATACAAACCATATTCTTTAATTTCTTCATCGCTGTAGTTCGATTCTTTACCTATTGATTCATAATTATCTTTCCAATATTCAAAGGAAAAATATTTACAACCAATGCGGAGATGAAATTTTTTATACGTGCATATAAAGTGTCTTCTCCCTTGTATTTGTAATGGGGATTGCTCCCATGCGTCACCGGATACGCATGCGTCACCGAATACCTGTGCGCCACCGGATACCTGTGCGTTACCGGATACGCATGCGTTACCGAATACCTGTGCGCCACCGGATACCTGTGCGTTACCGGATACGCATGCGTCACCGGATACGCATGCGTCACCGAATACCTGTGCGCCACCGGATACCTGTGCGTTACCGGATACGCATGCGTTA
>ERZ1292642.24-Hain-H14-01um-R1-24-length-76269-cov-52_pt1 | contig 76269 bp, 89 predicted proteins | sample MGYA00564403_ERZ1292642 | MGnify/ENA primary metagenome ERZ1292642 (study PRJEB36523, sample SAMEA6512643) | groundwater metagenome | collected 2019-01-09 | study: AquaDiva: Metagenomics assemblies of 32 groundwater samples
GCGGCGCAGTATGCCGGCCGGGGTGAAGTTGGGCAACAGGAGCCGTGGCGCAAAATTTTTAGGCCTGGCTCGATCTGAGGGGAAAGGGGTGGGTCGCGAGATGAGGGATAGAAAAGATTTTATCTATCCTACGAAGGGGCGATCGTGAAAATTTTGCTGTGGTTGCTTGCGGGTCAGATAAGGATGTTACGCGCGCGCAACGTGTAGGGGGGTGCCCCCGTCGCGCTGCGGCGAGCCTGGCGGCGGCGGTCGGGACCCGCCTCGCCTCCCGCCTCGCCCCGCCTCGGCTGTCGCCTCGCCTCCTCCCTCGCCTCGCCTCCTCCTCCGCCAGGTGCTGAGCAGGAAGGACGACGAGACCAGCTGTTCCGCCTTGCATCACCTCAGTCAGGAGATGCAGGACACCATCGAAACCCGCATGCTATCTGGGCTAGCACCTATGTTATGCGGCACCGCCACAGAATGACGTGGACAGCCGGGCCAGACAGCTGGCATTGTAGACGAAGTTGAGCAAACGCTGCGCAACGACACGAGCCCGACCAGGAGCCCAGGCCTTGCCTACCTCAACCGGTTTTTCCACGCTCGCCTCCCGTCCCGGCCCTACTCGCATAGCGGGTGAAGGTCGATCGGCTGGCGAGCTGGCCCGACCGGCCGATCAGGGCAAATCCCAGCATAATCCCCCGCCCAAACACGGTATCCAGGTACCGCACAAATCCAACGCCTAGATAGGTCAATTGGCCTGACCAATTCCCCACACAGGAACCCACATATCATGACCGACTGTCGCATTTACGCCGCCTGTCTCGCCTCCTACAACAACGGCCGCCTACATGGCGTCTGGATCGATGCCGACCAGGACGAAGACAGCATCAACGCGGAAATCCGCGCCATGCTGAAGGCGAGCCCGTACCCGAACGTCATGCGGGCCGATTGGACCTGCACCGAGTGCGGCCACGACTGGACGCGCGACGTCAGCGAATATCAGGCGGCACCGACCAATTGCCCATCGTGCGAGAGCACCAGCATCGAACGCGGCAAGCCCTACCCCAGCGCCGAAGAATTCGCCATTCACGACCACGAGGGGTTCGGGAACCTGCTAGGCGAGTACTCGCCCATCAGCGAAGTAGTTCGGCTGGCCGAGGCGATCGAGGAGCACGGCGACAAGTATGTCGGCCTGCGGAACTACGGTCTCGACCATGACGAGGCAATCAGCGCCATCGAAGAAGATTATTGCGGCGAGTACGACGACTTGGAGGATTGGGCGGCGCAAACCCTGGACGATCAGGGCTTTTTCGGCGACGTGCCTAAAAGCTGCCGCGAAGTGATCGAACGCTATTTCGACTTCAAGGCATACGGCCGGGATTGCGAAATGGGCGGCGACATCAGGACCGTCGAAGGCGAAGGCCGAAAAATCCACGTCTTCTATAACCGCTAGACCCTCCCTCAACCCCTCCAGCCCTGCCAGCGCAAGCCGGCAGGGCTTAAGGCAGTAGTAGACCCAACTAGGAACCTGCATCATGAAATCACCCATCTTCACCGGCTCTTTCTGCGGCGAGCGTATCAGCGCCGAAGTTGACGGCTTCACCTTAACCGCCCGCATCGAGCCCGACGAAGGCCACGGCGCGCCCTGGATCGAGGAAGACGGGCACGGCCCGGTCAGCGACTGGACCCGCCGCGCCAAGCGTCCTGGCGAGCGCGTGTTGTGTGAAGATCGAGGCAGCCGCCGCTATTACGACTATGCCGAGGCTATCGCCATCGCGAAGCGTGACGGCTGGGACGCCGAGCCCATCGGCACCGGCACGCCTGGAGAGAAGGCGGCGCGCGCGGTCGAGGCGGATTTCAAGCGCCTGCGCAGCTGGTGCAATGACGGCTGGACCTATGTGGGCGTCGTCGTCGCCGTCGGCCGCAACGGCATCGTGCTGGACGCCAACGCCGCATCCCTTTGGGGCATTGAGAGCGATTGCCGCGACTATCTGCTTGAAGTCGCCGACCAGCTCGCGGAGGAAGCCTTGACCGTCGGCCGGGATGCGCTGAAGTCGCTCCCCGTCACCCTGCCCGACCGCATGGTCGAAGACTACGAGCGCCGTGCCCAGGCCGAGCGGGACGCAGGCGGACGCATCGACATCGACCACGGCTTGCCGACCGTCGCCGTCACCATGTCGGACGGTTCCGAGTATTTCTTTCAGGAGCACGAAGCAAGCGAGCTGCTGGACGAGGTACCCGAGAACATCGCGGAAGAAGATTACATCCTGGCGCTGGCGCAGGGCTGGTAAGCATGGTCACCGAACAGACCGACCAGGGCGAACAGATCGTCATGCCGGGGGCGGAGCGCGTCAGCGCTCCCCCACCCGCACCGCCGAAGGCGAAGAAGCCTCAGAAGACATTCGAGAGCACGCCGCTTTTCAGCGGCTTGCCTCCCCATCAAGACAGCCTGTTCTGAGGACCGCCATGTTGCACCCCTACGAAGAAGCCGTCCTGTCCCTCCCTGAATTCTGGCTTGCCGGGAAAGGCGACTACGTCATTGACGAAATCGCCGCCATGACGCCCGCCCAGGCCGCCTTTGTGGTCGGTGCGATGGTTGAGCACTGGACCTTGAAGGAAGGCCGCCAGCACGACGCCGCGCGCCTCCTGAACGCCCTACAACGCCGCGCCGAGGAGCACGCCTGATGGACTGGCTCCTGATCATCCTGCTTGACCTGCTGACCCGCTGAAGCCCGCCAACCCTCATAGGAACCCGCATCATGCTCACCCGCGAAGAGAAACTGTCCAAAGCCGTCTCCGCCCTCCGCGCCATGCGCCGCACCTATGGAGCCCTGCACGATGGGCTTAACGACATGATCGGCGAAGGCGAAGGCCCGGCCCGCCTGACGCCCGACATGATCCCCGACGATTACCACTGGCTTGCCGATCAATTGGCCGAGTGTGTCTATGCCGACTACCTAGCCAAAACCCTGCTCGACAACCTGACAGACGAATAAACCGCCACCCTTGGACCCTCACAGCCTCGCAACCGGTATTCAGCCCGGTGCGGGGCATAGGGCATTGAGAGACCAACCAACCCAGGACCCCACATGACCGGCAAGATAGGACGGCCCAAGGGAGCCGAACAGATACCACTCCGCGAGGATATCTCCCACTGGCAATGGTGGGTCAAAGCGATGCTGGCCCGCAAAGGGATGTATCCCGAGGATCTGGCCCCACTCCTCAACCTGTCGCGTACAGGCATCACGCACCGCCTGAGCCTCCGCGCAGAATGGCCACTCAAGGACCTCCGCACGCTTGCCGATGTCCTGGACATCCCGCTTAGCACGATCATCGACAAATACCCCGACCTTCGCGCCAACCCGAACCGCTACGTCGAAACCAACCAACCCAGCTAGGAACCCACCCATCATGATCGACCGGATCCCGAACCTCTGTCACGCCGTCTCCGATGTCCCGTTCGGTGTTGAGCTGTACCAACAGGGCGTTGATTGCTTCACCGTCATCTATGGCCAGCAGGTTAAAACCCATCTGACCTACGCCCAAGCCGCAGCCGAGTACGGCAGTTGCATCATGCACGCGTTGGCCTGCGCCGGTCAGCTGGACAACACCGACCCCTACGAGGACGACGACCAGGACGAGGAGCCCGCGCCCAATCTCCTCCCCGATTGGCTTGTGAAGCAGTACGAGCAGCGCGCCCGCGCCGAGCGCGAAGACGGCGGTTCATGCTCCATCAACCATTCCATACCCACCGTGGCCGTAGTCCTGGCCAATGGCGAGACCTGGTTCTATCAGGAGCACGAGGCGCAGGCCTTGCTTGACGAGGTTCCCGACAACCTCAGCCCTGAAGACTACATCCTGGCCAGCGCACAGAGCTGGTAAGCCCTAGCGGCGGCCCAGCGCCGCCGCTCCTCCCTTCCCGATCATCTACCCTCATAGGAACCTGACCATGGCCAAACGCTGGCACTACTCCGGTGATATCAATCTCGAATACGGCGGTGTCTTCATCGACATGTCCGACTGGACGAACGACTACGCAACCGCGATCCGCGTCCAACCCTGTTCCGATGCCGGACTTCAGGACAATGCATGGTGGATCGAAGAGCTAACCATCATCAAGCCGCGCACCGAACAGGAACTAAAATCCGTTCTGGACAGCTGCAGCTGGACCATCGATCCGGAGGACGGTTCCTTGATCGGATGCGGCGGCGACGTCATGGCCGCACCGAACACCAAGCAATTCAACCTCATCATTGCCGAAGCCTGCGTCGGCTATGGCCTGTACGACCGCGAGAACTCAACCAGCATCCAAATCGGACCGGTGGACGACTGGCATGATGGCGAGACGCTGGAAGTTGACGAGAAGCTGCGCGGCAACGTCAGCCTAGAGCGCTACGTGCGTCGCAACTACCTCAGCGGCCGATAAGCCCTAGTTCCACGGCGCGGCCGATCCTGGCCGCGCCATCGCCCACCCAGGAGCACGACACATGACCCAGCACACGCCCGGCCCGTGGGAGCCGACACTTGGACAGGTCCCGCCCGAGAGCGTCTGGAACCAGCACGGTTTCGCGCGCATATGCCGCCTCTCCGATCGCTACGACAGCGGCCCGCTGTCCAACAGCACGATCACTGCCAACGCCCGGCTGATCGCGGCGGCGCCCGATCTCCTGGCGGCCCTCGAAGCGCTAGCCGAATTCATCCCCGACATAGCCCTTCACAACACGCAGGCCATGATGCGGCGCGACACAGCCATCAACCTGACCATGGCCGCACTGGCCAAAGCCAAAGGCGAGTAAGCCCTAGTTCCACGGCGCGGCCGATCAGGCCGCGTCATCCCACCTATCAAGCAACGCACCCAGGAGCATGACCCATGACCAGCAACCCGCTCGACATCGACGAACAGATAGAACGTATCCGCCGCGCCCGCGAGGAGTCCGACAAGTTCCACGCCGAAACCCGCAAGCTGATCGCGGAAAGCGACAAGTTCCACGCCGAACAGCGCAAGCTGATCGCCGAGGCGCAGAAACACGGCATCGACAGGTGGCTTGCCCCTATCATAGCATTCACCACCATGATCGGAGTTCTGGTAGCGGCAACCGCGTCGGTGATTACCCTGCTGAGGTTCGCACCCTGAACGCTACCATCACGCCCGCTTGGTGATCGGAATGATGTTGTCCTTCGCGATATCGGCAAGGTCTGGCGGCGCTTGCAAGCCGAGTTGCCCCATGACGTTCCGAAGCTGTGCTTCAAGCTCTGGCAAAGTCATCGGGGCCGACTTGTTGGTTTGCTCGATCTTGTCGGTCATCAGGCCGAGGAGCTTCGCTTTCAGGGTGATGGCGCCCGTGGCCGCCGCAGCGGCGCGGTCTTCCATCGCCATCGCCCGCACAAGCTCTGCCTCGCGGACCGCGTCGGCGACGCTGTACGCCGCAGCATCGCGAGCCCGTTCCCGGATACGCCCTAGTTCCGCCTCTACCGCCGCGTCGCGCGACAGCTCCCAGGCTCGGCGCTGGATCTCCTCTGGCCGCAGACGCTCGCAGTTGTACGCGTTCTTGTAGGCATCGATGTAACTCAGGTTATGGGCCGTGATGCCGGTCACGAACAGCTGCTGGTGCCGCGTCAACCCCGTCACGGGATCCCGCCGGCCTTTCCCGTTCCCTGGTCCCTGTCCCGGTTTGCACCCACGCAACCCCATGCTCTCACTCCTAAGCCCTAGTCCCAAGCCGAGAGATATATACGCGCTTCTGTTGCGCAACAGTAGCCTACAATGACATCAACCCTAGCTCCGCCCTCGGGAAATCCCTCATGCCCCCTGTCCGCTTCCTTGTCGAACTGACCGCGTTCCTGTCCCTGGTCGCAGGGCTCTTCTCCATATGCATAATCATAGGATACTAACCAATGCTGGCCGTCATGACCCACACACCCGCACACGAACCGCTGATCGCTTCCGTCCCCATGACGGTGACATTCGTGTCCGAGACCAAGAAGTTCGCCTTCCTGGCCCGCCACGACACCGGGGAGTCGGTTTACGTCTCACCCATGCTGGCCGAACAGGCCGGGCTTGACCGCAAATCCGCCGGCCGCGTCCTGGTCGCCACCATCGCCGCCAACGTCGACGACGTCGGGGCCAACAGCTCTACGCCGTGGCGCGTCATGAGCTGGGAGACATCAGCGCGTGATGCGCCCCGCCTGGTTGAGAACGAGGTCGATATCCTACGCGCCGATCTGGAAGAAGCCCGCCGCGCGATCGACCAGCTGCGCCTCGCGATCGACCGCGCGCTGGCCCGCCTGAACTGACTGCGGCCGCCTATTTCCCCCGCCGGGGTGTTCCTGGCGGGGTTTTTTGCGTGGAACGTACTGGAACAAGGGAACGTCGGGAAAACGTCCCGCAGAAACCCCTAGGGAGAAACTGAGGTCTTTGTCTTTTCCCTTTAAAGACAAAAGACAAAGACATTTCCCTATAGGGTTTATTCCTCTATTCGACCCGTTCCATACGGTCCATAGAGGATAGAGGAGAGAAAAGCTAGGAGACATGCGGGTTTTGATGGAACGTACCATGGCACAAAGGTAGCCGATGGAACGGCGTTCCATAGCCCTAAAACGGTCATACAACGGCCTGCGCCCTCGGGACTTTCTCTGAGGCACGTGACTTCCGCGCAATTTAAATTCGCGATTAAATCCTTAGACGCAATAGTAAGTCGCGGCGTTTTTGGCCCAAGCGCGGGACTTCAGGCCGACTCAGGGTAATTAGCCCTCCTAAGTCCGAGATAAATCCGTCAGTCGCCGGCATAATTGACCGATCCTACCCGCCCAGGAGCAAAAAGTGCGCGCTAGACACACCGACCGTAGACGGATTTACGTCATTCTGTCCGAGAATTGCGGCACGAAAATAGGCGTCTCGGCCGACCCGGCATCCCGCGCTGTCACTTTGGGTAAAGAAGGCGGCGGGCGCTGTCGTGTTCACTTTCAGACTGATCCGCACCGTAATGCTTTTCTGATCGAAAAACTCGCGCACCATGCCCTGGCTTCCAGGAAGCTACGGGGTGAGTGGTTTGATATATCCGTGGATGAAGCTGTCGCTGCCGTCCGCGAAGCCGTAGGGCAGGTTGTCTCTGGTGATTTGCCGGAGTGGGTGCTGGCTCATCCCGACGGCCGCTCTTACCGCGCCAGTATCCGAACCCAAGCCGCAGGCATGGTGACCTTGTGCTTGCGGGTTCCTGTTGAAATGGTGGACGAGTTTAAGGAGCGGGCCGCCCTTGCGCGGAAATCCGTAGCCGACATCGATCCCCAGGCGAGACGCAACGCCGACCTTCTGGCAAAACAGCAAGAGGCGCGGGCGGCGGCGCGGGAGAAAAAGCAGTTGGAGCGGGCACGCGCTGATGAAGAACGACGCACCGCTATAGAGGAGTTATCAACCAGGCCCGGTCGGATCGGAAAAGCCACCATACATAGCCTGCGAGCCGCCGAACGAATGCGTAAGCTGCGCGCCCGGCGTAAAGTCGCTTCAACACCCGTTGTCGAACTCGTAACCAGAAAGGAACCCACCCAATGATCGAGATCCTGGTTCTGGCCTTCAAAGTCCTGACGTCCGTCGTGATCGGGCTGGTGGTCTGCGCTGTCGGCGCGTGGATCGGCGAGCTCATCCGCAGATGGCTCCGCTGACGCTTAGCCGAACGGATAGGACGACAAGACAACCTAACACTGCGAAAAGCCCGCGTGCTAGTGATAGCACGCGGGCTTTTGTCGATCGGCGTAGCGCACCGGGCGGGTGTGTCCCCATCCTGATCGACAAATCTAAGGAACCCATTAACATGCCCGAGTGGTTCGACACGTTCCGCCTGATCGCTCTCGCCATGATCTGGATCGGCTTCCCGCTTCAGGTCTGGTCGATCTGGCGGAGCAACAGGCTGTTCAAGCGCTGGGAGGAGAACGAGACCCGCCGCCTGGCGCGCTGGCAACAGGATATGGAAGACGCCGGCAAGCTCCGCGAGGAAGCCTACAATTTGAGGGCGCAGGCCGAGGTCTCCTTGGCGATGGCGCGCCGTCAGGCGAACATGGCTAACATCCGTCAAGATCTGGCCGGCGGCGACCCGTGATACACTGGCCGCAACGCCTGTGGTCGAAGCGCTCGGCCCACCCAAACGGGGGCGGAACGCGGAACCGTCCGTCTGGAGGCCACCAGGCGGGCGGGACGCGGATCGGATGTGGCTGCCGCCCTCTTGGGCGTAGTCTCCTCCCCACCCGACCCGCGCTTGAACTCACATCGACACAGCATCCGTTGATGTGAGCGGCGACCCTAGATCCCGTCTATCCGGCGGTCAAGGTCTGAAGGTTCGCGGGATCCGTCCGTATTACTGCCGATCCTGAAACGACCGTAGCCTGCTTGCAGTTTAGAGCCAGTCCAGTTCCAGCAGCCCGCCGCATTGCCGAGCATGGACACCTTTGACCAGAAGAGAACTTCCTGCTGTTCCGTAATCTTCACGCCGACACCTGCATTGTCGTCTTTATAGCGGCGCCGATTGCGCCGGCGCGATACACCCTCACACGAGAAATATACCTCTGTGAGGAGCGTGGAACGAGGGGGTAAGAGGAGCTGGCGACGACAATACCGTTCCGCCATTCTGCGCCGTTTTTGTCCTGGACAAGAACGTCATAAGTACCGTTGGCGACAGGGGCCGTTGCCACATCGGCCGCCCGGGTGACGGCGGCTGACCCCAGCGTCAGGATCGGCGACGTGGCGAAACTCCCCTGCTCCAGCTGCGGTGCGCCAAACCGCAGGGTCACGTCCACCGCGCCGGCAAAGGTGGTCGACAGGCGGCATTGCGTGCTGGTGGCGCCCGTCGTCAGCGTGCGGGTGGACTGAACGCGCTGCGTCCTCAGCGCCGCCGATGTCGGCGTGATGTTCCCCGGCGTCTGATTGGTCGAGCCGTGCTGGTATGTCCGCGTCTGGACGCTGGTAACGTTCGTCAGGCTGCCACCGGCCAGCTTGACATAGACGCTGCTCGTCCAGGCCTGCCCCTCGGCGGCCACGGTGGTGCCGGTTGCGTCGATGCTTACTTCCAGGGTGCCGGTGGCGGTCCCGGCATATCGTATGTCCAGGTATGGCAGGCCGTTTTCCGTCCCGCTGCCGACAACGCTTGTGGTGATGCCGGCCAGCGAGCCGACACCCCAGCTGGTCGGCAGCACCCCAGCCGCCGCCCCGGCCATGCTGTTGTTGCGAATGCTGTTGGTCCTGGCTTCCTCGATCAACAAACCCCTGGCCGTAAGGGTTGCCGGGTCGTAATCGAAGCGCGGTTCATTCGTCGCGACGGTTTCCAGTACTCCCGACGCATTGAACCGTGTCGCCGGAGATGCCCGCGTGAAGGTGATGCGGGGATCGAGGGTGCCGCTCAGGAAGTTCAGGTCGAGCGACGGCGCCTGCGCCAGCACTGCGGCGGAGCTGGCCGAACCGGTCAGGCCAAGGGTCAGGCCGATATACATCTACGAGATCGACAGCAAATTGGTCGCCGAGGTACCGGTCGCGCGAACCCGGCTGACACGGACCGGCAGCAGCGAGCCCGCCGCCAGGTTGGAGAAGGTTACCGTCGCTCCCGACAGCATGACCACCGACACGTTCCCGGCACCGCCGATATACAAGCTCCGGCTCACGACCCCGAGATCGGTGCTGTCCGATGGCGTCACGACCTCGGCATGCTCGGCAGGAAAGTTCAGACCGGCGGCCGACTTGGACGCGGCGGAGGAGAAATCATTGCGGGCGGGCATGGGCGCGATCCGGGATTGTTGGCCGATTGTTGCGCAACAATAGGCTGTCTAGCCAACAGGCACAATTATTTTGGCCAGCTGACAATAATGCCTGACATTCTCCACGGATAAATCCGGGAGGTTCTCTTTCTTGCTACGCCAACCTCTGAGGGTTGGTTTCACGTACGGAGTTCAGGGCTGTGCCAGGCAGCCCGTACGGCGGAGCGGAAATGTCCTCTACAGACACCCCTTTGCTTGGCTCCACAGCACAGAACATGCCGACGTATCCACCGATATTTCTAGCGGCGTTTCCGTCTGCATGTTCGTGTTTTTCGCAGTGTGCGCAGTAGAAATCATGCCTGTTCCGAACACCGATCCGACCGCACGCATGATGGGTCTTGCTGGTATAGGGCGCCGGCATCTTCTCGACCGCTACGCTGCTCAGTTCCGACTTGTAGAAGACGAAGGTTTCCAACTGAAAGAACGGCCAGTAGTCCCGGTTCTTGCCGTTGTCCGACTTGGTCGTCTTTCTCTGCTTGGAGTTCTGGCGTATTCCGGACAGGTCTTCCAGACGGATGCCGCATCCGGAACGCTTCGCCAGCCCGACGATCCGCTTCGAGATCGTGTGGTTGATATGCGTCACCGTGCGGCGTTCGCGCTGCTCCATCTTCTTCACGGCCCGGCGCTTGCCGAGCTTCTGGAGCTTCCTCCGGCGCTTGGCATTTTCGCGCCGAAGGTGCTGGATCTGTTTGGCCTGATAGAAGACGATCCGTCCGTTGTCCGGTAACGCCGCGACGGCTGGGATGTTCTGCCCCCGGTCAACGCCGATCCATTTGCCCGTATCCACCGCGTCAGGAACCTCCTTGGACACGGAAATCAGGGCATACCATACGCCACGCTTCGACCGGGACAGCTTGATGCTGCCCGGCTTTGCTGTGCCGTTCAGAACCGCGTCCAGCCACTCTCCATGAACAGACGCGTCAACTTGGAGCGGCACACGTTTCTTAATGCCGCGCACAACCCCGAACGAGACGCTGTAGGTGTCGCCAACCTTGTGCAGAGTCCAGTTCTGGTTGTTGGTTTCGAGCGGCAGGCTCTTGAACTGCTTCACCTTGGTCTTGGCGTTGGCGTTGCGGATCGTCTGGTTGATCCACGCCGAGCCGAGTTCGACATCCTTGAAAGATGCGGTCGTGAGCGCCCGCCGATCCTTCTTCGGAACAGCGAGGACCCGGTTTGCCAAGTCGGTGTTGACATCCTGCAACCGTGCAAACTCCGCCGCTTTCGACTTATTCAGTCGATGAAACGCCAGCTTGAGGGTTTTGGTCGCGGTTGCCATGTGGGGAGCCTACAGTATCTTGCACCAATGCGCAAGATACGTTTACAGCACAATTTCGTAAACGAATTCGTATATGCTGGAGTGAACTTCAACCTCACGCTCTCAGGATTGAGCACTATGACTCCCGGTCCCTGGTCCGTCGGACGCCTGATGGGCGGCTTCTGCATCAAGAACCCCCGCCAGGTCATCATCTGCGAGATGCGCGGCTCCCAGCTGCCCCATCCCGAACACAAGCGCAACGCCGAGACGATCGCGGCACTGCCCGAGCTGGTCGAAACCCTGCGCCTGGCCGAAGTATACTTCGGCGACCTTCCCAGCTCGGATAAGGCGGCACTCCGGATTCACGGTAAGATCGTCCGTGCTCTGGTCAATGCCGGTGCCGACCTGGCCGACCAGGACGAGGATGCGGCTTAGGGTTTGTTCGCCCGGGCGGCTTCCTGAACCTGCCGAAGACGCTCTTCAGAGTCATGTTCCAGATCGATCAGGCGGTTATCGGCCTGATCGAGCGAACGAATGATCTCGTCCAGTTTGGCGTTCATGGCCGCCTGGTCTCTGTTAGCCGTGCCCTGGATCAGGAAGACCATCAGGAAAGTAATGATCGTCGTGGTTGTGTTGATTAGCAATTGGTACAACTGACTATCAAAACCAACGAAGAAGCCGCCGATGATCCAGACCACGACGATCGTCAGCGCCGCGATGAACGCCTGCCAACTCCCGGCAAGACATGATGCCCTTCGGCTGAGTGCGGCAAACTTCTCCATCATGACTCCGGCCATATGGCTTCACGTGCCGCCTCGCGTTGCGCCTTTTCCAGCTCGTCTTCGGAAGCGCCGGTCAGGCGCATGAAGCTTAATTTGGCCTGCAAGACGTTTCGGCGTAGATGAATGACACGGCTTTTGGCCCCGGGAGCCGTTGCGTCCTCGATCTCTTTCAGAGAGTCGATCCAGCTGTCGATGTTGGATAAGACAGCGCGCATCAGCCGGTCAGATGGCATCCGCTGGGTCAGTGAGTGCGGAGAAGACCAGCTCCGGCACAACGCTGCGCCGGAGCCGGAAGTATGCAGGCGGGTAACCTGGCGGGAGATGTCCACACTCTGCACTCCTATCTCTGTCAATTGGTTAATGCCGGCATTTTAAACATACCACGGCCAACAGTCTGTACGGGCTTTTACCGATTGATGAGGTAATCCAACGGGTTGGGAAATCTGCGCCGGCGCTGACGCCAGGGGCTTGACCGCGACATGTTGTCGGATCCATGCTGCCGACCCCGATGTCACGTTGCGCAACAATGACCAGGCGCACATACGAAAAACCCCGCCGAAACCCGGCGGGGTCTGTCGCTTAACATACCAACCCGCGTAACGGCGCGGGGTCGAGCGCGTGGTCGTTCTGGCCGCGACAATATATTGTGCCTCGGCCCCCGCTGTCTACGCCATATTGTGCGGAGACATGTTCCCTTGCCAGTCCTCCCTGCCCAGCCCGTCAAGATCTCGAAAGCCGACAACCTGCACTCGGTGCAGTGGGGCAGTCACCAGCTGGCACTTCAGGCCCTGCTCGCCTGGATCTCCAAGCTCCGGGTCGGCGATAAGAGCCAGGGCGAGGTGTGGGCGCCGGCCACGCTGACGGCCAAGCGCCGACTGGCCAGCAATGTTGAGGGCACCGACCTGGCGGTGTTCGACAGCGACGCCGGCCATACACTGGAGGAGCTGAAAGCCGCCTTCACCGCCACAGGCTGGTACGCCCGCATCATCCCCTCCTCCAGCTGGGGCACGACCATCACCGAGGCCAGCGAGGATCATTTCAACGAGTGGGCGGCGGCCCAAGGGGAGAACGGAACACCCGAACGGTACTTGATAGACGTACTGAACAAGATGCCCGGCGTGGCCAAGGGTGCCACGATCCTCAACCGGCTCTCGGTGCCGAAGCCGTCCAAGAACGGGCAGAAGCTGAAACGCCACGTGATCCGCTTCAAGCATCAGCCGTGCGAGAAGTACCGCATCGTCTGCGTCCTCAAGACGCGCTACGACCTGTCGACGGCGGCCAAGCGGCGGCAGTGGAAGAAGCACTACGACGCGATGATCGACGTCGTCGGCTTGCCGCTCGACCGCAGCACGGGATCGCCGGAGCGGCTGTTCTTCCTGTCCTACCTCTCCCCCGACCGGATCGACAAAGCCCGGCCTCACCAGGCCGAGATCGAGGGCGGGCATATCGATGTGACGACGCTTCCCGAACCGGCGCCCGGCAAACGGACCAAGCGCGGCTACCGCAGCTTCAAAGATGATCGCATCGAAGGGCGGGGATCGGACGACGAGCCGATCGACTACATCTGGATCGATCCCGAAACCGGACAGGAGATCAATCTCCGCGCCCTGGCCGCCAAGGGCGGGCTCCAGCATCTGGAGCTGGTCGACGCGCTCCAGGAGAACGGCTGGCCGCAGGACGATCGCGGCGAGCAGGACGGCAAGTTCCACATCGAGTGTCCGTTCAACCACGAGCACACCCGCCAGGACGACGGCGGCACCTTCGCGTTCAACGCCAAGGATTTCGCCCGCACCGGCATGTCCGACCTGAAACCGGGCGCCGGCATCTACTGCAATCACAATTCCTGTCAGGGGCGCGACCGCCTGGAGTTTATCCTGGAGCTGCTGACCCGGGGCGGCCTGACCACGGCCAACCTGCTGGGTGCCGGTGAGGCGGCCAGGACCAGGCAGCTGGAGGAGGATTTCGAACCGGTCGACCCCGACCTGGTCGTGCTCCGGCCGCTGGTCAAACCGAGCGTGTCCTGGACCCGCGACCAAGTGATCGCGGAAGCGTCGAGGCTTCGCCGGCTGAAGCGCGAGAAGCCCGATCACTTCGACGAGCTCAAAGCCGGGTGGGACGCGATCGACACGATCACGAAGGCCGAGCTGGAGCTGTTGGTCGACCTGGCCGCCGACGAGACCGACGACGACCCAACCGACCCGAAGGATCCCAAAGGCTCGAAGGGCACCTCCGGCGGGTTCGACAAGCGCTGGCGCGAGAGGCTTGCACGTAACAAGGATGGCAGTCCGGCGCCCACCACCAGCAACATAGCTCTGGCGCTGGAGCATGGGCTGATGCTGGGATGCGGCGTGGTCGCCTACAACAAACTGAAGGATCGGCTGGAGATCCGCGACCCAAAGCTGCTGCCGTGGGCGAGGCCCGATGAGGAGCCGCGACCCTGGACCGACAACGATGACACCGAAGCTGCCATCAGGATTGACCAGCTGCTCGGCGGCCAGGTCATCCGGCCCCACACCGTCACCCCGATCATAGAAACCCTTGGCAAGCGGGCGGCCTACCATCCGGTCCAGGACTATCTCAACGGTCTGCTGTGGGATGGCATCCCAAGACTCGACACCTTCCTGATCACCCACGGCGGCGCCGACGACAACGCGTTCAACCGTGCCGCAACCGCCAGGACGCTGATCGCGGCGGTGGCGCGGGCGATGCGGCCGGGAGCCAAGGTCGACACGGCCCTGATCCTGGAGTCGACACAAGGTTTCCGCAAATCCACCCTGTTCTCGGCGCTGGCCGTCCATCCCAGCTGGTTCGCCGACAATCCCGGCCAGTTGGGCGAGAAGGCGGCGGCCGAGATGGTCGGCACGCACTGGCTGGTCGAGATGGCCGAGCTGGCCGGTATGAAGAAGACCGATCTCAATCACGTCAAAGCCTTTTTGTCCCGCCAGTACGACAAGTACCGCCCCGCCTACGGCCGGCGCGTCGTCGACTATCCCCGCCAGTGCGTCATGGTCGGCACCGTCAACGGCGAGACGACCGGCTACCTCAAGGATCTGACCGGCAATCGCCGGTTCTGGATCATCAAGGTCGGCCGGATCGACTGGAGCTGGGTCACCGACTACCGCGATCAGCTGTGGGCCGAGGCCAAGCACCGCTACGACGCGGGCGAGCGGTGGTGGTTCGACGATTTGGAGGAACAGGAGCTGATCGCCGCCCAGCAGGAAGCGGCGGCGGCCAGGACGGCCGAGCCCGAACAATGCGAGTCGGTGCGCCGGTTCCTTTCCCACAAGCCCGGCGTCTCCGGCCACGACCGCGATTTCCTGGACGGCTGGGTGCCGCGCTCGGTGCCGCTGACCGTCATTCCGTCCGCAACGTTTTTCTGGAACGCGCTCGGCAAACCGACCCGGGACATCACGTTCAGCCACAAACTCGCGTTCAACCAGGCCATGCAGGCCATGGGGTGGGAAGTTCACCAGGTTCGATCGACCAACGGTCACCCGCTGGGACTGGAGCGAGGATCCCGCTTCTACGTCAACGCCGAGGGTGCGGCGGCACACAAGGAAGGCCGGCTCATCACCTGGCTGGCGCACCAGGCGCGCATCGGCGCCGTCGCCGGCATGCCCAATCCCCTCGAAGGAATGGATAAGATCATCATCCTTGAGGATCGCAAGCCTAAGCCGAAGAAACCTGAGAAACCCGAAAAGGATGATGACGATCAGCCGGCCAAGCCGCTATAACCCGTCCCGCAAACCACTGGGCTCAACCTTTCAAGGGAGGCCCGGCGATCAAGGTCCGGGACTGGCGGCACTACTGGCGTGGTGTCGCCTGTTTCGTTCTCAAGGCGGCGCAAACCTCCCGATGCCCCGCTTCCGCCTCTTCCCATGTGCAGTAGCGGTACATCTCCTCGTCGGCGGACGTACCTGGTTTGAATACTATCGTCTCGAACAACACCGGCAGCCCTTCGGCGCCGAAGCTGTGGTCGAGACCGAGGAAGACGGTGCTGATCTCCCGGCCGGCGACTTCGTCGATGGCTACGCGCCGGAGGTCGATGTTCTCCATAAACTCAGCCCACTTCATCCTGTCGTGGCAGACGACAGGCTCGCGGCCGTCGAGGATGTAGTATTGCGGCTTCATATACTTATCCACAATCTATCCACAGTTTCATCCACAGTCGCTGTGGATAAGCCACTTCGACCGCATACGCTTTTCAATCCAGAGATCCAGATCCTGGCGGAGATACAGCGGCGTTCGGCCGAAATGGTGGACGGGCGGCCCGCCGCCGACCGTCACCATCTTGGAAAGGGTCGAGGTCGCGCAGGCTATCCCGCGCGATCTGAGGTATTCGGACGCCTGGCTTCGCGACAGGTAGGCGATCGGTTCATCCGGCATTGCCGCTTCTCCTGCGCTCCAGCCATTCAAGGATCTCCGCTTCCAGCCATACAACCCGGCCGGGGCCGAGGTGAACGCTGCGGGGAAACTCACCCTTCTTCTCCAGGCGCCGGATGTGCTGTTCGCTGTAAGGGATCAGGGAGCGCAGCTCCTTGCCGGTTAGCAGCTTGGGTATCGTTGGTGTTTCTGTCATGTCACCCCGGCTTGACCAGCTTATCAATCTCGGAAAATCTCTCCGATGCCCTCATGGTTTTTCCATCGCTGGTGTCGATGAAGGTGCCAATCCCTCCATATGTCGGCATATAGCTGACGATGTGATCGATGTTTACGCAACAAGGGCGCTGTTCGCCGTCCTCTGGGTCGACGTGGGTTACTTGGATGAATTTTCTCAAGGTACTCTCTCCTCGATATCGAAGTTCACGCCGCCGTACGCGGCGTTGACGGCGTGCGTCAGGTAACCCGGCTGGTACTTGGCGTAAACCTTCTCGCATATGGCCAGCGTGTTGCCCAACACACGGCTGATGTCGGTCAGCGGTACGCCGCGCATGCTGGCATGGCTCGCCCAGGTGTGGCGCAGGACGTGCGGCGACACGTCGTCCAGTCCTGCCTTCCGGCACGCCCGGTCGAACACCGACCGGATCGGGCCGTCGGTGTCGAGCACGTAGCCGCTCGTCCGCTCCTCATAAGCCCGCTCCAGGATCGGTAGCAGCTGGTCGGAGATCGGTACCTGGACGCGGCGCTTCTTGGTGACCACGAGATCCGGATCGCGGAAGTCGATCATCCGGCGCTTGAGATCCACCCTGTCCCACTCCAGGCCGAGGATCGCATCTCGCCTGGCGCCGGTGAAGAGCGCGATCCACAGGAAGCGTTCGATGCGGGATAGGCGCGGCTCTTCCTCTTCCTGGCGAATGGCCTGCGCCGCCCGCAGCAGCAGTTCTATCTCCTCGTGCGACAGATACCGGTCGCGCGGCTCTCCTCCCGGCGGAAGCTTGATCACGGGCAGCTCGTCCCTCTTCACGACTTTGTGATCGATGGCGTGCGCGAGCGCCGCCTTCAGAATGCCGAGCTCGCGGCGGACGGTCGCCGACTTGACCGGTCTGTCTCCCAGTAGGCCTTTCAAGCGTTTTCGCGTGTATGTTGACACGTCACCGGTCGTGAGATCCTTGGCTTCGATAAATCCAAGACCTTGTTTCATCCAGTTTATATGACAGGCAATCGTCGCCGCACTCTGTACGTCGCAGGCGTGGTCGTTCCAGTATCTATCAAGTATCTGACTAATCCGCGATCCAGCGGAACGTTTCTTGGCAGTCTTGGCGGGGACATCGCCGTCCGCCCAATTGCGTAGAATGAAATCCGCCTCGGCTTTGTCTCTGCTGCCGGTGCTTTTCTGTCTTGTCTTACCATCTTCGGTCCACTGAACTTCATAGTAGCCCGACCGGTTAAGCACCAGGCGTGGCCCTTTGTTTGGACGGCCCATTAGCTCACCGTATCTGGAAGGTTGTCGAAAATATCGCCCAACTCTTCGATACTAGACGACGCGTAGACAGGCTCCCGCACTGGTTCGGGGGCACGACTCTCCTCTTTCTTTTTCGGGAGAGTAAGTTTCTCTCTTTTCTGAGTCGTCTTATAAAGTTTTTCAATAGTGTTAGTTGTCGTACTAGATCGATCTGGTTCTTTAGGCACGGGAGTAAGTCGGTCCTCTTCTTTCTTCGAAGGAGCCGGATGCATTTCTGGACGCGGCGAAGGCGCAATCACGTCGCGGTAAGATGCGAGCAAGCCAAATATTTGATAGGCGAGGGGAACAGGTAATAGCTTTTCCATCTTCACTAAAACGTACTCATGTCCTGGTGTGCCCACAATACAAAAGTCCGGATCCGATCTATCCACGGCTTGAGCTGTAAGGCCGGGTGCCAGTTCTTCTTTAGTCATGTCGAGTGCCTTCGCGATTGCCGTCAGATTTTCATCATCGGGAAATTGCCGGCCGTTTATATAGTTGGAAATACGGTCGCGCTTGAAGACGATTGTGTGTCCAGTCGCTTCGTCCACGGTCTCGCCGAACGCGCGCCGCGCCAGGTCGGATTGCTTCCAGCCGCGTTCAAGCAGCAGCTGCTTGAGGCGCCGCGAGAATTCCTGCTCCCTCAATCGCCGTGAATGCTTCTCAAAGGTGGTCGTGCCTGCCGCCGGCGGCAGGTGACGCTTCTGGTTTCTGGACATGGGTTGAGCTCCAAGAGACGGCCACTAGCGGGTTTCCTCTCGGTCTGTCGGCCGAGTTTAGCGACAGAATGTCGTTTTTAGCCAACTCTTGTCAACCGACTCACCGGCTATTCCAAGCATTAGATGTTTCGCCATACGAGATAGCCGAGCGATTGGGACGATTTGCAGCGGGCATACCTAGTATGTGCGAAAGAGGGGACGGGGCGCGCCTCTTTACCCTGTTTTGCACTTGCGTCACACAACCTTCACGAATGACACTCCTGCCGTCTGGCCTATTGGGTGAACTAGGGTTATTGTCCGGTTGTTGGCCAACTATCGGTTCTCGCCGACCGAAGGCTGAACAGCAGGGGAATGAGGCCTGGTGGGTCCGACGTGGGACGTACGACGAATTATCGATGCCGCCGGCGGCATACAGTCGTTCTCGAAAGAGTGCGCTGTGCGTGGCTGGAGCATCACCCCGAAGTCCATTCTGAAATGGCGGGAGCGATCGAGCATTCCGAGCCACGGCCTGGCCGCCGCGCTGCTCGTGATGCGGGATCGTGGGCACCTGCCGGATCTTTCAACCTTCATCCATACATCGGTACGCCGTCCTGGAGGGCGCGACCAGGGCGGCCAGGGAGAGAACGATCAATGAGTACGATAAGCGACGAGTACCGTAAAACGTGGCTCGCCTGCGCCATCCTGTCGCATCCCGACCGGAACCGGAGCGACCAGACCCGAGACATTCAGTGCCGCGCCGCCGTCTGGCTGTGTAATGTCGTCGACCACTCCAGCCGTCCGCAGCTCCGTCATCTGGCGATGAACAAGCTGATCGAGATATCCCAGGAACTCGGCTACGACCTCATCCTCTCATCCGACAGCGCCCGCGTCACAGGCCTGACCCGAGTCGGGGCGACCCCCGACAATCCTCCCGACTACGAAGTCAAGACGGCGCGGCAGTGATCATCGCCGGCGTCGACCCTGGCACCAGCCCGACGATCGGGATCATTGATTCCGAGTCGGGGCGGATCTCCGTGTTCGACGAGCTGTCGGCCGCGACTCGGATCAACGGTCGGAACACCTCCCAGCCGGTTCCGGAGCTGATCCGATTCGCACTCGAAGAGTCGGGTGTCGATCTGGTGTGCATCGAGCATGTCTGGATGCGCCCGACCGGCGGTGCGGCGGCGCAGGGTGCCGTCTCCCAGGCCAGGCTGGTCAGCTCGATGCACCTGGTTTGGGGTGTCGCGGTCGGTTTGGGTATCCGAGTGGCATTGGTAGTACCCGCCACCTGGAAGCGGCATTTCCATATGCGGGGCGGGGAAAAGGAGGACAGCCGGCTGAAATGCCTGTCCGTCATTCCCGAGTCGGCCCCGTTTCTGATGAGGAAGAAAGATCATAATCGTGCCGAGTCGCTGCTGATAGCCCGTTATGGGCTGGATCTCTACTCCCACCAGGCCGCCGCCTGATGTACGGCTGCGAACATTCATGAGGGAAAATCCGATGACCCACCGCACGCTCCAGTTCTTCAGCTACCAGAACACGTCGCCCCGTCTCCAGGAAACTTCCAAGCGTTTTCATGAGCTTGCGGTCTGGATCGCCGAGACCCTGCCGGCCAATATCGAGCGGGACGTGGCGCTGCGCCGCCTGCTGGAGAGCCGCGACGCCAGCGTGCGCGCGGTCATATACAAAGAGCCCACATGATCGGGGTAGACGGTGCCTGTCGTCTACCCTCGACGAAGTTGGGCGACTCAGATCTTGCGCGCCGCCAGAATCTAGATCACGATCCTCGGCACCTTTAACCCAGGGATTGTGAAAGCAATGTCCTAAAACAGAAACGCCCGGCATGGGCGAACCAACACCGGGGCGACATTCCGAGCTTGCAACACGGATTATCTCCCGGAAATCGAGTCAGAGTCAACCCGGCATTTTTCCGGGAACGCTGATGGTTTGCCTTTTGTCGGGCAGGAGATGCCCGATGCTGAACCTGAAACCGAACCAGTGGGCCGTTTTGTTCGACGCCATGCGCGCCGATCGGATCGCCAAGCACTTCACGTTGACCGCGATCGACGAGCTGATCTGGCGGACGCTCCACTACACCTTCGAGAACCACAAGACCGGCGCCTGCTGGCCGTCGCTGTCGACACTGGCCAAGCACGCCGGATGCTCCAGGCGGACCGCCAGCACGTCGATCCAGCGGCTTCGCAAAGCGGGTTGGCTTCGGTGGCAACGGCGCTGGATCCGGCTGAAACGCGGCCGGTTCAGCCAGGCGCCCAACGAGTATGAGTTGAAAATCCCCCGGCGCTGGATCCGCAGCATTCAAGAGTGCAAAGCCTGCGCGAGAACCACAAGGCTATTTATCCACATAGGAACAGCGCACCTCATGCGACCCAAGAAAGGGGTGGAGACACCACAGAAGATCGAGCCGCCGCCGCTCTTACCGGCGGGTTATGGGCATAACCAGCTGCACCCCGATGCTGATCCGTACATAAACGCAAAGCTGGCTTCCATGCTGAAACTGTACGAAGAGCGGGAAGAAGCGAAGAACATACCCAGGAAGGAATGAATGATGAAAACACCCAAGTTTGCGGCAAACCAGGGCGAGCTGAATGACGAGGAGTACGCCGTCAACCTCGACTTTCTGGAAGACTCGCTCCGCAAACATGCTCTGACGCTCGGTCGCCAGCTCGGCTTCAGTAACGACGATGCCTCGTCACACTGTCTGGTGCGGGCAGTCTACACCCTTCTGATCGCATTGCTCGAACAGATGGACGATCATGACTTGAGGGAAGAGGTGATCCTTAACGTGCGGATGGATCTGGATGATCTGGAGAAGATGGACACACCGAAACCTGACTCTGAACAGAACTTTCACTGAAGGACGCCGAATGCACTACGTCTATGATCTGGACGGTTTCAGGCTCGTCGAGACGGGTATGGAACTGTATGACGGCGACAATGTCATGGACGAGCACGGGACCTCGCCGGAGGCGGCGGGGTGGACGCATCTCTACAGCTACGGCACGGATCCAGAGACGCGGATATGCGTCTACCATCAGGAAGAGGATCCGGATCGCGGCCTGTATGTCGTGGTCAGGGATCTCGCCCATAGAATCTATAACTGCATCGTCACGCCGCGCGCCTGGCCGGTGTTCTACCGCGCCGAGCTCCGGCCGATCCTGCAAGCCCGGGATATCGCCGCCATGTCGTTCGGCGTGTCGCGGCTGGTCGACATGGCTACGCCGAAGTCCGCCGAAACACCGCCGGTCGAGACACCACCCGTGGTCACGCCGCCGGTCGTGACGCCGCCCGGGAAAGGCAATTCGAAATGACGGGACCGAAGGATCCTTTAGGGCCGCCTAAACCCGGCGATCCGTTTTGGGTGCCCGACGACTGGCCGCGCTTCTACCTGGCGACACCGATGCCGGTGGATCCGGTGCCGCCGCCGACCTTGCCGGGGCAGCGACCGAAGATGTGCTGCCCGCACTGCGGTGACGTGCTGTCGACAGGCACCGACCGCTCGGACGGCCAGGGCAGGCCGCAGCAGGTGGACGATCCCGCCGTCTGCATCAACTGTCTCGGCCTGTGTGTCGCCACTGAGAGCGGCTGGCGCATCGCGACGTATGACGAGGCGGAGAAGTGGGACGCCGATCCGAGGGTGCGGGCGATGCGGGCGATTTGGGGAAAGGATCTTCCGGGACCGGACTAGCGCCTGTTTAGAACCTGGTGAACGCCGACCAGGAACCCGCACTTGAAACATATCCACTTGGCCGGGCACCAGTAGGGGTTTCTCGGTTGCGGCATCATCGACAGCGGACGTAGCAGGCTCATCGCCCAATGCGTACCGCCAAGAAGGCCGCGAGCAAAAGCAGCATGCATGTCATGCCCTTCGGCGGCCCGTCGTGCCGGGTGCGTATTCACGGATCCGTCCCTCGCGCATCGCCTTGTTCTCGGCTCTCGACTTGACCGACATGGAGATGGCCTGGGAGGCGGTGCGAAGCTTCACCCCATGCCGGATCAGCACGTCGACCACCCAGCCATCCGATTTCTTGGCGCGCAACGCGATCAGGCCGCGTGCTTCGCCGGCTTCATACATAGTAACTACGTCCGCTTCGGTTATCGCCGGGATTTTGATGGAGCCCATGATATCGCTGCCACGTGGAGAACATGAAATCGGTTTCAGTATTCTCCACAGGAGTTAATATCTAATGAGGTAGCTAAAGCAGATAGCCCTGTGATTGCATGAACTCTATCGGATCACGACAATGCTTCCGATTATTGCAGGTCGGGCACAGGATTTGGAGGTTTGATGGCCGGTTCGAGCCACCTCGGGCCAGCGGAATAATGTGGTCAACATGGTAGTCGTCCCCGACTTTCTTCCGGCAGCACGCACACTTTCCGTTCTGCTGGTCATAAATCCGTCGAATATCTTTGTGCGTATGGTGCCCTTCAGCCGAGTATTCCAGCGCTCGCCGTTTGTGCCAGTGAACCCTTATCTTCTCAGGGTTCGCGGCGCGATATCTCGCATTCTGATTTCTGCGCGGTTCCCGCAGTCTTTCGAAGTGCTTTGCCCGGAAGTCCTTCTGGACCTGGCGCCACCGCTCCGGCCATCGAGCCCGATACCGCGTAGACATCTCCCTGACTTTGTCCGGGTTCGCATCACGCCACGCTTTCTTGCGGCAAAGCGTCGCCTCCTTATTTGTGGCGTAGGCTAGTCGCTGTCGCTCGCGCTCGCATTCGACACATAGCCCGTTGCACACCGCTCGTTCTGCGATATGCCCTTTTTCACAGGGCTCTCCGGTGTAGAAACGTGACAGACCCGCCGCTTTCGCCGTCGATCTAGCTTCGGCTTGCAAGTCAATCGGCCGTGCCTGCTGCTTCGCCACTGTGGCGGCGCGGCGTGTCGCGTTTCGTCGAGCACCTGTTTCGGGATGGTTTTCTGTCCATAGACGCATGCTTATAGCCGTGCATTCCAGACAGCCTGAGTTTACAACTTTCCGCTTGGCGACGTGCCCGTGAACACAAGGTTCGCCGGTGTAGAAGTGTTTTAGCCCTTGGGCGCGTGCTTCTTTACGAGATATGATAAGGTCAGCCAGGACGGCCTCCAGACAGGGCGTTGTGGTCAGGGCCGATCAGGTGTTCATAGCACCAGACCGGCCCGAAGCATTTTAGCACAAAAGCAAGCTGAATTAAAACAATCCATATGCTGCGGCTTCCAGCAGGCTGATGCGTTCCTCGCAGGCCGCGAGTTTGCGCGTCAGCTCGGCCGACAGCCGGCGTTCATCGTTCAGCCTGTTCACGAAATGCGCGATCAGGCTCTGAAACATCGTCCGCTCGTCATCGTCGAGATTGCCGAGGTACATGACGGATCACTCCGCCTTGGGGGCGTCGTCGACCAGCATGCCGACCAGACCGGCCAGCGCCATGCCCAGCGCGCTGATGTGGGTGGCCAGCTCGGGCTCTATGTAGATCGAAAGCCCGCTCAGGAAAAAGATGGCTCCCCGCCAGGCACTCGGCTGGGATGCCAGCTTGGCGATCATGGCGACGATGTCGCGGGCGCGGTGTTTGGGGGCAGGGGCGTGGATGTCGGTCATGACTTGGGTTCCCGGGATTTGAAAAAGCAGTGTTGGGCAATACGGATGGTCGGCTTGAGCCTGGCGACCCAGGCCGGTTTTCGCTTCATGTCGCAGCGAATGAAGTGCGTGGCGCCGGCTGACTCATCCTTGCCGACACCCTGCACGGCCATCAAAGCCGACATCAAAGCCGTCCGGTATGCCGGTGAATTCGGTCGACGGGGTTTCGGCCTGGCGTACTGGTAAGGGCGCTGGAGGACGCTCGTAAGGGTCTTGCCGTAGCCGCCGGCGCGGAGCCGGTTGACCGCCGTCCATGCCACGGCTCGTTGGCCTGCGACGGGCTGATTTTCCGCCTCGGCCTGGACGACACGCGACAGCAGAATTATTTCCCCAGGCGCCAGAGGAAGGGCGGCGGACGAACGGGCAATATCCGTCGCCGCCGCCACGCGGGGCAGCGCTGCCAACACCAATATGACCGTCAAGGCCGCGCAAATGGCGCTGCGTCGAGTCATCCCCGCCACTCCACAGAACGGGGGAAGGATCTACCCCGTTTGCGCAAAAGTAGCATGTGGTGTCTTAACAAACCGTTTGTTGCGCAACACTCATCCGATGCGGTTACCCCGTCCGTCCCTCGCGATGACAAGGTAGAAGACGCGCTGTAAAGAGCAGGTATAAGTGCCGAGCCGGTTTCAAGAGATTAAGTATAAAATTGGACATAGCGGGAAGGCCGCGATCATTCGCGCTAAAAGGGACATTTTGTCTAGGCACCCTTTCCCGAGTCATTGTATGGTGCAAACTAACGTTTCAGACCCTAGCCATATATCTATCCAGGATCATAGAAGATGACCGCACTGGTACGACCAGAACACTCAAGCACTTGGAACCCGGATCTGCCGTTCGTTCCGCACGCCACCGGCAAATACACCATCACGCCGGAAATGGCGCTGCACTGGATCAACCGGCTGGTCAACTGCCGGGCGATCAGCCAGGCCGACATCGAGGCCTATGCCCGCGACATGAAAGCCGGCAACTGGCCCGACAACGGCGAGACCATCAAGTGGGACATCGAGGATAATTGTTTCGACGGCGAGCACCGGTTGCGCGCCTGCGTCCTGGCCGGTGTCCCGTTCGAGAGCTGGGTGGTTGTTGGCTTGCCGGTTCAGTCTGCGAAGACCGTCGACCTCGGCCGTAAACGGCAGCTGGCCCATGTCCTCCGGAATTCCGGCGAGCGCTATGGCATACAGCTGGCCAGCACCGCCACGCTGATCTGGCGCTGGGAACGGGGACGTGATGCCCTGGTCGACACCCGCACCAGGCCGACCTACAACGAGCTAGCATCTCTGATCAACGAGCATGCACAGCTCCGCACCTCGGTCGAATTCGTTCACGGCGGCTGCGCCAAGGCGGCGCGCCTGTCCCGCTCCTCGACCGTGCCGGCTATGGTCCACTATTACGGATCCAGGAACCACGCCGACCGCGCCGACGCCTTCCTCCAGCAGGTTCACACCGGCAAAGATATCGGGACAGGTGATCCCGCCTACGCGCTCCGCGAAAAACTCATCTCGATGGGCAAGAAGCAAAACCGCTTCACCCAGCGCGACACGCTCGGTCTCTGGATCCCGGCCTGGAACGCCCATGCGCAGGCCAAGGCGCTGAAGCGGATCGATCCGATCGACTTCAACGATCCGGACCAGCTCGTCATCCTCTGAAACACTTTCAAATGTAACAGGACAATTCAGCCATGCCTTACGCGGCACTAGGCGGGAAGCCGCTCGCGCGCGTAATGTTGCACTGCACAACAACGTGAGATCACCCTCCAGGAACCCCCATGCCAGACTGGTATTCGACCCGCCCGGGATATTACACAACCCGGTACCGTGGTAAGACGCTCGAAGTCGTCAGAAATCCGGATCCGAGCGATCGTCGTCGGTACATCGCATATGTCGAGGGCAAACCATGGCCCCGGCCGTGCCACACCATCCCCCAATGCAAAACAAAAGCGATGAAGTGGGCTGACAACCCCGGCCTGCACACGCCGCCCGAAGACCCTGCCGACCAGACCGAGGGGGACGAGGCCGGCGGCGCTCTCGTCCCTTATATCGAGCCGCCGGTTCCGGTTCTGAAGGGTGGCGATGTCATGATAGCCTTCGCCATCATCGGCAAACTTCCGGCCGACAAATTCTCGATCGCCGTTTCCAATCTCCAGGCCGCCGTCGACATGCTCCGCGAGGTGGGTGGCGACGTGGACTGCGACATCGAACCTCCACCGAAGGTCCAGCTGTAATATGGCCCGCATCAACCTCTACACGATCAGCAAAGACGGCAAGGCGATGACGTGCCACTGCTGCGGCTTCACGACCATCAGCACCCGCCACGTCGCCGAACGCTGGTGCGGTCACTGCGTCGTCTACCTGACCGACATCGCGCGCGCCACCGACATGGCGCGCGAGGCCGGTATCGTTCGGGAAAGCACCTCCGATCGACTGGCGTTTCTTCGCCGTCTCCTCGGTAAGTTGCGCGAAGTAGGTAGGCCTAGCCACTCAAGGTAGGTCGTTTCCGGGTTGCCACGGTCGGGGGCGTTTTGTAGGTTGTTGTTGGCTTTGTTGAAAAACATCAGCCAACAACACACGCAGAACACGCTCCCCGGCAGAACAGGCAACCCCTTCCCGTGCCCAAACCCTATCCGTATCAAGAGCTTGCGATTGATTGGCTGGCCCAGCGCCCAACCGCCATCGTCGCGCTCGAAATGGGACTCGGCAAAACCGGCGTCTCGATCCTCGCCGCCGACCAGGTCGGCGCCATCAAAATCCTCGTCATCTGCCCGGCCGTCGCCATCACCAACTGGAAGCGCGAATTCCAGATGTGGCAGACGCGCCCGCGTACCGTCGGCGGGATCTATAAGACCAAGGACCGGCCCGGCACTGACGTCGTGATCGTCAACTACGACAAGCTAAGCCGGGGAAGCGTGGCCGATTTGCTCGACCAGGACTGGGATTTGGTGATCTTCGATGAAGGACATTATTTAAAGTCGAATAAGGCGAAAAGAGTACAGGTTTGCTACGGCAATCTTTACGGACCAATCGGCCATCCCCGCCGGGGCGGTATCATCAGCCGCGCCAAGCGGGCGTGGGTGCTGACCGCTACGCCCCTGCCTAATCATGCCGGTGAGATCTGGACCCATATCCGAGCGCTCCGTCCCGAGCTGCTGCCCAAGGGGCCGACCGGATACCCGCTCAACTGGCATCAATTCACCGCGAGATACTGCGACTGTAGGGAAACGCAATTCGGCGTGCAGATCGTCGGCAATAACACGGCGAAGCTGCCCGAGCTGAGAGACATGCTGAAGAGCTGGGTGCTGAAGGTGAGGAAGGTCGACGTTCTACCCGACCTGCCGCCCATCCGGTTTGTCACCACCACGATCGAGGCGGGCGAGATCGATGCCGAGCTTAAGCGCCTGGAGGACCACCCCGACATCACCGAGCTGAACCGGACACTGGAAGCGGCTCGCGCCGCCATCGAGCTCCGTGAAGGCGCACCCGACCGCGAGGAGCGGCAAGACCTTCTGGAAGCCTTCGCGAACCGGCCCGGGCACATCGCGACACTGCGCCGGATGACCAGCTTGGTGAAAGTGGATCCGGCGATCGAGCTGCTGAAGAGCGAGCTGGAGAGTGGTGCTCTCAATAAGGTGATCGTCTTCGCGGTCCATCGCGAGGCGGTCGACCGCCTGGCCGACGGCCTGATGGAATTCGGCGCCGTCAAGCTCTACGGCGGCACATCTCCGCGTGATCGCCAGGAAGCTATCGACGGCTTCCAAAACAACCCCGGCACCCGCGTCTTCTGCGGCCAGATCCAGGCCTGCGGGACCGCCATCAATCTCACCGCAGCATCCGACGTGGTCTTCGTCGAGTCGTCCTGGGTGCCGTCCGACAACAGCCAGGCCGCATCCCGCGCTCACCGCATCGGCACCAAATCCGCCGTCCTCGTTCGCTTCCTGGCACTCGCCGGATCCGTCGACGAGCTCGTGCAGGACGCCCTGGCGCGCAAGACCGCCGCCATCTCTCAAATCTTCCAGTAGAGGAAACAGATGCCCTTCAAGCTGTCGATCGAAGCCGACAATCTCGTGACCGCCCTGGCGGCGCTGCAAGGCGTGACGCGCGCCTTGACCGAGGAGACCGGGCCTGTTGTCACGTCCGACCAGGCGCCGAGCGACATCGTCCAGCATCCTGAGCTGCCGTTCTCGAACGGCGTCGAGAACTCGGACCAAGCGGAGCTTGGCCGAAGGGTCGAGGAAGCCGCTGGAGCCAACGCTCCGCTGGTTGAGCCCGAACCGGCACCGGCACCGAAGAAGCGCGGGCGCCCGCCGAAGGCATCCCATCCGGTCCAGCCGGTCGTGGTCGAGGACATCGAGCCGCCGCCGGAAGTGATCACCGAAGAGGAAGAGCCCGAAGCCGAAGGCGCCGTCGACGCTCCGGAGCCGCAGGCTGACGCACCCACCGGTGTCACCGAACAGATGCTGCGCGACCTGGTGCGGGACGCGATGGACGAGCACGGCATCCCGAAGACGCTGCTCTGGATGGGCAAGGCCGGCTACCAGCACGTCCGGGATATCCCGCCCGCAGAGTACGACCAGGTCTACGCGATCCTCAAGAGCCGGGGCGTGCTCGATGCCTGATGACGAGATCAAGGCCATGTCGATCCAGTTCTCCGGCATGCGGCCAGGATCCGGCGAGATCATCTCGATCGGATCGCTGCTGCTGCATCCGAGCGGCGCCGCCATGGTGGTCGGACCGGATCCCGACCACGAGATATCGCTGGGTGTCGTCATGTCGTGCATGCAAGCGGCCGACACCCTGTGCCGCCAGCTGCCCGACGACGTGTCCGACGAGGTGAAGCTGCGGCATTACGCGGTTCGGGCCGTGCTGTACCAGATGCTCGATCGGGCCGACGAGCTGGCCAGCATGATGCATCCCGACGACGAACCGGGCACGCTTCAGTGAGTGCCGTCGTCCATAGCCAGCGCGGTCACTCCGAGCTCGGTGCCAGCGGCATGTCCCGCTGGAGCAAATGCCCGGCCAGTGTCGCTCTGGTCCGTGGCCTGAGCAACAAGGCGGGGCCTGCTGCCGAGCGCGGCACCGCTGTCCACGAGATGGCGGAAGACATGCTGCGGAAGCGGCTAATGCTGGACCGCGACCAGGTTCTGTATGGGTTCCAGGATGACTACCCGCTCTCGCGTTATGTCGGCCTGATCTATAACGACACCACGATCGATCTGGAGCTGGCCGAGATCGCCCGTGATTATGTCGACGAGTGCCTGAAGATCCTGGCACCCGGTGATCAGGTCTGGATCGAGCGGCAGTTCACGCTCGACGAGCTCGCTCCCGGCATGGACATGTTCGGCACCGCCGACCTGGTGGCGTACCGGCCGTCTCAGCGACGACTGATCGTCATCGACCTCAAGTCGGGTGCGGGCATCGTCGTCCAAGCCTTTGGTAATCCGCAGCTCAGATATTACTCGCTGGGTGCGGCGCTGTCCCTCCCCGGCCTGCCGATCGACGACATCGACATGTATATCGTCCAGCCGCGCGTGGCCGATCCGGTCAAGCGCGACACGATCGACAGCCTGGAACTCCTGGAGTGGTCGGCCGATCTGTTGATTGCTGCGAGAGCGACACAGGTGGCTGACGCAAAGGCGGTCGCCGGCGAGCATTGTCGGTTCTGTCTGGCGAAGCGAGCCTGCATCACTTACGAGCTGCACGCCCTGGAAGCGGCGCGCGACGACTTCGACGTGATCGAGGGTGAGATCACCGTCTCGATGCCTGATCCGGCCGAGCTCTCGGCCGAGGATCTGGCCCGCCGCCTGGATCTGCTTCCAGCGCTGAAGGACTGGATCAAAACCATGGAAGCCATGGCGTTCCAGCGGATCCAGCGGAAGGACACCATCCCCGGCTACAAGCTGGTGGCCAAGCAGTCGCGCCGGAAATGGAAGGACGAGGAAGCCGCCGTCGACTGGATGCTGGCGAACGGCATCTCGATGGATGACGCCTGCAAAGTGACATTCATGTCTCCCGCCCAGGCCGAGAAGCTGGTCAAGGACAAGACCGGCATGGCCGACCTGGTCACGAGCGAGAGCACCGGCCTGACCCTGGTACCCGACACCGACAAACGCCCGGCCGTCACAGCTGTGCCGGCGGCCGACGATTTCGACCTTATCGACGATTTCAACTAGGAGATCCGACCATGGCTGTTCGCCTGAAACTCCCCTATGGAACCCTCTCGTACCCCGCCCTGGCCGAACCCCGCAAGGTCGGCGATGCGACCAAGGCCACGTATTCCTGCGTCATCATCTTCCCCGAAGACACCGACCTGTCCGAGCTCGAAGAGGCGTGCAAGGCCGCCGCCGTCGAGAAGTGGGGCGAGGAGCGCACCGCCAAGATGATCAAGGCGAAAGCCCTGAAGTGGCCGATCAAGTCGGGCGACGAGTACAGCGCCAAGAAGGACGGCCAGGAATTCTACGAGGGCAAGCAGTTCGTCAACCTCAAGAGCGAGGACCAGCCCGGCCTGGTCGGTCCGCGCGCCGGTCCGGACGGTCGGCCGCAGTCGCTGAGCCCCAATGAATTCTATCCCGGCTGCACCGTGCGCGCGTCCGTCGCGGTCTATCCGTTCGATCACCCGCAGGGCGGCAAAGGCGTCGGCATCGGGCTGAACAACCTCCAGTTCGTCAAGCACGGCGATCGACTGGACAACCGCCGCCGGGCCGAGGACGACTTCGATGTCATCACCGAGGACGCCGACGAGCTGGAAGACGCCATCAACCCGCTGGACTGACCGGGGCGACGGGGAGCGGCTTTGTCGCTCCCTGTATGCTTTTGAGTACCAACAGGAGCCGACACGTGAACGAGACCCACCTGGAACAGACGGACGACGTGCGTCAGGCGATCGAGGAAGTGAGCCAGGCGGTCGGCATGCTGACGACCGTCCAGGAGCTCCGCCAGACCGCGCTGGAGATGGCGATTACCGTCTTCGTAGATCCCGAGAACAAGCGCTACACCGACATCATCAGCCTGGCCGAAGGCTTCTACGCATTCCTGTCCGCCGACGACGAGCTGGACGACTGACGTGCCGGTAATCCCGATCGAGGACGTCCTGTTCTGCGACCTGGAAACCAGGAGTGCGGTCAACCTGAAGAAGACGGGATCCTGGCGCTACGCCGAGGATCCCAGCACGGACGTCTATGTCGCATGTTGGGCGATCGGCGACGGCCCGATCGAGACCTGGTATCCAGGCCAGCCGGTGCCGCCCGCCATCATCGAGCATATCGAGAGCGGCAAGTGGTTCAGCGCGCACAACATCGGGTTCGAGTACCCGATGGTCAACCTGCTGCTGGCGCCGCGCTACGGCTGGCCGAAACTCAGGATCGACCAGCTGCACGACACGGCGGCGGAGGCGGCCACGATGGGTCTGCCGCGCTCGCTGGAGGATGTCGGCCGCGTACTCGGCCTGAAGATACAGAAGGATGTGGAAGGCCACGCGCTGATGATGCGCCTGTGCCGGCCGCGCCGGATCGAAGACACCGGCGCCTATGTCTGGTGGGACGACCCCGAACGTCTGAGACGGCTGGCGGAATACTGCGCCACCGATGTCCGTGTCGCCCGCGAGGTGTTCCGCCGAGTGCGCCGCCTGCCCGACGACGAGCGCCGCATATGGGAGCTCGATCAGAAGATCAACGAGCGCGGCGTTAAGGTCGACGTCGCGTTGGCGGTGAAACTTCAGGCCATTGTCGAGACCGCCAAAAAGGATCTGGACGGCAGGATGCGTGCCCTGACGCGCGGGGCGGTCCCGAAGTGCAGCAACGCCACAGGCCTGGTCCGCTGGCTGAATGACCAGGGGGTACAGACCGAAAGCTGTGCCAAGGCCGCCGTCACGGCGATGCTAGCCCGCCGCGACGTACCGGCCAGGGTCAAGGATGCACTCACTCTGCGGCGGACCGCCGCCAAGGCCAGCACCGCCAAACTCGCCGTCATGCAGACCGCCGCTTGTGCCGACGGCCGGCTCAGAGGGATGTTCAGGTATCACGGCGCCGCCACGGGGCGCTGGGGAAGTTTGCTCGTCCAGCTCCACAACCTGATCCGAAAGTCCCCCGGCGGACCGATCACCCTCGCCGTCGAGACAGTCCTCAACTACGGCTATGACGGCGTCCAGCTACTGTACGGCGACCCGATGGCGTTCGCGTCATCGATGCTGCGGCCCTGCCTGATGGCCGATGAAGACGAAGAGCTTTACACCGCCGACCTGGCGCAGATCGAGGCGCGCATGATCGCGGCACTGGCCGGTGAGATGGGCGTGCTCGATGTCTTCCGGGCGGGTGAAGACGTCTACTGTCACGCCGCGACCGGCATCTTTGGGCGGACCATCACGAAAAAGGACGACCAAGAAAGACAGGTCGGCAAGGTAGGAATTTTGTCCTTGGGCTACCAAGGGGGGCCGGTTGCCTTCGGCGCAATGGCCAAGAACTACAATCTGGATATCGCCTCGGCATACGACAGCGTAACCAGGGCCGCTGATCCGTATCAGATCGAACACGCCGAGACAGGCTGGAAAAACTACACCGGCGACATGTCGGAGGAAGCCTACGTCACCGCCGACCTGATCAAGCAGGCCTGGCGCGAGGCCAACCCCAACATCGTCCAATTCTGGCGCGACCTCGAATACGCGGTCTTTCGTGCCGTGCGAACCCGTCTGCCCGTCAGGGTCGGGACACTCCTGGTTCAGGTCGTGCCGCTTGCCGGCCGCGACTATCTCTGGCTTCGCCTGCCGAGTGGTCGACTTCTTTGTTACACCGATCCCGTCATCGCTACGGTTGAGACGCGCTGGGGCGCCGACAAGCAGACCGTTCTGGCATGGACGACGGACAGTCGCACCAAAAAGTGGGTCCGCCGCTCGCTATACGGAGGCCTTCTGGCGGAGAATGCTACCCAGGCGAGTGCCCGGGATGTCCTGGTCGGCGGCATGCTGCGGCTCGATGCCGCCGGCTACCAGATCGTCGGCCACGTCCACGACGAAGTGATCCTCACCATCAAGCACGGCGCCGGATCGGTCGACCAGATCCGCGACCTGATGACTGAGCGCAGCGACTGGATGGTCAAGATCGGCCTGCCGGTCGCCGTCGATGTATCCAATCCACTACAACGGTATCAGAAATGAGCAAGGCGGCATGCCAGCGCAGGCTGGACCTTAAACACGTCGGGTGCCTCTACACATTCGACGCGCCTGTTGGCGAGACGATCTGCACCTATTGCGGCGAAAACGCGACAACGCTCGACCATGTCCTGCCGATCAGCGCGGCAGTGTCGCTCTACGATGTTATTGCGACGGACAGAGCGAGGTACCGGCACGGGCTGAAGCTGGTCCCTTGCTGTCGCGACTGTAATACGCGCCTTGGGGGCCGGTTTTTCACCTGCGTCTCGGACAAACGGGCGGCGTTGGCGAAGCTACTGGCCCGGAAATACGGGCGCCTGTTGGGGACTTACGACTGGCAGGATGAGGATCTGACCAACATGGGCCGGATGCTCCAAACCTACATCGTGCACAAGGATAGCAAGCGAAAGGCCGTCGAGGACCGCATCAGGTTCGCGCGGACTGGAGGGAGAATTTGATGACCATTGAAACCAGACCCTCCATCATCGCCATCACCGGCCCGTCACGCGCCGGCAAGAGCACGATCGCCAAGTTCCTGGCCGAGAACTACGGCTACGCCCGCGTCCGGTTCGCCGATCCGCTCAAGTCGATGCTGGGATCGCTAGGATTGTCCGAGTACGAGCTGGAGGGACAGGGCAAGGATGAACCCTGCCAGCTGCTCGGCGGTCACACGCCGCGCTACGCGATGCAGTCGCTCGGCACCGAATGGGGTCGCGACATGATGAGCAAGACGTTCTGGAGCGATGCGTGGGCACGCCGGGTCGGTCACGGCTTGGGCGGCTACGTCGTCGCCGAGGATCTGCGGTTCTGTAATGAGGAATTCACGACACGCCTGCTGGGTGGCGTCGTCTGGCGAGTCGAGCGGCCGGGCTACGGCGAGCTCGATGGACACCCCTCGGAAGTAGAGCAACGTGCGATCCGGTACGATCGCCTGTTCCGTAACGACAGCACGCGCGAATACCTGCTGGAGCAAGTCCGCGAGGAAATTGAAGATTGATCGAGCTCGACAAATGGGACGAACGCTTTATCAGGATGGCCGAACACATCAGCACCTGGTCCCGCGACCCCTCAACCCAAGTAGGCAGCGTCATCGTTCGGCCTGACAAGACGATCGCCAGCCTGGGGTTCAACGGCCTGCCTCGGCACATTGCCGACACGCCGGAGCGGCTGCATGACCGCGACCTGAAGATGAAGATCATCATTCATGCGGAGACCAACAGCATACTCAACGCCCGGGAGCCGCTGACCGGCTTCACGATCTATGTCTTCCCCTTCCATCCATGCTCGGCCTGCGCGGCCGCGATCATTCAGGCGGGCATCAAGCGCGTCGTCTGTCCGGTCAACGACTGCCCGCGATGGGCGGCGAATTTCGAGCTGGCCAGAATGATGTTCGCCGAGGCCGGGGTGGCGGTCGACATGATCGACACCCCGATTATCTAGCCTCTGGCCGCCCAACTGCCCGCCGGTGCTGCGAACTGCTTGCCCATCAGGATCTCGCTGAGACCATAGACCGGTTGCTGGCGATGGCCAACGCGCTCGCCGGCGATCCAATCCACGGCGTTGTCCCGCAGGGAAGGCAGGAAACCCATTGTTATCGCCGTGGTCAACGGTGAGCCTGGCGCGAACCCGAGAAGTATGTTCCAACCCGGCTCCCACACGACATCGTACAACGCTTCGGTCATCTTGCGCTCGGCGGCGTTGGTGTTTGGACTGTTGTTGCCGATCCATTGCTGAGCCGCGCCAAGTCCCTGTCCGAGCACACCCAAGAACGGACCGGTTAGTGTGCTAAGCGGGTCTTTGCTGTACCGGGCCGAGGTGATCATCTGGAGATAGGGATCCAGCGCGCCGGTGAAGCCGGCCCGGCTGATCGCCTTCTCGACTTTTGCCGCCGTCGTCTGCGCCGCCCGCCGCTCGGGATCCATGAACAACCAGTCGCGGAGCTCTCCGACCAGGGCCTGCGTCAAGCCGAGAAGCGGCAGCAACATGAGCAACGGCGCCGCCAGCAACAGGCGGTCGTACGCATTCAGGTCCGCCGACGGGGTCGCTGCCGTCTTCGCCAGCTGAAGATTACGCAGCATCACGTTCTTTGAGAACGCGTAGGAGAACGCCTGGAGCTGGAACAGAACCGAGCCGAGCGGGTGGCTGGCCCAGCGTGGCCGGGTCGTGGTCGACGGCCGCATGACGGTCTGGTCGACGAAGCGAAGGAGCGCCGTTCTGTACGCCGCACCCATCTCGCCGGCCTTATTCAGATCAGATGCCGTCGGAAGATTGTCGCCCATCGAATTGACGAAGCGAACAAATTCGTCCATCTGACCAGCCGGGATGCCCAGCTCCCCCATGTAGAGCCGGGAGCTTTTCCGACTGAGCCCCATGCCGCCGATGTCGCGCGCCAGGCGCCGGATAAAGATGGCACCACGCTCGGTCGAGGCGATGCGGGTGCTGTCCGTCCACTGCGTCAGGCCGATGCGCCGGAAGTAGCTCTCCAGCACCTTGGCCTGCACCCGGCCCAGCGGGTCGCCGCCGGCGAACCGGGCCGCCATCAGGCTGTTCACGCCGCTGCCCGCGACCGCGCCGATGTCAGCGGCCAGCTCGGCCGCGACCGAAGGCGGCATGGCCGACAGGTTTCGCCGAAACTCTCTCAGGGTCGTGGTCAAAGAAGGGATCAATTCCAGGACACTGCCGGAGCGGATCGCCGGCATGATCGCCTCGGCCAGCGAGCTGAAGGTCGACTTCTCCAGGAGACTGACCGACGTGATGGTGCGGACCATGCTGGCTCCGGATCGAACCATGCCGGTTACGCCGTCCTGCCTGACGCCGGCGGCGGTCGCGGCGTAATTCCGGACCAGGTCGAGCATGCCGGCGGCGGCCGGATCCTCGGCCCTGATCTGTTTCTCGATGTTGTCCCAATTCTTCCAGTTGTCACCAAACCGGCGGGCGATCTCGGCTCGCTTGGTCGCCCGGGCGATGTAATTGCCGAGGACCATCTTGGGGTCTCGCTGATAGAAATCCTTGAGGATCTGGTCGGCTTCCTTGGTCAGGACACGGGACTGGACGAAGCTCGGCGTGCCGGGCTTGCTGTCCCGCACCGGGCTGCCTGACCCACCGAACAGGACGGTGGTCAGCCAGCGGTCCGCCGCTTCCTTGGCATCCTTCGCACCGAGACCGGAGGCGCGGTAGGCCTTGGTCGCGGCTTCGACAAACCCGTCGGTGTTCTTGAGCACCTTGCCGGTATCGATCTCGCGCGGGAAATAGCCGCTCTTGATCTCGCCGAGCTCGACGCCGTTGTCCTTCATGTATCTATGAAGGGATGCGAGCTGGCGGGCGATCTCGCTGGCCGCCTTCGACTCCGGATCACTCCTTCGGGCGCTGGGACGCTGCACCAGGTCGACGATCCGATCCAGAGCATCCTCGTCCTGGTCAAAAGGCTTGAGGATCTTACTGAGTTGATTGAGCTCCGCCGACATCTTGCGGGTGACCGCTTCGTCGAACGTGGCGTTGCTATCTAGCTTCATACCGAGCTTGGTAGCTAGCTTTCTATCTAGCCCCTGCACCCCGCCGGCTTTGGCGTGGAAGGTGTCGGCCAGGAAATTCATGGTTGGCGAATTGAACTTCTCGATCGCGGCGCGGTACTCGCCGTCGGCGGAATAGAACCACCACCGGGCCAACGTACCTGCGGCGGTCTGGCGGTTCGGCCGCTTGCCCTGCAACGCTTCGGTAACGTCGCGGGCCAGATCGTGCGCGCCTGCTCGCCACGCCTTCCAGTCGCCGGTCACGGTGCCGATCGGGTTGGACAGGATGGCCAGCGTGCTGACGCCACGGCGCTCGCGCCGGGTGATCCCTTTCACCGACACCTCTCGGTCGAGCGAAGCTCGATCCGATGGACCGGCGTAGCCCAGGCTCCGCTCCAGGCCGGAGAAGAAGGCATCGACCAGCGCTTTCTCAGTCGAGAACACATCGACGATGCGCTTGTAGAGCCGCTGCGCCAGGCCACCGAGCTGGTGGAACAGACTGCCACGCGGGCCGCCTGTGGCGGCACCGTTGTTGTAGTAGTCCACCATCGACTCGGCGAACCACTCCTCGAAGCGCTCATCCTTGCCGTAGTCGACGGTGTGCATCGCCTGGCGGCTGATCGGCAGACTGTCGTAGATCCGGCGGGCGGCGGCCTTGTCCTCCAGGCTTATCCGGTCGAACAGGACGTGGGCGTTTTCATGGACGAAGGTGTCGACGGCGGTCCTGGATCCCTGGCGACCATGGACGACCAGCACCCGGGTATCGGGATCGTCGTCGAACGTGACGTACTCGCCCAGCGAACCCTTCTTGGTGCCCAGGATCTCGCGCTCTTCGGCCGTCATGCGGTCCTGGATGATCAGGCGCACACCCTTCAGCCCGTCGGTCGGGATCCGGCCGAGGATATCGCTAATGCCTTTGGCTGTGGCCTTGTTCAGGATGCCGAGCTCGACGTTCTCGGCCAGGATCCGCTTGATGTCGGCGACGGTTTCGGCACGCGGCGCCAGCTGCTCCAGCCGCTCCTTCCAGGCCGCATCGTCGGCCGCTTCCTCGTCGGCGGTCAGCTCGACCTTGGGATCGCGGCCAAAGATGCGCGACAGCAGCTGTGCGCGCTCCTTCCGCTTCGGCGGCTTCTTCGGCTTCGACGTCGACTTAGGGGCCGGTGTCTTCCTCTCCTCGGTCTTCGGCTCGGCGCTCGGCCGATTGCGTGCAACCAGCGCCAGTTTGTCCAGGACTTCAGCGATCGACTGCGGATCACCCGTCCGGTAGATACCAGTCTGGTCGGGAGCTTCGTCGTAGCGCGCCGTCCAGGTTCCTTCGTTGAACTTGACGCCAATCAGCTTCTTCGGGTTCTTGGCGACGCCCGTCTCCAGGAAATCATAGGCGCCGTCGCGCTGTCCCTCGTTGAAGTTCAGATAGGTGTCGCCCGGTTTCATGCCGATGACGGAAGGGGTCCATTGCTGGTTGGCAAACCGCACCTGATTGTGTTCGTTGATGCCGTAGCGCCGGCCATTGATCTCGATGACACGGACACCCTCGCCGACGCCTAGGATGTTCTGACCGGTCTGGATGATCTTCTTCAGATCATAAAGCCAGGCGCCGCCCTCCGACCGATCCAGTGTCGGAACCCGGGCAATCGCGTCGTCGGACTGCTTGGAGTTCAGCCCCATCCCCATCAAAAAAGACTTGGCGCGTGTGGTGTCGACCTTGCCGTCGCCGTAGCGGGTGATCGCCTTGAGAGTGGCGGCGTCCAGCGTCTCGCCGCGCTTCGCCCGCTCGACCGCCGCCAAAATCTGGTTGTCGGCCTTCGCCCGTTCCTTCTGTGCGACATCGTCCCGCCGGCGCTTCGCCATGACCTCAGCTGCCGCCTCTTCCGGCGTGCTGCCCTGGCCAGCGCTTCGATCCGGTTGCCAGCCAGCGCCAGGACCGGACTCGACATAGCGCCCGCCCGCCCACGGATAGTCGGGGTTGCCGGTGGCAACGACGATCGTGCCGTCGACCACGCGCTGGGTGCCCTTCTTCGGCACTTCGGGCGCCGGTCCATTGACCTGTTCGTCCAGCTCCTTGCCGGCCCGCTTGATCAGCGTGTCCCGGACCGCCGTCTTCCGGTCGACACCGGCTTCCTGCTGACCCCAAAGTGCGGCCCGCAGAATATTGGCATCGGCGCTGACGTGTTCGGGATCCAGGCCTGCCTCTGCGATGATCCGCAGCTTGGGATCCAGGGTGGCCGGGCTGGCGCCGCCAAGAATGTGGATGCGGGCCGGCTTCACCTCGTCCAGGAAGGCACGCAGCTCCTGATCGGTCACCGCCTTGGTCGCGGCGGGGATGCCGACCACGAACCGGTCGGTGCCGAGCGTGTCGACCAGCTCAGCATACGCTTCGGTCAGCGACAGCTCGCCCTTCTGGATGGGCACGATCGGGCGGCTGACATTCAGGTCGGTATGTTTGCGAATATGCTCCCGGTAGCGCTTGGCCAGGTCGAGCGAGCCGCGCTGATCCATCACGATGTCGGGCATGACGAACAGCGGGAGCTGCCGGTCTTCCTGCGCACCACGGCCCATGCGGTCGTCTTCGTAGAGACGATAGGCCTCTCGCGGATCCAGATCGCTGTCGGCATCCATGTCGCGGGTGCCGTCGCCGGCTTTGCCGTTGAGCTCCGCAATGCGATCGATGATCCGGTCATACTTGGCCAGAACCTCATCGAAATCGATGGGCTTGGGCTTGACCGGCCCGAGCTCGCCCAACAGGTCGTTCAGGCCGCCGGCACCCCGCATCTCGGCCATGCCGAGACCGTAGGCGCCGCTGTCGACGAACACGGCGGCGTTGCGGTCGACCACCGCCTTGGCCAGCGTCTCGATGCCGGGATTGGAGAGCCGGCCAATCTCGACGCCGATGCCGCGCGTCTCCATGCCGCTCCAGGCCTGGAGTCCGGCGTTGAGCTCCTGCGGCGCCGACATGCCGCTGGCGAAGATCTGAACCCGGTCCTTCAGCTCCTCCAGGCGCTCGTCGGTATCAGGTTCCGAAGCCGCCTGCCCTTCCTTGTTCAGCCAGCCGACCATCTGCTGGCGCTGCACGCCGATGCCGCCGGCCGCCCGCCGGATCGAAGCATTGGGCGAGATGGCACCGGCCTGGATCAGCTGGGTGACGGCGGCGTTGAAGGGCGCGTTGTATTCCCCGCCGCCAACGATCATGACGTCGCGATAGCCACCAGGCGGACCCTTGGCCGCTTCCATGGCGCCGTTCTTACCGGCACCGTCCCGGATCAGCTTGGCCGCCCGATCCTTGGTCATTGCCTGGTCGTAATCGGGGATCGGCTGCTTGCTGTCGATGAAGTTGAACTTGCCGCTCAGGATGACGATCTTGGGCGACTGGCCGGGGTTGAGGCCGAGCCACTTCCGAATATCCTGGAAGCGCGGACCGGCATAGCGCGCGATCGCCGGCAGCATGCCGGGTGACTTGTCCTTGTCGATACCGCAGCTGAGAAGCAGAAGCCTTTCTTCCGGCTTCACATCACTCGGTATTGGCTTTCCGTTGACCGGATCCGGCACGCTGGCCGGGTCGATCGGCTGGATGCGCGATGCCGCGATGGCTTCTTCAAGATCGATCTGGCGCGGTTCGGGTTCGGACGACGCCGGCTCCGCGAACAGGCCCTGGTCCGCTTCTTTCTGCGGACCTTTGGCCGCCTGCTTGCCGTCGCGCGAAGACGCCTGGCCGACTAGGACGTACTGGTCTCCCTGGTCGGTCCTTTCGACGGCCGGGGTTTGCCGGCCTGCTCGACCAGCTTCTTGCGCATCTCCAGCTCGCGTTTCTGGAGCTCGATCACCCGATCGAACATCGGACGCTTCTCGACCGGCACCCGCAGGCGCTGCCGCTGGAGCGCCTTCAGACGCCGCGCCGACTTCTCCCGCTCCTTGATCAGATCCTGTGACACGTTCATCTCCAAAGGGAATGTCGAAGTCGGCGCTGTAACTATCCGGGAAGATGCCGAGCTCGACAAGCATGGCGTCGACCACGTCCCGAAGATCGTCAGCCGCTTGCTCGGTCGGGTTATCCGCATTGGCAATGGCATCGGCTTCCCCGATCTCGATCATCAGCTCGGCGTCGTTCCAATCCGGATTGACTTCGATGCCGAGCTCTTCGGCCCGCCGTTCCATCTGGTCGCGGTCCGATCCGAAACCGGTGCGCTCGGCCTTGACCTTGCTGCCGCGATGCTCGTTCTCCAGGGCGTCCAGCAGATCCTGGATGTCGCTGGATTGGTAGTCGTCGGTGACACCGAGGAAACCCTCTTCCTCGGCCAGCTCTCTGGCCTGGTCGAGCGTCATGCCGCCCTTGCGGACCAGCATGCCGCCAGCGCCCGGTGTGCGCAGCTTGTCCAGATCCATCGCCGACAGGTCGCCGTTGGGCGCCAGGCCGCCGCGTGACGCCAGCAGATTGATCAGCGACTGCTTGTCCGATCGCGGCGTCAGCCGGAAACGACCATCCCTGGTCTGGCGAATGACCTTGTCGGACCGGCCCGCGATAGTCGCCAGGACGTTCGCCGCCTCACCCTCGTCGATCTCGAAGTACCGTGCGATGGCTTTCGGCGCCGGCTTGACCTGGCGGTCGCGCAATGCCTTCTCGGTACTCGCCACCAGCTGCTCGGGATTGCGGACCGGTGTAGTTTTGGTATCGGCCTGGCGCTGTTCCGGTGTCGAAACGGTATCGTTTCGGGGTGTTTCCGGTGCGGTGAACGGCTCGCCACGCTCGGCGCCGCGCCGGCCAGGTTGACGACCGGATCCGTCCCGCACCCTGCGCTCGGCGAAACCTGGATCGAAATCAGGTAGGGGAAGAGGATCGGGTTCAGGTGTAGGATCCGGTGTCGGTCCCCTGGTTGGCGCCGGTCCCGGCAAACCTCGCTGCGGGCCGGGGCTGGGATCGGCCAAGCCTCCGGCTTGGTCCGAGGGCTGTTCCGGTGTCGCCTCGGGCTCGGGCGCTGCCGTCTGTTCCTGCCCGGCTTCGGCCTTGGGCCGCTTCGGCTGGGTCGCCTGGATCGTCCAGTAGGACTCGGAGCTGCTGCGCCCGGTCGAGCGCATCGGCCCGGGATGCGGCGCCGGCGACAGGCCGGCATCGGGATGCGCGGCCCGCAGCTCCTTGAGCCGCTTGATCAGTGCCTGCTTGGACTCGAACCGGATCGGACCGCCCTTGTCGGACAGCACGAAACCGTCCTCGTCGATCTCCGGCCAGCCGTCCGCATCGACACCCTTGGGCTTGGCCGAATAGCCGGTCTTCTGGTTCTCGTACTTGTTCCTGGCCTTACCCCAATCGGTCTGCGCGCCCGCCTCATCCTGGGTCTGACCGCGCCGTGCCTGTTCGCGCATCCGTTCGCGGCGCGCGGCTTCCCGCCTGGCCCACGCCTCGGCGCTGGTCTGGTCGCCGCGCATATTCGGGCCGCTGCCGCCGGATCCCTGATCCGTGGCGGGGCCGGCACCCTGTTCGGGACGGGGAGAACGTGGCACCGGTCCCTGGCCGGGAACCTCGCTGGTCGGTCCCTCGGCACCGGACACGGTCGGATCGGGCGGTGTCACGCGGTAGGTCTGTCGCGGCATGCCGAGCGCTTCGTCGGCGCGCTGACCCGCCGCCTTCGACTTGACCGTCTTACCATCGGCGTCCTTATAGGAGCCGACAACGGGCGCCCGCGCGCCTCGGTCCTCAAACTTCGGATCACCCTCGAACTCCTGCGCCTGGCGAGGATCCGCCGCGTACCGGCCCTGTGTAAGTTTGTTTGCTTGGACCTCGTACTCGAACGCCTCGCCGGTCTCTGGATCAATGTCGGGCTGGCCGGTGCGGGGATCGAAGCGGCGGACGGTGTGGACCGTCCGCATGTTGCCGTTGCTGTCGGGAACGGTGCGGGACGCCAGGATCTCGACCGGACGACCTTCATCCATAAAGATCGTCTGCTGGCTCTCGACGCCACCTTCCGGTCGACCGCCGGCCCGAACGTCACGGACGGTGTCGCCCGCCTTGCCGGCGCGGAACCGGGCCAGCTTAAAAGCCTGCTCGGTGCGCTTCCGTTGCAGGGTCTCCGCCTCGTACGCCCCGGTGGCCGCCTGAGCCAGGCCGGGGTCCTCGGTGCTGCCGGTCGTCGGCTTATTGTCGACGCGGGTCTGGCCCAGCTGAATGGTGTTCCGGCGTTCGGACTGATTGACCAGGTTGTTAAGCTCAAGGTATTCGGTCGCGAGATCCGGCGTGTGCTGGTCGGACGGCAGCGACAGGATCTCGTCGATGCGGGCACGGGCGGCTGCTACCGTGCGCGCGTCCGCTTTGGGGCGCCGGTCGAGCTCGGGCATCAGCCCGACGACACGCTGCCGGATGGCCGCTTCCCGCTCTTCCGGGGCCACCTGGCCGGCGTCGATCGCGGCATCCACCTGCTGGGTCGCGACGTCGTAGGTCTTGAGGATGTCCTCGCGACGGATGCCGCCCTGATCCGTCATCCGGTTCGGTTGCTGGTTGGGCAGCGTGTCGCCACCCTCCAGGTCGCGGCGCTCGATCGCGGCCTGGGTGCGCTGTGCGGCCAGGATCGGATCCTCTTCCGCCGCCCGCCGGGACTGGTAGCGCTCGGCGAACCGCTCCGCCGCTTCCGGCGACAGGTTGGCCAGCTGCTCGTCCGACATCAGTCCTGCGGCGCGGAGAATGTCGATCGCCTGGGTGTCGCCCTGCGCCGCCGCCGCCTCCAGGTTCTCTTGCGTCGGCTCGACGCCGCGTTCCTGCGCCCATACCTGTACAGCACCGGTCACGCCACGGACACCGCCGCCGAACGGGGCGCCGGCGACGGCGCCGGCGATGCCGCGCTCCAGCGCCTCGCCCGCCTCGAACCCTTTCCGGGTGCCCAGCGTCTCGCCGGTGTAGTCGCTGATCTCCTGAGCGAACTCGGTCCCGCCTTCCTTGACCGCCGCCCGACCCATGGCACCAGGCAGCTGGTTGAAGGATCGGACAGCGTCGTCACCCAGGCCCGCCATGCCGCGAGCGCCGAAGCGCTCCAGCAGCGCCGATGCCGCCGCCGCCGGTGCCGCCTTGATCAGATCATCGACACTGGCGCTGCCGCGCCCGTCGTTCTCGGCACGGGTCTGCGCGATCTCGCCGGTCCTAGCCGCTCCGTACAGGATCGGGTTCAGAAGGGCACCGGCCATATCCGGCGCCGACACCACACCTTGCTCGAAGGCGAAGGGCACGACGTTGGCCCAGTTGTCCTTGACGTCCTGGAACGTCGTGCGCGGCTCGTAGCCTAAGTCGACGTTGGATAGAGTCCTGGCCCAATCGGGCAGCGGCACGGTGTTGGCCTGGATCTGCTCTTCCGTCATCGGCGTGCCGGGAGAGCCGATCGTGCCGAGCGGGAACTGGCGCTCCAGGTAGTCGCCGCCCGCTTCGGCGAGCGTGCCGACCGTGCGCAGGCCGCCGCCGACCAGGTCGAGCGCCCGCTCGCCAGCGCCGCGCACCAGGTTGCTCAGATATCCCGGCTCGCCGCCGCCGCCGTCCTCGCTCCGGCCCGACCAGTAGTCGTCGATCCGCTGCTGTTCCTCGGCTTGCGCCTTGATGGACGGCAGGATCTCCCGCTCGATCGTGCGACCGATATCCTCGTCGCTCATCTCGTCGGGAAAGTCGACGGTGCCCAGGCCAGGGATATCAACTGACTTCACTTGGGTACAACTCCCTTACCCGGAACGTAGACGTAGCCACCGCCACCGCCACCGCCGGTCTCAGCTGGGGCGGGTGCCATCTTCGGCGCGGCCAGGTAGGGCTCCTTGCCGAAGATGCCGCCGAAGAACGAGCCGTCCTTGACGGTGATGCCGTGCTTTCTGAGCGTGTCCAGCACCGCCCGGGCGCCGCCGCCGGAGTCCTGCTGGGTGCTGAGCGCTTTCAGGACATCGGAGGCGACAGCCGGCGGCAGCTGCGCCAGCAACTGGTTGCCGGTGGCGCCCTCGCCGAGAAGGGTGCCGGCGGCGATGTCGAGCGATTGGGCGACTTCCTTCTCACCCATCGGAGACATCTTGTCGGTCCGCTCGGTCGGCGGCGAGAACCCACCCGCCATGCGGCTGGCGTCTTCGTCCGAGTGGCCCTTGCTCTTGAAGAAGTTGAACTTGGTCTCCGGATCGTCCTTCAGGTTCCCGTCCCGGATCCGGTCGGCGTACTCAGCTTCGGTGATCTTCAGCTGGGAATTCCGCTCGGCCTGGTCCCGCTCGAACTGCAACCGGGTTTGCAGGTTCTGCTGTTCGGCACCGATCCCGGTCTGCTGCCGGCGATCCAAGCCCTGGTTGTTCCGCTCGTTGATCCGTTCCTGGGACGCGATGGTTCTGTCGGTGCGCTGGTTCTGGCCGACCTCCGCCTCGCGCGACACCGCGATGCGATCCTTCTGGAACCGCGCATCGGCCAGGTTCTTGGCTCGCTCGCGCTGATCCTTGCGCAGCACGCCGAGCTGGTTGATGCCGGCCGTGCCGCCGGCGCCGACGGCGCCCAGGAAGTCAGGTGACTGACTGGACATCATGCCGAGGCCGGCGCTGGTCAGGAACGACCAGATGTCGGGCTTGCTCATGAAGCCGCTGTCGTCCGCCGCCGGCGTGTTGGTGTCGACGACGCTTCCTGACTTATTGGGCGGCGTCGTAGGAGCCGGGTTGCTCGTACCGGTGTCGACCACCGGCTTCGGCTCGGGCCGCATCGGCACCGTGACCGCGCTGGCCAGGCCGCCGCTGCCGGGATCCGCCGCCAGTTTCGTGCCGCCCCGGGGGAGGTTGCGCCCGGCCGGCGTCTCGTAATGATCCTCGATCGCGATCACCTGCGGACCGACCGGCGGGTCGTAGTAGGAGCCGTCCTTGCGCCGGCGCGGCCGGTCCGTTCCTTCGTCGCCGTAAGGTCCCTGGCTCGTCACCGGGCGATCATAGAACATGCGCCCTTCGCTGGTTCCGGCCGCTGTCGTCATCGGACCGCGCGTCATCGATACGCTGCGCAATCCGGCAGCTACCGGCAGTTCCTCGGACGTCACCGTTCTGTCGACCGGCCCGGGCGCTATCGGCGCGATGGAGTGCTGGCTGACGTCCTCCAACGAACGGTCGAGATTGGCGACGGGAGCCGCAGCCGGCAATCCTGGAGGGTTGATCTCCTGGTCGTCTCGACCGGCGGCACTTCGGGGCAGGCCGCCGTATCCGAGAGCGCCGTCCTTGTCGCCTCCGGCGCGGGGAAGGCCGTTCAGGGTCATCTGGTACCCGGTGCCGGTCGGATCGGGCGGCAGACCGGCGGCATCGCCGACCTTGATCAGCGGATCCGGTCGCACCACGGGGAGCGGACCGTCTTTGGACAGCGGTGTCGCTACCGGTTGATCCGGCACCGGCACACTGCCGGGCGGGGGTGCCGCCGGCACGCCGGGCGGATTGATCTCCTGGTCGTCGCGGCCGGCGGCACTTCGCGGCAGGCCGCCGTGGCCGAGAGCCCCGCCGCGCCCGCCTTCTGTGCGCGGCAGGCCGCTCTTGGGCGGTTCACGATCCAGCGCGTCGAACGCCGACACGAACGCCTGGCCGTGGGTTTCCAGGCCGAAGTCATACAGCTTGATCGCCGTGTCCTGGTCGCCGCCCTCGATTGCCCGCTGCGCCCGGCTGGCCAGCGTGACCGGATCGGATGGCGGAGATCCACGCCCGCCGGGAGGGGGCGGCGCGTCAGGCACCGACGCCAGAGCCGCCGGTGCGGTCGGGATGGTCACGGGGACATTCGGCGCGACCGCGAGCGGCGCCTGCGCCACATTCTGACCCTGACTGGTCGACCGGCGCAGGATCTCGTCCGAGAGTATCGGCCGAAGCTCGCTGTTCGGATCGCTGTCCTGATCCAGGATCGCCAGCTCGGCATCCGTCGCCATCTTCAGGCGGCTGCGCCACTGGTCCATGCTGCCCGCGATGGCCATTCAATCTCCCCCTTATGTCCAGGCGCTCGTCAACCAGCCATCGCTGCCAAATCCGCCCGTACCGCCGATCACACCAATGGCCGTGCTCGCCAAGCCGGCGATCTGGCCCAGCTTGGAGGGATCGGACGCATTGGTGGTCTGGCTCATCATGCCCTGGTACGGATTGTAGTTCGTGCCCTGGAGCGCATTCTGGAGGAACGCGAAGTTCTCGTAGGGCTGTGACTTCTGGTTCAGGAAATCCTGATAGCCCAGCGTCAAATTCTGCTGGCCGAGTGCCTGCTGCTGACCGCCGATCGACAGGATGTTGTTTGCATCCTGCATCGCCATCCCCTGTGCAACCGGTGCCAGACTGGCCGACAGTTGTCCGGATGCCAGTTGGCGCTGCTGATCTGTATTGAACTGGTCTCTGTTAGCATTGTAAGCCTGGAGACCCATGTTCTGGTTTTGTGTCTGTGCGGCCAGAGAATTCTGCTGGTTCTTGAAGAACGTGTCGGCGTTGGTGGTGAACACCTTCTGCCGCGCTTCCTCGTTCGCCAGGGTCATATTGTTGGTCGCTGCCTGATTGGCGAGACCGATCTGATTGCTGGCACCCTGGTCGGCGAGAAGGCCCTGGAGACCGGCCGCCTGGTTCAGCTGACCGCGCTGCAACTGGTTGGCGCTATTTGTCGTCTGTGCGGCCAAGGATTGATTGAGCCCGAACTGGCTGGCCGCTGCGTTGGCGTTCTGGTTCATGCCCGCCGCCTGAAGTGCCGACGCCTGGTTGGTCGACTGGCGAGCGAGATCGGTCCCGATGTTGTACTTCGAGGCGTCGAGCGCCTGGCCGAGCCCGAACTCCGATGCCCGGGCCGCCGCCGCCTGGTTCGCAGTGCCGGCCTGAAGGTTGGCCGCCTGGTTCTGGCCCTGGCGCTGAAATTCGGTGCCAACGTTGAACTTGCCGGTGTCGAGCTGCCGGGTGATGTCAGTATTGAATTGGCTTTGCGCGTTGTTGTAGGCGTCCTGATTGAGCTTGGCGACCATATCGCCATGCTGGTAGCCGAAGTTCCGGTCGCGCTCCGCCTGGACGATCGCACCGCGACTGCCGCCGAAGGCGCCTGCTTTGGCCGCCCGGGCACTGTCCGCCTGGCGGCCGAGATCGTTGGCCCGCATCATCTCGCGGGTCGTGTTCTCCGTCACCTGCTGGGTGTACGGGTTCATGTATCGCGCGGCTTCCTCGCTGCTGAAGTCCTTGCTGGCCAGCTGCTGCATCTTGGAGATCTGGTCGGCCGTGACCTTGTCTGCCGTGTAGGTGCCGCCCTGCGCCTGCGCCAGCGCCCCGATCTGCTGACTGCCGACCTGATCGGCGCGGTAGCTGCCGCCGGTCACCCGGTCGATGTCGCCGATCATCGGCGTCTTGTTGCCGATCAGATTGGCCTGCGCCTGCGCTGCCGAGAGGACATTGGCGCCCAGCGCCTGATTGTAATTCTCGGTCTGAACGCTGTTCGGGCGGAACGAGCCGTCCTGGAGCTTCGAGAAGTCGGGCGCGTAGCCGGCCGCCGCGCGGGCCGCCGCTTCCGGAGACCCGCCGATGCCTTTGGTCAGATCGCCGACCGTCTTGACGCTGTTCATCCAGTGCTGCGCATCGGCGGCACTCGGATCCCGGCCGAGATAGGCGTTGTAGTAGCTCTTCACGACGTCCGCCGTGACCGGCATCTTGTCGCTGTAGGATTGGGCGGCCTGGCCGGCGCGGGCGGCGGCACCGGCGAGCGCGTCCTGCCCGACGCCAACATTAGCCCTGGTCATATTCATGCCCTGGAGCTGATCGTTGGTGAAGCCTTGAATACGGGGGTTAGTATACGGAGTATAGGCGGAATTCGCGTTATAGATGTTCTTGGCGGTATCATAATTAGCCGCCAAATTATTCATGTTATCTTGATAAAACTTCTGGAGGTAGTCAGGGACGTTCGCCGTCGTTGTGCTGGTCGCCATGGTGAAACTCCTTCAAACGCCGGCGCGTCCCGACACCGTCGGGTTTGTTGGCTTTGTTGCTTACAGTATAACGCAATAGCCGACAACAGCCGACAACTTAGGATCGCAGGCGCGCGTAAACCGCCGCTGCGGCTTTCTCGGCTTCGGTCTGCGGCGTGGTTGTTGGCACCGTCGATCCCGGCCCGTAGCGCTTGGCCGCCTCGACCGCCTCGAAAGTCGACCGGTTCGGTAGATAATTGTGCTCGCCACCCTTCATGCCGTACCGGCTGAGGAGATCGAGACCCTGCTGCTGGTAGGCCTGGTCACCTGTCAGAGGTGTGCCGTAGACCGGTGCGCGGTACTGCATGAACGGGTCGCCGGCCGCCGTCGCCTGCGCATACTGGCCGCCGATCGCCGGCCCGCGTGGCAGGTTGTTGACCGCCACCGGCATCTGCTGAAAGCCGGGAGCGCCATCCGGCCTGGCGTTCGGAGCATTGCCGTGGGTCGGCACGGCCGGCGGCGGCGGCAGGGAGCCGAGACCCTGCGGCGCCGGCTCGAACGGTGCGTGCAGCTGGGAAGGGTCGACCGGACCAGGCGGTGCGGGCGGCGGCGGTGCCGGCGGCTGGCCGTACTGGAGAGGCGGCGGCGGCGCCGGTGGTGGTGCTGGTTCAGGTGCCGGCGCCGGCGGCGTGATGCCCGCGATCTTGGCGTCGATCTGGCCCTGGAAGTTCTGCTTGACCAGGTTGTCGAACAGCGTCTTGGCGTCCGTCTTGACGCCGGCGCCGGGATCGTAGCGGACCGAGCCGAGCCCCTGGCCCTTGGCGATCTGGCTGGTGTCCAGGCCGAACTCTTCGATCAGCTGGTTGAGTGCGGCCGTCGCATTGTCACCCTGCTGGACCAGCGCGTTCGGGTCACCCTGCTTAAACTTGAGATCGAAGGTTTCGAACTGGCCCTTGTCGTTCAGCCTGACCTGGTTGTGGCCGAACTTCGTGCCGGTCGCATCGCCGGCCAGGAGACCCTTGGCGATCTCGTCGTAACGGGCTTTCGCTTCTTCAGCGGTCTTGAACGTGGTCGCCATCATCACCCCCTATACGGCACGGCGACACCGGGCGCCGCCGCCAACATGTCATCCCGATAGGGACTGATAAGCTTCAAAGCCTTTGCCGTGTCGTAGTTGGCACCGGCCTGTGCCTTGTAGGCCGTGTTGAAGCTTCGGCCCGACGTCCAGGTGCCGCTCTCGACCGCCTTGGCGACTTCCGGATTGCGCGACAGGAAGCCGGCTTCGTCCCAGCCGTCGGCCGGTGCCGCCGCAGCGGCGACGGTCGGCGGTGCTGCGGCGGGCGGCGGTGCCATCACATAGTCGGTGCCGGCGCCCGCACCATCGCTGGATCCGGGGTTAGGACCGCCGCCCGGGCCGCCTGGTGCGCCAGGCGTTCCGGTGGCGGCAGCATCAAGCTCGGCACCTCGACGTGCCCGGTCGTTCTCCGTCATCGGCTTGTCGTAACTCTTGACGCCCATCACGGCATCGGCGATTTCAGTGGCCGCCATGCGGCCGGGAGCGCCCGCCACGAGCCCGCCGACGACGCCGGGCGCGGTGTTCGCCATCGTCCGCCCGCCCATGGTGACATTGTGCGCCAGGGACGCCAGGCCGGCGCCCACCGGGCCGGCGACCAGGCCGCCGAGCGTTCCGACGATGGCGTTGGCCACGCGGGATCCAGGGAAGCCGCCGGGCGCTTTATAGCCGATAGCGTCGTTGAACGTGTCGCTCCAGGTCGGATCAAGGCCTGCCATGACGCTGGAGGCCGCATTGACATTGCGACCGGTAACGCCGAGCGCGTCGACCGACGCCAGCCCGCGCCCCCTGGCCCGGCCGCCGCCCGCCTCGGGATTGTTCTCGGGATGGAAGCCGCGCCCGCCGAACGGACCGCTATAGTCAGAGCCGAGCCCATCCTGCCCCGGGCCGTCACCCCTGCCGGTGCCTGGACCTTCGGGACCGGCGACACCGCTGCCCGGTGCGCCGCTCATGCCGCCGGTGTTCTCGCCGGCGTTCGACGTGTTGCCGGTGTTTCCGTCGTCATCATCGTTGTCGCCGAACGACTTCAGACCGGTCGTCGGGTTAATGCCGCCGCCGTCCAGTTTGCCGTCCGCCAGCATGTCGAGAAGGGTGGCTTCCTCGGCATTGATGTGCGCCAGGATGTTGTCGCCCCTGGTGCCCATCGCCTGGAGCGCCTTGGCCGTCTTCTTCGGATCGGGAACGCTGCGCAGGCCGTGGGTTGAATTGACGGCGATGGCGTGCTTTTCGAGACGTCTCATGGGATCACCGTGTTGTCCGAACAACGGATCCATTGTGTGCCATTCGAATAGCAGACTGAGGGATGCACACCGTCATCAATCACGACAAGCATCTGCCAGGCTGGATCCGGCGCCGGAAGATCGGCTTTGTAGTAGGGCGCCAGCTGCATGATGGCGCCCCTCGTCTGCTTGGTGCGGTCGAAGTTGGAGAGGGTGACCTCCAGGCCGCGCACAATCTCGGCGGCCCAAACGACAACCCGGTCGGGATCGAGAAGGGATGGTAGGCGAAGCGGCACTCAGCGTCTCCCGGCTTCCGTTATGTCCAGGCGAATATCACCCAGCCGGAACCAGTCTCCAAGACGTGATGCGTTGAATTCGAGGACGGCCTGACGGCCCTGGCCGCGTATGTCTATCTTCGTCGTGGTCGGCGAGAACGTGCGGGTCTTGTTGACCTCGACAGCGCCCTGCGGCCATCGTCGGGTCTCCAGCCGAACGTCGAGCAATCCCTCCATCTGGAGATCCGGAACGATCCGGTGGACCGCCATGACTTGCTCGCCGTCGCTCATGTCGAAGGGTGCCGCCCGAATGTACGCCGGCAGCGGCTGGCCGTCGGCATCGATGCCGGTCTCATGGACGTAGACATAGCCATCGGCGCCGCAGGCTACTGGTTTGTTGAATGTACTTTTGTCGACCCAGCTGGTCCGCACCACGTCGCCGATGAACCAGGAGTCTTCGCTGAAATTGTAAGCCACGTAGTGCGACAGCTCCGGCTCGGCACTGTCGGTCGCGTACCACCACCAGACTTCACCGTAGGCGCTGTTCAGGCCGCAGTAGACGATGTCGTAGGCAGTCGCGTTGATGCGGTCGAACACGTAGCGGCGGACCGGGCAGGGAAGCGCGCGCGGGCTGTTGCCGTCGTACATGTAGAACTGCCCATTGGGAGTCATCCAGAAAGCGATGCCGTCCTTCTCGGCATAGGCATTTGGGCCAGCTAATCCGCAATTAGTACCAAGCAGGTCGAAGCCGAAGATATATTCCGTATCGCCGAGATATCGCATCCCGTACAGAGATGTATCGGTCCAGATCAGGTTCTGGAGCCGGGACACCGTGCCAGCGATGATCTTTGATCCGGTCGAGAGCTTGTACTCTCCAGCCAAGTTCGTGCTTACCTGTTCCCACTCATCCACGGCCTCTTGGTTCGACCATCGAACCAATAGCGGGTCGACGTTGCCCGTGCCATACTCCTGGGTGCCCAGCAGCACGACGAAGCGTTCCGGCGTCACGAACATGGCGGTGATCGGGCTGGGAGCGTCGCCGGTGTATCCCTCGACGATCGCGACCTTGGCGGCCCGGTCGCTGGATCCGGTCGACCACTCGTAGAGCGAGCCGTTGCGCGGCGCCGCCAGCAGGTTCTCGCCCCAATTCGCGAGGCTCCAGGTACGCGCCGCCAGGATGACGGACTCCGCGCGCGGCGTGCCGTAGGTGCCGGCGCCAAACGGGCCGACGCCGAAGCCGTAGGCCAAAGCGCCGTACTCGTTGCCGGGATTGATCTCGTAGCGGGCCGAGACGCTGCCACCACCGCCGGCCACGGTCGAGCTGGCGGGTGCGGTGTGCGTCACCTCGAAGACCGAGCTCGACGGGGTCGCCGTGACCACATAGGAGCCGTTCAGCGTGATGCCGCCGATCGACGAGGCACCGGTGAAGACGACGGTCGATCCGACGTCGAGCCCGTGACCAGCCGCAGCGACGGAGACCACGGCGCTTCCGGACGTCGTCGTGAACGGGTCGGTCAGCACAACGCTCGGGCGGACCGGCGTGATGTCCTTCAGCACGCCGCTGACGATCGCGTAGAGCTTGAGATGGGTGCCCAGGCCGAGATGCGGATCGCCGTTGTTCCGGACCCAGGCGACCATGCCGCGCACTTTCCCCAGAAGCTGGTCGTCCAGCAGCTTCTCCCAGCCGCCTATCTTCTCGGCGCTGCCCCGGTAGAAGCGGACATTGCGGCCATCGGTCCAGGTACCCTCGGCCGTGAGAGCCGCATCATCCTTGATAATCCCAGCACGAAAAGGAACTTTGGTGAGCGTCATCGGCAGTACCGCCTGTGCTTGGATTGGTTATGCACCGTAGTCCCCCGCATCATGATCGTACCCGACCGCGCTGGGACGGATTGAAGGTGGATGCCCGGCTTAAAGGGAACCTTGGCGAGCGGCACATAATCCAGCGCGGTCGGGTACTTCTCCCACATCATTACCAGGCCTCCGCCCGGCGCACCGCCGCCGGATTGTCGGCAGCATCGATCAGCTCGCTGATCATGCGTTCGCGAGTGAAGCACGCCTGGACGTGCAGGCCGACAGCGCTACTCAGGCCGAGGATCTGAGCGGCGGACAGCTGCACCCAGCCGCCATTGGTTTTCCAGTCGATAGTCATATCGGGATACATCGTGGCCAGCAGGTTCGCTCCGGCCAGCATCGCCTGGCTCTCGCGGCCGGTGTCGACCCGCACACCCATGACCTCGATGCCGTCGATCTCCGCCTGCCAGCGCCGGTTCGCCACCCTGGCCTTCGCCGCAGCCTTGATCTGGTCGAGCGGTATCGGCTCGATCACGTACTCGGCGGCAACCTTGTCGCTCTTCACGGTCCAGCCGGTTCGCCGGCAGATCTCCCACTCCGGATCGAAATCGGGCGGCTGGTCGACCGCCGGCTTCCAGCCGAGCTTCGCCAGATCCTTCGGCTCCAGCGCATCGAGGCTGGAGACGTGCTCCCAGTTCTGCGGCAGCGGCACCGGATCCCCGCTCGGGACCTGGCCGTCTCGGATGTGAAAGTACAGCGTCATGGATCCCTCTTATGGCGCGGTCGTTACATACCAGGTGTCGCTGTAGCCGGTACCGACCGCGACTTCGATGCCTACCGCAGTGGCGGGCGTAAGGGGGGTCGTCACGACAGCTTGAATGGTGTCGCCGTTGGCGGCTGAACCAGATGTGCCCTGATAGATCGTGGCTCCACCATTGATCCTGAACCCACCGTTGGCCTGCAACGTGGACGCGGCGCACACCACGACCGCGCGATAGCCCGCCGTCAGACCGGATACCGTTATGGCGCCGGAGACATAGGTCGTATTGACACTGGCGCCCGTGACGTCGGTGAAGTTGTACGCATCCGGCGTGCTGTCGTTGCCGGTGACAGCGGTCCAGGTGTCGGTCACCCCGCCGATCGACAGAATGCAGCCCCACGTCTTATTGAGCGTGTTGTCCGTGACAAACCGGAGCTGGACCGTATCGCCGTTGACGACCGTGGTGCTGGCGCCCGACGCGAACCAGGGACCGCCGTTCTTGCGGTAGCTGGATCCCGCCCCCGACAGGCTGAGCGAGGCGCTGACACCCGTGTCCAGGCCAGAGACCGTGATGCTGCTGCTGCCCACTTCGGCGTTGCAGGCCTGGTTGGTCAGATCGGTGAAGCTGAACGCGTTGGGCGTCGTGTCAGCCGCCCGGGTGGTGACCTCGAAATTGGCGAGGATGCCGCCGATCGTCAGGGTCGCCCAGCCCAGCGTCGAGTACGCCGCCGACGAGAGCCGCGTCACATGGAAGGTGTCGCCGTTCATGGCGGTACCGGCAGCGGTCGTCAGGGCACCGCTGTTTTTGGAATAGCTGCCGCCGGAGACCGACACCCCGACCGACACACCCGCGTCCAGGCCGGCGACCGTGATGCTGTTGGAGGTGTAGACCGTCGACGGCGTTGCCCCTGTGATACTGGTGAAGGCGAAGGTGTTCGGCGTGGCGTCGACGGCCCGGGTGGTCACCTGGTAGGACCCGGCGACCCCGCCGATCGTCAGGGTCGCGGTCACCGCCGTCGAAGCGGACGCCGAGGATGCGACCTGGACCCGGAAGGTGTCGCCGTTGATCGCGGCACTCGACGCCGTCGTGTACGCAGACCCGTTATGCGAGTATGTCCCGCCGACGATGCCGACGCCGGCGATGTCGCCCGAGCCCAGCCCGGCCAGCGTGATCAGGTTCGAGGTATAGAGCGTGGAGGGTGTCGCACCGGTCACCGCCGTGAAGCTGAACGCGTTCGGCGTGGTGTCGAGCGCCCGGGTGGTCGAGGTGTAGCTGGCGGATTGGGTGCCGATCGTCAGGATCGTCTCGATCGGGGTGCTGAAGGCTCCTGAGCTGACGTGCTGGACGCGGAAGGTATCGTTGTTCACGGCGGATCCTGCGGCCGTGGTGTAGGCCGCCCCGTTCCTGGAGTAGCTGCCGCCGCTGATGCTGACCGCCATCACCACGTCGGCGTCGACGCCTCCGAACGTGATCTGGTTACTGGTCTGGACGGTCGAGCGCTCGACGCCGGTGACCGACGTGAAGCTGAAAGCGTTCGGCGTCACATCCTGCGCCCGCGTCGTCGTGCTCCAGGTCGCGACGGACGCTCCGACCTGGATGGTCGTCGACACAGCACCCTGCCAGCTGGACGAACTGGTGTGCCGCAGCGTCAGCGTGTCGCCGTTGGTGACCGTGCCGTCGACGGTCGTGTAAGCGTCGGCGTTCTTCTTGTACTCGCCATTGGTGACGATGACGGCGGTGGGAGTCACCAGGCCGGTGATCGTGACGGTGTTCGACGTCGTAAGCGTCGAGCGCTCGACGTTGATCTGGTTCGTGAACCCCACCGCGTTCGGCCGGTTGTTCGACATGACCTGGCGCAGTCGATCAGCAAGCATCTATCGGATATCCGTGCCGGCGGTGAAGCCCAGCCAGGTCGTGCCGCCGTCGGTCGTCAGGAAGCTGAAGGCATCGACGCCGCTGGCCGTCTGCGTCAGGGTCGGCGCCAGGCCGGCGGACCACTTGACGCTGGTCGGCCAGGTGATCGCCCGGGCCGTGGCAGTCGCGTCCTTCCGCCGGATCAGGGTGAAGCTATAGGCGGTGCCGGTGGGCGGCGCGTTGGCGAAGGTGAAGCTGGTGATGCTGACGGCCTGGGTGATCTCGAAGATGTTGGCGGACGCCAGATCCAGCACGGTGGTGGCCGCCGCCGCCCCGGAAACCCGCGTCTCACGGTAGGCTGTCAGCGTGCCGTTGGCCGAGCCGAGGCTGGCCAGGTTGCTATTGTAGGGTTGCAACACCGTGCCGCTGATGTTCGTACCGTCGCACACCGCGACGGCCCATACGCCCTGCGGGATGGTGATGCCGGTGCCGCCGCTGGGTTGAACCGTCAGGGTGAAGGCGCCGGTCGTGGCATTGTAGATCAGGTAGCTCTTCTCGCGCGCCGGCAGGTTGACGACGCTGTCGGCCGTGAGGGTGCCGGTCAGCCGGATGGCGTGGTTGTGCCAGTCACCCAGCGCGTAATCGGTGGCGCTCAATGTGACCGACGGCGACGAGACGGCCACGCTGATGTGGCCTGCCGTGGCGCGCTCCAGGATTTTAAGCCCAGTATTAAGAATCTCGCCCCATTGGTTCGCTTTCTCGCCGAACGAGCAAATTTCTACCCCAAGGCTCTCTGAAGTTGTACTAGCCATGATTGTCTCCTAGGCCGGGGTGATTTCGGTCCAGCCAGAGCCGGCGGGGTTGACCGTGGTCCAGAGTATAGGGGACGGCGGGACGTGTGTCTGCCACGGTTCGGACACGCCGTCGTTGAGATCGAGCCAGAGAGGCGGGGCGATAGGAGTCTCAAGATCGGGCATCAGCCAGCACTCCGGGTCAGAAAGTCATCCCCACGATTGCGCGCGTCCTGGGTCTGGACACGCTGCGCCGCATCGGTGTAGCGGGTCTGGTACATCTCCATGCGCTCGGCCGTGACACCCTCCAGGTAGCCGGCGGCTTCAAGGAGACTGGCGTAGAGGAGAAGATCGTAGGCGAACAGGCTCAGCCAAGTCGTCGTGTTGCCTGGCCCGATACCGGCCGGCTGGCGGGTGTAGACCAGCTGGACGGCATAGCTCTGGTTCGGCGTCGGCGCCAGGAGCACGGTCGTCTCGTCCCACGGCGCATAGTAGCGCGGGACGGATGTAATCGCCGGATCCGGCCAGAACTCGCGGATGAAGCTCTCGTCGCGGTTCAGCAGATGCGTGCCGTCGGCCAGGCGCAGCGACCGCACAACCAGGCAGTCGTCGGGAAGGGGCAGAAATTGGTTGCCGACGGTGGTGGATCCTCCGGCTGACTTGCGGAAGATCCGCAGATCGAGCTCGCGGTACACCCGCAGTTCGGCCAGGCTGATGATCGTGTCGAGTGCTGCGGCCAGCTCGGTCGACTCGTTGTTCGTCCAGGCGACGATGTCGGTGCGCAGTTTGGCGTATGTCGTCAAAGGTCGAACTCCTCGCCGCTCTCAAAGGTCAGCGGCTGACCGTCCTCCGTGCGCACGGTGCGATCGTCGTTGCCGCCCGCCGTGTCGGCCCACCGGTTGCGAATGTCGATCGCATCGACATCGACCACCAGCTTCTGCGGCGGGCGCGCGTTCGGGAGGGGACGCGGCTCGCCGCCCGGCACTTTGCGCGGCGTCAGCTGGGGATGCTTGGTCTCGAAGCATTTCGGGCAGACGAAGACGCCGCTCCACTCGCGCCTGAGCTCGGAGTGCCGGCAGTCCAGGCCGCAGCGGTCGCAAACCGCCAAACCGAGGGGGCGCCGCCGCGTCACCGGCAGAGATCCGGCATGATGAACAGGCTGACGCGCTCGCGGTCCTCGACCAGGGCCCGGTCAAGCTCGGTCTCGTAGCGGGCCAGCAGCTCGCCGCGCCGGTTGATGTCGACCGATCCCGGCCGCTTGTCGGCCAGCGCATACGCCAATCCTGCGATGATGGCGGGCAGGAACCTCATCGGCAGATCGAGATTGTCGAGGTAGGATCCGACGTCCTGGATCCGGCGGCGGCGCTCGATCACGACGTCGTACTCGACATCGGGCACCGGCCAGACAGTCAGGGTCGGCGCGTCCCGCTCCCGGTTCAGGACATAAAACAGCGGGCGGCCGGTCTGCGCCTTGTTCGGCAGCTGGCGGTACTCGGAGATGCCGAGCGACTGGACCGACAGCTCCGTATCGGTCGTGCCCCGGCGGCGCAGCGTCATGTCGCTGATCGACAGGGTATCGGCCTGGAGCGGCACGTGACTGACGCCGGCGGTCAGCACCAGGTTGTGGCTCTCGGTCGCCCACAGCAGCTCGCCGCGATTGACCAGCTCCTGGAGCAACAGGTTGAGACTGCGCCTGGCGCTCCGGAGATCGCCGCCGGTCGGCTGATTGATGCCGATCCGCTCGAAAGCCTCTTCGATGCACTGGTCTACATCCAGGGCGAATGTGGCCGTGCCGCTGGTCGCCATCACCAGATCCCCGAGCAGAGATACCAGACCAGGCCGAACAGGATCCCGATGATGGAACTCAATTCCTTAAGCAGCGACTGAACGGTCATCGACGGCCTCCATGGCAAGTAAGGCTACCCGGCGCGACCAGCCGCGCCCGTAGCGCTGCCAACCGGGCAGGTTGGCGTAGCGGACCAGGCGATAGCTCAGGTAGTCGGCCAGGCCGTCGGTCGGCTCCATGTGCTTGATCGTGCGGACCAGCTCGTTCGACAGCCGGCCGGTCTCCTGCATCCTCGCCGTCTTCTGGAGACAGACGATGGCGGCGTGCCGGCCCATGTTGACGGCGGTGTCGAACACGGCGAGTGCGGCCCAGTAGGGGAGCTGATCGCACCAGTTGGGATCCCAATAGTCGCGCTTGTAGATCTCGCCCGCCTGCTTGACGGTGAGGTTCTTGATGTCGAGGTCGGGGTAAATGCGCTTACTGATCCCATAGCGAGTCTCCCCGCCGGGGTCGTGAACGTCATTTGAATACCCTCCTTCGCGTGCCAACACGAACTCAAGGGCTCTGTCAAAGGCTTGCATGCGTGTGGCCTTTCACGTAAATTTGAGAGAAATGCCACGGGAGTGCAGCGCCACTATGACCGCCGACGAAATCAAACGCGCGCTTGATGCCGCGCTCAATAACCAAGGACATACAGTTGCTCAGATATTCTATCGAGCACCCGCCAACCAGCGCGCCTATACCTGCATCATCGACGGATGCTCCCGCCCCGCCTATGCGAAGCGCATGTGCAACGCCCACTATATTCGAGCGTATCAAGGCAAAGACATGACCAAACCGCTTCGCACCAGCCATAGGGCGGAAACGGCTCTCTGCTGGAAGTGCGCCGACGGTATCACAAAAATCAACAAGAACGGTGGATGGGGCCTTTGCAAGAAGCACTACATCACCGCGCGACGAAGCATATTGAAGAGAGCAGCAATCAAGGCGCTCGGTGGCGTCTGTTGCCGATGCGGCCTGTCCTTCCCGGTCGCCGCCTTCGATTTTCATCACAGGGACGGTGAGAAGACGGAAGCTGTTTCCGACATGATGCTGAACTTCAGTACAGCCGCTGTCGCTGCTGAACTTATCAAATGCGATCTCATCTGCGCCTGCTGTCATCGCACACTTCACGCCCTGTACGAAGATGAGACCTGGATACCCACAGGCGACGTCCCTTTCTGACCAGAACTTATCATCAACGAGACCACCCTCGCGGGCGAGGACGAAGTCGAGAGCGCGGGCGAAGTTGTCCATCCGGCGCTACTCCAGTGTCCGCAGACGGAAATCTGATATCGTGACGCTATCCGCTGCGGCCCCGAGCGAGACGTTGATCGCGAATGTCACATCGACGCTCCCAGGGGTTGCCCGCAGCGGAAAGACATCGGAAGTGCCGCCCTGTTCCGTAGCCGTAATGACGGCGCGGATTTCCGGCGTACTGATCGACGTGATATCCGCCTCAATGCTCCATTGCTGCTGGTCGCCGGCGATCTGGTTTATGACCACGACACTGGCGCCGCCGAACCCGACACGGATCAGCTTGGTTCCGGCCGTGCCGGTGACAGTGCCGTGAGCCGTAAGTCGCAACCGCCGACCGATCAGCTCGCGAAACTTGACGGTGCGGCTAACAGCATCGGTTGTCGCCGTGGTCCCGGTGTGAACGAAGGGGGCTGGCAGCGTGTAGTGACCCGAAACGCCGGAGAACCCTTCCAGCGTCACATTCTTGGTGTAATCGTTGATGTAAACCGCCGTATCGTAACCGACCGCCTTGTTCCGCTTGCCGATATGCACCAGACCAGGAGCGTTCTCGATGTAGACGGCGAAGCGGTCAGCCGTCGAAACGCCGTCATCCACGATCATCTCACAGTCATCAATGACGATGTGATCCGGTGCGCCGGTATTGGAGTAGATGCCGATGGCATCCGGCCCGTACTGATCGTTGACCCGCGTTCCCGTGGCGCCACAGTTTTTGATCTTCACGCCGGTGATGCGAGCGGTTTGGATCGGACCAACCAAGCGAATGCCGTTCGTTGTGCAGTCACGGACAATCCCGCCGGTGATGGTCAGGTAATCACCCTGGCCTTGGTGGTTATGTCCGGTGACGACGTTCCAGGCATGACAATTGATATACGTGCTGCCTTCATGCTTGTCAGACGTTACGAAGCCGCTCTCATAGCCGGAGCCGTTATCATAGCTGTAGCAGTCCTCGTGGAACGCGCTGCCGCACTTGAAGCCGTTGAGGTGGTTGCCGTAAGCGTGGCACCGGATGATCCGCGTCCCGATACCGCCGCAGGCGATGCCCGTGCCACCCGGCCCGCCCGCCGCCGAGTGCCCGGCGGAGCCGCAGTTCGTCGCGACGCAGTCGATTATCCGCTGATACGAACCGGTGTTGGTGGACGAGCCGTAGCCGTGATCTTTGACCGCATCGATCCAGACCCGCTCCATGGTCTGTTCGGTCCCGCCGCCGTAGTAGTAAACACCGCGAACGATAGCGCCGTCCGTCTGATTGGCCTTGTTGCCGTCAATCTTGAAATCAGCCAGGTACGTATTGCTGGTGTTGTTGCCCACGATGACGTGCGCGTTGGCGGCGTTCTTGAGCTTGATAATCGTCTTGGTCATTCCATCGCCGACCAGCCGCGATCCGGACAGCAGCGTCAGGCCGGCTACCAGATAGGTGCCCGTGGGGAGGTAGATCGGCTTGCCGAGGGCGATCGCCGCCTGGATCGCGGCGGTGTCGTCAGCAACACCGTTACCGACAGCACCCATGTCGAGGACATTGATTTCATGCGCGAACCGCGCCGCCAGGGTGCGGGACGTGGTGGTGCCGGTAGCAAGGATCGGAGAAGCGCTCAGAAGCGTCCCCTCGCCAGGTGGTCCCTGCGGGCCGGTCGGGCCGGCGGGACCGACCAGGGCGCTGAACGGCGCCCTCACGGTGACGCCACCCTGGACGATGGGCACCAGTTCGGCGCCGGTCATGGTGCCGGCGGGCGGGAGCTGGGATATCTTAGTCATGCCGGTGCTACCGCGACGGCGGCGTGAGAGCATCCGAAGAGTCTACTCAAAAACCTGCTAAATGCTGATATCTTGAAGACATGGTTCACCGAGGCTGCAAATTCCGGCTTTATCCAACTGACGAACAGGAGACCCTGTTCGGCCAATTTGCCGGCGTCTGCCGTCTTGTCTACAACCTCGGTCTGGAACAGCGGCGCGACTGGTGGCGGCAGTATCACGCCCGTATCGGAAGCAATATCAGCTTTGTCAGCCAGAACCGCGAGCTGACTGTATTGCGCGCCGAATTCGACTGGATTGCCGCCTGCCCGAGTGACGCACAGCAATACGCGCTGCGCGACCTCGACCGAGCCTTCCAGAACTTCTTTGCCGGTCGCACCGACTATCCGACACCACGCAAACGGGGCGTCAACGACAGTTTCCGCTTTCCGGGGGTCCGGTGTTTCTGGCGCAAACTTAATGCTAAGTGGGGGGCGGTTCGCCTGCCCAAGATCGGCGAAGTCAAGTTCCGGCTGACCCGTGACATTCCCGGCACGATCAAGACCGTCACGATAGCCAATGACGCCTTGGGCTGGCATGTCGTCTTCTCCATCGAAGCGGAGCACGTCGCGTCCCCGAACTTCGGCCCGGCTGTCGGCATCGACCGAGGCGTAGTCCACACTCTCGCGCTGTCGGACGGCACGTTTAGGGACATGCCGAAGGAGAGACTGAAAGTGCTCGACCGCCGAGCACGCAAGCAGGCCAAAAGACTGGCGCGGACCAAACGCGGATCCAACCGGCGCACCACCGCACGCAAGTTGCTGGCCCGCACCAAAGCCAAAGCTGCGCGTATTCGCCTGCATTGGAACCACGAACGCACCACCGAGATTGCCTCTACCCATGGCGTTATCGCCATCGAGGCGCTGAAGACACGCAACATGACGACCAGCGCCAAAGGGACGGTCGAGGAACCAGGGTGCAACATACGCCAGAAAGCCGGACTCAACCGTGCGATCCTGGAGAACGGATGGCATCAATTCGAAGTCCTCCTTTCCTATAAGGTCGCCGAACGGGGCGGTGCGTTGTGTAAAGTGAACCCCGCATACACGAGCCAGACGTGCTCGTGTTGCGGGATCATCGACAAAACAAGTCGCAAGAACCAAGCGACCTTCCATTGTGGACATTGCGGGCACTCGGCCCATGCCGACACTAATGCTGCCCACAATATCCTGAAGGCTGGAGTACAGCCTGCGCCGAGGATTGCCGTTAGGCAGCCGGTGAAGCGCAAACTGAAGAGAGTCGCTTAGGTTGCTCTTGGAAATCCTCATCCTGCGGGACCGGGGAAGATGCTAAATCATTACGTAGAGGATGGTGACCTTGGTATCGCCGGCCGAGGTGGCGCCGGTCGGCGTGACGGTCGCGACGACGGGAGTGGTCGATCCGATCGAGGCCATGGATGTGAGCTGTGCCGCCGTGAAGGTCGGGCGGACCCGGCCCGCCGTCTTGGCGTCGACGCCGCTGGCGTACTGCGTGCCGGCCGCCGCCGTGCCGATGGTCAGGACGGCACTCGTGGCGCTGTTCCAGGCCGTCAGGTTGTCGGCGATGATGTCGACGATGATGGCGGCCTTGGGCAGATACAGCGTCTTGGAAACGGCGTTGGTGCCGTCCTGCACGATCCGGGTGCTCTGGCTCAGCAGAGGCGTGCCGACGTTCTTGAGCGTGCCGCTGCCCTTGTCGCCAACGCGCATCGGACCGCCAAAAGTGCTCTGAGCCATCATTCCTCCAGGAGCTGAGCCGCGCGGTCATCATGGCGTCCCCGGGGTCGGGTCCGAGCGGCTGTGATACCCCGTTGAAAAGCTCCCGACAGTATGCTGTCGGGAGAGTAGTTGAGGCCTGTCTCTCTGTGCCTATCCGATAGATACCATCATGTCGGCATACAGTCGAGCATCATAGCCAACAAAAAGGGCGGACCGAAATCCGCCCTCAAGTCCGTGCTACAGGCAAGTGCGACATCCACAAAGAACACAAGGAAACTCAGCTAGAAGGCGGCTCCCAGGCCGGCGAACTGACCGCGTAGCCGAGGAGCCAACCCCACCCTGTCTACCCGAGAGGCTAATCACGGATAGGTCATTGGACGCCGGAGTGTTGGTTCTGTCAAGAAAAGTTGGCCGACAAAAAGAGGACGGCGCGCGCGGGAGCGCAGCAGCCGTCCATCCGAGTCTTAGGGAGGAAACGCTTGGCGTCCGATAGGACGTCAACGAACGCATAAAACGACAGGTTGTCGTGTCGGTCAACGGCGCAGTTGCGCAACACTCCCTCTTTCAGACGCGCCAGGCCGCGTCAGGGCTTCAGCTTCGGATTGCGTATCCGGTAGACAAGCCAGCCGAACATGCCGCCGCCCAGCGTCATCATCGTCAGCCCCCATATGGCCATCCCCCATACCTCGCCGAACAACCACTGCGCCAGCATGACCGACAGCACGCTGAGCCCGCCGAAGGCGAACGCCCCGACGATACCGGCCAGGGTGTAGAGCGCGGGTTTCACGACTTGCGCTCCAACGCGTCGATCCTGGCCAGGGCACCAGCCAGCTCAGCGCTAAGCTCGCTTAGCGCTTTGGTCTCGATGCTGGCATCCAGCCGCTGTTCCTGCCCAGCGCTAAGCGAGCTTAGCGCTCTGGTCTCGATATCCGCCATCCGACCGCCAAGCTCGATCTTGATGGTCGTGACCAGGTGCTCTTCGAGGTGGCCGATCTTGTCGTCCAGCCGGGTGATAAGGCGCATCATGTCCCGGTGGAACTCCATCAGAAGCTGGTTCTGATTGCGCCATTCAGCCCGCATCAGACGCTGTTCGGCCTGGATCGCGTCGAGCCGCCGGTCGATCGAGGAGGGTTGGATTTCAGGGGTCACCTGGATACTCCAAGCTCAAGTGCTTCAGGATCAGATCGAGCTTGGCGTCTGTCGAGCGGACAACGCCCTCCATCTCGCGCACCGTCGTCTCGACCACCTTGAGCCGATTAGACGCCATGCGAAGTTCAGCACGTGTCGTCAGTTGGTCCTCATGGACGAGGTTGATGCCTTCCTTAAGAAGCTCGATCTGCGTCTCCAGCTTCTCAAGCCGCGCCTCGACGCGGCGCAGCCGGTCCTGCGCATCCTGAAGCAGCGGGCCGAACGCACGCCAGTCGAGAACATCGGGGGGTTCGTCGTTCATGCCATCGCCCTCCAGGCCGGTGCGGTGTAGTCGATGCCGTCGGCTTCGGTGAAGGTGTTCCGCTTGGAGCAATTCTCGCTCTCTGTCAGGTACTGCATATTCCAGTGAACGTGCAGACCGCAGACGAATTCACCCCGGATCGGCACGATATGGTCGACATGGGATCCCTTGGGTGCCGCCATGTAGACCGCGTCGATGGCCGCCAGGTCGGTCCAGGGCGGTGTCGCCTGCCGGATATATTCCCGATAGGCGGCGAGGTTCCTGGCGTTGTTGGCGCGGTACTTCTCCGGGTTGGCTGTCTTCCATTCCTTGACACGCTCCAGAGCCGCTTCACGATTGTTGGCGGCGTATTCGCGGGCCACCTGGCGGCTGCGCTCGATGTCAGCGTAATAGCTGGCTTTAGCCCGGGACTTATACAGCTCGGTCTTGGCCCGGTAATCCAAGTGAGCCCATAACCGTGCGGCGGCAGGACACTGCGGCTTTTTGCATTCGTTTGTCGTCGGCTGGCCAGGTGCAGCTTTTACCCGCCCACCCGCAAGCGGATCGCCGTGCTTGTGCCAACGAATATAATGCGCGTTACACATTTCCCGCTTATAGGCCGGGCTCGCGCATCCATCGACTTTGCAAACTTTGCCAGCTTTGCCAGCGGCGCCGCCTTCGAAGACGCTGCGCTTCCTACCACCGGCCAAGGGGTCTCCGTGCCGCTTCCAACGGCCATAGTGACTCTCGCACATGCCTTTCTTGATCGGGGCGCCTGCACATCCTTCGACGCTGCATTTCGGAGCGGATATGCTAAAAGGGTCGCGGGGCATTCTGAACTCCTTACAGTTCGGTTGCTCAAGGGATGGCCGGTCGTTCACAGCGACCGGCCATCTCGCTTTCAGGATATCAGGCATTTGAGCAAACGAAAAGGGCGGCATCGCTGCCGCCCTTCCGCAAGTAATACTGCGACGAGTTACAGTATTAGATACCCGGGGAACCCATGAGTGCCCTCGGATTACTGAACCCGAAGCTGTATCTTTCGGATACCCCAAAATGCAAGCTACCAGTCTCCCAGTCTTCCTTACTACGAGTACGCAAGGCTTTACGCTGGAAGTACTTGAGCCCATCTTCGGCGGAAGTCTTCAGGAACCAGGCATCCGGGTCGGTCAGGTAGTGACCAACCTTCACGCCTTTGGTGAAGAGACCCAAGGACTTGATAGCCGAGATATCGTTGTCCGCTGTTCCCGACCGCATCTCATTCGCCAACAGTCGTTCGGCTACAAACATCAGACTTGGCGGAATGATTAGTGTGTCTTCACGAAGCACGATCCGCAGGCCACGGTCATCAACCGCGCTGTGCAGCTGGATCATAATCTGTTCGAGCGATGCTTCCGAGAAGTCGGCATCGATGCGGTTCGAGTAAGTGCCGCCGTGAAGCAGCGGATGGTCGGTCGCGATGAGCGGCTTCCCGTCCCCGCCGGTGTAGGCGGCATCGAAAGCATTGTTCAGGATCGAGGCGCCGCGCACTTCCTTGGTCTGGCGCATCGACCGTGCGAGCAACCTGGAGTAGCGCTTCGACAGGCTGTCGTAGAGATTGTCGTCCAGCGCCTCTTCAGTCAAAGCATACGCCAGGCTGATGTTGTCGTGGACGTAACGGGCGACCCAGCCTTCACGCGCGGTGTCGTACTCGATCGGAGCACCTTCACGCTTGACCGGCGCATACCCGAAGCCAGACATCGTGACTTCTTCTTCGAAGGCACGGTTCGAGGTGTGCTTCTCGAAATACATCGGCCACTCTTCGGGATAGTCCTTATAGTCCATCCCAAATCGTGCGTGAAGCCCGGGCGTGAGCGACTTCGGAAAAAGACTACGGTTCATAGGTACAGACATTTACGTAGTCCCTTCCTTACTTGTCGAGATGTTCGGCGAAGATCACTTCGACGATCGTATTAGTTCCCCAAGGGTTCTCGGGAATGTCGAAGCGGTCGATGATGCGGAAGTTCGCCTTGGTGCCCGACGCGGTGCCGATCGCCACGGCCGAGTCGCCGGTGATGGCGTTGCCGCCCGATCCGGTGAAGTCGGCGAACTGGCCGCGCATCGTGAGCGGGGTGGTCGCACCCTGGATCTGGTAGATGATCCACGGGTCGGTGTGGACGTGGACCAGGATGTTCTTGGTCGTCGCCGAACCGATATACGCTGGCTGGAACTGGACCGCGTGGTCGCGCGACGAGTCGAAGTACTGGCATCCGGCGAACACGCCGGCGATGTTGGTGTCGCCCGGGGCGGCGGCGGTCAGATAACCGCTCGCCCACTTGACCGGCTGGCCCATGTAGATCTGCGTGACCGTGCCGTCGGCAATGCCGTTTTCAAAACCCTGAGTGCGGATCTCGCCGCCGCTGTGGTGCCGAACGGGGCGCAGCCCGAACGGTTGGAAGGTCGCTACCATGACCGGCTCCTAAGTTTAGTTGGGGCCAATACCCGGGCCGGTGACGGCTGGGATCTCATTCGCCGAACGAGCCGCGACGCGGTCCGCCGGAAGTTGTCTGCTTGAGGGATCGCTGGATCGGAGCGACCTTGTGCTGCTCGCGCCGCAGCTCGGTCTCGATCGACTCGTTCTGGCCGGCGGTCTGATTGCGGTAGTAGGCGCGCCGGTCCTCGGCGATCTCTTCCGGGATCCGGCCGAGCACCAGGTCGGTCTGGCCGATCACACCGGCGAAGGCGCCTTCCTTGTGGGACGGGCCGAGATAGCCGGGCGCCTCGTCGGCGCGCACGAACTCGAACCCTTCCTGCTGGCGGCGGAAGATCGAGCGGGAGTCGTCCTCGTTCCGGATCCGGACGCGAAGCCACCGGTACTGAAATCCATCCGGCAAGCCTGCGGGGATCTCCAGAACGGACGGCGGCTTGTAGGCTGAAGGGGTGCGCTGCGCCTGAGCGCGCGTCTCGATACCGCGAGGCATTAGTTAGATCCCGACATACTTGGCGAATTCTTCCGGAGGCACATCGAGGCGGGCGGCCATGGCCCGGTCTTCGTCGCTGAGCCTGACTTTCCGGCCCGGGGCGGGGGCGGAGCGGCTGCTGACGCCGGCGACAGCCTGGCGGCGACGGTCGGATCGCGGCATGTAGGGCGCCAGGCGCCGCTGGAGCTCCTGATAGAAGGCATCCGAATAAGGGTTGACGCCTTCCTTGATCAGCCGGTCATCGATGGCGAAAGCGACGGCGGTCAGGGCCTCGTCCTTGCCCCACCACTTCTGGCGCTTGGTCCACTCAACCGCCTTGGGATTGGCCGGCGGGGCGGCTGGTGCAGGCTGCGCTACGGGCTGGTTGAGCGTCTGCTCCTGCCGCTGGATGTAGGCACCCAGCTGCTGAAGCTCGGACCGCGTGTCGTGGTACTTGTCGCGGAGCTCGCTCTGCTTGGAGACCTCGCCGAGCTCGATCGCTTCGTCGAGCTCGCGCTTGATTGTCTCGAACTCCCGCGCTTTCAGGGCTGCGTGGGACTTGATCGCACCCAGCTCGGCGAGCTCGGCGCGGCGCTGCTGCTCGGCCAGGCGCGCTTCGAGCTGTGCTGCTCGCTGACTCTCCGCAACCAGGCGGTCCATCTCGGCTTTGAGAGGATCAGGAACCTTAGCGCGCTTCGCAGCCTTCGGCTCCGGCGCCTCGTCCGGTTCCTCGACCTCTTCCTCACCGTCTTCGTCGGGCTCGGCCGGTTCCGGTTCGGCGTCCTCGTTCTCGTAAGGTTCCTCTTCAGGACCCTCTTTCACATCATTTAGTAGGTCGTTGTCGTCTTCGTCGGGCTCAATAGCCGACGAAACAACAGCGGTTTTGTGACTGCCGCTGTCGTCGTGGACGAAATCCATAATGCGAGCCATGCCGACTACTCCACGTGGCCGAGAAGTTCGACGACCCAATCCGGCGTCTCGTCCTGCGGCGGGAAGACGGCCTGGATCTCGTCGTCGTTGATCAGACGGAGCTCGACATTCCCGCTGCCGACATGAGCGTCATGGCGCTGGCCGGCGTATTTCGCGACCAGGACGCGGTCACCGGGTGCGGCCCAGGCGTGGTAGCCGGTGTCGTCTCGCTGGTAGGCTTGGGCACCGAGCGCGATGACGTAACCCGTTGTCGCGACGGCCTGTTTCTGGTCGAGGTGGGAGTCGGGCAGGATAATTCCGCCGGCGGTCTTGATCTCGACCGGCACCATGGCGACAAGCACGCGCCAGCCGCAGGGCTGGGGGATTTCGGTCAGGGTTTTCGGTCGTGGCAGCTCAAAGTCCAGCGTTGTCGTCATCTTCGTCCTCGGAGTCGTAGCTGCGGAAACCCTCGGCGATCAGCTCTCTGGCCCGATCCAGCCCCTGGACCCGGCCGACTTGGGCGCGGTACTCGTCGTAGGAGCTCGCGGCGCCCGACCACAGCGTCACCACGACATGTTCCCGCTCGGCATCCAGCTGACGCAAAATGTAGTCCCGGATTTCCAGCACGCGGCATTCCGTTGCGCAGTTGTTGGCTTTGTTGGCCGTTGTTGGCCAACATTAGCATCAAGTACCCCTATTTATAGGCCCGTGCAACGATTAAGTGCGCCCGCGCGTGCGCTGAGCGTCGGCCAGGATGCGTTTCGCGGCGGTGGCCGACTCCTGTTCGAGCTTCCGGCGGTCGAGCTCCGCCTCAATAAGCATCTCCTGGCGCTGAAGCTCCCGATCGGCGTCGGCATCCTCGGCCCGCACCTGGGTATCGGTCTGACGTTGCTGCGCTCGCGCCTGTTCGATCCGCTCTTTCTGCGCAATCTTCTCTTTTTCGAGTGCCAGCTGCTGCATCGCGATCTGAACGGCGGGATCCTGCGCTGCCTGCTGGTTTTTCTGCATCTGCGCCAGCTGCTGCGCCTGTTGAGCGAGCTGCTGAGCGGCTTGGGCCATGGCGCTGGCGATCTGGCTCTCGACTTCGGGCGGTAGCGGCTGATATTCCCCGCTCGGGTTGTCGGGTGTGTATTCCGGGGGCGGGGGCAGCTGAATTCCGAGCGTCTGCTCCATCTGCTGGCGGATCAGCATGCCGGTGTGCTGGCCAACCAGGGCCATGACGCCCATCTGGACCTGCTGGGCGGCCTGCGGCGTGCTGGCGAGCGCCATCATCGCCGGGTTCTGCATGCTCGCCATCAGGAATTGGATGTGCGCCTGGTGGTTCTGGCTGTACCAGGCCCTGACCGGCTTGCTCTGGAGGATGGCGAGCATCTGTGTCGCCGGATCCATCGGCGGTGCGACGTGTTCGGGCAGCAAAAGCTTGTCCGGATCGGGCACATTCATGCTCTCCAGCATCAGCCGGTGGGCATTTTTCAGGTTGTAGACCTGGGGAGCGGATTGGGCCAGCTGGAGGACGGATTGCGCGCGCATAACGCGCTGCGCCTCCGAAAATATATTCGGATCGCTGACCGGCAGGACGTCGACACGACCGTCAAAGTCGGTCGCGAACACCTCCCGACTCTCATTCTGGACTTCATAGGGGTAGTATTGCGGCACACTCTCGGCGTTGATGCGGGCCAGGATGCGCAATTCGCGGTGCATCGACTGGTGCATGCGCTTGTGCATGCTCGACATCAGCTTGTGGGCTTGTTCGAGCAAGGCCACGGTCGTTCCGACCGGCGCCTCGGAGCCGCCATCCGGCAACGTGACATCATTGACGGCCGCCAAGCGCCGGCCAAGGTCGACCATCGTGTTCATCAGCTGGAACAGCGTCTGACTCGGCTCCTTGAACGGCACCGGGATCATGCTCTTCCGGAGATCATCGCCCGACGCGTCGATATCCCTCCACTCGCCAAAGGCCAGAGGGGTATCACCCACCGGTGAGCGGGTTCCCCTGGTCTTGAAACCGGCGGGCAGGTTGGCGAACTGACCGGCATCGACCAGAGCGCGAAGGCTCGTGGTGGCACTCCGCTGAATATTGCCCAGCAAATGGATATAACCCGTGCCGTAAAACCCCAGCCCGGGCAGGAGACGCCACCGAACGATGTGTTCGAGGGGTTTCCGCTTCTCGTCGGTCTCGATCCAGTTACGCCGGATGCTGAGGACCTTAGTGCTGTCCTTCTCGATCGTGACGACGTAGGGCAGATCGACGCCGGTGGGCTCGCCAAGCTCGTCCGTGTCCTCGAAACCCTCGATCGAGAGCCAGCGTTGTTGCTCGATCAGGATTATATCGTCGCTGTCGCCCCGGTTGACCTTACGGTCGACGCCGGTCTGCTCGTCGACGGTCTCCTCGAACTCGGAATTCCGCGCCTCGGACGGCCGGATCTCGATATCGCGGTAGATGCCGGCCCGCTGCATGGCGCGGAGCTGGGATTTCGTGGTCGTGATGATGTGGGATTTGCGCTTGGCGCTGGCCATGTCGAGCGCGTCGTGGGCCGGCACGAAGTCGTCCAGGCGCAAGAACCGGCCTACCGGGCGGCCGAGGTTTTCATCGTAGTACCATTTCCTGAAAGCCGTGCCGGTGAGCGCGTAGTAGTACAGCATCGAGTCGGTATCCTCGACATACTCCTCCATCTCCTCCAGCAGCTGGTAATTCATGAAGTCGCTGACGCGCTTGGCCTGCGCCACCAGCTCGGTCGTGTTGCGGCCGATCGTGGCGGAGCGCACCGGCCCTTGCGGCGGCAGCATCTCGGACATGGATCTGGCCTGGAACTGGCGGGCGGCTTCCTCGATCAGCGGCACGGTCGCGCTGCATGCACCTTTAAAAGGCTTTGTAAGCTCTTCCCGCCGGATGCCGAGCTCATCCAGGCCCCGGGTGATATCCTCCAGCCACTCATCGCGGGCGCGGATATCTTCCTCCGTTTCCTCGCCGACCAGGCGGCCGATACGGTTCAGCTCCTCGTCGTCGATAAACGGGCTCAAATCATCCCGCCAGCCTTCCGGCCCAATTGGTCCTGCGATCTCGACCGGGTCGAACCCGTCCATCAGGTCGATCTCGCTGTTCATGACCTCCAAGATCGGGACGGAACCGGGCAGGCCGCTGTCGGGTACGCCAATGGCCTGGCGGGCGCCGTTCAGGTTCTCAAAAGTCATGATGGATCCTTACCAGTAACTGGCAGCGCGGTTGTCGTCGGCGCCGTCTTCGTCTTCAGGTTCGTAGTCGAGCGTCGTGGTCAGGTCGCCGAACCGGCGCAGGCGGGTGAGTGCGGCCGTCGTGGAATCCACAAGGTCGTCATGCTTGCCGGCCGGGAAGGTGACCAGCTGTTCCAGCCACTCGTTGGCATAGTCGCGGTTCAGCGGTGCCCAGATCTTGCCATTCTCGAACAGCGGCGTGCAGGCTTCCAGCCGGGCCACCTTGTCCTGCCGGCCCGGGTTGTAGGCCTGGACCGGTACCTGTAGGCGGCGCATTTCCTGGAGAAGGCTCTGGCCAGATGCCTTGTTCTCGACAAGGATGATGTCGGGCTGGTGCCTCTCATCGCAGTCGACGATCCATTTCTTCAGCTCCGGGAATTCGACCCGTTTCTGCTTGGCGTCCAGCAGGATCGTGTGTTTGACGTCGTTGGCGTCATGGAACAGTCCCCACACCGTCATCGCGGTGGGGTCGTTGTTCTCTTTGGTGCCAAACGCAGTATCGAACGAAGCCACGATAAAATCGCAGTAAGGCGGTTCCGCATCAGTCCAGTCCTTCACCTGTGAACGCTTGATGATGTTGCCGCCTTCGGTGACCGGCGACTGCATGTAGAGGCTGGCCCAATCCCTGGCGGGGATCGACTTCTTCGTCTTCAGCAGGGTTTCCAGCGGGAATTGCTCCGGCCAGAGTGCTGTGCCGGGCTCGCGGTCAAGAAAGGCTGCGGCCCGCTCATCCAAGATGGCGGGCAGATCGAGATGGACCCAGCCTTCGTGTTCTTGCTGGAGTGCTACGCCCGCCAGATCCTCTGAATGCCATCGGGTCTGAACTATAATAACGACGCCGCCAGGGGCGAGGCGGGTGTAGGCGGTCGAGGTGTACCAGTCGATCAAGCTTTGCCGGATGGAAGCAGACTCTGCTTCCTCCCGGTTCTTCAGCGGATCATCGATAATCAGGCAGTTGTGGACGAGAACTTCGTTTGCAAAGAAGTTGCTCGTTCCTTCAACCTGGATGTCATAGACCGGGATGCGTCCCGGGCGTACTCGGCCAACCACGGAAACGGTGTCGTCTTCGACTTGTGGTGAACCGCATGACAGGTTCGGCACATGGCCACCAGGTTCTCCGGCCGATTGTCCCTCACGTTCTCGTCTATGTGATGGATCCTCATGTTGGTCCGCTCGGCTTCCTTGCCGCATCGGGTGTAGACGATCACCTTCTCCGGCATCTTGCAGGCCACGCAACGACAGCCGTCCCGCTCCAGGATGATCGGCCGCATTTCCCGGAACCAGGTGGCGTAACTGGTCCCGTCTTTGTGCTGCGAATTGCCCGCCCCAATCATGCGGGTCGAATGGGCTTCGTCCGCGCAATCCCTCGAACAGAACTGTGCGCGGCTGGAGATCGGCTGAAAGAATACGCCACACTGCGGACAGTGGATTTCCGGCAACGCCTTCGGCGGCGCCGCCGCCCGCCGGCAAGCGTGGGAACAGTAGGTGTTGTTCCGCCCCTTCCCGTCGGTGGTTCCGACCGGAGAACCACAAACCACGCACCGCTTCGCGTTCTTGACCGCGTGATGCGCCTGCGAGCACGGCAAGCCGCAGTAGAAGTCCGTATGCCCCTTCCGCAGCGCCTTCTCGTAGACGTAACGCGGCCGTTCGAATTCGACCGAACAGTTGGCGCAGCGGAGCACCACGGCATGCTTGCGCAGCGCGAAGGAGCACGGCCGGCAGACCGTCCCACGTCCTGTCTTGGCCATGCCGCAGTTGGCGCAGGTCTTGTTGTGCCGGGATTTTGAATGAACGAAGCCGGTCTCCGGTCCTAAGAAGCGCCGCCTCCCGGTATCCTCGTTCACAGTCGTAGAAACGATGTTCTCCGGTAGCCCTGACTTTACGGCCACCAGATGTTTGGATTTCAACAAGCTCATCGGTCCAGTCCGTCCTTACCGCCATGATGCGGCGCCACACCAGGGCGCCGCTGTCATGATCGTAGGCGAGAACGCGCGGGCGGTCCTGTGACTGGACGAGGTGTTCGATATCTACCGGGCCGTACTCCGTCGTAACCATCGTGCCAGCCGGAAAACACTTGGCGCCACGACCCGTCAGCGGACCGCCGACGCCGACCGCGAAGTAGTTGCCCTTCTGGAACGTGCTGAAGCGCCGGGCGCTGGCGCTGTCGTTCCGGATCCGGACGTCGGGGAAGACTTCCTTGAATTCGTCCGAGCTGATGGTGTTCTTCACATACCGGCCGTTATCCTCGGCCAGATCCTGGTTGTAGGTCGTGAAGATCACTTCACTGCCGGGGTTCCGGCCGAAGTACCAGGCCGGGAAGAGGTTCGAGATGATCCGGGTCTTTCCATGCCGGGGCGGCATGGTGATGATGATGCGGTCGACCTCGCCGCGTTCGGCCCGCTCCAGCAGATCGGCGATCGCGCGGATATGCGCCGGGGACCGGAAGTCGTGCATCATGGCGTGACAGAACGGGATCAGGTTCCGCCTCGCCTCCGCCAGCTTGGTCGCATGCATATAGGCGCCGTGCAGCGTGATCAGCTGGGAGACCAGTTCTTCCTGGCCAGGCTTCAGCAGAACCTCGCTCATCCTTCGTTGCGGATCCACGTCAGAAAGAGCGGGGTCGCGGTGCCGGTATAGCCGGTTTCGATGTTGTGCTCGAAATACGCTTGAGCATCCTCGCCGGTCAGCGCTTCCAGGATCTCGATGCAGCGCTGGCGGTCATAAACCACCCGGGGCGGCGATCCCGCCGTTGTGCCGATGCCGACGATCGCCGAGTCAAGCCCCTCGAAGAAGATCAGATCCTCGCAGTCGCCGGCCTCTTGCAGACACCGATTGTGGATCTCGCTGTCGTTGGATTTGTCGATGGTCGCCACCGGACACCTCTGTCGGTTGTTGCGCGCATTATGGCGCAACAACCGACAACGGCGCAAGGTCGGCTACGGGCGGCACTCCATGTAGGCGGCTATGAACTCCTTCGCCGCTTCAGCATTGATGGCGTTTCCGTAGGCGCGCAACTGGCCCACCCGGTTGGCAACGCCATGAGCCAGCGGGAATGTTCCGGGTTCAACTGGCCTCCACCGTCCATCCGTGCAGCGGAGCCAGTCAGCATCTCGCCAGAAACCGCTAACCGGGCCGGACCATCCACCCCCGTCACCAGAGATACCGTCTTCCGGCCGCTGTCGTTGTTGCCCGCCTCGTTGTATCCCTTCTGTGCCGGCGTCCCGGCCATCGGCGTCGGCCAGCCCGACAGCGCCAGCTTTACCGATGCCGACAAGTCCATCTGCGCCTTGCCCCCATCCGGCAGCCGCCCGGTCATCGACACGCCCGCCCTCGGCCCCTTGCCGCCGTTGCCGTCCGATGCTCCCGGCGTCGGCCAGCCCGCAAGCTGCGCCATTACCTGCAAGCTGGTGATGGCCGTCCGGTTGGTCCCGGTCCCATCCCGCTCGCCCATGCGCCTCTTCATCGCCAGATGCGCCTCGACCGACTTGTTGTCGTCGTTCGCCACCGGAGTCGGCCACCCACCACAACCGCTGTCGGATGTGCGGCGCGCCGACGCCGCAAGCCGGGAGATCGACCGCCCCGCAGGCGTAACCCTCACCTTCCAGGTCATCGAATACAAGGTCGAGCCAAGGCCCGCTGTGCGCTCCCGCAACCTGCTCGCCAAAGACGACTGGAGGATTGAAGACGCGGACAAGCTCGAACCAGGCGGGCCAGAGGTGGCGCTCGTCGCTGAACCCGCCACGCTTTCCGGCGGCGCTGAAGGGCTGGCAAGGGCAGCTGCCTGTCCAGACGGCGCGGTCGTCCGCCCATCCGGCGAGGCGCAGGGCGTAGGCCCACACTCCGATCCCGGCGAAGAAATGCAGCTGGGTGTATCCAAGCAGATCGACGGGATCGACGTCCCTGATATCGCGTTCATCCACATCCCCCGCCGGGATGTGACCGGCCCTGATAAGATTTCGCAGCCACTGACCCGCGAACGGATCCAGCTCGTTATAGTAGGCGCCCGTCATGGAGGTTCCTGTGATCCTGTTGCGCAACAGTATGGCGCAACAACCAACAACGGCGCAAGCCGGGGGTGCTATTTCCGCCGGATGTCCAGGTAGCTCTTGCGCGGAGCGCCCTTGATGGTGCCGCGCTTGCGGATCGTCACGCCGGCCTCGACCAGGATCCGGCGGATCTTGACGTTGTTGCTGCGCATCTCGAAGGCCAGCTCGTCGAGGCTGGCTCCGGCCTCGTACTTCCGCACCATTTCCTCAACGTCCCAATCCGCCGCCATGCCTCAAGTCCGTCTACGGTATTTCACTCGCCGGGTTTCGGCGTCACGTTGGAAGATCTTGGCTCGCTTAGCGCTCTGATTTCCACGCCGGGGTAGGCTCGGGCCAGCTCAGCCAGGAATTCGTCCATCTGCTTCTCGGCATCGATCGATACCAGCATTCCGCCAACCGGCATGTCCTGGCCAGCCATCTTGATATATGCGCGCGTGACGCTCCGTCGCCTGAAGGCGACGGCTTCTCGGACAACGCATGAACCACTGTCCTACGTTAGCGTCCGAAGGCTCCGTCCGAGCCCCAGGGCATGCAACCCGAAGGTCCAAGCCCGTGTGTTTCTCTCTTGGTCGCATTGAGTTTTACGGACGGGGCTTCCCCGTCCAACCGGCTGAACTCCCACGATGTCAAAGATCCAAGAGCCGCACCGGCCTTAACGTCCAAGAGCAATTTCAGCTTCAGAGGACTGAGCCGGTCGTATACGTCAAGTTTAACCTAAATCACGAAAGGCCGCGCTTCCCCTGCCGGATTAATCCGGCAGTCCCCGCGCGGGGTATCTGATGGGGGTGGGGTGCGGCGCAGTATGCCGGCCGGGGTGAAGTTGGGCAACAGGAGCCGTGGCGCAAAA
>ERZ1292642.26-Hain-H14-01um-R1-26-length-74666-cov-14_pt1 | contig 74666 bp, 107 predicted proteins | sample MGYA00564403_ERZ1292642 | MGnify/ENA primary metagenome ERZ1292642 (study PRJEB36523, sample SAMEA6512643) | groundwater metagenome | collected 2019-01-09 | study: AquaDiva: Metagenomics assemblies of 32 groundwater samples
CGAGGCCCTCGGCGTCAGCGAGAGCGCGATCATCGCGGCGGTCGCCCGGTGGCAGTCGTGATTTCGGCTTCGCGCACCGATATCCACCGTCCGGCGGAGCTCGATCCCGCGGACTACGGATGTCCCCTCCGGGAGGTCATGGACCGGGCGCGGCGCGCCCAGCTCGATCACAAGCCAAAAAGAAACCCGGGCCACGAGTGCCCGGGTGGGTATACCCGGATAATACACAGGCTGGAGCTGGAGTGAAGCTCTTCGGAGGTCTCAGCCTCGGCGGTCCCGGCCGCATGCGCGCTGGCGTGTCGATGCGCGGGAGACCGTGGGCGGGTGGCAGGTGGTCGGCCGGCCCCCTGTACGCCGGGATCCTGACGTCTGGGAAGAGGAGTGGCAGTCGACGACGCTCTAAGACGGTCCGCGTTTCGGGAAGTCAAGTGCGATTCGAGGTGTTCCGGGGCGGCATTGTCACCATCGACGGGCGCGTCGTCGACCGCGAGGACCTGAGGAGGGTCCTGGCAGTCGCCGACGTCGAGGCGGCCAAGACAATGAGGGAGGAGTGAGGATGCCGAAGTTCATAGTACAGGAAAAGAGGTGCTTCATCTGGTCCGTCCTCATCGATGCTGCGGACGAGGACGCGGCGGGGCGTTTCGAGGGAGACATCCTCGAGGAGGCCGAGGGCGCCGGCTGGGGAGAAGATTTCATCAGTGTCGAATCGGTGGGAGAAGAGCGGGAGGAGTGGTGATGGTTGTTAAAGCCGGTACCCTTGTTACATGAAGCTTTTTGCGTGGCTCCGTTCGCTGAAGCGCCCTAAGGCGAAGCCTTCCTCGGCGCCCAAGAAGAGGCGAGGCCGCAGACTTCCGAAGAGGCTCTCCCGAGAGGAAGTCTCCTCCCTCTTGGAACAGCCACCGATCTCGACGTGGCGGGGTCTCCGTGATCGCGCGATGCTTGCGGTCCTGTATCGAGCCGGTCTGCGGGTCTCAGAGGTCGTGAAGATCAGGCCCCACGACCTCGACATGGAGACGGGAGCCGTCCACGTCTGGGAGGGAAAGGGCGGCGTGGACAGGGTCTCGTACCTCGACCCCGATCATGTCAGACCGGTGCTCGATCCGTGGCTTCGCGAGCGGGAGCGGATGGGCGCCGGTCCCCTCGATCCGATCTTCTGCCGCGGGGACCTCAAGGGACTGACCACGAGGACCGTCCAGCTCATGGTCCGCCGCCACAAGGACGCGGCAGGGATCCCGTCGTCCTGTACACCGCACGTGCTCCGGCACACGTTCGCATCGGAGCTGATCGAGGAGGGATTCTCCACGAGTGAAGTGCAGGTCCTCCTCGGCCACGCCAGCGTCGCGACGACGGAGGTATACGTTCACGTGGCCGAGAGCAGGCTCGGGGAGAAGGTCCGAGGTCGAGGATCGGGTGTATAGTTAAGGGCAGTGTCGAAGTACCCCAAGCACGATGCAGCGCTTGTGTATGCGCGTGAGATGATTGGCGTTCACGAGGTCCCAAACGGATCAAACCGTGGTCCGATTCAACAGACAAGGCCGCGCGGTGGGGTTGACTTCTTCCAGGATTTCGACTTCCTCGTCGGACGCGGCTACCCGTGGTGTGTCTCGTTCGTGCTCAGCTGCTGGGCGGTCGGAGCAAAGCGACCGTTGCCCTACCAGACGGCTGGCGCTTACGAGATGTTCCGTTGGGCACAGACGGTCGGCTGGGCGAGACCGTCGGGCGCTTGCGCCCCAGGGGACCTGATCGTCTTCAACGTTGGCGCAGGGCACATCGCGATGCTCGAGTCCCAAGCGGGAAGCGATGTCAGGACGATCGACGGCAATAGCTCGAATCAAGTCCGTCGCGTCGTCCGGTCCCGATCGGCCGTCCGGGGCGGCATCCATATTCCCGAGGAGCCCGTCAAGCTTCCGCCGAAGCTGGTTCCGCAGCCGTTCTGGGTCGTGACCACCAGCGAGCGCGGGCACAAGAGGGTCGTGCTGACGCGGTTCGCAACCGAGAAGCGGTTCATCGGCCTGCTCGCAAAGCTCGTCTCCCGCTATGGGATCAATGGTCTGACCGTGAAACGCTCCCGAAAGAGAAAGTTGAGGCCCGCATGAGATCCCGTCTCGCCATCCTAGTCGCCATCGTCGGTCCGATGCTCGTCGGAACACTGCTCGGGGGAGCCGCCTCTGGATCGATCCAACAAGGCTCGCTGATCGGGCCGCAGCTCCAGCCCTCGCAGCTCGCCGCGCTCGCCTGGAACGCCGGTTGCTGGAAAACGCCTGGCGCGCTTGTCCGCGCGGTCGCGGTTAGCCTTTCGGAGTCACAGGGGTTCGTCCGTGCGATCAACGATAACCGGCTGGCGGATGGCACATTGCTCAGCCGAGACGTCGGGCTGATGCAGATCAACATCCCCGCTTCGGCTGTCGGCACGAGGACGGAGCTCGACCTCTACGTCCCCGAGATCAACCTCGCCAAGGCGTGCGATCTGTACGAGAGCCGCGGCTTCCAGCCCTGGGTGGCGTTCAACAGCCGGGTGTTCCTCCGCGACTCGTACTCGGCGAAGGCGGCGCGAGGGGTGGGCAACTGGCTCGCGCAGGGGATGCGCGACGAGCGTGCTCTGGACGGCAAGGACGAGACGTACGTGCCGCGGATCGACGAGACGAAGCCGCTACTCGGATACCTGTGGTGGGCAGAGCAGATGGCGACCGATGCTAGGACGATCCGGGCCGCGGCACGGAAAGCCCTGCGTACATCCGGCCTCCCGGCTGCCGCACGTGCCGAGCTGCTGGTGATCAGCGCACTGGCCGCAAAGATCAATGCCACTCCCCATGTCGCAATTCCTCCAACTTCTCCATGAGGGGGAGGTGAGAAAATGAGTAGCAAGCTCAGGACCGTTCTCTTGCGCCTGGTGCGCGTGGCCGTAGCCGGCGCCGCCGGGAGCCTCGTGACCGTCCTCCCGGAGGTCGGAGATGCCTTCCCCGCGAACTGGAAACCGTTTGTGGCGGTCGGGATCGCGGCGATCCTCGTAGCGCTCGACAAGGCCAAGCGTTGGGGAGGCGATCCCGGCGAGGCGTGAAGTCCTTGCTTCGGACGGAACGGTCGTGTAGAATCTCTTAGAAGGAAGCAGCAGCACTCCCGGAAGGAGGAAGATGTGTGTGTGGGATTGCCGGGATCCACAGGATGACAGATCGACCGATCAAGCAATTGAACGTCCTGGCGACCGAGCTCCTCCTCGCGATCGAGAGTCGGGGCCGGGACGCGACCGGATACGTGGCGATCGACGACGACGGATCGGTCCAGCTCGAGAAGGCAGCAATGCAAGCGAGCGATTTCATCTTCAAGAAGCGCCGCCTCCGCCACGACACCAGGACAGTCCTCCTGCACACGCGCTTCGCCACTACAGGCGACAGGCGATCGGTCGCAGATGCACACCCACAGTCCTGCGGGAGCGTCTACTGCACGCACAACGGAACCGTCTCGAACGCGGAAGCGCTCTTCCGAGAGTGGGACCTGCCGCGCCGCGCACGGGTCGACTCCGAGGTCATCCCCGCGCTCGTCTCGGAGGCCTCGGGCTGGAGCGACATCGGCGGCGCACTCGAGCTCCTGGAGGGAAGTGCGGCAGTCGCACTCGCGGACGCTGACAGGCCACAGGAGGTCGCACTCGCGGTGACTCGTGGCTTCTCCATCGTCTATGTGGAGGCCAGGGACTTCATCGTCTGGGCGTCCACGAGGAGGGCCCTCCTTCGCGCGTGGAGGAAAGCATTCGGCAGGCGGCCCAAATCGGAGAGGGCCCAGAGGCTCGCGGCCGGACAGATCCTTCGCGTCAGGGACGGGCACGCCGTGATCGAGTCTTTCACCGCAGCGCCCGTCCGCACAATTCTCACGCTGCCGAACGAGCTCGCGTGGGACGACGAGGACGACGAGGACGACCCTCCCCACGCGTGGGCCGACGGCGCCGGGATCCTCCTTCCGTCCGAGGAGCGGTGCGACGACTGCGGGGGGATGACCGTGATGGCGACGTACCGCTGGGACTCGATCCTCTGCCCCGACTGCTACGGGCTCGCGCTCGACGCGTTCTGTGACCTGACAGGATCGACCGCGTGACTCTTCTCCAAGTCCGTGCGGGCGGAGGAGATCCGTGGAGGATCGCAGTCATCTGCATCCTCCTCAACCGGACCTCTTGGCTGCAAGTCGAGCCGGTGCTGCCGATGCTTTTCGGGCGCTGGCCTTCGCCCGGTGCGCTCTCCTCGGCCGGACCCGCGCTTGAGGACCTCCTCCGCCCACTCGGCCTCGGAGTCCAGCGATCTCAGACACTTCGCCGATTCAGCGACGACTACTGGAGGATCCGACCGGACCTCGCGGTGGGGGAGAGGTCGGCGCTGCTCCTCCGTCAGTGCCACGGGATCGGGAGGTACGCCGAGGACGCGCATCGCTTACTCGTGCTCGGCCAGCGGCTCTGGCCAGAGGACCACGCTCTTAAGGAGTGGACCACCACGCAGTCGTGGTGGAATCCGAAACTCTTCCAGACGAAAAATTTGTGCAGCTGCGCATATTGTCCAGACATCCGAGAAGGAATCGGATGCTGTGAGCCTTGTGAAGATGAGAAGTGCGTGAATCGGATAGAAGAGTTAGTCGCGCGAGATGCGCAGTTTACTCGGACATGAGGCGCTCGAGCTCGACCTCGATCCGCGCCTTGCGAACGATCTCCTCGTGGCTGCCGCGACTCCTCCTCGCGCGCTCGATACGCCGGTCCTCGTAGAGGTCGGCGAGCTTCCTCGTCAGGCGGGCGACAGAGACGGCATCCCCCGAACGCCATGCTTCCTGGCGCTCGCGTGACACGTTCTCGATCTGGCTGCTCTCGATCACCTTTCTTGACTATCTTCCTCCGCCGTTTTGGCCTCAACCTGCATCGCCTCGAGGTCGCGGAGCTCAGCAGCATTGAGCTCTTCTCTAGTTGCTCGACGAATGCCCAGCTTGTCATCGTCCTCGTATGTGAATCTGTTCGGCATCAGAGAATCACCTCCACGTAGAGGATTGTCTTCTGAACGACTTGATCCATAACGGTCGCCTCTTCTTGAATCACATCTCTCACAATATATTTAGTGCCTGCATCCAGAACAACCTCACCCTCGTCTGCAAGTGAAGACGATCGCTTCATCGCAAAGGCTCTGGTTCCTTTAGGAACACGCATACGGAGGATGACTTTAGAATCTCTGAGATGTAGCAAATTCTTAAGGTAAGTAGTGCTCATGTAGCCCTTGTCCTCTATAACCGAGCCAATCAAATTCCGGCTAAGATTTTCACCAAACGCAGTCCCACTCCCAGCCCCACGAGATACCACGATGTCCTCTCTGATCGGGGCCATATATTTCTGGAATGAATTAACTATGGTCTGCAATGATTCTGGGACAGCTTGCTCTTCTCTAAGTACGCGATTCAGCGGCCTGTAATCTCTTCCGACGTATTGAAGTATTCCCTTCTCATCAGCGTCCAAAACTTTCGGACCCTCAGTAGCACGCTGGACATCCTTGGCTTCTACGGCAGCATTCCTTTCCAAGCGCGACTGATCCCACTTGCCGATTGTCGCGCTCGGAGTCTGTATCAGGCATGATGCTTGCTTAGCGACAAGAGTTGGCGACTGTTTCCGCAACTCGAGGCTATCATCTCCACATATAGACATCTCCTCTCCAGCCCACGGCTCTCGCGGTGGAAGGACATCCTCATGTGGGACGAGGGTACACCGGCAGTTGGGATGGAATGGCGGCAGGTCCGCGAGGTCATCCGGGCCGTACGGCGCCCCGGCCGCGATCTCCTGGCAGATATCGCATGCGTCTTCCACGTCGACACCGATCGAGGGGCCGGATGCGATCAGGCTGTCGAAGCTCTCGACTCCGTTCGCGCGCATCACATTGTAGTTCGTGGTCTCCCAGACGGCCGCCGTTTCGGTCCGTGCGATCCGCTCGGCCTGCCACCTCTCGAGCCCATCCCACTTCTCTCGGATCTCACGCGTCACGTCTCCGATCGCAAGCGGTCGTGAGGGATCGGTCGCGCGGGCGACGATCTTGGATAACTCCGAGACGTGCGTCCCGTGCGCGAGCTGGACCACCTTCGAGCCGCGGACGGCGTATAGCGCCTGCGCCATGTTCCGGGGATTGGCCCATGCGAAGGTCCTGTTGATCCCGAGCGCATCGAGCGAGAACTGTCCCGCCTCCTCGCCGGCGGCCCGGGCCACTCCGAGGTACGTCACGAGCGATCCCTGGACGAGGGGGTCCGTCTGGGTGATTGCGCCGATCCTCGATGCGAGCGCGCCCACGTCGATGCTGTCCGCGGCTGCGGCCACGGGTCGCCACCTCTTCGTCGTTCCCGAGCGTACCTCTCCCGCTAAGCGGACGAGCTCTCCCTCGTCCGGGAGCTCCCGGCGGAGGTCACCGATCATCCCGACCGCCCAGTCCTCGAAGCGCCGGTCCCACCGCCCCTTGGCGCGCCACGCGCGTGACCACTCCGGGAAGTCGGGTCGCCTCCTCGTCCGGAGCACCTCGAGCTGCGCGCGGAGCCGGACGAGGTCGCGGATCCGATCAGATCGTGTCGCCGTCTGGATCCCCGAGCTCCTGTCCGGCCACCAGGCGACGGATCTCGGTGTCGATCGCCTTGATGCTGGCGACGAGTGGGTCCTCACCGGCCGCGGGCGCTCCGAAGTGCGCCCTCAGCTCCGACCGGAGCATCCCTCCACGCGGATCGTCGTCCGGGAGGGGGTCCTTCCCCACCCGATCGCGCGCCTCGTTCAGGACGAGGATGTCCTTGTCGAAGAGCGTACTCGCCGCCTCGATGTCCTCACGCTCCTCGGTGAGGTCGAGCTCGATCGGGGCCCACGTCCACCCGAGCAGCTCCTTCCCGTCACCCCCATTCGAGAGGCCGTACTCGACCTGGATGAAGCGGTTGATCCGTGCCGACAGGAATGCCTGTGACGTCGAGATGACCGCCTCCCGGTAGATGCGCGACGACGCGAGGGCGACGTTGCCGCCGAGTGGGCCCACGCGCACCATCCCCAGCCGCTCCGGTGGGATCCGATGGGACACCAGGACGCGCGCATCGCACCGCGAGTCGAGCTTCTCGAAGCTCCCCTCCTGTCCCGTCTCCGACATCTTCTTGAAGTCCACCGTCCCCGGCCCCGCGATGGGAATGATCAGGTTCCTGTGCGGCTGCCGGTGGTCGACCGCCAGGGCCTGCCTGAGGTCCTCCTCCGTCCCGGGATCGTCCTCGATGTTCGTGAGGATGATCGCCCATCTCGGCTCGCGGCGGTTCGAGAAGAAGTGGAGATTGTCGTCGCGGACCGCGATCGCGAGCGAGATCCATCCGATCGATGACACGTACCCCGGCACCCCGTACCACGAGCTCCTGCGGGACGCTCTCCTCACGACCAGGAGCTCGGCCGCCTGTCGGCCCTCGGGGATGTCAGCGCGCAGGGTCCCCGTCTTGCAGTCGACGTCTCTCCCGTCGGTGTCCGCCCCCCACCGCTTGAACCAGACCTTGCGTGAGTCGCGCACCTGGACAAGACGGATCCCGTCCCGGTGAACGCGGATCGTGTGGCTTGGGACGTGGAAGACCTCCCGCACGACGTTGGAGGGGTCCCGCCCGATCTCGAGGTACCCGACGTTCAGCGTCTCGACGTCGCTCCAGAGCTTCGTGAGGACCTCGTGCATCGTCTCGTCGTCGCCCCCCGCCAGGTCCCCGAACCACTCCTCGATGCTGTCGCGCTCCTCCTCCCTCGATCCGTCGTCGACCTTCGTCCACTCCCAACCGGTCCCGATCACGTCCGCAGTCTTCTGCTCGAGTGCGGCGCTGTGCACGGGGTGTCGCTCCGCCAAGAAGATCAGCTGCTCGAGGGAGAGTGGGGGATCGACCAAGCCCTGCCCGAGCTTGCCACCGAACGGATCCTCTGGAAGCTGCTGGGACCACTTGGCGACAGGCTCAAACTTCGAGTCGGCCAAGATGACCTTCATGACCCTTCCCCGTTCGACTGGCACGGAACCATGGTACCCTCTTAGATTGTTGTCCATGGGAGGAGGAAGTTACGTGAACGTGATCGCCGCTTTAGAGAGCGACACCAAACGACGCGAGTCGCTCGGAGAGGAAGCCCCTCTCCACCCGAACCTGTGTGGCCCGTGCCCCGAATGCTCCGAGTTCTTGAACCAAGCGGCGAAGGGATCAGACGAGGACCTTTTCTGGTCGACCCTCGGGGATCCTCCCGATTCCCGAGCGATCGCGGCGCACGCCCGGCGGTTTGGCCGGGAGGGGATGGAGATCTACGGGATGGGCGAGAGCCGCAGTCGCCGGCCCGGACGGAACCTCCACGCGGAGGTGAGGGACCTCCTGAAGCGGCGCCCCGGGCTCGTTCCGGGCGTGATCGCGGAGGTCCTGGGGGTGTCCGAGCGACGTATTCGCGCTGTCATCCAGAAGCGCTGATAGATCCCGCTGATAGACACAAGAAATCTGCACATTACGGGGAGGATGCGGGTTCTGCCCTCTTTGTGCAGATGGGCGTCTGAGCCCACGAAGAGGCCCCAGAAAGTCCATCTGTTTGTCCTGCGGCAGTTACCATGTCCCCGCCCGTAGGATCCGGCCACGCCTCCTGCTGCCGCGCCGGGCCTCCCCCGCATGGGCGTACCCGATCGCCAGGGACATGACCGAGTCCTGGACCACGTGCTCGTCTGGGATCTTGTAGTCCCTGAGCTCGACGTCGAGCTGGGACCAGGTCCGCGCGTCATAGCGGACCAGCTCCTTCTGGAACCCGATCTTGAGCCCGGCGAGGATGCGCGGCTTTGACTTCCCCGTCGTCGTGAAGCCGATGACCTCGTCCTCCGGTAGGTCGAGGTTCTCCTTCACGGCCTCACCGGCCGAGTTCAGCTCGATCACGGTCGGCCCGTCGTACGCACGGTGCACCTCTTCGATCATCCGCTGGAGCGCGGGATACGGGAGCTCCCTGTACCGCTCGTAGCGGACGAGGTCCACGACCGCATCGGTGACATCCAGGACCGTCCCGACGGCTGCGTCCCGGTGCCGGCCGATGTCCCATGCCTTCACGTACGTGCGGCCATCGATCCCCGTGGACGGACCGAGCGTCTCCTCGGCGGCCCTGTCGAGCTCCTCACCCTCGAAGAAGTGGTCGCCCTCTCCGGAGAGGGCATCCTCGGGGACCATCGGGTACTCCTTGCGTGCGTCCTGCGCCGGCATGTTCATCCACTTCCGGCGGAGCCACTCCTCGTCCCGTCCGGGCCGCTTGAGCGCATCGACGAAGAATGGGAGCACCCCAGTCTCCTCGGCCACGGACTTCCGCCAGAATCGAGACGTGTAGTTCGTGGGACCCATCCCGGTCGTAACGAAGTGGCACGACCCCGCCATCGACGGCTCGATCGCCTGCCACACGCGGCGCGGATTCCGCATCCTCGCCCACTCGTCCACGTGGCCGTGCGTGCACGTCGCCTCCACGGCCGTGTCCTCGTCGGCGGGGTATGCCTTCGCCATCCTGCGGTCGTCCGGCCCCGCGCGCAGCGAGTATACGTGTGTCGTGTCCTGCTCGGCCGGGAGGCGCATCCACTCGGGCAGCCGCTCGAGTCCGAACCTCACCGAGGAGAGGAGCTCCACCGCTGCGTCGTCACGGCGGCTGAAGAGGTGGACCCGGGCGTTGAGGTCCCTGAACCGCATGACCCAGCCGTCGAACGCGCACTCCAGCGTCGAGAAGCCGAGCTTACGGGCCTTCAGGTAGAAGACCCTCTGCTCGAGCTCGGCCGCGCCGATGAACTCGAGCTGGCCGGACCAGAGGCTCCCACCCAATACCCGCACCTCTCCGGTCTCCTGGTCGACGAAGTGCCAGAAGTCCAAGAACCGGCGGAAGGACTCACCGCACTCGGCAAGGACTTGGATCTTGGACGGATCCGCCCGGAGGGTTGAAAGGGCTGCTGGATCGATCGGGATCCGGAGATCGTCCATCACTGATTTCTTTTTTATGTGCTTCGACTAGCTTCCACTCAGATCACTTCCACCAGAGCAGACTTGAGCCGCATCGAGAGATTGGCGCTCGATGCACTGTGGGTGCAATTCAGGACGAGCGCACGCGCGGCCGTGGTGTCGACCGCTGTGACCGTCGCGAGCGAGAATGGCGTGATCCGATAGTCGGCCGAGTCGAGCTGGGCGGTGGTATCCTCGAGCGTGTCGAAGTCGCCCACGCCCTCCTGCCCCCAGACGAAGAATCCGTTCGTGAACTGGGCGTTTGTTGCGCCCGTATTGTTGATCCATGCCTCCATCATCCACCCCCGACGCGAGCCCGTGTTGATGAGGCCCGCATTCAATATGGAGGTCCAGATGGACGTTCCGCCGAGCAGGAGGTCGATGGTGACGGTGCGCGCGGCCCCGTCCGCGTTCAAGTAGTCACCGGCTGCGAAGATTCGTACCGTCTTGTTGGTGCTCATCGCACCGGCGCCGATCGTGATCTCGCCGTTGAAGAGATCGGTGGCCGAGGCGGTGCTGACGACGTCCTTTATCGAGGCCTTCCGGTAGATGAGCGCCGCGGATCCCGTCCGCGCGACGATCCACCAGACCGTCCCGTCCCAGATGAACGTACAGACCTCGTCCGCGACGACAGAGATGTCGGAGCCTCCCACACGGAGGTTCCCGGAACCTCCCCCGTTATTCTCGATTGTGAGCGCGGAGGTGAAGTAGAGCACGACCTTCTGCCCCTTGTGGGTCCCGGACGGGAGGTTGCGGATCGTGGTCGTCCCGGTGACCTTGTGGAAGGATTCCGTGAACGTGTGCGGGGCGACCGTGGTCGCGGAGGTCACATCCAGCCCCTGCACCGACTCGATCGCCTGCGCGAACTTGCGCTCGTCGGTGATCTGCGCATTCGCAATCGTGGTGTCGGCGGCAGGGACCGAGCACTGGGCGAGGCTGATCTCCCAGACGGTGGATGACTGCGTGAGCGCGGGAGCGGTCGGTGACGCCGCCGCCGTGCCCGTGAGCACCTCGACCGTCATCGTGTTCGCCGAGAAGTCCGCGCGGAGGACGATCCTGTCGATGCGCGCGAGCGTCGCGTGTGCCGTGGAGAGGGTCTTGGTGACGACCGCATCCGAGTCCATGTAGTGCCCCCGGATCGCGGCTCGGAGGGTCGCGACCTCCACGTTCATGCTCGCTCCCCCAGAGTCCTGCGCGACGGCTCCCTCGTTCCGCTCTCCCCGGATGATCCCGTCGCTGAACCAGAACCGCGCCATGCTGTCGCGCCAGAATCCCTCGGCGATGCTCGCACCCGCGCCGGCATCGAATGGTCCGAACGTGATCGTCATTTACCTCCGCCTCTCCAGGTCCTGGATCCTAGACTCGGCAGCGAACAGCCTGCGGAGGAATTCCGGGACGCGGGGGTCGCGCTCGCTCGGAGTTCCCACCGCCGGAACGACCAGCTCCCCATCCGACGAGAGGACGATCCTCACCTCGCGGACCTTGTCCTGGATGATGGTGTCGTCGATCACTACGGAAATCTTATCTCCCAGCTCGTAATCAGTCCCGAAGGCAAGGCCCCCGGTGTCGATCGGCGTCAGCGAGAGCGCGGTGCGGAGGCCGAGCTCGTCGAGGGTCTGTTCCCTCTCCTGGGCGAGCTCGGTCGCGTCCGAGGTATCGCGCCGATCTTTGAACACCTCGATCCGTCCGTGATCCTCGATCTGCGCCTCGTCCCCTCCGGACACGAAAGTCCGCGCTGTCCCCTCGCCTCCGCCCGCCACGACGACGAAGTTCGCATCGGAGCACTTGAGTCGGTAGCTGAGCTCGCGGAGGTTCCCGAGCTCCTCGCTGAAGGTGGCTGAGGCAGTCCGATCGGTCGGCTCGTACACCTGGAACCGGAGGGCGGTCCCGACCTGGACGATCCTGAAGCCGATGTCCCCTCCCGCGACCGCGAGCCCCTGGAGGAGCTCGTCGAGTGGCTGGAATCGGGCCCTGCCGGTGATCGTCGAGCCGATCCCCGGATCGGGATCACAGGTGAGCCCGCTCACCCGCCTTGTGAGGTCTGCCGAGGGTCCCGCGTTATTCTCGACGTATGCCCGGAGCACGGCGGATGCGGCGCCCGTGCGGACGTCGTGCTCGCTCGTGGCGGTCGTCAGGGCCGGCGCCTCGGGATACGCCAAGCGCCGCCTGAGCCAGATGTCATCGGTGACCCCCTCAATCGAGAGCCTATCAGCGCCCGCGCTCCACGTCCGCTCGACCACCGTCAGCGGTCCGCTGATCGTCGTGCCGTCAGACCGGACCGCCTCAAAGCCATCAGTGTGATCGAGGATGGTGAGGAACGCGGCTGCCGGCGATCCCGCCGGGATCTCAAGGCGCCACGATCCCGCAGCATTGAATCGGAGGACCACCTCGAGTGCCACGAAGTCGTCGATCTCGGCGATCCGCTCGAGCGTCGATGCGTGGCGGGCGTATAAAGCCCAATCGGAAGCACTCATGCCCCGAGGTACCTCTTCTTGTACTTGAGCACGACTTTCGAAGCAGCTGTGGCTCCGCTCATCTCGACTGTGATCGCATTCGTCCCCCTGACGAGGGGCCAGAGCGACGAGTCGGACGAGAGGTCCGAGTAGAGGTTCGTCCCCGAGACGGCTGCTTTGACCGTCTTGGTGCCGGGCCTGGTGTCGATCTCGATACCCTGGCCCGCCACAAGGACTGTGCTCAATGCGATCCGCTTCCCGGTTGTGACGTTCCTGACGACGATTCCGGACCCCGGTCCGGTGATCGACCACCGCGGCCACGCCGCGATCGGGGCGATATCGTCATCGGTCAGTGCGATCGAGGTCGACGTGAAGACCTCCGACGCGAGGAGGACCAGCGGGAAGAACGGGAAGAACGTCGCGGCGATTACTCCCCCGAGGGTGTACGTGACCTCGGTGTCGCTCTGGTCGTACCAGTACGGGTCGGCCGCCCGGAAGACGACGACCGCCTTCTGGAACCTCTGCCCACCGACGCCGACCGCCTCGACGACCTCCATCCCTCCCGCGTATCGGCACGAGAGCTCTCGGACGGTGCCGGCCGGCGCGGTGACCCGGATCTTCCCGTCCCCACGGTCGACGTTGAGTCGACCGAGCCACTGCCGCACCAGTGTGCGGAGCTCAGCCGAGGAAGATGACGAGAGGATGATCGGGATCGCGACCTCACGCGCGAGCGTCTTGGCCTCGCGCAGCCGCGAACCGGGCTGCCCCGGGACCTCCTCCTCCACGAGTTGGAATCGGGGCATGAACCGACCCTCGGCCCCCGCCAGGATGAGGGCCCCTCCCGACACGACGTTGAGCGAGAAGGCCGCCCCGTCCGCGTCCACCCAGGACATGCTGTCAGCCAAAGATCACCTCTGCGCGTCGGAGCAGGTCCACCAGGCGCCCCTCGTCGAGGGGCTCGGCAACAGTCCCGTGGACGTTGACGTTGAACGTCCGGTCCCGCGACGTGGACCGATCGACCGGGATCACGTCCGAACCGCGTGGGAGGTTCACGATCTCGGGACCGCGCTCGCCGACGATCGCCCATCCGCCCCGGAAGTCCGTGACGCCCGAGGCAAAGTTGCCGACGGGCCCCTGGACGTCGGACCTCCTCCCGAACGGCCTGTTGATGACCCCGGATGCGGCGCTGATCGCGCTCTGTGCGGCCGAGATCGCATTCGCGACCTCGTCCTGGAGCGCGCCCGAGAATTGCTGGCCGAGGCTCTTGCCCACCGTCGCGAAGTCGATCCCGAACGATGCCAGGACGCCCACGATCGTCTGGGTCGCCGTGCTCCACGTCCCTCCCTCCTTGATGAAGTGCTCCCCGATCGCCGTGAGCCTGGCCTCGAGCTGCTCCCTGAGGCTCTCGCGCTCTCGGTCCCACGCGGTCCGCTCGTCGAGCGCCTGCTTCTCCAGACTCGCGATCCTGATGTCCTCCTCTGCTCGGAAAAGCGCGCGCTGGGCCGCGAGAATCTCGATCGGGTCATCTCCCTCGGCCGCGGTCGTGAGGCGGCTCTGCGCCTCTTGGACCGCAAGGGCGAGGTCCTCGGCGCCGCGCCGAGACCGGATCTCGTCGATCACAGCCTGTGCGGGGCTGACGAACGCGCCGGTCATGGCATCGAATGCGCGGAGGACGCGGTCCCGGAGCCTGTCCCACATCGTTGCCGTCTTGGTGTGGGCCCTCTCCACGGCCGCGCGCCGCTTCTCGAGCGTCCTCTCGAGCCGCGACTGGATCTGGTCGTAGTGGCGCTGCTCCCTGTCGAGCTCCTTCTGCCGCGCGGCGATCTGGATGTCCTCTCTCGCCCGAGCGAGCGCGCGCACCGCCTCGAGGATCCCGTCGCCACTCTTCCTCGCCTCCGCGAGGGACGCGGCCGCCTGGCGGACGGCCGACGCGCGGTCCTCTACCTCGCGCTGCCGCTGGATCCCGTCCAGCCTCGACTGGAGGGCGCGGACCTCCGAGATCGCGGCTGATGCGCTCGAGCGCAGGCCCGAGACGAGCGCCTGGGTGAGGGCGGGGGTCCGGGCCGTGATCCCTCTGATCGCGCCGTCGATAAGCGGGCGGCCGATGTAGATCTCCCCGCCGTGCGCCACCGGCGAGAACGGGTTCAGCTTGTCGAGGAGGGCCCTGAGCTTCGCCTCGACCCAGCCGGTGAGGGCCCCCCACGCGGCCTCAATCCCGTCCTTGATCCCCTGCACGATTGCGCCTCCGATCCGGGACGCGATTGCTGCTGCGCTCCTAGCCGCTCCGACGAGCCAGGCCCAGAGTCGCACGAAGAAAGCCCTGACCGCGAGGACGAGCCCCGTGAGGCCATTCGAGACTCCCCGAACGATCGCCTTCCCGATGCTCGCTGCGCGTCCGAGGGCGGCCCCGACTGCGCCAGAGAGGACACTCCACAGCGCCGTCAGCGCGCGGAGGGCCTGCGCCCCGAGCAGCGACAGGAGGGACATGATCCCGTCCAGGATCGCCTTCCCGAGCGCCTTCGCCACCGTGCCCATCACCGTGACTTGTGTCCGGAAGGTGGTCAGGATCTGGCCGAGGATCCCGGAGAAGATCGCCCTGAGTCCGCTCCACACCCGGCTCCAGTCCCCGGTGAGGATCCCCGCGAAGACGTCGATGATTCCCTTGATAACCTTCAGCGCGTTCTGGATCGTCGCCCGCACGTATTCCCATGCGGTGCTGATGATGCTCAGGATGTCGTCACCGAACCGCGCCCACACCGCGCGGATGATCGCTGCATACACCCTGATGTAGGTCGAGATGACCGTCAGTGCCCCGTTCACGATCGACTTGACGGACTCCCAGGCCTGGGAGATGACGGCCATGATCTCCTCGCCGTGCTTCTTCCACTCGCCCTCCGCCCACGCCACGAACGTCTCGATCACGGACCTCACGGCCTCGATCACTCCTGTGACGACCTCTCGGAACTTCTCGGACCTCGTCCACGCAAAGTAGAAGCCGACTGCGAGTGCGACCAGTGCGGCGGTGGCCAGTCCGGCCGGTGTGGTCAAGAAGCCCAGCAGGCGAGAGAGGTTACCGATGATCGTCAGTGCCGGCCCGAGTGCCGCGACGAACAGGAGCGCCCCGCCGATCGCTTTCTGCACCGGGGGCGGGAGCTTCTGGAACCACTCGGCTAGCTTCGATATCGCGCGGGCGATGCTCGCGATCGGCGGGGCGAGGACCGTTCCGAGCTGGATGAGCGTAGTCTGCACGGATGCCCAGGCCATCTTGATCTTGTCCGCGCTCCCCTCCATGGCCTTGCGGACCGTCGCCGAGAAGTCGGTGGACTTCTCCTTGATCGCATCCGTCTTCTTTCCGAGCTCGTCGTATGCATCCATCAGTGTCAGGAGCGTCTTGGCGAGCCCGCGCGGGAACATCTGGAGCAGGGCCCTCATCGCCTCGTTCTTCCCGACCTTCTCCGACATGGCCGTGTACTTGTCGTGGAGGATCTTGATCGCCTCCGGGAGGCCGCCCGGCCCGCGCATCGCATTGGCGAGTTGGTCCTGGCCGATCCCCATCGCCTGGAAGGCCTGAACTGCTTGCTTGCCGGTCGGGAGCATCTTCAGGAAGGTCATCCCGAGCCTCGTGGCCGCGACCTGCGCGGGTATGCCTCGGGCGGTCAGGATCGCAAGGGCGCCACCGACGTCCACGAGCGAGAGTCCCATGTTCTTGGCGGCTGGGACGATCCCCGTCGAGAGCGCGCCGGTCAGGTCGGCCATGTGCATCTGCCCCTGGCCGACGATCGCGTTCAATGCGCCCATCGCCTCGGTCGAGGTCTCGGTCCCCCGGACGCCCGTCTTCATCGCGGCGGTGAGGGCGTACGTGACCTCCTCCAGGTCCGCCTCTCCGACCATCGCTCCCTGTGATGCGAGCTTGAGGATGTCCATCGCCTTCGCTCCCCTGAAGCCGGCCGACTCGGCGAAGAACAGGGCCTCTGCGAGGGCGACCGGCCCGTGAACGCCCTGCCTCCCGAGGTCCAGGACGCTCTGATTGAGGCGCTTGATCTCTCCCTCGGGAGCGCCGGCCTGCGTCTCGATCTTCTCCATCGCCTCCTCGAAGTCCATGCTCATCTTGGCCGCGGCGCCGCCGATCGCGAGGAGTGGGAGGGTGACCCGGCGCGTGATCACCCCGCCGGTGCGGGTGAGCCCCCCGCCGATCCGGTCGAGCCTCTTGCCGATTGCGGACACGGACTTTCCCGCTGCCGCCTCGGCTCCCGCGAGTCCGGCGACGAACGGCTTCGCGTTCGTGCTCAGGGTGAAGACTGCGCTGCCGAGGGAGGGCACTTAAGTTCCCACCTCCTCTTCGAGGCCCTCGACCACGATCCCGAGCGCGTTGACGGACTGCACGAACGTCATTCCGTCGGTGGGCGCTATCGCGTGCTGGACGGGCTGGAGTGACCTCGCATTGCGCTCCCACCGGCGCGCGATCTTCTGCGCGTCACCCTTCTTCAGGTGCGGGTATGCGGACGCCTCGAGCGCGAGGATCTGCTCGCGCGCGATCAGCGGCCGGAGATGCTCTGCATAGAGGCTAACGATCGTACGGGGAAGCCTCGCCAGCTCGGACGGAGGGATCCCGTAGAACCGGGTGAGCTGGGGCCAGAACGCGAGCTCCGCGTCCGCTTCCCGCTCAGGCGAGGTCGTCGTCCTCTTCGGATCTGTCTCCCCCACCGGGGACCTCATCGTCGGGGCCGCCTTCCACTCCCGCCTCCTGGCTGATGAACCTGAGGATCGTCAACTGTCCTGACATCGGGAGCTTCTCTGCGACCTCCCGGGGGAGGTCCGTGAGGGTACTGATCAGAAGCATACGCGTGTCACGGAGGACGAGAGCGATCTGCTCGGCCTTCGCCTGATTCGGGGTCTCCCCGAGCCGGTCGCTGAGGCGCCGGTGCTTGGCGAAGAGCGCCATGACCCGTGCCTCCTCCTCCTTGCCCATGTGCTCGAATCCGAGTATGTGGTACTCGTGACCGTCAACCCCGAACACCACCGGGGGTGCGATCTCGGTGCTGAGCTCGAAGAGGAGCCTGTCCTCTGCCATCATCCCACCTTCCTGTATTGGATCCCGAAGAAGGCGTGGATCGCCTCTTCGAGCTGCGCGAGCGAGCGATCCGCGTACCGCGCTTGCTCGCGGAGTCGCTTGGTGTCCCGGTGCGCGGATGCGGCCGCCTTGATCAGGCGCTCCTCGCGTGGAGGAAGCCCGATCCTTCCTCTCTCTTCCGTGCCCGTGGCCGCGTCCGTCATGTCAGCCCCGCGTTACGCCGTGTTCTGCGCGAGCAGCTTGCCGAACGGGGCGGTCGTGTCGTCGAGGTCGTACAGTGCGGTGAAGGTGCACGACAGGACCGACTTGTCGTCCCGGACGAACTGGACCTCGGGTTCGTCCGTCTGCACCACGACGGGAACCTGGTACTGAAGCTTTGAGTCCCGATACGGGGAGGGGCCGCGGACCAGAAGCGCGTGCCGGGTGACGTCATTGCCGCGATGGAGCTTGATCTCCTTCCACCCGGGAGATCCCCCGGCGGCGGCGGTCGTGGTGACGGTAGCGTCATTGACCGCCTTCGCGTACTTCTCGAGCGTCAACTCGGCAAGCGCGAACTCGATCTCGAGGCCCTCCTCGGCCCGGATCGCCTTCACTGGCGCGTTCTCCTGATCGGTCATGATCAGCTCGACGGACTGGGTGTGCCTGACGGTAACTCCTCCCTCGGTGCGACCGAGTGCGACCCAACCACCCTCCTCGGGGGTCGCGTCGTGGACCGCCACCGGAGTGGTCCGAGCGGGCGCAATGAACACGTCCGCGGGACCCGCGATGATCTGGAAGGGAGCTGTGGCCATCCGCAGTAGATTCTAGCCTGCCGCGGTCTTCCCGCCCTGCTTCCGCGTCAGTCCACCGGGTCCAGACCGATCAGCATCTCCACGAAGAGGAGGGCCTCGAAGTTCTCGTCCGAGTCCCGGTGGTGCGACGGGCCGACGGTCACAGCGATCGAGTGGATGAGGTACTCCTCGTCGGTACTCCGCTGCACCGCGACCGTCCGTCCGCGCTGGTCGAACCGGTCGTAGACGGCCCTCGCGATCCTGTCGACGTGTGCGAGTGGGGGCGCAAGGCAGCGGATCTGTGACCTGACACGCACGAGCGGAAGGTCGCGTTCGTGGAGGGGCTGCCCGGCGTCCATGATGCTGATGCAGCCGGACTGGATCTGGGAGTCGGACACGGGTCCGACCGCAACCCCGCCGGGAATGAGCTCGCTTGGGATCTCCTGCTCGATGATGCTCTTGAGGAGCTCCGATGGCGAGATCGGCGCCGGAATTCCTCCCGCACGTGGGTAGAGCGGGAGGACGGGAGCAGCGGGATCAACCACAGTCACGCTACAGCAGCCCCTCCTCCGCGAATGCCCCATGCATCAGGGCATACGATCGCGCTCCTGATACGGACTCGACCGCCGGCTGCATGAAAGCGTGGCCCCTGCCTACCTCCTCGACGCAGCTATAGGGCATCCAACTTCCGACGTCGATCACCGCGTCGACCCCGCTCCACGAGGGTCTGGTCGCATTCGGGATGTCTCCTCCCGCCGCGGCTCCGGCGTCATTTCCTCCCGCATAGCCGTGCTCCGCGGCGTGGATCGAGCGGCGCATGTTGCCGGAGATGACGTGCGCGTTCCTCTTCCCCTCCGTCGCGACGGCCGTCCCGATCCCGATGATCGCCCGGCCGTATGCGCGTCGCGCCCGCCCGGCGATCTCCGCCCCGTGCCACGTGAAGGCCGCGGTCACTGCGGTCCCCTCAGCGCTTGGCAGTCGAGCTCGATGTGGTGCGGGTCAGGCCCTCCGGCGTACGCCACCCGCCTGAGCACGATCCGGGCTTGAGGAAGGATCTCGCGGCCGTCCTGGTCCACGACCACGATCTCGTCGTCCTCCGCCGTATCGGTCGTCTCCGCGCCCACGAACACCCGATGCGACACGCCATACGTCTCGCGCATCCGCTCGGTGTTCCGCTCACCCCCGCGGGGGATGGTGACCCGACAGGGAACGTCATCCGCGACCGCCGTCCACCTCCCGGTTGGCTGGCCCATGCGGTCGAGGTCGGTCGAGCGGCGCATGATCGTCGCGCGGTGGATCAGGAGGTCCGTGAACCCCACGTCGGATCAGATCCGATACGCGCGGAACCGTAGATCCGCATCCGCCACGTCGATGTGGATCGAGTCCGTCCCGGGCTGGTTGAAGACGGTGGTCGGGAACTTGCCGCTCCACCGCGTCGTTCCCGCTGGGACCGTGACCGCGAGGTCCGCAATCGCGAGGTCGGCCACGTCTCCGGGCGTCAGCACCGTGACGACCGCGTCGTCGGCGCCGACGTTCTGCACCTCGATGACGACGCGCCCGTCGTTCCCCTCGATCACGTGGTCGTTTGCGGTGTCGGCTGACGTCTGCGCGGGGGGCGTTATGCCGCTTGTGCTCCTGGTGATCAGCGTGACGGGAATTGCGACCCTGGCCATCGCCGACTATCTTACCCCTCAGAGGCCGCAGATCCCGCCGATGCAGCGGGAACCGTCCTCCTCGAATACGGTCCCATTGTGGCGGACCGCCTCGGTGTAGGAGGCTGGCTCGAGTGGGTCGAGGCCCCGCGCGCCAGCGGGGTATGCTGTGATGCCCCTCAGCCGCGGGAGGAGTGGGAGGAGCGTCCTCCCGAAGGCGGCAGCGTCCTCCTCCCCGAGCGGCTCCGGGAGGTTCACGGTCGAGCTGATGCCGTGATCCACGAATCCCTGCACCCACGCCTGCATCTCGATTCGTCGTCCGGGCTCGAAGGAGAGTGCATGGGCGTCCTCGATCTCGGACGGATCGATCCCGTCCCGCTCGACGAGCCTCCGCGCGGTCGGGTCGACGACGTACTGGTGGTTCCACTCGCGGCCGACGAGGTACCGACGCCGGTATGCGGTCCGGTAGATCGGCTCGATCCCAGTTGTCGTCTCGCCGATGATCCCGATCGTCCCAGTCGGAGCAATCGCGCGCGTCTTCACTGGCTGCGAGAGTGAATGGCGGTCGGCCCAGCGGGCCGCGACTTCCGTCGACCGTGCGTACTCTTGGAGCCATGCGGCGAGCTCCCCGTCCGGGCCGTACGGCCTCCCCCGGGACAGCAGCCACTCGTGGACGCCCATCAGTCCCAGCCCGAGCCGGCGGTTCTGCGAGCGCACCGTCCCGACCTCGGGGTAGGGCAGGTCCGAGTAAACCGTCCCGGCAATGAGGAAGAGGGTGGCGGCATCGACCGCATCCCGGAGCTCGTGCAAAGAACCGATGCGGGCGAGGTTGATCGATCCGAGGTTACACACGTCGTCGTCGTCGCACGAGGTGACCTCGGTGCACGCGTTCCTGAGCACCTCCGATGCATCGGGACCGAGGTCGACCGAGAATCCGGGCTCACCCGTCCGACACATGCGCGCGACCGCCTCACGGTAGACCCTTCCCGCCCGCTCGTGCTCGGGATGGGTGGGGTCGCCGATCGCCTCGAAGAACCTCCCGTCCAGCCGCACGCTCACGTTTGTGAGCTCCATCGATGCGGGGAAGGACGGATCCCGATCCCTCAGGCCGCGCACCTCGGGCGACCAGTCCTTGACTCGCAGGAAGTCATCGATGTCGCCGTGATCCCATGCCAGACCGGCCCAGATCGCCGACCGGCGTGATCCTCCCTGCATCACCTGCCGGCCGATCTCGTTCACGGTCTGCATCAGCGGGCACGGGCCCGATGCCTCTCCACCCGTCCGTGAGATCGGGGAGCCGGACGGGCGCACGCGCGAGTACTCGATCCCGATCCCAGCACCGGTCAGGAGGGCCATGCCCGCCCGCTGCCAGAGGCTGCCCCATCCCTCACGCGAGTCCTCCACGCTGAGGAGGAGGCAATTGTTTACTTGGTGGAGCGACCGTCCCGATGCGTAGAGGTACCGCCCGCCCGGGAGGAACTTCCTCTCGGCGATCAGCCGCTCGATGCGCCGCGTCTCGTCCGATCGCGGGCCGTACCCGAGGGCGGCCATGACGTTAGTCGCCACGCGGTTGGCGGTGTCGAACCATCCCTCTCTCCCTCCCATCGAGTACTTCTGGCGGAAGATCGTCTCGGCGAACTCGCTGAGGTCCTCCGTCACTGGTTCAATCTACCACCGATCCGAGCGGGCATCCTGGTCGAGGACTCGAGTTTACGGGCAATTTGGACTCCATCCGGAGATGTTAACATTCCGTAAACCCTCCTTGCCACGGAGGGCGAACGTTACGTCGAGGAGATCCTGGCCCCCACGAACGGACGCAGCATTTTCAGGCCGTCGCGGTGGAGGTCATCCGCCGTGCGTTGCTGGTCCTGCGCGAGCGTGTAGGTGTAGTCGCCGATCCGCTCGGAGACGATCCCGTCCTGCTCGTCGCCGCCGCCCCCCGTCCTCAGCCACTGCGCGGCCGCGAGCATGGCGATGCCGTCGCGGACCCCCTTGGGGACCGTTGACGGCGGGACGTAGTCGATCTCGACGAGCTCGTAGTACGGGCGGCCGGTCCACTCAACCGGCTCCTGCTCGCGCGGGTCCCGTGGCCAGGGATCGAGGCGTCCCACACGCACCCTCCGGTCGTCCATGACGGTGTACGAGTCGGACCCGAGCGTGCTCGGCCCCTCGGCGGATCCAGCGCGGACCGCAGACACCGTCGACCCCGGGACGGGGAGGTGGACGACCGTCCCGTAGCGGATCGCGTAGTACTTGGCGGTCCCGGGGGTGATCTCGTCGAAGCGTCCCCTCTGCCGCACCCTGAACCAGCTGTCGACCGCGTCGAGCGCCTCCGTGAGCTGGGTGTCCTTGGTGGCGTCCACCTCGGTGAGCTTGAGGATGCGCCTCACGTCGGCGAGGACGGCGAGCGCCACGGTCTTAAGCCTCGAAGAAGAGGGTGGCCCTCACCGCGATCGTGAGTGGATCGCACTGGTTCACCTGCACCTCGAGGTACTCGTGGACGAGCTGCGGCTCCCAGGGATTGTCCCCGGCAGGGATCGCCGTGGTGTCGGTCTTGTGGGCGTTCTCCCGGGGCTGGAACCACGCGTCGACCTTCGAGTTGCTCCTGGTGAAGAGCGTCCGACCCCCACTGACGATCGTGATATCGGTGGTGGAGGGGGCGGCCGTATTGTAGACGAGTTTCACCCCGAGGAGCTTGGCGGGACCCACGCCCAGGCGGCTCGATCCGGATGCCGCTCCGGCCGTGCCCTGCGCCTCGACTTCGACCGTCCTGGTGAATACTGACACCTTAGCCAGTCACCTCCCCGTGCACGACCTGGAGGTGGCGCTCGAGTGCCGGCTCGGAGGCGTAGTCCTTGCCGCAACCGCGGGGGCAGGCGATCCGTCCGTCCGACCCGACCTCGTGCGCCGTCCCGCCCTCTGCGGGCTCTGCGTCCGGCGGGTCCGGCTCCGATGCGTGATCAAAGTCCGTCGGGACGAGCGTCCCCGAGGGCTGCTCATCGGGAATCGGGTCCGGCTCGACGTCAGACCTGGAGACCGAGAGCCAAGGGAGGCCGCTCGCTCCGGCCGCCGCGGCCGTCTGCTCGTCGACCTCGTGCGGCCCGGATCCGACGTAACGCTTCCCCGCGGACCATGAGCCTCCTCCCGAGATCGTGAGCCAGTGCCTCATCGACTCTATCATACCCCCGGCTCCTCACTCTTAGTCAGGTTCAACTTCTTCTCGAGCCGGTGCAGAGAATAGATCTGGGCGAGGATCGCCAAGAACACGAATACGAGCAGGCCGTTGACCACTCGGGCGTCCTTCTGCGAGAGTGTGTCTGTCAGCGTAAGCATACGGGCGGGAACGGCGGAAAACAAGTAAGCAGCCGCGCATGCGAGCGCCTCCCGGCCGTGTCTACTGGAGCGATTGGCATTGGTCGCAATAGCAGCAAGACCGGCGGCGAAAGTGAAGATACCGATGCTACCAATCAGGATCAGGATGTCAGTACTGGTCATTGCTCCCAACATCCTCATGCCAGCCTCCCGATGATGATCCCAGCAATCCCGACCGCGATCGGGCCGAGCCAGCGCGCGAAGCGTGCAGCAGCTGCATAGATGGCCAATTGGATGTCGGTCGCGTCCTGCCATGTCTCAGACGCATCGTGTCGCGCGTCACTTGCGTTGTGCCGCGCCTCACTCGCATCGAGGCGATCTTCGATCCGGCGGAGACGGTCCTCAGCCATTTGTTACAAATCTTACCTCTCGAGGCCGAGGAGGGTCCTTATCCTGGCCTCGTCGGTGTCGTAGTCGACCGCACCGTCGAACCGCGCGCGGATCGCCCGGCACATCTGGGCGTGCCTCGCGGGGTCCTCACTGATCTCCCTCATCAGGTCGATCGCCTGGTCAATCGACCGTGCGGAGAGGTCGATACACGTCACAAGGTCGTCCCAGAACGGCTCCGCGAGCTTTCCGCGGTAGTACTCCGAGTGCCCGACCAGGGGCCTCCCCACGGCGGCCCAGCCGTGCACCACGTGGCCAAAACCGTCCCCGACCGGCTTGTCGTGCCATCCCCACCCCGAAGCGGCCATGAGGCGCGCGATCCCGGCCGTGGGCTGGACGATCCCGTCCCGTCCCTCGTGGCCGTGCTCGTGGAACGAGAACCCATCCGATGCGAGCGCGCGCTCGGCCGCCGAGAAGTCCGCCCATGCCTGGGGGATCCGATGCAAGAGGTTGACGAACGAGCGAACGGTGGACCTGTCCGCGCGGTGGGGTTCCAAGAAGCCGAATGCCCCATCCGGGCCTGAGTCGAACTCTTGGCGGGCGACCACTCCCCTCCCCAGGATCGGCATCTCCGAGGACGAGATGACCGCCGGATCCAGGTCCCATTGGATCCGCTGGCCGGTGTTTCCGACTTGGACCACGTAGCCGGCTCCCTGCTCGTCAGCGAACCTCCGGAACCCGGGCTGGTTCTCCTGGACCGTCGCGACCACGAACCGCCAGTCGCGCATCGCGCGCGCGCGTCGGAGTGAGGTGCACCTGATCGGGACGTTCGGATGTGCGGTGTCGTACGTGATCCACGAGCCGTCCGACCGCTCGAGGTGCCTCGCGTCTGGGAGGAGGTACTGCCTCGCGAGGCGGTCGTCACCGAAGCATTCCCCGAAGCGCCAGATCCCCTCGTCCCACCACTCGTGCCCCATCGGGGTCCAGACCTCTAGTCCGAGCCTCCCCTCGAAGAGGCGCTGCATCGCCCTGAAGAGGTCCGCTTGGTGGCGGTCAACGAGAACCCTCATCCTTCGGGACTGGATGGGCACAGGGAGGCCCTCTCGCCCTCAGGGGGCCAGATCCGGGTCTCCCAGGAATGCGAGCCATGCCCTGCCGACGGGATCGCGCCCGAACTCGGCGATCGCGCATTCGCGCTGCCACCCCGAGACCGCCGCCGCGTAGTCGCGGTCGTGGAGGAGGACTTCGATCCTCTCGCGCGCACTCCCCGGATCATCGGCTTGGAACGGCGAGAGCTCGTGCCCCTCGAAGAGGTCCGGCCCGTAGGGAAAGATCCTCATATGCGACGGTCCGATCGAGACGACCGGGACGCCAGTCATCAGGGCCTCGAGGAGGCCGAGGGTGTAGCTAGCGGGCTGCGTCCCCGTGTACAAGTAGCAGCGGGCGCGGCGGAGGTACGTCCGCATCTCCGGAAGCGATACTTGCCCGAGGCCGGCGATCTCCTCCGATCCGGGACCCATCGTCACGCGGGGAAGTCCGCGAGTCGAGTCCTCCCAGAACTTCCAGTTTGTCCACGGGTCTCGCTGCTTCAGGCCCTGTGTCACGTTCACGACCGCGCGGATATCGCCGACCCACCCGTGCCACTCCCGGGGGTCTTTGTAGAAGCGGATCAGCGCATCGCCGCCCGCATATCCGGGGATGTTCCGCTCGCGCGGCGAGTAGCGGACGATCTCGAGACCATCATCCCGGTACGGCTGGGCCGTCCGCTCGTTATGCTCGACGGACTGCCCGACCGTGCGCCAGATGACTCGCCCTCCCGCCCTCCGCCACTCCCGGAGGTGCTCCCACTGTCTGAACAGCCGCGGCTCGAGGTAGTGGTGGAAGACGATCGCTCCTATCGGACCGAGCCACTCGAGGATCGCCTCCGGGATGCGGGACTGCGCGGCGCCAAAGTTGTCGTCCGTCCCAAGCGCGTCAACCGCGTCCCTCACCTCGGGGACGAGCGGCACGTGGGAGAGCGGCGGACGCTTGGGGTCGTGCGGGTGCGCGGGATCGATGTATCCCCCGATTGACGCGACCTCGTACCCGAGCGATGACAGGAGGTCGAGCTGGTCGTGCTCCTCGATGCTGTGGGAGAGACAGAGGAGGATCCTTCTCATTTGAGAGGGATCCTTCTCAAGACCTCGAGGACTTGGTCGTACTTGGGACCAGCTCTCGATCTGATGAAAGTCTCGGCCTCTGCGCGCCACCGGGGATGGCACTCGACGTTGAGGCATGCCGCAAGGTACCGCGCGTGCTCGTCCGGCCTCCGCACCCTCCCATACTCCCCCTCGCTCACGAGCTGGTGGTTCCGGGAGAGCCCGCCGATGTGGACGAAGTCTCCAAACGTTCCGAACTCGACCGCCTGCGAGAGGTGCTCGGACAGGTCGGCGAAGGGCGCAATCGCCTCCACCTCGAGGCCGAATGCGTGGAAGTGGTCGACCGGATCGGGGCCGAAGTATCGTCCCGTCCTTTCGACGATGTCCCTTCGGACGACCATGCAGCTGGGATGCCAGCGGGTAGAGCCCCGGTCGCGGTAGCCGATCGCGCCCGACGACTGGAGCCCGGATAGCGTGCGACGGAACCAGTGGTCGTCGTGGACGAGGAGGTCCTGCTCCATGAACCACACCCACTCTCCTTCAACAGTGTCAAGGCAGAGGTTGACGGCGGTGTCCCTCCAGTCGCGTCCGTCCTCACGCGGGGCGTTGACGAATGTCACGTCGGCGCCCATGAGCATGAATCGAACGTAGCTTGAGTAGTCCCGGTCAAGGTGATGCTCCGTAAAGGCGACCGCCACGTCTCCCACGTGCGCCCTGTTCCTGAAGAGCCACGACCGCCAGAGCGGGAAGTCGCAATGGCGGGGCCACGTGACGATGACGTCGGGCCTCACGATTCCTCCCACGTGACCATCCGGTCCACGATCCGATCCCACGCCTCGATCCTCCATCCCTCCACTCCCATCCGGTCGCCGAGCCGGTCGAGGTTCCTCCTGTAACGGGTCTGGCGGTCCGGGAGGAAGTCCCCCGCCGTGCGGAGGAACCGCTCCCACCAGCTGATCCTGTGGGACCATTCGCCCAGCTCCTGCTCGTCCGTGAGCGTCCTTCCCTCCGCGAAGCCCGCGACCTCAAGCACGAGATACCCGGAGCTGGAGAGGCTCCCGATGTGGAACCAGGGGATGTCGTGTCCCCGATCGAGCCACCGCTCCCAACCCCACGGCCCCTTGTACTGCGGGACGTCGAGTACTTGGAACGCGTCTCGGAGCTCGAATGCGGTCGAGCCGAACGTGTCGACGACCGCCGCCTCCCCGCGGACAGTGTGACCCAGGCCGGGGACGACCTGATTCCTGCCCCAGGATCGCTCCCCGTAGTGTCGGCTCGTGGCGAGGAGCGTGTCACGCCTGGCGAACACGAAGGCGGGCCACATCCCGTGGCCGGTCGAGCCGTCGTACGAGCGGCACTCCCCCCACTTCTCGCGGGCGGCGTCCGCCAGCTCGGGACTCATGCTCTCCCGGGGGCTGGAGACGACATCCCATGCTCCCGACTGGACCTGCAAGAGTCCGGCCGCAACCGCCCCACTCGTGCGCACCGGCGCGTCGTCCTCCACGAGGACCACGACGTCCGCGTCGCAGTCCTGAATGAGGATGTTCAGGGCGTCGCCATGGGAGATCCGACCCGGCCCGTTCCACTCCGCGTACCTCCCTCCGAGCTCCTCGACGAGGGTCCGAACGTACTCGCGGGACAAGTCGTCCGGCTGCCCGTTCACCAGCACGTGGAGCTCGTCGACCTCGCCCATCCAGACACGCTCGTAGTTCCGAAGCCACCAGCGGACGTGGAACGGATCTCCGGGCGTCGGGAGGAGGGCCGCGGTCCTCACAGGAACACCACTCCGATTCCTGTTCCCGCATCGGTGCCATCCCAGACCACTTTCGTTCGCCGACCCTGTGCGACCTCGCACCAGTAGCGGTGGACCTCTGCGGTCGGACCGGTCAACCGGACGTCATGAAAGGTGGCGACGCCGCCGGCGCGCACGAGTGGCGAGTAGAGCTCGAAGTCGCTTCGGACCTCGTCGTAGTAGTGGCCGCCGTCGACGAATAGGAAGTCGAGGGGGGCGCCCGCGAGCAGGTCCAGGACCTGTTGTTGGATGATTGGATCTTGGCTGCGCCCGAAGACCGTACAGATTCCGTGCCGCTCGCCCTCGATCTCGTCGCGCTCGTTGATGCCGATCAGCAGCTCTGGCTGGAGCGCGTCCCGCCAGACGCGGGCGGATCCGCCGCGGTGCATCCCGACCTCTAGGACACGGCGGACATCGATCCGCTCATTAAGCTCCCAGTGCGACTGGCTCGGATCGTGGAGGGCGATCAGGGGTCCATACTTCACAGGAACACCACCCCGGCCCCTGTGCTCGGGACTGTCCCATCGTGGAGGAGCTTGGTCCTGTGGTCCCTCCGGATCTCGGGCCAGAGCTCGTGGACCTCGACCGTGTGGTTCCCTTCGAGGACCGCGTCGTGGAGGACGGCAATCCCGCCCCGACGCACGAGCGGCGAGTACATCTCCCAGTCGTCACGGACCGCCTCGTACGTGTGGTCCCCGTCGACGTACAGGAAGTCGACCGAGTTTTCTTCGAGAAGCGAAATGACTGACTCGTACGTCTGCGAGTCCTGGCTCCTCCCGATGACCCGCTCCGCTCCGATGCGCTCTGCCTCCTCGACCGTCAGCTCCTCGGTGTCCTGCACCCCGATCAGTAGACGGGGGTTCAAGCACTCGCGCCACACCGCCAGCGAGCCGCCAACGTGGCAGCCGATCTCGAGCACGATCGGCCGCTCGTAGCGCGTGAATGGCGCGACGCTCGACTGCCACGTCTGCGTCCTCTCGACCTCGTGGAGGACCTCGCACATCTCCCACCTCGAGAGGCGGTGCTCCTCGATCCATGCCTCCAATGCGCTCACGGGGAGTCGTCCCACGAGATCCACGGGAGCAAGGTATCCGTCCACGACTCGACCTGCTCCCGCACCCCGAGGTCGTCCGTCAGACGGTCGAGACGCTCGCGGTACCTCGGCTGGAGGCCAGGGAGGATCCCGTCCGCGGTGTCCAGGCACCGGCGCCACCACCAGATCCGGTGCGCCCAGTCGAGCCCCTCGTTCGACCCACCGATGCCGGGGCGGGACCCGCCACCGTCCCAGTCGTAGCGGATGAAATTCCCGTTCGAGAGCCCCCCGACGTGGAACCAAGGAACGTCCCCAGACGGCAGGTCCTTGTCCCAGAGCTCCTTGTACTGCGGGCCTGGGACGATCCGGAGGCCAGCCCCACGGAGCTCGAATGCGGTCGCCGTGAAGGAGTCGGTCGTCATGCCGTCGCGCGGCACCCCGTAGCCCAGGCCGGGGATGACGTCTCCCGCCCGCCACGACCACGACTCGAACCGCATCGAGGTCGCCCTGAGGGTTGCGATCTCGGTGAAAACGAAGCACGGCCAGAGGCCGGGCCCGCTGTTCCCCTCCGGGCTGGTGAGGTCGTGGTCGGACCACTTGGCGCGGGCGTATGCCTCGATCTCGGGATCCATCCCGCCCCGGGGCGTGGCGATCACGTCCGTCTCACCGACCTCGATCCGGGCGAGGGCCGAGCCGATCGCTCCCGCACGCCGCACATATGCGTCGTCCTCGATCAGCACGACCGTTCCGGTGTCGGCGGGGCATGAGAGCGCGAGCGCCCTCAACGCCTGTCCGTGCCCGAGCGGCTCCTCCTGCCACGAGAGCCGACAACCGATCCGCTCAGCCTCCCGCTGGATGAACTCGACGATCTCCCGCTCTCCCTGCCCGTTCACCAGTATGTACACGTCATCGACCTCGTCACGCCACACCCGCTCGCAGTTCCGGAGCCAGTACGCCACCACGAACGGATCTCCCGGCGTCGGGAGGAGGGCCGCGGTCCTCACCGCGCCTTGACCTGCCTCTTCTTGGCGGACCAGTCGATCCTCTGCTCGATCTCCCTCATTGATGGCTCCCAGTGCGCAGACGTCACGGCGGCCGCCTCGTACGGAGCGACCTGCTCGAGGACGGCGACGCGCCTGGCCTCCCGGTCGGCGGTCGGCTCTGCGTACGCGTCCTCTAATGCTTGGACTGCCTGCTCGATCGAGGGGCACATCTGGTACGAGTGGAACGGGGTCCACTCGACCTGTCCGCCCACCCTCCATCCCGTGTCCCCGACGATCTCGGGCATCGACGAGAAGTCGGTCACGATCGCAGGCACCCCGCAGGCCATCGCCTCGATGATCGGGAGCCCGAACCCCTCACCGTGCGCGAGGTTAATGAGGACGTCGAACGACGACATCACCTCGGAGACCGACGATGGATCGATCCCGAGCCCGTAGTAGTACTGGTGCACGATCCGGGGCCTGATCCGTAAGATGTCACACATCGCGGTGATGTTCTCGCCGTCCGGCGCGCGGACGTGCGTGTGTAGGTACAACTCGCTCTCGCCTGGGTGCCTCTCCGAGAACACCTTGTACGCCGCGAGCATCTGCGCGAATCCCTTCCGCGAGGGCTCCCCTTTGTTCGCGGCGACGACGCCGACCACGAAGGCGTCATCTGACATCCCGATCGCGGAGCGGGCCTCGTCCCGCTCTCGAGGGTGGAACGTCGCCCCGTCGAAACCGTGGGGGACGTAGAGCGGATCGAGCCCCGCCTCCACCATGGTCCTCTCCCCGAATCGGGACATCGCGATCGGGATCGCTCCCGTTGACTTGAACCACTCGGTGGTGACCTTCATGAGCGGCTCGTGATCGACCGGGGTCCACGCCGCAAGGGGGAGCCGGCCCGCGACCTCCGACCACATCACCCACGGATCGGTCAGGGAGATCACGATCCCCTCGGTCCCCTCGAACCAGTGCTTGGAGTGGGCGCCGAACACGTCGTTCGCGTGCCCGTCGTGCGGGCTCCCGGGGTAGACGAGGAACGTCCTGCCCCTCGACTGCCACGTCCGTGTGCATCCCATGAGCCCGTAGAACGCGCCGAATGCGACGTCGTATCCGAGCTCCGCGACGCGCGGACCGAACAGTCCCGTCTGGGTCCCGTACCCTGTCGGCACCCACGGCGCGCAGCTGAACCAGAAAACCTTCCGATCGCCCTCCGCCAGCGTCACGGCCTCCCTCTTCTAGTCGCGGGCTTTAGTCGTCGAAGTCGTAGTACATCACGAGGACCGAGTGCCCCGCCGCGAGCGTTGATCCGCCTGAGACGGTGACCGTGCCGTTGCCGGTGACGGTCGCATTTGCGGTGTGGCTGGCTACGATCGCAGCGGACGTCTCGGCCGTATTCGCGAACTCGAGGACCGCGACGATCTGGTCACGGTACTCGATCCCAGGGACGGCAAAGACCCCGTCACCGTCGCCCGAAACGATATCGATCTTCAGCCCGTAGGGCCGGCCGGCTGCCCTCCGTGCCAGTCTATTGAGACCGACGGTCATCGGGGCTTAGGGCTCGACGTCTACGGAGGTTGCGACGGCGGTGGCACCGACGACTGCGACTGCGGCTGCCACGCGGGCGGTGACGATGAAGGAGGTCGCACCCTCGCGCGGATCGCGGTAGGTCTCGAAGGTGATCCTCCGCTGGAACCCTGCGTAGAGGTTATTCCGATTGGCGAGCAGGATGTACGACGTGTCTGGCGTGGCGGCAGTGATCGCCATGGACGGGACTCCGACCACCATGATCCCCTGGTACTTGACCGGGATCTTGCCGGTGAGGTACTCGTCGCCGAGTGCGGTACCGCGCGCGGCGCGCTGCTCCCTGATCTTCTCGATCAGCCGCTGCGGGACGTAGAAGCGTCCGTCGGTCTCGAGCATCCGCTTGTGGCGGTCCGGCATCGCCGTGATGAGGCGGTTGAAGATCGCGTCGTAGTCCTGGCCGTAGGAGGCCGAGGCGACGACGTTCCCGCCCGATCCCTGCGCGAGCTTGATCCACCCGTCCAGCTGGCCCAGGTACCCGCCCACCGCGGTGTCACCGTTCAGGAGCAGGTCCTCGACGTCGAAACCGAATCGTGATGCGATCGTCCTCTCGAGCGCTCCCCCGAGGTCGTCGGCGGCGACGTCCTCGAACGTCTCGTCCGCGACGGGCACCTCCGCCCTCAGCAGGTCGGTCGAGAGCTCGACGTTGAACGTGGTCGGCTTCTTCCGGTCGCCGGACGCGAGCCGCTCGCCCTGGACGCCGGCGGCGGTGATCCGCGCCGCAAAGTCGATTCCGGACTCCTGCCACTTGTTCGCCCTCGACGTGACGGTACGGACATCAGGTAGCATGGTCTGATCGGCCGACATGAGTTCGATGAACTGGAGGGCCTGCTCGATCGAGAGGGGTGCCTCGCCGGCACCACCGAGATCAGCAGAGGTGAACGTCCAGTCTGCGGTCGCCTTGGCGAGGAGGTCGGCAGTCGTCACGACAGCTCCACCTTCCCACCCCGAAGCGCAGCACCGATCGCGTCCTTCAGCGTCGGCTCGCTCTTATCCCCTTCCTCGCCCTCCTGCGAGCTCAGGGACCTCTTGGTGACGGAGCGCTTCTCCAGTGCTTCGATCCTGTCCAGGGTCTTGGAGAGGGCGTCCTGCGTGCCCTCGACGGCGCCGGTCAGCTCGATGATTGCCTCACCGATCCCGTCCAGCTTTTCCCCGAGGCCCTCCACGTCCTCCGCCTTTACGGCGGGCTCGGAGGCGGGCTCGATCTCGCCCTCAGACTTGAGTGCGGCGATCTGAACTTCGATCTCGGACCTGAGACCCTTCAGCGCCTCTCCGAGGACCTCCTGGAACTCGTCTCTGGTCATCGAGTTGATCATACCGTCCTCGGTATTCCCGGTTCACGCATGACGGCCAGGATCGCGCCGCTGGCGACTGCAAGCTCCGATGCGAGAACGATCTCCACGTCCTCCCGCGAGAGCCCGACATCGTCCCGCCGGCGCCACGAGCGCAGGACGTCCAGGAGGCCGCGCCGCTTCTCGGCCCACGGGGGCGTCCGTCCCATCTTGTCGTAGTACTTGGCGAGGTGCTTCTTGATCCGGTCAACGTCTCCGGAGGGCACGTCCGCGGCCGACACCCCGTGACCTCCCGCCGCGGCGAAGATCGCCCCGGGGACTGCACGGAGGGCGCCGTCGATCACGTCGGCGATCGGGAGCTTGTATGAGCCGAGCTCGTCGTCCGCGTCTCCGTCGTACCAGAGGAATGCCTTGGCGTAGCGCGACGGGTCCCAGTCATCGCCTCCGGCCCACTCCTTCACCCGCTTACGAGCCGCGGCCCCGTCCCATCCCGTCCCCTCGTCCGCGAGGGGGAGGTCCTGGAAGGGGACGACCGCCTTGGCGACCCAGACCTGCTCGACCTCGATCCACGTCGCCCGCTCGTCCAGGGCCGCATCGCCATCCGACATCGTGAAGCCCGCGACGAAGCACTCGCCGCTGTAATCGATGAGCGCACGTCCGTCTTCCGACACGTCCCGGACCCAACAGTATGTCGCCATCTCGTCGGCGGGACCCATCATCTCGTTGAGCGAGCGCTGCACAGCCTGACGGATCGTCTCGAGCGATTGGTCCGCCGGGAATGCCACGGACGTGCCGTCGGGAAGATCCGCCTTGGTCGCGCACGCCTCGTCCCCAGAGGAGACGACTGTCCCCGCTCCACCGAGGTAGTCGACGAGCGCCGCCGCCGCCCTCCCGACCTCGTCGGGAGAGTCGGCCAGGTACTCGGCCGCGCCCTCGAGCGCGCCCTTGAGTGACTCCATCGCGGCCCGGATCCGCTCCGCCTCGGCGGCGACGTCGCCGTCGGACGCCTTCATGAGCAGCCAGCCCGGATGTAGGTTAGCGGGATCGTCAACCCCCGAGATCTCCCTAATGACGAGCTCTTCCAACTTCTTGGCCACTTCCCGATCATCATACCTCCAGGGGGCTGTGCTGGGAGATGTAAGGGTTCTGTAATTCCTCCTTGCCACGGAGGGCGAACCGTGAGATGATGGGGATATGGAAAGCAACACAGGAGGAGCCACGATGACCCCGCACCTGCCCACCGCCCCCAAGAGCCTCCGGGTCGCGCTGTGTGTTGCCCAGCGCGTCGAGGACGGGCTCACCACCGAGCGGGCCATCCGTGAGGCGGCCGAGGCCCTCGGCGTCAGCGAGAGCGCGATCATCGCGGCGGTCGCCCGGTGGCAGAGTTGATCGAGGTGATCTGCGACCGGACGGGCGACAGCGCTCAGACGGATAGCGAGATGGGTGCGCTCATCGCCGCCAGGGCCCTGATGGAGGACGCCCAGCGAGCGGCCCTCCGTCAGGGATATGCCGACGGGCTCACGTGCACCTTCCTCGACGCACGCGGTGGCGTCATTCGCACCCGTGTGACGAGGCAGACCGTGTGGAGCGCGATCGGGAGATATCAGACAGCACAATTGAAGGAGGGTTAGAACATGATCACAGACGACTTGGTGGTCCGCAGCGTGAAATATCACCGCAACGGCATCGGCGGAGACCCGTTCTACGTCATTCAGTTCGAGGACGAGGAGGAGTTCGGGACGCGCCGGCCCCTGCCCTTCATCGGGATCGTCCCGAGTTATTTCGTGCCGAATGAGGATGGAACGGTGGGAGCGCCGTTCTGCGAGAACAGCGGCTGCATCCCCGTGTACGTCATCACGCCGGACGACCCGGACCAGTGCTGGCGGGGGGATTACTATTCGGACCGCCTCGTCCAGGCATGCGTCGACTTCGAGAATCGGGAGGAGGAGCGATGGACGACGCGGTCGAGACCATAGCACCGGAGGAATTGATTACCCGTGCTTGGTGTATCGAGCAACTCGAGCGCGAGTGCGGGGTCGTGTCCTACCTGGCCAATTTCCTTGTCGACCAGGTCGACTGGCACGAACTCCGGAGGCTCCTCCGGGCAGGATGTCCGCTGGACCTCGCGCTCGACATCCTGAGGTGAGGTCCCTCCTAGAGCTGTGACACGATCCAACCCCGCCTAATGCGCTCCCCCGGGCGGGGTCGGCTGACTAACTTGGAGACGATGTCGATCGTCCTCCTCGCCGGGAGGTCCCGGGCGATCGTCCTCTTCACGGCCGCATCGAGCTCATCCCCCGGCAGGTACTGGTCCGCCGCATAGAGGCGATCGCGGAGAAGGTGAACCACGACGATGTCGGCGCCATTCTCGCACTTCCTTGACGACCACGATACCGAGCATGCCCGCCCGGCCGCGCCGGTCGCGATCTGGTTCACCGTGACGGCGGTCGTGGGACCGACCCGCACGCTCCCGACTTGCCGATACGCCACCGGATGCTGGAGGGCCGATGCGGCCTGGGCGATCATCTGCGGGCATCGCCCGGGGGCAGAATCGGCCGCCAGGAGGGCATCACCCGAGATCAGTTCACACGCGGAGGGATCGCCCCGGAGGAGGGCGGTCACGTACGCGTCCGAGGCCAGCGCGTAGGGCGGGATGGGCGGGACGGCCTCTCCTCCCGGACGTGCCATGAGCAGGAGCGGCACGAGCACCGCGGCGAACGCGACAAGGAGGACGCCCCGCTCGAGGCGGCGGCTCATCCCGGCGCGCGGGCGCACGTCGTCGCCTGGCCGGTCTTCCCGACCACGGTGACGCACCTGACTCCCGGCTGCGGCTCCTGCACAGCGACCACTCTACCCGCCACCCCAACCGTCAGGGTGTCTCCGATCCCGGCACAGGACGCCGAGGAGCAACCAACGACGACCGGACGCGGTGGAACCGACCGGCTCCCGCTCCGCGGGGAGGTGGCCCAGGAGAGCGTGAGGAGGACGACCCCAAACGCGACCGCCCCGATGAGGACGTACGCGATCACGAACCGGGACCGCAGGCCCGCGCTCACATCGGCGGGTGCCGGACCACGAGACCGGCATCCTTCAGCGCGCGGCCGACGGCGATCTCACGCCCGATCCGCTTGCTGAAGTTGTCCTGATCCGAGCAGCGCGCCACGCCCTCTCCGCGCCGGCCCCCCACCGAGACCCTGGCGATCGTCGTGCCGCCCCGGGGTGACGGGCTGCCCCTCCAGGCCCCGTTCTGGATCCGCACGTGCGAGACCCTGATGCTCACGTCCACGCCCGCACGCGCGAGCGCGCCGACCGCGACCTGGGCCGTCCGTCCGACCACCTCCGTTCCCTCCACGCTCAACCGCACCATCACGTCCTCCCTTCCGATAAGAACACTGCCGCGATCCCGACGGCGATCGCCACCAGCGACGCCGCAACGAGTGCGATCGCCGTACGCGTACTCACCCCCGCCTCCGATTCCTCCGCCTCGACTCGTGCGCGATCCTCCGCGCTCGCCTCCGTCGGGCCCTCTCCTTCCGCCCCCACTCGGTGGGCTCTCCGGTCAGGGGATCCTCCCAGACCTTCCTCACGGACTTCTCCCTCCTGTCATCTCTGTCAAGTGATCATATCATCCGGAGATGTTAACGTTCCGTAAAATCCTCCTTGCCACGGGGGGGCGATCCGTGAGAGGATGGGGGGTATGGGAAGCAACATCATCAGTCATTTCACGTTGCGGCTCGCCCGGTGGCACCATGCCGGGCCACCGTCAGAGTGGTGCGACCGCTGCGCAGGGATGGAGGAGTCGTGACGCGCGCCGACCGCCAGGCCCATCGCGCGCGTATGGAGCAGCTGCGGGAAGAGGCGCGCGCAGTCGTGGTGGGCGGCACTTGCCCCGACTGCGGCTCGCTGCTGCGCCGCAACCTCGCACTCGCCGGGTGGTGGCAGTGCGAGCAGTTCGGCGCGGTCACGCACCGCGCGCGCCCGGACGAGCCTCAGTGCTCGTTCCAGTGCTTCACCGACTGAAGGAGGAACATGACCACAAAGATAAGTAGCCGAGAGCACAGGTCCGCCCTCGTCGCGGGACGGCTCTTGGATCTCATCACCGTCCACGGGCACGGCGTGCCTGAGCATGGGCTGCCGACCGTCGTCTCGTTCGTCCGCCACACGCTCGACCGGGGATCTTTCCCCAGGACTTGGAAGTGCCGGGCGAGCGAGCTCGATCGCAACATCGAGTCGTCCGTCCGCAACTTGCTCGGGATGAGGGACGGCGCCACCCGGCGCTCGGACCTCTGGGTGCTGGACGTCTTCGAGTCCACACTCGAGCGGGTGAACGGATACCCCGTTCAGGGTCTCTCCGTAACCCCATCCCGACGGACGACCCTCGGCGAGAGGATCCTCGCGGCGTACCTGCGGCGCGACGAGGACGCGATCCTCGAGCTCGCGGCCGCGGTGGACGCGCTCGAGGAGGAGGGGGGCTAGGAGCCCCCGACGATCGTGGGCCGCTCAACGTCCCACTGGTCGGGATCGAACTCGATCCGGCTCGCCGCGCAGAGGGCCCGCACGCGGTCCCACGCCCCATCGAGAGCGATGGCCGGATCGGGCCCGCACAGGTACTCGAGCTGCACGACCGGACGGTCCGTGCCGACCGTGCGCGGACCGCGGGCGATCGTCACCCACCGGGGACACACCCTGATGAGTGATGCCGCGAATACGCCGTGCGCCTCGGGGGGCAGGAGTCGGATCGGGAGCCTCCCTTCCACGGCACTATCGTACCCCGATCGGGACGAGGCCCGGATATGTAAGGGTTCTGTAATTCCTCCTTGCCACGGAGGGCGAACCGTGAGATGATGGGGATATGGAAAGCAACACAGGAGGAGCCACGATGACCCCGCACCTGCCCACCGCCCCCAAGAGCCTCCGGGTCGCGCTGTGTGTTGCCCAGCGCGTCGAGGACGGGCTCACCACCGAGCGGGCCATCCGTGAGGCGGCCGAGGCCCTCGGCGTCAGCGAGAGCGCGATCATCGCGGCCGTCCAGAAGTGGCAAGATGCCAACTAGTCCGTCGGGCCCCCCTCCTCCTGGCAGTTGGAGGATCCGCTCCTGGGAGATCTTCCGGGCCCTCGGGCACGAGGCGGAGCGGTGGTCCCCGTCAGGAGACGCGCACCTCCTCGTCGGGCCGCACCGCGTCAAGGTTTTCCCGAGGTCCTGGGGCCTCACAGTCGAGGTCCACTCGGCCGCGATCGAGCCGCGCATCCTCCAGGGCCCACTCCACTCCCCGTTCGTGCACCTGTCGCGCGCAGGCCACTACATCATGCGGGTGACGCGCCTTAACGTGCTCTCGGCCAAGGAAGTCCTCGACTGGCTCGCGGAGCAGCCCGCGGTCGCACGGACTCCGCGGAGTCCCCGCGCGTCCCGCGCTCGCCGTTCGCTCGGGCTCGGGCGCCGGTTCGGCGTCGAGATCGAGTTCTTCGGGATCAGCCACGCGACCGCGACAGAGGCTCTCGCCGTCGCTGGCATCGACGTCCACCTACACGGGGGCTGGCGCCTCAAGTACGACTCCTCGGTCTCGGGGTCGGGGCTCGAGCTCGTCTCCCCGCCGCTGAGCGGGGAGGAGGGCCTGGAACAGGTCCGGACCGCGATGCGCGCGCTCCGGGGAGCGCGGGCGCGGGTAAATAACACCTGCGGCCTCCACATCCATCACGAGATCAGGGACCTCAAGGCGCGTGGGATCGGCCGCCTCGTCAAGTCGTGGACGGCGAACCAGGACCTGATCGACTGGCTGGTCCAACCCAGCCGTCGCGGGACGAATAGCTACTGCCGTCACTGGAATCCAGTGGAAGTCGAGCAGCTCTCGGCGGTGTGCGCCCGAGGGGACCATAACTTCTATCCCCGGGTCAGCCGCGGCCGGGCGATTAACGTGCTCTCCTACCCGCGATATGGTACGGTCGAGGTCCGGCAGCACGGCGGGACGCTCGACTTCCAGAAGTTCGAGGCGTGGCTCAGGCTCGGGCAGGCGATCATCGATGCCGTCGCCGCGGCCCCGGACGCCGAGCTTTCTCCCCCCGCTGGAGGCCTCCGCGGGCTGCTCGACGGGATCGGGCTCGAGGACAACTCCCGAGCTTTCTTACTCGGTCGCGCGGTCGCATTCGGCGCGCCGGCGGAGGCGCTCGGGATCGGGGACCCGGTGGAAGTGGCGGCCGCCTGATGCCCGCGATCCTCTGGCCCGACGGCCGGGTGCAGCGCGCCCCCACCTGGGCGGCCCTCCTCGGGGCGGTCGGGTCGTTGCCCTGGAACGCGCACCTCGACGCGGACAAGCTGCTCCACGTCCTCGCGCGGCGCGCCTGGGTCTGGAGCGGCACGGATGTCGACGTGTGGGGCTCCGCACGGACCGTGTTCGCGGAGCTCGAGAGGGCTGGCATGCTCCGGGTGCTCCGGGGAGAGAAGGGCCGGCGCACTGCCGAGCTCCTGGAGGAGGATGGGCCGTGACCGAGCTCGTCTTCACGTATGGGATGCTCCTCGATCCGGACGGGTTCCTCCGGACCCTCTGCTCCCCGCCAGCGAGGGCCCTCGTGCCCGGACGGGCGCTCGCCCTCGGGGGACTCGCCGATGCTCCTCTGAAGTCCGGCGGGGCCGTCTGGGGCGGAGCTTGGGAGGTGGACTGGGATGTGCTCGAGACGCTCGACCGGTTCGAGGGAGTCCCCGATCTCTATCGCCGGGTGGAGACTAAGGCTGTGCTCTTGGGTGCCATGGGGTGGAGGGTCGAGTGCTGGATCTACGAGATGACAGCGCGCACTCGCCGCAGCCAGATCGGGCTCACGCCATCGGAAGCATACGTCGCTTCGATCCGGAGGGGATACGAGTGGCTGGGCCTCCCGATGGAGGCGTTCGAGCGGGCCCGGGCCAGTGGCTAGGGCCGGCGGATCGTGCCTCGTGATCTTCCGCGGGGGAACGTGGGACGGTGAGGTGGCGCGGCTCGCTCGTGGTATCCGCGCGGAGCGGTCGGCGCGGGACGGATCGGGGCTGATCGAGGTCTACCAGCGGTCTCCGCGCGCGGAGGACGTCGAGGTCGTCGACCACCTCAGGGGAGGCGAGAGGAGGAGGGTGCTCTCGGCCTCCGTCATGGTGCACACTGGACACAGGCATATACACAAAGGAAAAAGGAGGGGGCATGAGTAGATTGGGATCATTCGAGAAGCACTGGCTGGAGTATCCAGACGGGATACCGATTGAGGCATGGGGCAAGGACCACAACTCGACCGTGATGTTCGCGGAAACGCTCGCAGTCGATCACGGCGGGAAGCTCTCTCCGACTGACCCGCGCATGCGGATGTCTCGTGAGTACCCGACGCGGCTGCACAACAGCGTCAAGGTTCACGGCCACACCGACTACGACTGCCTCAAGGATGCGCAGGCGGCAGGATTCCTCACCTACAACGAAGACGAGGGAATCGTTCGATTCACGGACGAGGGCTGGACGTACGTGCACACCCTTCGCCGCCAGAAGGCGCAGCGCAGGTTGGCAGCGACTAGCTGAGGAGGTGTCTGGCCAGAGCCGACAGGACCAGGAGTACGCCGACCTCTGTCGCCCGCTGTCGCCTCGATCTTGCGGCCCTCACGGCCAGGGTAATCGTGGGGATCCGTCCACGTGATGAGACCGCCGCGGCCTCCCACGCTCCGACCACGATCGCCGCGGCCGCCCATCCTCTCGTCGCGCCCACGGTCACGCTCCTAAGAGCGCGGCGAGTTCGGTGAGGACCTCCTCCTCGCGGTCACTCAGGAGCCAGTCGTCCCTCCCCTTCGCGGCCTGATCGTGCGAGAGTTCGAGCGCGTCCTCGATCACCCGCCTGACCGTCCCGGCTTCGTCGGGCGTCATGGTCAGCGCGAAGTGCCTGGGCACGGGTCCGCCCTTCACGGCCTGTAGTTCACCCCCTCGGGGATCCCCTCCCGGGCGGGGACGCCGTAGATCCGGACGAGGTGACGTGCCGTGTCGGAGGCGGTGATCCCGAGGCGGTCCCAGACGGTCTCGGGTGATGCATGCTCCTCGCTGCCCCAGTCCCGTGGGAGCACCCACAGCTCGACGGGGTACGCGAACTCCGCGCGGTATCCCTCTTGGAACTCGAGCACCCGACCCCAGAGGGCCACCTGCCCGTAGACGACGGGATGCTTCTCCGGCCTGCCGCCCCACTTGGGGCAGCCGGATGCGCGCTTCACGGCGTAGATCCCACACATCCCAGCGAGGTGCGGCGCCGAGTGCGGCTCCCGAGTGAACCTGGCGGACTGGCCGAGGCCCCTCCATGCGGCGAGGCAGTGCGCGCGCATCGGCTTCCTGGGCGGCCAGAACACGTGCGAGTTGTACGACGAGAGTGCCATCGCCTCGACGTACCGGCGGCGCGACTTCCGTGCCACACGGGGCGCCTCGAGGACGAGCCAGCTCCTCCACGCTACGATCGGGTCTGACGAGAACCTGAGGCCCTGTCCCTCCGGCATCCCGATCGTGCTCGTGCCGCCCAGCGAGGGCGGGAAGGACGCGAACCCCATCTCTCCTCTCCTAGTGGGTCGGCACCGTCTCGGGCTCGAGTGGCGAGGGATCAGGAAGGGGAACGGGATCCTCGCGCGGGACGGGATCCTCGCGCGGGACGGGATCCTCGCGCGGGACGATCACGATGTACGGCTCCTCGACTGGATTCCCGATCTGGGTCACGCTCTCAGTGTACCCGTCGATCTGGCAGAACGGATAGCGGGCCCGGGAGTCGAACCCGGAGACTCGGGGTTATGAGCCCCGCGCAGGTGGTCCCATTCCTGCTCGCCCGCTGGGAGCGATGGTACCGCGCCAGGTCCATCCCCGCGAGGGCTCTACTAGGGACCAGACGTCCGGCCCATCCTCCCGGTGGCAGATCGCATGCCCCTCAGTCGTCGTCCAGGGCGAGGGCGAGCAGGAGGACCTCCTCCTCCTCGTCCCTGCGCCGCCGCTCCCGCTCGTACGCGTCGCGGGCGTCGACCAGATCACGCCGCGTCGCCGGGAAGCCGCCGGCCCCCCTGTCGGGCCCAGAAACTCCGGGGACGACGAGTGAGGATACCCCGAGTGCAGAGGAGGTCTCAATTGCGATCCCGATGAGCGTCGTCGGGATCGCGCTCGTGAGGGCGTGCGCGGCGGCGAGCTCGGACGCCTGACCGATCACGCGCACCTTCCGGGCGGTCGCGGCGAAAGCAGAATCTACCTCCGCAGCCTGCCCGATCGCACGGATCTTCTTGGCCGTCATCACGGAGGCAGAATCGGTCTCCGTCGCCTGCCCCGTGGCGAGAGTCTTCCGAGCCGTGAGAGCGGAGGCGGAGTCGGTCTCGGATGCCTGCCCTGCCGCGAGCCGCTTGGAGGAGACGAGGACCGACGCGGAGTCTACCTCGAGCGCCTGGCCGATCGTCCGCACCTTCTTAGCTGTCGTAGCACCGGAGGAGTCTGTCTCGAGTGCCTGCCCGATCAGGCGGACCCAGGTCACGAGCTGCGCCGCGTCCGTCTCTGTCGCCTGACCGATCGCCTTAGTCTTGCGTGCCGTGAGCACCTGGGCGAGGTCGGTCTCGAGGGCTTGCCCGATCAAGCGGATCTTGGGCGCCCATGCCAGTGCTTGCGCGAGGTCCACCTCCGCCACCTGGCCCACTGCAAGTGTCTTCCGCGCAGTAGATGCGGTGGCGGTATCTGTCTCGAGGGCCTGTCCGATCGTCAGGATCTTCCGAGCAGAGAGAGCCAGGGCAGCATCCGTCTCCGTCACCTGACCGATGGCGAGCTGCTTGGCCGAGGTCAGAGCAAATGCGGCGTCCGTCTCCGTTGCTTGGCCGACCGCACGGGTCTTCTGGGCGGCAGCAGCCTGCGCGAGGTCGGTCTCGGACGCCTGCCCGATGATCCGGATCTTCGGGGCCCAAGTCATCGTCCCTGCGGCGTCGACCTCCTCGACCTGCCCCGTGGCGCGGGTCTTCTTGGCCGTAAAGGTAAGCGCCGCATCCGTCTCGAGGGCCTGCCCGATCGTCCTGATCTTCGGAGCCCACGTGAGGGCCCCGGCAGAATCGGTCTCCGTCGCCTGCCCCGTGGCGAGAGTCTTCCGAGCCGTGAGAGCGGAGGCGGAGTCGGTCTCGGATGCCTGCCCGATGGCAACCGTCTTGCGTGCGGTTAGTGCCTGCGCTGCATCCGTCTCCGATGCTTGTCCGATTGCACGCGTCTTTCTCGCCGTGGTTGCGCCGGCCGTGTCGGTCTCGGATGCCTGCCCGATGGCGGCGGTGATAGTCGGGGTGTACGGGGCGAGCGCGAGCATCCCGAGCGCCCAGCTGTCGAGCACCCCGACGTCCGCCCACGTCATCGACTGGGCAGCGGCGGGGACGACTGGGCCGAAGTCCGAGACGGCGCCCGATCCGAGCGCGCCGGTGTTGTTCGCCCGTTGCCGCGCGGGCGAGACGGGCGAGGTCGTGGTGTCCGCGGTCGAGATCGCGGAGAAGACCCACGCGTGCGGGTTGACGGTCGTCACCGATCCGGTCGGGGTCCCGCCCACGCCGTTTGCGCCCGCATCCGCCTCGACGATGTTCGACTGCCGGTCCCCGCAGTAGGAGACCGCGTTCGCGACCGAGGTCAGCGACGCGCTGAGGGTGACGGTGATCGTGATCGATCCGGCGGTCGGGTTCTCGAGCCTCCAGAGCTCGACGCGGTAGGCGCCGTTCGCGTCCGCCCGCACGAACGTCATCGCGGACCCGCCCGCATCGATCGAGGAGACCGTGCCGGTGGCGAAGATCGAGACGGCGACGATCAGCCCACGGTTCTCGAGCGGCCCGACGACGTGAGACCAGTTATAGGTGGAGACCGCGGGCTGGTAGGCGGACGAGCTGGCGGCGTCGAACTCGATGACGCTTTTACGCGGGTTGCGGAAGAGCATCCCACCCGGCGCGGCTCCGCGACCTAGACGGGCCATCCGGCTACCTCAGCCCCGCACGCGCGACGGCTTGACCGACGATAACAGGAAGTCGTGCTCGGGGGACGTCGAAAATCCGCTGCACGCGGATGAAGTCATGGCCGTAACTGAATATCGGCACCGCCGACGTGCCGACTGTCGTTCCGGTCAGGCTCGATTCGTTCGCGCCGCCGCCGGTCAGATCAGGGACTTTCTGGCTCGTCGTGTCCTGATCGAGCAGCCACAATCCCTTCGGCTGCACCGCGTACCAGGGCATCAGGCCGTAGGCGAGCGCCTCGATTTGGGCGTCGGTGAGCACCACATCCCAGACGCCGGCTGCGGCGATGTCGCCGTCCCAATAGCTGCCGCCGGCGGCGGTGCTGCCCATGTAGGCAGAGGTCCCCGGGGCAGAGGAGTTCGCGAGCGTCGAAGCGGAGTCCTCGTGCGTCCAAGCGTTTGTGCCATAGATGTACTGATGCAAGCGCGGTGCAACCGTCCCCGATGCCTTCGTAATGGCTACCAACTGCCATCCCTGCGACGCGAGTATCGTGAAGGCTGAGTCGACGTTGCTGCTGTTGCAGCGCAGCCTAAGCACGTCGGTACCAGCTTTCGTCATGCGGTAATCGACCGTGTCGGACGAGCCGACATGCAGGATCACGTCGGCGTTCCCGTCTACATCCGTCTTGAGGATCACCGCCATCGTTCCCGGCCCGAACGCAAAGCCGAGCGCACCGATCGAGAGCACGATCCGATCGTCGACACCGTCGAGGGCGCGCGGCATCTACTTCACCGCCTCAGAATCGACGGTACAAAAACCGATCCCTTCGTCGTGGCGACAGTCATGGGTATGTACCCGTGAGCCTGCCAGCACACGTGTATTTGTCGCCCAATTCGTGACGAGCTGGGTGCGAAGCAGGTCGGCATCGGCGCGGCTGTTGAAGCGAATGTCAGCCCGCACTATCCAGCCCGATTCGTCTTGTTGCGAGAGCGACGCAGTATCCTGAGCGAAGATGTCCTTGCCCACCAGGAAGTTCGTGACAGTGTTGCGGACGTTGTTTGCGTTCGCCGAGGTTGAGCAGCGCAGCTCAAGCATCGTCCGCGGCTTCACAGCTCTACGTGGTCGTGTAGGAGAAGATGCAGGCGATCACCTCACCGTCTACGGTCGCCGTGTCCGCCGCGTCGGCGGAATCGCGAAAGAGGACGAGCTCGATCAGATCGCCCCCGGCTGCTGAGTCCATCGTCAACGTGATCGTCGATTTCGTCAGCCGCCGCGCCTCGGTCGTGTTCACGTTCGTTGTCACTGTCGCCGCCGCCGCGAGCGCGTGCTCCAGCGGCGTGTCGGCATCGTCAGGAGTGATCGCCCCGACCTGCGTCTGCCACTTGACGGCGTTCGCGGTCGCGTTCGCCATCCAGAAGATGTCGAGCGATCCCCCGGAGGCGTAGTCAGAGGGAAGCACGAATGTCCACCATGCTCCCTCAACAGCTCCCGCCCCGTCGAAATCCAAAGTGAGGAAGTGCGCCTTGCGGGTCGCCTGCGTCCCCTGCCGCCTCGTCGTTCCGGCACCAACGTTATTCGTCGATCCGTCCGGCAGCATCGCCGCCCCGGGGAGCAGCTCAAGGTAGCCGGTCGCCATCCCTCACTCCTCGATTTCGCCGAACGAGCGGACGTTTACCGCCGCAGGCGCGTTCACCCGCAATCCGATCTGCAGGCCCGAGGTCGAGGCGATGTTGTGGCCGACCGGCTCCCGGCCGAGTGGAAACTGTACGACCAGCAGCCCGCCGTTCGGAGTCAGTAGCCAAGTGCGATGGACGACCAAGACGGTCGGCTCCGAGGTGCAGTTGTTCGCCGCCGCCGCCGCCGCCGTCTGCACCGCCCAGCCGCGCCCTTGGACTGGCGTGAACGTCGTCGAGCCCGTTCCCGGCGTCGAGTTCGTCGCCTTCGTCCCGTAGACCAGCTCGACCAGGCCGGGGACCGCCGACGCTGTGACGCCGTCGAAGCCGACCGCGATTTCCGTGATCGAGAAGTTGCGGTTCGCGCCTGTGTTCACGTACCAGATCGTTTTCGCGGTCGCCGCGCTCAGCGCGATCGCCGACGTGCCGGTGTTGATGATGTAGCCGGCCGCGCCGGCGGAACTCGCACGCAGCCCCGGGAAGCGATCGCCTCTTCGCGCGAGCCGGTCGAGGTGGCGGATGTGCCCGGTGCGGCGGATCGCCTCGCGCATATCGTCAGGCGCCGCCGCCAGCACGAAGCGGGAATCACGGCCGTCCATCCGGATGATCCGCTCGCCGCCGAGGCCGTACTCGACGCTGGTCATCTCGTTCTCCCGCGCAGTGCGTCGATGATCTCGTGCAGCGCCGGGTCGGTGATCTGTGCATCGAGCGCGTCCCACATCGCCGATACGTCCGGCTCGCTCAGCGCCTTCCGCGCCTTGCGCTCCTCGTCGCGCCGGGCGCGCTCCTGGTCGGCGAGAGCATCGATCTCGACAGCGGACAGAGCAGCCTTCCCCGGGCTGCCGTCGCGCATCTTCTCGCTCTCCGCCTCCGAGTAGACGCCAAGCACCGCCCCGAAGCCGGCGGCGACGTCGGAGACGGCCTGCGAGACCGCCTCCTCCTCCGTCAAATACGGTCCGAGGCGGCGGCCGAAGGGGAACTCTCCTCCGGAGTAGGTTGGATCGGGGATGTGGATGTACCAACCGGGCACTAGCGCCAACTCCCCCCGATCGCCACGAGGGCCCTGTATGCGCGGGTCTTCTTGGCGCGGTCGACGGTGTAGTGGAGCTGCCCCACGAAGTAGGTGTCGAGCGACTCCCGGAGGAGCCTGATCGCCTCGGGGACGTCGGGCTGGGACGGGGGCGGAGGAGGAGGAGGCGGAGAAGCACCCCCGACCGTGATGGCATTGTCGTATGCGCCCTTGCCCCGCAGGTCGTACGGCGTCAGGCCCTCCGGGCCGAGGTCGGCGTAGGACCCGACGTGGAACCGGTTGCCGTGGATCTGCGGTCCGTAGCACATAATCCCGCCCGAGCAGCGCTCGATCCGTCCGATGTCCACGACCAGTCCGGTGACCTCTCCACCGTAGCAGTGCACCCCGTACCCGTCGGGGACGTCGGCGATCCGACCGACCATGATCCGTCCGTCGCGGCAGCCCTCCGGGTAGATCGCGTGGTAGTGGTAGGGACTATCGAAGTGGTGGGTGGCGTCGGGCCCGAGAGCAACAATCTCCTCGATGTCGAGGTCGAAGCCGGAGCAGAAGAGGATCTGGATCCCCTGCCTGTTGGGTGTGCCGTGGACGTCGAGCCGACCGACCTTGGCCGTGAATCCGTCCGCGCTCACCTGCCACGCCCCCGCCTGCCCCCCGCGCCCGCGGAACGACCATCCCGGCCTGCCAATGATGGAGCATCCGGTCCCGGTGACCTTGAGCGACCCCTCGACGATCGCATCCGGCCGGCCCACGATCCGGTCGCCGCGTCCGAGGTAGAAGTCCTGCTCCGTGGTCCCGGCGGGGAGGACGTACTCCAGCGCCGTGGATCCGTCGGGGAGCGCGAACGGGCGGCCCGTGACGGACATTAACTCGCCCTGAAAAAGCCCGCAGTCGCGATCTGGACGGTGATGTCCGACCCGTCCGGCGTCACCACGAAGTCGTGGAGCGTCGCCGGGAGGATGTTCGCGTCCGTGCCGGCCGCCGTGTCCGAGTCGTACCCGAAGAGAACGTCGTTGAATCCGTCGCCGGCCGCGACGGCAGTCCACGTCTGGTCGGGGCAGTCCACGTCGACCCGGTCATTGGTGTCATCATACGTGATCGTGATCCCGCCGGTGTCCGTGAGCGTCTTTCGGATCGACGCCTGGGTGACGAAGTTGGTGGCGCCCGAGACGACGGCGGCGAAGTCGTCCTTGTCCTTCAGGACCGCGTCCGTCTCGACCCCAGAAGTGGCGAGGACGTCGATGATGAGCGCCGAGTTTGCGGGATCGTTCGCGTTGACGCGCTCGGCCCACTCGGTGACGCGACCCTTCGCCCGGTTGAAGACGAGGTCGGCCACTCAGACGAGCTCCGCGAGGTAGAACCAGTCGACGCGCCATCCGTCCTCGTCCTGGTACTTGTCGGGCTGGTGGACGACGCGGTAGCGGACGTCCCCTTCGATACAGTGAATGACGATCTCCGTGCAGTGGACGAACACGTGCTGATCCCTCCACGGGGAGGCGGGCGGGCCAGCCGGTTTCACGACGTGGGTGGGGTTCTCGACCGAGATCCAGCCCTCGTCCACACCGCGCGACACCCAGCTCGTGGGGATCGTCGCGTGCTCGGGCGCGATCTCCATGATCACCCCGAGAAGTGGCCAAGGTGCGATCCTGTTGGTCACGGGATCGACGAGATGTGACTCCCCGGTGAACGGGTTGTGCGCCTTCACGCGCTCGCCGTCGCTCTTGTCCGCGAGCTTCCGCACGGTGATGCTGGTGTACTTGGTCTCAGGCATCGCTCCTACCCCTTATCCTACCCATCCTGCACCACTGCGCCCCGGAGATTCCCCTGCTTGTCGCGCTCGAGCGTCACCTTCCGCTTCCGCCTCTCGAGCTCCACGCTGACGGATACCTCCGCGGGGGGAGGAGCGGCGACGCTCACCTCGGGAGCGGCCACGTTCACGATCGGAGCCGGTTGCACGGGGACGTTCACCTCGATCGGGACGATGGGAGCGGGCTGCTCGGGGACGTTCACCTGCACCGGCGCTTCGATCCGGATCTCCGCGGGGTGGACGTTCACGATGGGGGCGGGCTGCTCGGGGACGTTGATGACGATCGGTTGGATGATCGGCGCGCGGTCCGCGGCCCTCTGCACGCTCGCCGCCGCCATCCCCTGGTAGCTCCGGACCAGCTCACGGAATCCGTCCAGGAGGGGGTCGCCCTCCTCGAGGGGAGGCTGGTGCACTACGGTTCCCGCCGTCCGCTCGAGGGAAGCGAAGTCGCCCTGAAGGTCGGTGGGAGTCGGGACATCCGGGTCGCCGTCACCCCTTACCGCCATGCCCCCGAGCGAGAGACCGCCGATCCGGCCGTCCTTCACCGCGGGCCAGGCCCTCTCGTCCCAGACGACGCCCGTGAGGACAGTCCCCTCGGGGAGCTTGACGCTCTTCTTCTCTCCATCAGCCGATGTCATCGGCACCTCGATCGACCACGGGAGCGTGAACATCTCGACGACGTCGCCGATCGTGTCAGGGTCCCGGTCGTCCTGGTGCATCAGTCGGAGCCGGAGGTCCCCCCGGCGCATGTAGTCGTGGATCGACTCCTGGAGCTCGCGCGCATCGGCATACTCGTCGTGCGCATCGAGGACCCCGGGGACGTACAGCGGTGCGAGCGTGAAGCGCATCTCGTCGTCGACCTTGATGACCGGCCCGACCCTGACGGCCGGCTCGGTCTTCTCCGACGGAAGCGCCCTTGCGACCCGGGCGGCCGCGATCCTCTCAACCTCTCCTACGTCGCCAGAGGCGTACGCCTGCGCCATCGCCCTGCCGCGTGCCTGGGCCTCGGACCCCTCGACGTCTGGCTCGTACACGTAGCACTTCCCCGCCGATCCCCACCTCCACCCGGGCGATCCGTCCACGTCGCAGCTCTCGAGGGGCATGCTTGAATTTTACCCTGTGGGAGATTCCTCAGGCGGGACGGAGCCGGACCACGGACGAGATCGCGCAGCGGGGAATCGTGAGCGCACCGCCGACGTCCACGGACCCGTCATCGGAGACGACTGCGACCGAGAGAGCGAGTGTGAGCGACCTCTCGTCCTCGTGGATGAGGTGTCCGATGCTCGTGCACTCGAGCGCGGCCGGATCTCCGGCCCTCTCGAGGACGTCATCGAGGGGCGCCCACGGCGATCCCCCAGCCCCGAACGCCACAGAGTCCGCCCATGTTACCGCGACGGCCTGGTACCGGACGACCTCGGCAGTGTCCGAGTCGGGACGCTTGAGAACATAGCCGCTGTACGAGGCTGACGTGACGCCCATAAAGCCCTATCCTACCCGCAGGTAGGGCCTCGAGTACCTACAGCAGCCCGCACGCCCGGGCGGTGTTCGGCCAGGGGCGCCAGCCCCTCCCGCTCACGTACGCCCTGATCGCGACCGCGATCTGCATCCCGGGAGTCCACTTGTCCGCGGTCCCGAAGGCGCGCAAGAATTCGCGACCGTAGGTGCGCTGGAAATCCATGTCCATCTGGAGCCCGCCGTAGTAGCCGTTTCCGGTGTTCGCGTCCCAGGCGCCCTCTCCGCGGTGAATGCAGGCGAAGCCCCGGACGAGCTGTGCGGGAGAGAGTCCCTCCCGCGCTTCAGCGCGACAGGATGCGACTAGCGCGACCACTGCGGTCACTTGGGCTAGGGGCACCCAGACCCAGGTGGGGCGGTTCATGTCGACTCGCTCCTACCCGCTGGCACGCTACGAGACCCCACCCGTGGTGTGTTGGTCGTAAATAACGACCTCGACCTCGCCGTCCCTGAGCCAGCAGCCCGCGATCCGATCGCCGTTTGTGCCCCTCGCCGCGCCGAGGTCGATGCAGTGTGCGTGCGGTGGGTCGCCGGCGGTGCGGACATCATCTCCGGGCGTGTGGCCCACGACCTGCCGGATGCCTGCTGCCTTCCGCTCGCTCCAGTCGGCCCACAGGATCCCCCCGCTCCTGTGATTCCCTCCGCGCCTATGGGAGATCGCATCGAAGATTCCCCAGTCGTCCGGCCCGCGCCACAACTCGTTGAGCCAGCGCGCCGCGGCATCCGCACCCTCGAGCGCAACAGGGTTCCAGCGCTGCCAGGTGTTGGTGAGGCCGGCGTGCGTGACGAGGAACTCGCCGTCACTGTACGCGGCCTCGTACGGCAGGCTGAACACAACCTGCTCGACCTCCGGATCGCTCCAGAATCCCCGAAATACCGGACCCCAGAGATATGGATATTCGTGGTTACCGATGAGCAGCACGTCGAACAGGTCTGGCGCCGCCCTCAGGCATGCTAGATCATCCTTAGCCGAACCGGCGGTGCAGCTTGCGAGGTCGCCGAGCTGCACGATCGTCCGGCCGGGACCGCGCTCGGCACCGGCCTTCCGGATCAGCCCCTGAACCAAGTCGAGGCGCCCGTGCGCGTCCGCCACCACGAACGTGTCACTCATCCGCTACTCATTGCCTCCCTCAGACTCGGAATGCTCCGGACCGCCACCCTCCCGATCACGAGTTCTGGCCTCATGTGATCTTGACCAGCCGCCACCGACCTCTCCCCTCCTCGATCATCCAGAACGTCACGCGGTACGCGTGCGCGTCCACCACCACCCGATACGTGACGGCGATTGCCCAGCCCCGATCGACGGAGCGAAGCCGGGTCGCCCGTCCGGTCGGAGCCCACGTCTTCTTGAGGGCCCGGACGCAGCGCGCGATCACCACCCGCCCGTCCGGTCCGACGTTTCCGGCGGCCGCGTGGACGGTAGTCGCGTAGAGGCGGCACGCCTGGGCGAGGTCGTAGTCCTGGTAGGAGGAGACGTACCTGTCGGCGGCGAGGACCGCTCCCGGCGGAGTGCGAGCGTCCGAGACCGGAGCGATCACGAGGATTGCGAGGACAGCTGCCGCGACGGCTAGGACCGCCGCCCTCATCGGATCTCGTCGATCAGGCCCAGCCTGAGCGCCTCGTCCGACGGGATCCACCAGTTCTTCCTGCGCCACCTGCTCCTGAGCTGCACCTTGGAGAGGGTGGACCGTGCGGCGAAGATGTCCAAGATCCGGTCCTGCACTTTCTTCACCCACTCCACGGTGTCCTCCACCTCCCCCATCGATCCCGATGCGCCGAAGCTCGCCTCGTGGATCATCAGCCACGCCTCGTGACCCATCACCCTGACGTCACCGGCCTGGAGGAGGATCCCCGCCATCGATGCGGCGTACCCGCGCGCAACCGTAGTGACAGTGTGGCCCTGCCCGCGGAGCTCCGTGATGAAGTCGAAGAGCGCCATCCCCGAGATGACCTCCCCGCCGGGGCTGGTGAAGACGATCGTGATCGGGCACCCAGTGTCGACTCGAGACCAGGACTGGAGCGCGGCGATGCACGTCTTTACCGACCCCGCATCGACTGTGGAGACGAACCTGTACACGTGATGGCGGTCATCGCTGGCGAGCTCGAGTGCCCTGAGGCGCTGCTCGCGGGCGAGGCCGATCGCGCTTCCCTCCGCCACGTTCGCGGCATGAAGCGCCTCGGCGTCGGCCTTGCGGGTCTCGGCATCGAACTTCCGCGCCTCCGCCTCCCACCGCGCGCGCTCCTCGACGGTCGGCTCCCTGGGTGGATATCCGTCAAGCTGCCCCATCACTCACCTCCCGGTGCTCTATCTTCTTTGTAGGGTATCACGTGACGGGGAGAGGCCCCGCGCTTCACTTCACTTGTGCCTCTGGCCTCAGTATGGCCGTGATCATCATTAGCGCCAGGGCCGTGTTGGCGAGCTGCTGCGGCATTGCTGCGATCGGACCGGCCATCTCCACCACGAGCTTCTTCTTCCCGCTGTCGAGCATCAGCGCTTCGAAGTCGACGCCCGACAGCTTCTCGAGGCTGTCCTGCACGCGGGTGACCGTCTGGGCGGTCTGCCCGATCGCCTCGGCCATCGTCTTCGCGATGTGCGCCTCGGCGGGGCCGAGCAGCTCGTACTCATTGGCGTACTCGTTCGACATCTGATCCTCCTCCTCTTTCTCCTTCATGTGATTTAGGACCGAAGTTCCCTGGGAGAAGGCCGTCCCACCGCGACCTTCCCCCCGGGAGGTGCCTCTTGTTGCCCCACGGACTCGGCGTCATTAACAGGGTATCACGCGCTGAGGAGGTCCCGCAGGCGGACGGGAGCGTACCCCGTGACCTCGACGCAGGCGTTGATCAGGCGCCGTCCCGGAGGAGGGAGGATCGCGCTCGAGTGCACGTGCCCGTGGACGTTCACGTCCCACGTCCCGTCGTCATTATCCGGCCTGTGCGAGAAGCAGATCCGCCGTCCGTCCATGACAAGGTGAAGCCTCTCCCGATACCCGGCCACGACCTCAAACCCACATACCCGATAGAGCGTCCTGAGGCGACGGTCGTGGTTCCCGAGCATGATCCGCTTCTCCCCGGGCAGGGAGGAGAGCAGGGCCTGGTAGCGGGTGACATCCTCCACGGCGGGGAAGACGAGCAAGTCCCCGAGGTGGAGGACGTGATCGTCCGTCCCGACCCTCTCATGCCACAGCCGGGCCATGAGGTCCTCGTGGTCGAGAGGGCGGTCTTGGAGGCGGGCGATGTTCCGGTGGCCCCAGTGATGATCGGCCGTCACCCACATCCCCGGCCCCATCCATCCCACCGTCATATGACGGTGGATTATACCGACGCGCCCATATGACCGTTCTCCGCCACCATAGCCACCATAGACGGGGGGGCTCCCCAGCTACTTGTGCAGAAAAAACATCCCATTTCATCACTTTTTTTCTCGTACTCGGTACAGCTGGGGTGGTGGCTTATGGTGGCTATGGTGGCTCATCCCGCCCTCCTCCTTGCCACAGCCGCCGATCTCTGGTACCCTAGACCCAGGATTTGAGACCGAGGGAGGAGCCATGACACACCCGCTCGAGCGGGCGTCGAGGGAGGCGGACGAGGCGATCGAGGCGTGGCGCGAGGCGCGTATTGCGTATTCAGTCGCCCGCGCGGACCTCCTCGAGGCGCGCCGCGCCGAGGCGACGGCAGCACGTGACCTCCGGGACGCCCGCGCCCGCAAGGACGCCGCGCACGCCGCGTACCGGGACCTCTACCGGCAAGACCACGGCCCAGACGCGAATCACGCCCGCTCGGAGTCGATCACTGAGACGCAGGACGCATCCGACGACGACGAAACTGATCGAAAATGGCCGCCGGGGATCGCGAAATTTCTTGACTACCTGGAGAGTTACGGGCGGCGAGAGGCGTGATCGACGGCCCGAGGAGGGACTATCTCTACCGCTGGTTGACAGCTTGGAGGAGGAGGCTCGGCCGACGCTCGATCGCCGTGCACCCGACCCAGTCGGACGTCGCGCTCGAGGATGCAGTCGATGCCGCCCTCGAGCTGTACGACGCGTGGCAAGACGCGGAGGCCCGGCTCGCCCTCGCGCAGGGCGTCCTCCGAGAGGTTGAGCGCGCGAATCGGTCCTTCCATCAGTCCGACCTCCACCGGATCCAGGAGGCATGGGGGCACTACGAGCGCGCCCTCGCCGCTTATCAGAGCCCACCATCCCAGATCCCGTGACCGAATCACAGTTGCAGCCGACTCGTGCGCTGCGTGCGTGCCCCCGCTGCCGCACGGAGGAGCCGGTCCTCAAGGTCGACACGACGTACTCCCAGGACCTCGTGCGGTGCCAGAGCTGCCAACTGACGTTCACGAACGCCGCCGTGCCACCGGTCCCGGCGACCGGGATCGAGTACCTCGATCGCTTCCACGAGATCTGCGGCCCCATCGTCCCCGGCCGCTTCCAGGATGTCTTCCACGAGGGATTCGAAGCAGGCACAATGCGCCGCGAGCTCGTGAAGCTCTACGCCTGGGCGGTGCCGATGCCGCGGGTGCTGGATCGCTTCGCGTCCCACAGCCCGATCGTCGAGGTGGGAGCCGGCGGAGGCTACTGGGCCCTGCTGCTACGCGGGCTCGGCGCCGACGTGCTGGCGCTCGATGAGAAGCCTTACGAGAACCACTGGGTCGAGCGCGGCTGGGGCGGAGTCGAGGTCGGCGGGCCGGACGACCTTAAGACGATCGAGGGTCGCGCGCTACTACTCTGCTGGCCACCGATGCGCGAGATGGCCCTGGAGTGCCTCACCCACTTCCGGGGAGACACCGTGCTGTACGTCGGCGAGGGCGAGTGGGGGTGCTGCGCCACCGACCAATTCTTCGAAGCTCTACACTTGGAATATGCGCTCGACGCGACGCTCGCGATTCCCCAGTGGCCGGGCATGCACGACCGCGTCGAGATCTGGCACCGCTCGTGATCGAGCGCAATGAGCACGGGGTACCCATCGTGGACGGGATCGCGCAGCGGCCCACCGTTGACGTCGGGAACCAGATCGTGGTTGTTGCGGACGAAGCCTGGGAGGCGCTCCTGGACGCGAATGGGGACCGGGAGCCGCGTGTGCTCCTGCACGGGGGATCGCTCGCCCGGGTCGCCGCATCCGGCGGGGACGCGCTCCTCTCCCCCTACGACCCCGACTCGCTGACCGCGCGGCTCAGCCGCTGCGCGAACTTCATCCGCGCGTCCCAGAGGGGAGCGCGTTCGGTCTACCCTCCCCGCGAGGTCGTGCGGATCCTCCTCACGTACGGGTCCGATCCGGACGTCGGGCGCAGGCCCCCCGAGGTCACGCGGGTCGTCACCGCGCCATGCTTCGACCGGTCGCGGGCGCTCGTCTCGGAGCCGGGTCTGCACCAGCCCTCCGGCATCTACTACAGGCCGGCGGTCGATTTCGAGCCCCCGCCGGCGGACCCCTCCGACGGGGACGTCTCGTCCGCCCTCTCCACGATCGACGAGTTGCTCTGGGACTTCCCGTTCGTGTCGGACGCGGACCGGGCGAACGCGACCGCTCTCCTGCTCCTCCCGTTCATCCGTGAGATGGTCGACGGCCCGACGCCGCTCCACTACGTCGGCGCGCCACAAGCCGGGACCGGCAAGACCGCGCTGGTGCGCGCGTGCCTCACCCCCGCGCTCGGGATTGTGCCCGACGAGTCCGGCCCCAGGGACGACGACGAGTGGCGGAAGAAGATCACGGCCGGCCTCCTCCAGTCCCCGAGCGCGGTCTTCTTCGATGACGCGGGCGACCTCGGGAGCCGGGTCTTGGCGCAGGCACTGACCTCGTCGACGTGGCGCGACAGGATCTTGGGGAAGTCGGTCACAGTCGACCTGCCGGTCAGGTGCGCGTGGGCGGCGACGGGGAACAACCTCCGCGTCTCCGCCCCGCTCGCCCGGCGGTTCGTCCCGATCAGGCTGGACGCCGACCTCGAGAGGCCGTGGTATCGGTCCGGCTTCCGCCACCCCGGGATCGAGTCCTGGGCGCTCGAGAGCCGCGTGCCGCTCGCCTGGGCGGCGCTGACGCTCGCGCAGGCGTGGATCGTGGCGGCCGCGTCAGAGGGAGGTGCCCCGATCGGGTCCGCCCGGATCGGCTATCCCTCGTACGAGCGCGTGGTCGGGGGGATCCTCCGCCATGCCGGAATCGCCGGCTTCCTCGAGAACCACGCCGAGTTCACCGAGGTCGAGGACGACGACGACGACCTCGGGCCGTTCCTCTCCGCGTGGGCCGCTCTCATGACCGAGCCCGTCGAGGCGCGCGAGCTCGAGCCCCTCATCCGACCGCTCGGGGCCCTCCACCCCCACCTCCCCGCGACGCTGCGCTCCCTCCACGAGAGGGAGGTCCCGCGCGCGCTTCCCCCGTGGCTCAGGTCACACCGCGACAGGGTTGCCGGGGGCTGGAAACTCGTGGTCGATCCAGCTCCCGGGCGGAGGCGGCGGTGGGCGGTCCGCGCGGCATGAAGGATTGCAAGGTTTATGCGCCCAAAAATACGGCCATCATCGATCTCTGGTAAAGTGCGAAACGAGGAGGAAAAGACAATGAGGATCATCAGCCTCCAAGCTGAGAACGTGAAGCGCTTGCGAGCGATCGAGATCGTTCCCGACGGTGACACGGTCATCATCGGGGGACGGAACGCGCAGGGGAAGTCAAGCGTCCTCGATGCGATCTGGATGGCGCTCGCCGGCGCGGCCGGATCGAAGGGGACGCCGCAGCCGATCCGTGAAGGGGAGAAGAAGGCCAGGGTCGTCCTCGACCTCGAGGACCTGGTCGTAACGCGGAAGTGGACGGGATCGGGAACCTCGCTCGAAGTCACTGCCCAAGATGGAGCTCGTTACCCATCGCCCCAATCGGTCCTCGACGGCCTGGTCGGCCACCTCTCGTTCGACCCGCTCGCCTTCGCGAGGCAGGATCCCAAGCGCCAGCTCGCGACGCTGCTCGAGGTCATCGGCCTCCCGTTCGATCCGGCCGTCCTCGCCACTCAGCGGCGGGGGCTGTACGACATGAGGACGGAGGCGAATCGTGCCGTCTCCTACATGGAGGCGCAGCTCGAGGGTCTCCCGCCCGTCCCGGATGGCACGCCGGACGAGGAGTCGAGCGCCGCCGCGATCGCGTCCGAGCTCCAGGCCGCGATCGACGACGAGCGGATGAGGACGGGCCTCTGCGTGGCGTTGAATGCTCTGAGCGAGAGGATCACCGAGCTGAAGTTCCTGCTCAAGGACGCGGAAGAGGAACATTACAAAGTCATCAAGGAGATCGGAGAGCTTCCCGCCCCAGTCGAGATGGCACGGATCCACACCCGACTCGACGAGGTCGACGCCACGAACGCAGCGGTCAGGACGAAGCTCGCCCGGGCCCAGCTCCTGGCGCTCCTGGAGGAGAGGAGGGGGGTATCCCGCGGACTGACGGAGGAGATCGAGGGGATCGACGCGCGTCGGGCGGGGGCCCTCGCGGGCGCAGAGATGCCGGTCGATGGGCTCTCGTTCGACGAGGACGGGATCCTCCTCGACGGGATCCCGCTCTCGCAGGCAAGCTCCTCGGAGCAGCTCCGAGTCGGGATCGCGATCGCGATGGCGGTCAATCCCAAGATCAGGGTCATCCGGATCACCGACGGGTCGCTCCTCGACAGCGAGAGCCTCGCGCTGATCGATCGGATGGTGGGCGCGAACGATTTCCAGGCTTGGATCGAGCGCGTAGACGAGACCGGGACCGTCGGCATCACGATCGAGGACGGGAGGATCGTGGGACGCGGGGGAGGCGATGTTCCCCTCTCCTCCGAGGAAGTCACCGAATTGGCCGCAGTGATGGACAGCGACAGTTCATCCTTCCGCGGTGATATCGATGACGCCGATGAGGCCCAGTCCTCTCCGGATCCAACCTTCTGATGGTCGAGTACACGGAGCCGAAAGATGCGATCCGCGCCAAGCTCTCCCTCAGGCACGTCGCCGCCCACTACGGGATCGTCATCGACGAGAGTGGGCGCGCCCTCTGCCCGTTCCATCGGGACTCGAATCCGTCATTCGAGGTATACACAGCCAGGAGCGGTGACCACGAACGGTGGATCTGCTTCCCCTGCCGAGCGATGAACGAGCACGACATCAATGGCGGGGACGTCTTCCACCTGATCATGCGCCAAGAGGGAGTGGGATTCGGCGGAGCGCTCGAGCGCGCGCGGCTCATGGCGCGAGACACTCCGGCATTCCGCGCGATCCAAGCCCAGCCCAAGCCGACCCTCGATCCCGAGATGTGGACGGAGCACCTCATCGCCGGCCGCAACCTCGCGCTCGACCATCCCCGTGATCTCGAAGCGGCCGGGGGATTCCCCGTGGGTTGGGCCAACACCCTGATCCATCGGTGGGGTTGGGGCCTCTCCGACGACGGATGGGCGCTCGTTCCTCACTACGACCGCTCTACGCACCTCACTGGGATCAAGCTCCGTCCACCCACCGGCGGCAGGATGGCGTCGGTTCCTGGATCCCATTTTCTCCACCTCTACGGGGCGTGGCACTCATCGACTGACCAGGCAGTCCTCGTCTGTGAGGGCGAGACCGACACGATCTGGGCGGCCCACGAGCTGTCGGGCCGGGCGGCGCGAGTCTATGGCGTCCCCTCCGGCGCCGGGACGCCGCTCACGTCCGAGATGATGCAGCCCTTAGTCGGGAAAGACGTCTGGTTGTGCTTCGACGCGGATCCTCCAGGACGGGGAGGTGCGGAGCGCTGGGCGGCCACCCTCCTTCAGGTCGCGCGCGGAGTGAACGTATGTCGCCTTCCCGAGGGGCACGATCTGAGGTCCGCTTCTCCAGGTGTCGTCTCCCTGTTCGGAGATGCGGAGCGCCTCAAGTGAGGACGGGCGAGCAGGACTTCTTCAGCCAGGTGGCGCGGCACTCGATCCTCTCGCGCGAGGAGGAGCAACAACTCATGCGGAGGGTCCGCGCGGGCGATTCCCGCGCGCGCGAGACGATGGTCCGTCACAATATCCGACTCGTGATCGCGATCGCTCTCCCGTTCCAGAGGCCGGGCATCGGCCTCGAGGACCTCTTCCAGGACGGGATGATCGGGATGGAGAGGGCGCTGACGAAGTTCGATCCCGAACGGGGCTTCAAGTTCTCGACCTACGCGACGTGGTGGATCCGCCAAGCGATTCAACGCGGTGTGGCGAATAAGGGCGACACGATCCGGCTCCCGGTGCACGTGAAGGACCGCCAGTATCGCGCGCGTCGCCACATCACCTCCAATCCGGACGCGACCGACGAGGAGATCGCGGACGCGCTGGGAACCGACGCCCACCTCGTCAGGACGGCGCTGTCCGCGCCCCGCGCCAGCGTCTCGTTTGACGCGACGTACGAGGACCGCATCGGGTGGGCCGAGACGCTCCCCGACCCGAATGCTCCCGACCCGGCGGGGATCGTCGCCCATGAGGCGCTAGTGGGACCGGTCCGCGATGCGGTCGAGGCGCTGCCGGAGCCGACACGATCGGTCATCCGTCTCCGGTTCGGCTTCGACGACCAGGACCCGCTCTCGATCAATGAGGTGAGCGAGAGGCTCGGCCTTGCCGGCCACCGCGTCTCGAACCTCCAGCGGGAGGGCCTGGCGCTCCTCCGCGCAGCACTCGAGGATGATGATGGGATATAGTCAGATCGGAGATCAATCTTGAGCGGGGGACGGCGAGCGCCCGGGGCGGAAACGGCTTTGCCGATCTCCGGGTCCTCCTCCTTCCCGGAGTTCCCCCAAGGGCGGCTCGGTCCGTTCCCCCGCTCTTACTTGCTGACGCCAAATCACGATCAATTTGCGGGAGGAGGGTAGGTGAGATGCTGATCATCTGTGAGGGACCGGACCTGTGCGGGAAGTCAACGCTTGCTGATCGACTCAGGAGCTACATCTCGACCACCACACACAAGGAGGCGCGTGTCATCCACGCCGGTCCTCCCCTCGCAGATCCCATCAGCGAGTACGTCACGCCACTTGCCGACTACGTCCCGGGCGGAGGCGAGAGCATCATCCTCGACAGGTGGCACGTGGGCGAGATGGTGTGGCCCGGATTCTTCGGCCGCCCCACCCAGATGGGACCCGTCGAGATGCGCGAGATCGAGGGCTTCCTCAAGGAGAGGGGAGCCCTCCTGATCAGATGCGAGATGTCAGTGACCAACCTGGAGAGAGCACTCGAGCGAGCAGAGTACGAGCCCACGTCCCCTGGAGACGCTGCACACATCCTCTGGCTATTCGATGACGCGTACCTCAGGAGCATGCTCCCGCAGGTCTCGTACCGGCGCGACGAGGAGGGAGTCCTCGAGAGGGACGACCTCATCATCCACTTCGTCGGGTGCGCCGCGCGTGAGGAGCATCGAGCCCAGAAGGAGAAGAGGTGGTCCTCTTCGATGACGCCCGCGACCTCCGTAGTTGGACTCTGGAGCACATGAGCATCGTCCTGGAAGGGATCCTGAGCAGGGAGTATCCGACATTTCTTCGGACCATTGTCAAGCGTGGGTACGGCCTCGAGTCGAGGGTCGGCCGGACGAGGGAAGTACTCGACCTATCGCTCCGACTCCACCACCCCGAGTGGTGTGTGGTCTCACGCCCCGGCTTCAGTCGCGGATTCATGGAGGTCGAGATCGCGCAGCTCCTCGGCGGCAAGTACGACCAAGAGGGCCTCGCGAGGTACGCACCGTTAGCAGGTGATTTGATCACGCCGGACACCGCATACGGTCCCCGGATCAAGCACCAACTCCGCTTGGTCCGAGATGAGCTCAAGAAGCCCGGTAGCCGGAGAGCGATCCTCTTCATTGGGAACACGACCGATCTTGCCGCGACGCACTATTCGCTTGCAAGAAATGAAGAGATGCCCTGCACCATCTCGATCCAGTTCCTCCTCAGAGACAGGCGCCTCCACGGGATCGTGGGAATGCGGAGCTGGGACATGGTCTGGGGCCTCAGTTACGACGTGCCCTCGTTCGTCGCGGTCCAGAAAGCGCTCGCGCGCGACCTCGGCTGCGACATCGGACAGATGACGGTCCATGCGGGATCGGCGCACGTTTATGAGAGGCACTGGGACCTCGAGGCCTCTTCGAGCCGGGATGGCTTCCTGGAGATTCCGTGGCTCGAAGACACGATCGAGGGGACCCAGATCGCAGCCAGTCGCAGGGTTCGGGGGTGGGACGAGCAGCTCTAGGTTCGTTTTTCAGCAATTGATCAGTTCGCTTTGTTACAATTCGCAGAACAGTTAAATGGCGAACCACAAAGGAGGTAGCGATGGCAGAGTTCGTGGTCCCATTCGAGGTGTGGATCGAGGCCGAGACTGAGGAGGATGCGCTCGCTGAAGCGCGGAGGATCACAGACATCATCGCCGCCGAGGATCCCATCTTCCACGTGGAGCGAGGGACGCTGGAGGAGCTCTGAGCGAGGGGACCCTCACGCTCGTCCGCACTATCGATGACGTCCTCGACCTCCGCTCCTGGCTCGGAGAGGAACGGGAGTGGCTGGCCCTCGACATCGAGACGACGGGACTGAACGTGGGCCGGGATCGCATCCGGCTCGTGCAGCTCGGCGACCGGGCGCGCGGATTCGCACTGCCCTACCCCGAGTGGAAGGGAGTGCTCGAGGAGCTCGTCCCGGCGTACGCGGGGAATATCGTCCTCTGGAACGCGCTCTTCGACTTGAAGTTCCTGGCGCGGGACGGGATCAAGATCCCACAGCGCTGGGTGCACGACGGGATGATCATGGCGCACCTCCACGACCCGGTGCGGAGCGTCGCGCTGAAGCAGGTCGGTCCCCGGCTCCTGGGCTCCCAGTGGCGCGCGGGCCAAAGCGCCCTCAAGGACGTGTTCAGGAGCGCCGGCTGGGACTTCGACACCGTCCCAGTCGACCACCCAGCGTACTGGCAGTACTCCGCGCTCGACACCGTCTTGACGGCGCGCACGGCCGAGGAGCTCTGGCCGCGGATCGCGCCGTACCGCGAACCATACGAGCTCGAGATGGCGTTCATCCACGTCCTCCGGGACGCGGAGGTCACCGGGATGGTGATCGACCTGCCGTACTGCCGGAGCGCATCGGCCCAGCTCCAGGCCCGGGCCGCCGTCCTCAAGCTCCAGATCGACGGGATCTCGCCGATCAACCCCCTCTCGGAGTCCCAGGTCGTCTCGGCGCTCCAAGTGCAGGGCGCCGTCCTCACCAAGCGGACCGAGAAGGGCAACCTGTCGGTGGACGACGACGTGCTCAAGTCGCTCGGGGAGGCCTTCCCGCTCGCGGGCCTCATCCTCGAGTACCGGCGTGCGTCCTACCTCCTGAGCAACTTCTTCGTCAAGCTCGACGCGCTGTCCACCGACCACGGGGGCCACGTGACCGTGCATCCCAGCACCCACCCGGTCGGCGCCAGGACGGGGAGGACGTCCGTCACCGAGCCTCCGCTCCAGACCGTCCCGCGCGGACGCGCCGTCAGGGACGCCTTCGTGGCCCGGCCGGGGCACAGGCTGATCCTCGCGGACTACGACGGGATGGAGATGCGGTTCATGGCGGGAGACGCGCGGTGCCACGCGATGCTCGAGGCATTCGCGCGCGGGGAGGACGTCCACACCTGGGTCGCGTCCCAAGTGCACGACATCGCGGCTGGAGAGGTCACGCGTGGGATGCGTGAGCTCGCCAAGAACGCTGCATTCGCGAAGATCTACTGCGCCGGGGTCGAGAAGTTCGCCACTACGGCCGGGATCGGAGTGCAGGTGGCATCCGACTTCCTCTCACGGTACGACGAGCTCTTCCCGGAGGTCTCCGCATGGCAGGGGAAGATCGTCTCCGAGGTATCGTCGCGACGGTCCGGGAAGTCGTGGGGCTACGTCGAGACCACGCTCGGACGCCACCTCCCCTGCGAGCCGGGTGAGGAGTACAAGGCGGTGAATTACAGGGATCAGGGGTCGTGCGCCGAGATCGCCAAGGCGGCGGCCGTCAGGCTCGCGAACGCCGGGCTGGGCGACTACTTCCGCCTCTTCGTCCACGACGAGCTGATCTGCGAAGCACCCGAGGAGGTCGCGGCCGAGGTCGCAATGGAGGTTGCGACAACGATGGAGGACAGCACCGTATTTGAGGGGCTGACCTTCACGGCCAGCGCAGCGGTCATGCCCCTCCGTTGGGGTGACAAGTATGGCGCCGAGCCGAACCCACTTATGAACGGAGCGCAACCATGAGAAGTAGGTGAAAGCGAATGGTCCTGAGCTCACGGAGCACAGGTTGTTGACGGTCGCGATCGACCCCGGGGGGACAACCGGGATGGCTGCTTGGGATCAGGTGGAGGAGGAGTTGGTTGCAGCTGAGGGTTCCCCTGCCGAAGTGCTCGACTGGCTCGCGGAAGAGATCCGTGAGCGACGCATAGGACTGGTCGTCTGCGAGTCATTCACGATCACGGGAGGGACGATCAAGAAGACCAGAGGGGGACCGAACGCGGCTATAGAGACGATCGGGGCGATCCGGTACCTCTGCCGGGTGGGCGGCGTGCCGCTGGTGCTCCAGTCCCCCGCCGAGGCGAAGGGGTTCTCGACCGACGACAAGCTCCGCCGCATCGGATGGTTCGAGGGCCTGCCCGGGCACGCGCGCGATGCCGCCCGGCACCTGCTCCTGCGGTGCGTGACGGACGGATCGATCCCTGGCGAGTCGGTCATGCCCAAGAGCGGCTAAGATATGCCCGAGAGGAGGGGAGGTCAAGATGGCCCACGTTGAGATCGACCAGGAGCGCGGCGACATTGTCATCACGTCCGAGTGGCGCGAGCGCGAGCTCTGCAAAGCGGTCCCCGGGGCGCGTTGGGACAATGATGCGCGGAGGTGGCGGATGCCCCTCTCGTGGGCCGCATGCATCGCGGCGCGGGGGGTTTTCGGCCCCGGTCTCGCGGTCGGTCCCCTCCTCGCGGAATGGTCCCGAGTGGAGTACGACGGCCGTGTCGCTCCCGCTCTCGCGCTCAGGGAAGCGCGCGACATCCAGCCCATCGATCCTTACCCCGCCAAGCTCTACCCGTTCCAACGCGCTGGAGCAGCATTTCTCACAGCCGCGAGCTCCGCACTCCTCGCCGACGAGATGGGTCTCGGGAAAACGGCCCAGACGATCGTCGCCCTCGGGGCCCTGCACGCGTGGCCCACTCTCGTGGTGTGCCCCAATTCGGTCAAGAGGACGTGGGTGAGCGAGCTCTTGACCTGGGCTCCCGGGGTCGAGGCGGTCGTGGTCGGCGGGGGAGCCGCGGCAAGGAAGAAGCAGATCGCGGCATTCTGCACCCTCCTGGACGAGGGGCGAGACGCCGTCCTGATCGTCAATTGGGAAGCGCTGCGCCTCCACTCCAGGCTCTCGGGGTACGGATCGATCCGTCTCTCAGACGACGAGAAGACGGACCGCGAGCTGAACCTGATCGGGTGGGCCAGCGTCATCGCGGACGAGGCCCATCGCGCCAAGCAGCCACAAGCAAAGCAGACCCGCGCGCTCTGGGCGGTCGGAAAGAACGCGCGGCACCGGTTCGCACTCACCGGCACCCCGATCGCCAACTCTCCCGAGGACCTCTGGGCGATCATGCGCTTCGTCTCACCGGACGAGTGGCCGAGTAAGACCAGGTTCATCGACAGGTACTGCATCCTCTCGTGGAACGCATTCGGCGGGATGGACGTAACGGGGCTCCGGTCCGAGACGCGGGGAGAGCTCTTCCGGTTCCTCGATCCGAGGTTCATCCGGCGACCGAAGTCGGCGGTCCTCACCGAGCTTCCCGAGAAGACATACGTGCGGAGGCACGTCGAGCTCACGCCCAAGCAGCGCAAGAGCTACGACGACCTCCGGGACCACCTCCTCACGATGCTGGACGAGGGGGCCCTGGTCGCGTCGCACCCGCTCCAGCGTCTGACGCGGCTGATCCAGTTCGCGTCCGCGCACGCCACCCTGGACGAGGGAGGGAACCTCTCGCTCGCCGAGCCGAGCGCGACGCTCGACGACCTCGAGCTGGTGGTCGAGGAGATGGGGGGCCGCGCGGTCGTGATCGCGGCGGAGTCACGCCAGCTCATCGAGCTCGCGGCCCTCCGCCTCCAGAAGTCGGGAGTGAGCCACGGGCTCATCACGGGTGCAGTCGCGCCGGCCGACCGGCAGGTCACCATCGACCGATTCCAAGCCGGCGATCTCCAGGTGGTGCTCCTCACGATGGGCGCGGGCGGGGAGGGGATCACCCTCACCGCGGCCGACACGATCGTCTTCCTCCAGCGCTCGTTCTCGTCGGTCAAGAACGTCCAGACGGAGGACCGCATCCACCGCATCGGTCAGAGGGAGGCCGTGACGGTCATCGACATCGTCGCCGTGGACACCGTGCAGGAGCGGGTGCTCGACGTGATGCTCCAGAAGGGAGCGCGCCTGGAGGAGGTCGCCCGCGACGCCGAGACCCTCAGGACGTGGCTGGTGTGACGGTTCCCGTGATAAGATCCGATCACAAGAAGGAGGTCATCCGTTGGGTGTGAAGCGAGGCACGGTCCTGAGCGAGGCCCAGTCTCTGGTCGCCGGCCACAGGCTGGAGGAGTACGGTCCCCCCGAGGAGAACCTGCACGACATCGGGGAGGTGTGGTCGGTGTACGTAAGGAGGGCGTGGGACGACAAGGGGTACCTTGACGGGCACGACGTCTGCGCGATGGTGATCCTGATGAAGGAGCTCCGCCAGAGCCGCGGTTACCACCGGGACTCGACGGTCGATGTCGCGGGGTACGCGCGGCTCCAGGAGATCCTGGGACCGTGACGGTCTTTCTTGCGATCCTGGCAAGCCTGACGTCTTTCATGGTCTTCCTCGTCCTCGGTGCGATTTCGCGGATCGCGACCGCGCTCGAGGCCATCTCAAAGTTCTACGTCGAGTACCAGAAGGAGAGCGAGTGACCCTCCGCCTGACAAACTCCGAGATGTCAACGTGGCGGCGGTGCGAGCGCAAGTGGTATTGGGAGTCGTACCGCGGGCTCAGGAAGAGGGAGGTCCTCCCAGCCGGCACCCCGCTCGCGATCGGCAGCCGGGTGCACGTCGCCCTCGCCGCCTTTTACTCGGGCGGGTCCGCGACGGACGCCCTCGCCGAGAGCATCGCCCGGGACCTCGCGACTTTCCCCGAGCACGAGGCGCAGATCCTCAAGGATCAGGACTTGTGTTCAGCGATGATCGAGGGCTACCTCGAGTGGCTCGAGGAGACGGGAGTTGACGCGGACCTCCGCGTGATCGCGGCCGAGACGAAGCTGGAGGTGCCGATCACGTTCGGGGTGACGCTCTTGTCGAAGCTCGACGCGCGTGTCGAGAGGCACAGGGCGGGGACTCCCACACGCATGGCGCTCGAGTTCAAGACCGTCGGGGACCTGACGTCGTCTCTCCCCACCCTCGCGCTCGACACCCAGCTCCTGACCGAGCACCTGGTCGAGTTCCTCCACCTCCGCGAGCGCGGCCAGGAGGGAGACCGTGCGCAGGGCGTCCTCTACAGGATGCTCCGCAAGGTCAAGAGGACCGACCGGGCGAAGCCACCCTTCTATTCGGAGGAGGAGGTCCCCCACAGCGTGGAGGAGCTCAGGAACCACTGGCGGCACGTGGTCGCATACGCAGGGCAGATCCAAGCGGCTCGCGCACGCCTCGATGCTGGTGAGACCCATCACTCCGTGACACCGCCATCGCCCCAGTCGAGCTGCTCGTGGTACTGCCCACTGCTCGGAGCGTGCAAGTTGGCGAATGCGGGGGCGGACGTGGAGGGATACCTCTCGGACCACTTCGAGGTCAGGGATCCGCTTGAGCGGTATGCGGGGATCGGGCAGGTGGACCTGTGACATTCACAGCTCTCATCCACGGCCTCGCCGGTGTGGGAAAATCTCGGCTGACCGACACGATGCCGGCGCCCCGCCTGATCCTGGACACGGAGGGCAGGAGCCGCTTCCTCCCGTCACGGAAGGTCTGGTGGGACCCGTTGCATGATGCTCCCCCGGTGAACGACGGATCGTGGGAGACGTGTGTCGTCACTGCGCATAACATGGCGGTAACGCAGCAGGCATTCACATGGCTCAGGTCCGGACAGCATCCGTTCGTGAGCGCCGGAGTTGACTCGATGATGATGGCCCAGAAGAGGATCATCGACGACGTCGCTGGCCTCAACCAGCTCCGCGAGCAGGACTGGGGCACGGTGCTCCGTCGCACAGAGGGGATAGTCCGCGACTGGACCGACCTCCGCCTTGAGCGATCGACGGGGATTCAGACGGTCGTGTTCACTGTTGGCACGAGAGAGCGTTCGGGCAAGTACGAGCCACTCCTCCAAGGCCAGCTGCGTGACACGATCCCATACTTCTTCGACACGGTCGGGTACCTCTTTGTCACGAACGATCCCGAGACGGGAGCCACGTCGAGGGGCCTCCTTATTTGGCCGCAAGCGAACTTCCTCGCGAAGGACAACACGGACGCGCTGCCGGGTCCGATCATCGTAGACCCTCGCATCGATCGGATGGTAGAGTTAATGCAGCAGAGCGCTCCCAAGGAAGGAGAGGTATCAGCGTGAGCAATTCGGTGAACATCAGTCAGCTGTTCTCCTCATTCGAGAAGGACAAGATCAATCCCCTCCCGGAGGGAGAGTACGACCTCGAGGTGGCGACCGCGAAGGGGAAGGGAGGGAACACCGTCGTGGCGACGTACACCGTCCTCACGGGCCCTTATGTTGGGCACAAGGCCCTGATCGGCCAGTTCAGCTTCGGCTCCGAGACCGCCGCGAGCATCGCGTTCCAGAACCTAGAGGGATTCGGGCTCGACAAAGCGTACTTCCAACAGGACCCGTCGGTGGACGACATCGCCCGGGCCCTCCTCGGACGGCGGGTGCACGCGTTCGTGCAGCTGCGCGAGTTCAACAACCAGCCAAGGAACCAGTTCGCGATCGGCGCGGTCAAGCTACTCGGCGCCGCGCCTCCGACGTCTATCGGAGCGATCCCCGCACTTGCTCCGGCCGTCACGGCCGCGCCGCCCGTCCCGGTGGTGCCCGTTGCCGCTCCGGCGTCGGTGGTGCCCGTCCCGGTGGTGCCCGTTGCCGCTCCGGTTCCGGTGGTGCCCGTCCCGGTGGTGCCCGTTGCCGCTCCGGCGTCGGTGGTGCCCGTTGCCGCTCCGGCGCCGGTGGTGCCCGTTGCCGCTCCGGCGTCGGTGGTTCCAGAAGAGGCAGTCGCGCCGACCGCGCCAGAGCCAGCTTTCTAGCCTTGCTGGGGGTGACGTCCCAGCCCGCCGCGCGTCCGGAGACGGTTTCGCGCGAGGCGCCAAGCGGATCTTCGGATCCGCTGGCGCCCAGGTTTCCACTCTTTGGATCCTGGCTCGAGGAGACGAGGCGCCTCCAGGTCGAGTCATATAGTGGGGATCCGTCAGAGTTTCCTCTGGATCGATGGCTCCAGTACCAGCGTGACGTGGTCCTTGCGGCGTTCGTCGAGCTGGGCGAATACCTCCAGGACCTCACGTGGAAGCCGTGGGCGAAGAGCCCCCGGAAGCCCGATCCCGCTGAGCGTGAGCGCGCGATCGAGGAGATGGTCGACGTCCTCCACTTCGTCGGCGATGCGCTGATCGCTCTCGGCGTCTCGGATGAGGACCTGTCGCTGGCGTACCAGAAGAAGATGGACATTAACAGACAGAGGATGGCGCGCGGAGGGCACGAGTCGTGAGCTTTCCGCTCGTCGATTGCCAGGGCCTCGTCGGAGCGTGGACTCTGGGCGCGGTGCAAGCCGGGTTCTCGCTCACGCACCGAGCGTCCCTCGGAGGATTCGGTGATCACATCGTGGACGCGAACCGGCACCTGCTCGGGAACGGTTGGCGCCAGGACCCCGGGAATGGCTCCGGGGAGTGGGAACCAGTCGAAGCGGCGCTCGTCGCGGGCACGCCCCCGTGCTCCGGATTCTCGCTCTTGAACCGCAGCAAAAAGGAGAACGCGCGCGGGCCGGACTCTGCGATCAACAGTTGCATGAGGGAGCTCGTCCAGTACGCCGGGAGGTGTACCGGGACGGACGGACGCCCGGGAGCCGAGATCGTCTCGTTCGAGTCGGTGCAGGGAGCGGGGAAGCAGGGGCGCGAGCTGATGCTCTCGTTCCGGGACATCCTCGACGATGCGACGGGGCAGCGGTATTCGCTCTCACACGTCTTCACGTCGGGTGCGACGGTCGGCGCAGCGCAGATGCGGCACCGCTACTATTTCGTCGCGCACCGCATCCCGTTCGGCATCGATGAGCCCGGGCGACGGCGTGTGGCGACCTACCGGGACGCAATCGGGGACCTGGTGGGGCTGGAGCAGACGTGGGACGAGCAGGGTGTCGTGTACCGTTCCCAGGACGTGTGGTGGCTCGAGGAGCAGAGGATCCTCGACGAGATCCAGTCGCTGGTCGGGCTGGAGGACCACTACATCGTCAGGGACCACATCTCATCGGACAGTGGGTGGAAGGCCGGCATCTACCTCCGCGAGCTCATCCCGTTCTGGGATCCCGGTGCGACGCTCGAGCAGGCGATGCGCGGTTACCGCGAGAGGCACGGAAGGTTCCCGGATCGGACCGAGACGTGGTGGGACCACGAGAGCGACTCGCTTCGGGTCTGGCGCGGACCAAGCCGCATCGCCCCGGATCGGTCGGGATACGTCCTCACGGGGGGCTGCGCCGGAGACTTCGTGCACTACTCGGAGCCACGGTTCCTGACCGTCCGCGAGTTGGCGCGGTTGATGGGGTTTCCCGACTCCTGGGGATTCTCGATCGTGGGCACGGCCCAGAGGGTGGGAATGTACATCGGTAAGTGCTGCCCCGTCAACACCGGCCGGTGGATCGCCGAGTGGTTCGTGCGGGCCCTCGAGGGGAATCCGGGCGGCCCGCTCCAACAGATCGGTGAGCGGGAGTTCGTCCACAACTCGACGCTCCTGTACAAACCATGGCTCAAGGAGCAGCAGGCGGGGAGGAGTTGATGAGCCGGCAGGCCGTCGTCACGGGCGGTTCGTCTGGGATCGGAGCAGCGATCTCCCATCTATTCCGATCTTCGGGAATCACCGTTCACGACCTCTCGAGGCGGACGACGGGCATCGACGTCCGGGACGTCCGCGCGGTGAAGAGGGCATATGACGGATTCGTCCCAGCACCAGAGATCCTCGTCACGTGCGCCGGGATCATCGATCCGTCACTCTTCCCCGACATCGACGTGAGTGGCTGGAGGCGCGTGATCGACACCAACCTCACGGGAACGTTCATCGTCGTGCGCGAGCACGCCCGTCGCCTCATCGAGGCCGGTCGTCCCGGGAAGATCATGCTTATGGGATCGCCGTCGGGACGGCGACCGAGCCTCGAGAACCTGGCGTACGGCGCCTCCAAAGCCGCAGTGGCGGCACTCGGCATCGGCCTCGCGCGTGGACTCGAGCCCCACGGGATCAAGGTGTACATCCTCTGTCCCAGCCACGTCGACACGCCGATGCTACGAGCACGTGGCTTCTCGGACCTCGAGGACCTGCCACTGATGGAGGCTCAAGAAGTGGCGGACGAGGCCGTCCGCCTCCTGCTCCGTCCCAACCACATGGACGGTCAACCGATCTACATCAGCCGCATGGTCGTAGCGAAGCAACAGTGAACGTCGAGCTGCACGACCGCTTCCTCGAGTTCGCGCGGCTTAAGCTCGCCGCTGACGGATCGGACGCGTACATCATGGGTGCGGTCGTCCTCGCGCTGGAGAGCGACGACCCCCACTGGTATGCTGGATGCTTCACGACGCCATACGCCCCGCCAACACAGGAGGTCCTGGTGCGTCACTGGACACGGCACGACCTGCTGGAGCGTGAGGACCTGGTGCTCGAGTGGACCATCGACCACTGGAGCTCCCTCCCGATCAGTGGCGCACGCCGCACGAATCGGATGGGTCCTCACAAGCTCGTCAGGACGCTCGCAGGGTGGGCGAGGTGGCTTGACTCGGGTGGGATCCAGAAGCTGGATTCGCACAATTTCGACACAGCCTTCAAGCAGCTGACGGCCGGCGCCCCGAACCACGGCCGCTACACGGGGCTGAAGCTGTACGAGACCCTGCGCCGGATCGGCGCCGACATCCCGACCGTCGGCGACATACGGCCGCGGGGGGGCCGCGTTCCGCGCCGGTCGCTGCGGGAGATCTTCGGCCACGACCACCGCAGTGACGACGCGGCAACAGCCGCTGAGGCGAATGCCCTAGCCGATCGGCTGCGGAACGAGATCCCGACGAGCTGGTTCAACGCCGAGATGCTCCTCTGCAACTTCCGCAAGGCGATGGCCGGCGGCTTCTACCCCGGGTACGCCACCGACAAGGAGCTCGAGCGCGCGCACCAGGTGGCCATTGCTTTTGGAGACGACATGATCAGCAGCACGCTCCGTGTCCGGAGGCTCCTGTACCCGCCCACGTACCTCGGCGAGGTCGGCGGGTGGTCGGGGACGAGGATGGAGCTGGGCAGGGCCCTCCCGGACCACGGGTACTTCTGGAGCGATGGACTCTTCGACTACGCCAAGACAACGGACCTCGCGCGTCCGGCCGAGCGCTCGCCGAGTGCCAAGCTCCCGTTCCTGAGGGGGGTGGGCGAGGAGTGAAGTTGGTGAGGGTCATCGATGGCCTCTATATCCGAGGCAGCATCCAAGACTGGGTCAGACCCTCGGACCTCGAGGGGACCGGGATACGGCGCGTGTATGCCCTGCACGGGCCGGGTCAGCCCATGCTGAGGGGATGGAGTGGTTACCGGCACTTTCCCATGTCCGACGGCCGACGGATTCCCGATAACGCGCACGACGTCGCGGATCTCGTCGTGAAGGACGTCCTTTCGGGACGCCCCGTCGTGGTGCTGTGCCTCCAGGGTCGCAATCGGTCGGGGCTCGTCGTCGCCCTGGCGCTCCGCTCCATCATGTCCGTGTCCGGCGCGGAGGCCGCCCGCATGGTACGGGAGGTCAGGCCCAGGGCCCTCAGCAACCCGGCCTTCTCGCGGCACTTGGAGGCATTGCCGTGATCATCAACATCCGTGGGACGAACGGAGCGGGGAAGACGTCCGTATATCGCCGGTTCATCGACGACCATCCAGGAGAGGAGCTCTTCGGCCCGACCCCCCGCCTCCAGACCGACAGAAGGTACGTCAAGCCGATCGCATTCGCCCTCCCGGGAGGGACCTTCTGCGTCGGCCGACACCAGGCGGGATGCGACGGGATCCATCCTCAGGAGATCATCGTAGACCTCGTCCGACACTATGCCGCGCTCGGGCACGTCGTGTACGAGAACGTCCTCATCTCGGGGAACCGTGGGAGGTGGGAGGCGATGGCCCGCGACCTCGAACCGACGAACCACACGGTCTGGGCGGTGCTCGACACCCCGTTCGCCACGTGCCTCGAGCGCATCTACCAGAGGCGCGCCCTCCGGGCGGCGGAGGGGTGGAAGCACCGCGGCGCGACGATCAAGGAGGGCCTTATCGAGCAGCAGTACCGTCGCGTGCACCGGGTGTCGCTCGGGGCGGTGGGAGCCGGGATCGACGTCCGACTCATCGATCACACGAGAGCATACGAGCAGACGCACGACCTCCTCGTGCGGGCGGGGTGGGACTGCGGCCACGGCCTCCTCCTCCCAGAGGAGGGCGCGCCTCCGCCATACTCCGAGCTCCCATCGGATGGGGGTTTCGATCGCGTGAGGACCCTCGGGGGTCGGACTGCCCCCGCGCCCCCACACGTTCTGTCCGAATCACCCACATTTGCGGGCATGATACCCGTTGATGAGGAGTGGGACGTAGAGACGTGGGAGTGAGGACGTGCGAGCTCGAGGGCTGTGGCGCTCCCTTCGAGTCTAATCACCCGCACCAGAGATTCTGCTCGGTCGCCCATCGCACGCAAGCGGCTGTGCGCCGCCGCCGCTACGGGAGGGCGGTGACGATCGAGTCGGCGCTGGCCTCAGCCGAGGACCGAGACCACCGCCTCGAAGAAGCGCGGCAACTCCGCCAGCTCACGGCCGCCGAGAGCCGCCTCCGCCGATACGAGTCGGTACTCGAGCGCGCTATCGTCGGCCACGAGCCAACTCCGCTGGTCGACCCGCGTGACCGGTCTGAACACCGGCCGTCGCACGAGTGGGTGCTCTCCCTATCAGACTGGCACACGGGCCAGCTGACTCGCATCGAGGAGACGGGAGGCATGTATCACCAGGACGTGTCCACCGTGCGCCGGCAGGTCGCGAAGATCTGGGAGGCCCTCAGGTGGGTCCATCAGATCGAGTCACACGGGCGGAAGATCGAGAGGCTCCACATCCTCTCGCTCGGGGACCTGGTCGACAACGACAGCATGCGGCCGAGCCAGCACCGCAAGGTAGAGGACGTGATCACCGTCCAGACCGTGCAGGCATTCGACATCCTCGTCTGGTTCGTCAGGCAGTGCCTCACGATCTTCGAGCGCGTCGAGATCGACCTTGTCGGCGGGAACCACGACAGGCTGAATAGCTCACGGCCGGGGGATGCAGGCCTCGGCGAGCTCGACTACGTCGACACCGTCTCGTACCTCATCGGAGCATTCCTCGAACGGTCCCTCGCGGCCGACGTCGAGTCGGATCGCCTCGCCGTCAAGAACTGGCAGACGTTCTTCGGCTACAAAGCGATCGCGGACCAGCGGGTCGTCTTCGAGCACGGATCCTCGTTCAAGTGGAGTGTCGGATCGTACGGCGGGGTCCCGTGGTACGGGATCCAACGCGCGGGGGCGGGGTACGAGTCGATGCTCGGGGGCGCCGATATCGTCTGCCTCGGCCACGGCCACCGACCGGCGGTCATCCCGAACGGGAGGGGATGGATCGTCGTGAATGGGGCCCTTCCCGCCACGAGCACCTTCTCTCAGTCGGCGTTCAAGACGATGGGACGGCCGCTCCAGTGGCTCCTCTCGGTCCACCGGGAGATGGGGCTGACGGGATTCCTTCCACTGTACGCGGACGTCGAGGGTCAGCTCCTCCCCGGAGAGATCTGGGAGGATCCCGAGCGCTACTCCGCCCTGGCGACCGGCTCAAGGGGATGACCGTCCCGGCCAAGATTGATGACCTCTCCTCGCTGGAGAGGATCGCGGCACTCCTCGACGCGCGGGGCGAGAGCCGCGATGCGATCGCCAGGGCGGTCGGCGTTGCTCCCGCCACGATCTCCAAGTGGCGGGGGAGGGGACCGTACCGCGCCGAGGTCGCGCGGTGGAGGTCCCGAGATATCGCACTGATCGAAGAGATCCTGGAGCGAGTGCGGGTGGAGATCGCAGCGGCGGGAGTCGAGGCGGTGTCGACCCTGCGGACGGCACTGGGGGCGACCCGGGGGAAGCACCCAGACTGGAAGGTGCGCCTCGACGCCGCGTCGGCGATCCTCTCGAAGGTCCCGATGCAGTCCCCAGCGGACGGCCCGGAGGCGCGCGCCCTAGCGGCGGTGACGCTTGTCATACGGCGCGACGGGACCGAGATCGAGATCGAGGGAGAGGCGGTCGAGGTGTGACGGACGTCGGCCCCGAGATCGAGATCGTGGAGGTCGAGCCCATCCGCGAGACGATCCCCGTGATCGTCCTGCCGCTGCCGGAACGAGCGATCCCGGAGGCGGTCCCCGAACCAGCACCAGCGTGAAGCTCTACGTTGAGCCGTTCCGAGGCTTACGTGCGTGGAGGTTCGAGGCGGTCGGCGAGCGGGTGCTCCTCCACTCACTCGTCATGCGAGCCGGAGAGCCGTGGCCCGTTGATGGATGGTTCCTCGCGCACGACCACTCGGACCCGTTCACCTCGCACTCGCATCCCGCCCCCGCAGAGGGATGCATCTGCGGGGTGCACGCGCTCTCACCCGATCGCCAGGAGATGCTCCTCCGCCAGTACGGGTTCTCGATTCACGTGCTTGGGGAGGTCGAACTCGCGGGGCGCGTGGCGGTCCACGGGATCGGTTTCCGTGCGGAACGAGCCCGACCCTCCGCGATCTACGTGTGGGACAGGCCGTCCTTGGACGTTGAGCGTCGAGCGCGAGTGAGCGAGACGGCGCACATCGCCGCCGAGACATATGGCGTTCCCGTAATGGTGCTCCGGGGAGATGTTAACATTCCGTAAACCCTCCTTGCCACGGAGGGCGAACCGTGAGATGATGGGGATATGGAAAGCAACACAGGAGGAGCCACGATGACCCCGCACCTGCCCACCGCCCCCAAGAGCCTCCGGGTCGCGCTGTGTGTTGCCCAGCGCGTCGAGGACGGGCTCACCACCGAGCGGGCCATCCGTGAGGCGGCCGAGGCCCTCGGCGTCAGCGAGAGCGCGATCATCGCGGCGGTCGCCCGGTGGCAG